>MDSW01203133.1_pt1 | contig 15590 bp, 10 predicted proteins | sample 811171 | NCBI WGS metagenome assembly MDSW01 (sample SAMN05326641, study PRJNA326480) | marine metagenome | isolation source: seawater | place: Atlantic Ocean: North West | collected 2012
CCAGTATAAGGAGCTAAAAACTGAAGTGGTGCAGAGTCTGATGCTGTTGCAGCAACTATTGTTGTGTATTTTAATGCTCCAGCTTCCTCTAAAGTTTTTGTTATTTGAGCTACTGTGGAACGCTTTTGCCCAATGGCTACATAAACACAATATAGTTTTTTTTTCTCATCAGAAGATTCATTTATTTTTTTTTGATTAATAATTGCATCTATAGCAACTGCAGTTTTACCTGTTTGTCTGTCACCAATGATTAATTCTCTTTGTCCTCTTCCTACTGGAATAAGTGAGTCGATTGATTTTAAGCCTGTTTGCATTGGTTCACTTACTGATTGTCTCGGAATAATTCCCGGTGCTTTTACTTCAACCCTTTTTCTCTCTTTTGAAGATATAGCTCCTTTTCCGTCAATTGGATTTCCTAAACCGTCAACAACTCTTCCTAAAAGTTCCTTACCTACCGGTACATCAACTATTGCATTTGTTCTTTTAATTGTGTCACCCTCTTTAATTTTTCTATCATCCCCGAAAATCACGACTCCCACGTTGTCATTTTCTAAATTAAGTGCCATTCCTTTTGAGCCATCTTCAAATTCAACCATTTCTCCAGCTTGTACATTGTCCAAACCGTAAACACGCGCAATTCCATCACCAACTGACAGAACTTTTCCAATTTCAGAAACTTCAGCTTTTTCACCAAAATTTTTGATTTGATCTTTAAGCAGTTTTGTTACTTCTGAAGGATTTATAGACATATTAACTTTCTAACATTTTTTGTTCATATTTTTTTAATTTATTTTTAATTGAAGTGTCAATCATAAAACTCCCAAGTTGAAGTTTTAATCCTCCAATTAATTCTTTGTCAACTTTATAGTCAAATTTTATAGTTGAGCCCATAGAGGATGACAAATCTTTACTAATATTTTCAATTTCATCTTTGGATAATTCTTTTGAAGAAATTAACGATGCTTTTACTTCACCCCTTTTCTGAGCACATAATTTTAAAAAACTTTCGATAATTTTTTCTATAAAAAAATTTCTTCTCTTTTCTATTAATAAAAAAATAAAATTTTTCAAATTTTTTGAAAAACCCATTTTATCAGCTAATAATTGAGTCACATTGTTTTGATTGTCTTTACTTTGTGTAGGGTTGTGTATGAAATTTTTAATCTCGATACTATTATTTAAAAGAGATTTAAGTTTTACCACATCTTCTTCTACTTTTTCTAAATCCTTAGTTTCTTTAGCTACTTCGAAAAGCGCACGAGAGTATCTTTCTGAGGTTTCAGTTGAAAAAGATTTGTTTGTGCTCATTTTGTTTGAATTTTAATGAAGTAATGAGCGTGTCGTATCACAAGAGTTTATGTTGATCAAGTTACCAATTTTGAAATTATCCAAAATTTACTGGATCAACATCAACCGTAAGTTTAATTTTTTTTGAGATTTTCAAGGTATTTAGAAGCTTCGAAACTAATTTTTGTTTCAAACTTTTTTCCTCAAATCTTATTAATAGTCTAGATCTATATTTATTTTTTATCTTAAGCAATGGAGAGTCTACTGGACCCATAACCTCTAAGCCATTAATTTTTTTAAGGTGTTTTTTAATTTCTGTTGCTCCCTCTGAACTTAAACTTTGTGAATTAGCAGAAATGATAATAGCTATCAATCTACTAAAAGGAGGTAAAAAATTTTTCTTTCTTGAAATAAGTTCATTTTTTAAAATCTCATCAGGATTATTCTTAATTAATTCGTTTAAAATAATATTCTCTGGCGATAATGTTTGATAAATTATTAGCGACTCCGAACTAAACCGACCAGCTCTCCCGCTTAATTGATGATATAATTGAATATTTTTTTCTGTTGTTCTTAAATCATAACCTCTGCCAGAAAAATCTGCATCAATTACAACAATACAGTTTAATTTTGGAAAATTAAAACCCTTTGAGATCATTTGAGTTCCTATTAAAATATCTACTTCATTATTTGCAATTCTGCTAAATAAAGAATTTGTTTGATTTTTTTTCTTCATATAGTCACTTGAAAAGATTTCTACTTTATTAGCAGGAAATAATTTGCTTACTTCTTCATAAATTTTTTCAACACCTGGTCCATACATAATAAAATCACAATTTTTTCCATCTTTACATTTATTGGATAATTTTTTTTCTAAGGAACAATGATGACATATAGCTCTATTCTTATTTCTATGAAATGTTAAATACATCGAACAATTATTACATGTTTGCTTATAACCGCAATTTTTACAAATTATGAAAGGTGCAAATCCTCTTCTATTAAGAAAAAATAAGACTTGTTCCTTTTTATCAAGAAATGTTTTTACTATTTCAATACTTTCATTTGATAAATAACTATTTTTTATTTTTTTTAAATTTAAATTAACAACTTTTGTTTTTGGAAGTGGAAAATCATTGTATCTGTTAATTATCTTAAAATGCCTAAATTTTTTATTTTGAATATTTTTAAAAGTTTCTAGTGAAGGTATGGAACTTACCAAATGAATAGGAATTTTTTCAAATAAAGCTCTTGCAATTGCCATGTCTCTTGCATGGTAAATTACACCTTCGTCTTGCTTATAGGAAGTGTCATGCTCTTCATCCACAATTATAACTCCAAGATTTTTAAAAGGTAATAGTAAAGACGATCTTGCACCAACAACTAATTTTATTTTATTATTTATGATTCCCTTCCAAATTATTCTTTTATTTTTTGGTGAAATTTTGGAGTGCCATATAGCTGGTTCAAATCCAAAAAAATCTGAGAATCTTGATTTAAATTCATTAGTTAAGAATATTTCAGGCAACATTACTAATGCTTGTTTTTTTTCTGCAATTATCTTTTTTATCCTCTCAAAATATACAAGTGTTTTACCTGAACCAGTTGTGCCTTGCAAAACTGAAACATCAAATTTATTATTTTTTAAATTTAGAAAATTTAGAGCATTAATTTGCTCTTTATTTAAATTATACTTTGTGCCGGTCGATATTTTTTGTATAAAATCTTTATCATTTCTAGTAAATAAATTTTTATTATTACCGATAGCCATTTTTAAAACAAGACCCAATGGCATCATATTGTACATAGCAAACCATTTGATAAAATCTATTAAGTTTTTATTTAGAGAGAATTTATGAATTTTTTTATTGATATTTTTAATTTTGATCTTTTTTAATTCAGAACTTTCTCCTGGCCAAACGACACCTATTTCTCTGTCTTTCCCAAACGGGACCTCAACTACATCTCCTGGGTAAAGTTTTTTTTTGTTAGTATTATATGTAAATGAAAAATTAAATACTTTAGGTAGCAATACTTGTGCTCTCATATCTTAATAGTAATTGAATTTTTTTTTTTTAAAAATGAATTGGTCTCTTATCAACAGCTAATGCAGCCTCTTTAATAGCTTCTGTGTGTGTTGGGTGAGCGTGACAAGTTCTAGCAATGTCTTCTGAGCTAGCTCCAAATTCCATTGCTAAAGCCATTTCCGCAATCATATCTCCGCAATGCGGTCCAATAATATGAACTCCTAAAACTTTATCTGTTTTACTATCAGCAATTATCTTTACAAAACCATCAGTTTCATTATTTACTTTCGCTCTTGAATTAGCAAGAAAAGGAAACTTTCCAATTTTGTAAGATTTATTTTCTTTCTTTAATTCCTCTTCTGTTTTTCCAACTGTAGCTACTTCTGGTGAAGTATAAATTACGCCAGGAATTACATCATAATTAACATGGCCTGCTTGACCGGCTAATATTTCAGCCACTGCAATTCCTTCTTCTTCGGCTTTATGGGCTAACATAGGACCTTTGATAACATCTCCAATAGCATAAATATTATCTACCGAAGTTTGTAACTTATTGTTTACTTCTATTCTGCCTTTAGTATCTTTCTTGACGCCAACTTTAGATAGGTTTAACCCTTCTGTATAAGGTTTCCTACCAACCGAAACTAAAACTTTATCGACTTCTAGTGTCTCTTTTTTTGAACTCTTTACATTGGTATATGAAATTAATACATTTTCGCCTTTATCTTTAACTGACTCCACTTTAGAACCCATCTTAAATTTTATACCTTGTTTCGAAAGTATTTTTTGAAATTCATTTGAAATTTCTCTGTCCATACCCGGCGTTATATATTCAAGATACTCTATAACTGTCACCTCAGTCCCAAGTCTTGACCAAACTGAACCCATTTCTAAACCGATGTAACCACCACCAATAACAGCTAGTCTTTTTGGCACTTTATTAAAAGATAAAGCACCCGTAGATGAAACAATATTATTTTCATCAATTTTTATACCTGGCAGTGAAGTTGCTTCAGATCCGGTAGCAAGTACAATATTTTTAGCCTTTATATTAATTCTTTTATTATTATCCTCATAAACGACAATATCATTTTTTGAAAATAAAACTCCTTTGCCTTTTAAATAAGTGACTTTATTTTTCTTAAATAAAAATTCAACACCTTTTGTTAAAACTTGAATAGATTTATTTTTATTAGACATCATTTTTTCAATATTTAATTTAATATCGCTAATTTCTATACCTTGTTGATTAAAATCTTTTTTCGCTTTATGAAAGTTTTCAGACAGATTCAGCAAACTTTTTGAAGGTATGCAACCTACGTTCAGACAAGTGCCTCCTAGTGCCCCTCTTGACTCAACGCATGCAGTTTTTAATCCTAATTGAGCTGCTCTGATTGCGCACACATATCCGCCAGGTCCACCTCCAATAACTACTAAGTCAAAATTGTTTTCCATTTTAAATATTTAAGAAAAGTCTTTTTGGTTGTTCCAAAGACTCTTTAACTATTTTTAAAAAAGATACCGCTTCTTTACCGTCTATTATTCTATGATCATAAGATAAAGCAAGATACATAATTGGTCTTATTTCTACTTTACCATCAACTACTACTGGTCTTTGAATAATATTGTGCATTCCAAGCACTGCGGATTGAGGAGGATTTAATATTGGGGTTGAAAGCATTGATCCATATATTCCTCCATTGGTGATTGTAAAAGTACCTCCTTGCAAATCTTCGATTGTAATTTTGCCATCTCGGGCTTTTTGTCCCATAACTCCAATATTTTTTTCTATATCAGCGAATGACATTTCGTCCGTCTCTCGTATCACTGGTACAACTAAACCTCTGTCAGTTCCTACTGCAATACTTATATTATAATAATTTTTATAAATGATTTCTTCACCTTGAATCTCTGCATTAATCGCCGGATAATTTTTAAGACCAATGACACATGCTTTAACAAAAAATGACATAAAACCAAGTTTTACTCCATATTTCTTCTGAAACTCCTCTTTATATTGACTTCTCATAGATATTACTTCTGTCATATCAATTTCGTTAAAAGTTGTAAGCATCGCTGCATTTTCTTGTGCCTCTTTTAATCTTTTGGCAATTGTTAATCTCAATCTAGTCATTTTTACTCTTTCCTCTGGCCCATGCTTAATCTTTCTTTCAGATGGCGCAGGTCTAGAGCCCATTAAATTCATTATATCTTCTTTTAAAATTACTCCATTTTTTCCAGATCCTTCTATGGTACTTAAATCTACTTTTGCTTCATTGGCTAATTTTCGTGCAGCGGGTGAAACTTGTTTCTTTAAATTTTGAGATGATTTTTCTTCATGAACTTGATCTAGTATTAGAGTCTCTTCATTTAATATCAGTGGTTCTTCTTCTTCAAAGTTAGTAGAAGTTTTTTTTATTTTGTTCGATTTTTTTTTTGATTTTAGTATTTGTTCATCAAAAATCTTAGGAGTATTTTCCTCTCGTTCTTTTTTGGGTGGGTTGTACTTATTTTCTTCCTTACTTATGGTGTCTTTACCTGATGAGGCATTATCAATCGTTCCTAACAATGATCCTACATTTACAGTTTCACCTTCTTTTACTTTTATATTTCCTAGTATTCCACTGGAAGGCGCAGGAACTTCAACATTTACTTTGTCAGTCTCTAATTCTACAAGTGGTTCGTCAGCTGAAACTTTTTCACCTTGTGATTTTAACCACTTTGAAACTGTAGCTTCTGTTACCGACTCACCTAATGTTGGTACTGTAATTTTCTCTGACATTTACTTTTTAAGTATCTTTTCTAATATTTCTTTTTGTTGTGCAAGATGTTTATTAAAATTTCCGGTCGCAGTGGAGGAAGCGGCTTTTCTTCCAACATATTTGACGGACTTATCACCATTATTTACTATTTTTAATGTTCGATCTATATAATTTCTAACTGTATTCCATGCACCCATATTCATGGGTTCTTCTTGACACCAAATAAATTTCGCTTTTGTGTATCTTTTAAGGATATTTGCTAATGTTTTTACAGGAAATGGGTAAAGTTGTTCTAATCTTATAAATGTTACGCTATCATTTTTAAATTTTTCTCTTGCTTCTATTAAATCATAATAAATTTTACCAGAACACATTACTACTTTTTTAATTTTATCATCTTGTTTTTTAAGCTCTAGTAAATTATTAACTTTTGAATATGCGTCATCCTCTAATACTCTATGAAAAGTACTTTTTTTTGAAAACTCTAAAATATTTGATACACATTTTTTATGTCTTAGAAGTGACTTAGGTGTCATAATTACTAATGGTTTTCTAAACTCTCGATGCATTTGCCGTCTTAAAACATGAAAGTAATTTGATGGAGTAGTACAATTAACTACTTGAATATTTTCGCCAGCGCATAATTGTAAAAATCTTTCTAATCTAGCTGAAGAGTGCTCAGGTCCTTGACCTTCATAACCGTGTGGTAATAACAATACTAAACCACTGGCTCTACCCCATTTTGACTCTCCAGACGAAATAAATTGGTCAATAATAATTTGAGCACCATTTGCAAAATCCCCAAATTGAGCTTCCCATAAAACTAATGTTTCTGGCTCAGAAAGCGAATATCCAAATTCAAATCCCAAAACTGCTAGCTCTGATAAAAGACTATCAATAATTTCAAAATTTTTTTGATTGCTTGAAATATTGTTCAAAGGTACATATCTCTGATGATTATCTTGGTTTCTTAAAACAGCGTGCCTTTGACTGAAAGTTCCTCTCCCTGAGTCTTGACCAGACAATCTTACAGAAAAACCTTCGGTTAAAAGTGTTCCAAAAGCTAAGCTTTCAGCTGTTGACCAGTCAATAGATTTTCCATCTTTAATAGCATTCATTCTTAAGTCGAATATTTTTTTCAACGTTTTATGAACATTAAAATCTAGTGGTATTTTTGAGATTTTTTTACCAATTTCAATCAATTTTGTCTTGTCAACTCCACTAACACCCCTTTTATCTTTTCCTAAACCTGGTTTAAATCTTGACCAAGCACCTTCAAACCATTTTAGTTCAGACTTGTAGTTTTTTGATAACTCAAATTCTTTTTCTATAAATTTTTTGAAATTTGTTTTCTCATTTTCCAATTCTGACACTGAAATCAATCCTTCCTCACTTAATTTTTTACCATAAATTGATAACGTAGTTGGGTGAGATTTAATTTTTTTATACATAATTGGTTGAGTGAATGAAGGTTCGTCCCCTTCATTATGTCCAAATCTTCTGTAGCAAACCATATCAATTACAACATCTCTATTAAATTTTTGTCTGTATTCGGTAGCTATTTTAGCGCAATGAACTACAGCTTCGGGATCATCACCATTTACATGAAATATTGGTGCTTGAGCAATTTTTGCAACATCTGAGGGATATGGAGAGGATCTTGCAAATCTTGGCGCCGTTGTAAAACCTATTTGATTATTTACAATAATATGAATTGTTCCACCAATATTATGTCCTGGTAAACCAGACATTGCAAAGCACTCAGCAACAATTCCTTGTCCCGCAAACGCAGCATCACCGTGCATTAGTACAGGTATAACTTTTTTTCTTTCCTTATCCTTATGAAAAAATTGTTTCGCTCGTACTTGACCTAGTACAACTGGATTTACAGCTTCAAGATGAGAGGGATTGTCAGTTAAACTTATATGAACTGAGTTTCCATCGAATTCTCTGTTGGAAGAAGCACCTAGATGATACTTTACATCACCCTCAAAATCTTTGCTTGCTCCAGCAGTCTTTCCAAAAAATTCACTAAAGATAGCTTTAAATGGTTTACCCATGACATTTGCTAAAACATTTAATCTTCCTCGGTGAGGCATGCCTATCTTAATTTCTTTTGCTCCTAAGTTTCCGCCTCTTTTGATAATTTGCTCCAAAGCTGGTATCAAAGATTCTCCTCCGTCTAAACCAAATCTTTTAGTTCCTACAAATTTTACGTGTAAATATTTTTCAAATCCCTCAGCTTGAATTATTTTATTTAATATTGCTTTTTTTCCATTCTCCGTAAAAGTTATATTTGTATCAGGACCCTCAATTCTGTTCCTAATCCAAGCTTTTTCATCTGGATCACCCATGTGCATAAATTCGTATCCAATGTTTGAAGAGTAAGTTTTTTTTAAGATTTTTAAAATTTGGTTTAGATCCGCATATTGAAGACCGAGAACTCCATCTAGAAAAATCTGTCTTTTAAAATCTTCTTTTTTAAATCCATAATTTTCAGGTTTTAATTCAGGATGTTCATCTTTTTTTTGAATTGATAATGGATCTAAATTTGCAATTAAATGTCCTCTTATTCTATAGGCTCTTATTAACATAATGGCTCTAACAGAGTCCTTGGATGCTTGTTTAATGGATTTTAAATTTAAATCTTTTGTTGTTTCATCAGAAACTTTATTTTCATTTAAGAAATTTTTTGGTTTCCTTATTTTTTTCCCAGGTGACCAGCTAGGCCCTTTTAAATCTTCGTATACTAATTTTTCATCATCACTAAGGCCTTCAAAGAATTTACGCCAACTTTCAGGTAAAGAATTTGGATCAGAAATATAATCAGAGTAAAATTCATTTATAAATTCAGAATTATTTCCTGCTAAAAATGATGTTTTTTTGTAGGTAGTATTATTTTTTGATGAAGACATTAATGATTAATTCTAACATAAATAATTGAAAATCAACCATTAAGTTTTTGATAAAGTGTTTTACCTATATCTGCTGGTGATTTTGAAATAGTTATATCAGCCGATTTCATAATTTCAATCTTGTCCTCAGCTCCTCCTTTTCCACCCGAAATAATCGCTCCAGCATGCCCCATTCTGCGACCAGGTGGTGCTGTGAGGCCAGCAATAAAGCCAACCATTGGTTTTTTAATTTTTTCCCTCTTTAAAAACTCTGCTGCTTCTTCTTCTGCAGATCCACCTATTTCTCCTATCATTACTATTGATTTGGTTTCCTCATCTTTAAGAAAAAGTTCAAGACAATCTATAAAATTTGTTCCATTTATAGGGTCTCCTCCGATACCAATACACGTTGACTGACCCATTCCGTTTATAGAGGTTTGAGCAACAGCTTCATAAGTTAAGGTTCCTGATCTAGAAACTATTCCTACGCTTCCTTTCTTGTGGATGTTGCCTGGCATGATTCCAATTTTACATTCATCTGGCGTTATAATCCCCGGGCAATTTGGACCTATTAATCTTGAATTACTTTTTTTTAAAACCTTTTTTACCTCAAGCATATCTAAAACAGGTATACCTTCAGTAATACAAACAATTAATTCTATTCTAGCTTCTATTGCTTCGATGATCGCGGATCCTGCAAATTTGGGAGGTACATAAATCATTGTAGCGTCAGCAGACGTTTTTTCTTTAGCTTCTTTTACAGAGCTGAACACTGGCAAGTCTAAATGTTTCTGACCACCTTTATTAGGAGTGACACCTCCTACTAATTTTGTTCCATATTTTAAAGCTTGTTCAGAGTGAAAAGTTCCGTGTGTTCCGGTGAAACCTTGACAAATCACTTTTGTATTTTTATTTATTAAAACAGACATCTTATTTAATTGCTTCAATGATTTTTTTTGCTGCATCATTTAAATCTGACGCTGATAATATTTTTAAATTCGATTTATCCAATATCGATTTACCCTCTTTAAAATTTGTTCCTGCTAACCGAACAACCAAAGGAACAGATAAATTTATTTCTTTAGCTGCATCAACAACTCCTTGAGCAAGTACATCGCATCTCATTATTCCTCCAAAAATATTTATTAAAATACCTTTAACGTTTTTATCTGAAAGAATTAGTCTAAATGCAGCGGCTACTTTTTCCTTTGAAGCTCCTCCACCAACATCTAAAAAGTTTGCCGGTTCTTTCCCGTATAGCTTAATTATATCCATTGTTGCCATCGCTAAACCAGCGCCATTAACCATACAACCAATAGACCCATTAAGCTTTATGTAAGCGAGATCGTGTTTGCTTGCTTCTATTTCAGCTGGCTCTTCTTCATTTAAATCTCTTAATTTTAAAATTTCCGGTCTTCTAAAAATTGCATTATCATCAAAATTCATTTTTGCATCAAGACAGATTAATTTCCCTGACTTAGTGATAATCAAAGGGTTGATTTCGATTAAACTTGCATCTTTTTTAATAATTATTTCATAGAGTGATTTAATAAGTTTTGATGCTATTTTTTTTTGATCTACGTCAAACTGAAAGACAGAAATTATTTTTTCAATTTCTTCAGTATCAGGTCCCCCGTCTTTCAATTCAATTTTGTTTGTAACGATCTTTTTAGGTGTTTCTGATGCAACTTTTTCTATATCCATACCACCTTCGGTACTGCTTATGAAAGCTAACATTGATGACTCTCTGTCTATTAAGCAAGATAAATAAAATTCTTTTGAAATCTCCGAGGCTTCTTCAATATATAATCTTTTTACTTGTTTGCCTTGTGGTCCAGTTTGATGGGTTACAAGAACTTTTCCCATCATGTTTTTAGCCTCAGTTTCTAAATCGGATATTTTTTTTACTAACTTGACACCTCCGGCCTTTCCTCTTCCACCAGCATGAATTTGAGCCTTTAAAACATATTCTTTGTTTTTTAAATTAGAGATCTTGTTTCTTATCTCCTTTTCAGAAAAAATAACTATTCCATCAGACACAGGTGCTCCAAACTCTTTTAAAATATCTTTAGCCTGATGTTCGTGTATATTCATGAATTAAATTATATTTTTTAAGTACTTATAGATAATATATATTTATAAGCAAATAAATTTAAATTTTTATTTATAAATGAAAAAAGTTTATATAATTTTACCAACATATAACGACTGGAAATCACTTAATAAAGTTTTAAAGATTTTGGATTTCAACCTAAAAAAGCAAAATAAGGAAATTTATATCATAGTTGTTAATGATGGCTCATCTTCAAAGTTTAAAAAAATGCAAAAATTTCAAAGTTTTAAAAAAATAACTATTTTAAACTTAAAGGAAAACGGTGGAAGTCAAAAAGCTATCTATATCGGTTTAAAGTTTATTCAAAACAAAATTAAAAATTTAGATAAAAGTATTATTTCGATTTTAGACTCTGATGGCGAAGATAATCCTAGGGTAGTAAAAAAGTTGATAAATTTCGTTGAAAAGAAAAAAAATTTTTTTATTTTTGCTTCAAGAAAAAGTAGAACAGAAAATTTATTCCTTAAATTTTTAAATAATTTACGTTTATATTTGACTTGGGTTTTGACAGGGAAATTTATTAATTTTGGTAATTTCAGTTCATTTCCATCATCGATTTTAAAAAAAATAATTTTAAAGGATGATATTTATTTAGCATTTTCAAGTGGTGTTATTAAAAACTATAAAAAAATTTTTTTACACTCAACAAATAAAAATAAAAGGTTTTTTGGGACTTCTAAGGTAAATTTGAGTTTTCTCATTTTGCATTCAATGAAAATTATTTCTGTATTTCATAATGTTGTTTTTATTAGAAGTTTTGTAATCACATCTATATTAATGATAGTAAATGAAAATTTAGTAATTGATATAATAATAATGGTTTTGTTTTTATTGCTTAATTCGTCTTTATTATTTTTAAACTGGTTAAGTAAACCTAAAAAGAGATTTAATTTATATATAAAGAATATTTTGCAAGTAAAATAAATTTATTTAAAACAATTGGTTATGTTTATTTTCTTTAATTTTTTGTTTATGACTTCTATATTAGAACATCCATTCTTAAAAATATTCTTTAAAAATATTTCTTTCTCCCCAATTAAATAAATTGTTTCTATTTTTTGATTATTTATAGACTCAAGAAAAAAATTTTTATAAGATGAATAGTATTTATTTTCTTCAGCGGGAACACTTAATATATCAAACCACTTGTTTGGTGAAACAGTCTTAAGCCCTATTATCGAGGGCAAAATTTGATAGTCGCTTATAATTATTTTCTTTGTATTATCCATTAAAATTTTTTCTTTCGCGTTATTAATAAATTTAATTTCTTCCAAAGGATTGTCAGAATATTCAGGTGAAATCCATTTTAATCCTTGAAGAGAAGTACTTATCTGTTTAGCGTCAACTGCTAAATTTAAATCTACTCCACTCAATTCCATAAATTTTTTATTTTCATTAAATCGAATATGAAACTTTAAAGTGGCCAAAACTAAAATAAAAAAAACAAAACTTGTCAATAATTTATTATCAAAATATTTTTTTATGTAACAATTAGAAACCCCTAAACAAAAAGGTATTAGAAAGAAAATTAATATTTGGTTTTTTGTCATAATCTGTGAATACATGAAAATAATTACTGTTATGATAATAAAAATTATAATCATTAGATCTTTTTTATTTTCAAAATTTTTTATTTTTTTGGCTATAATTACTGAAACAAAAATTAGCGGAAGAAAAGAAAAGTAAATAAATTTAAATTGAAAAATAATTGTATTTAAATCAAAAGAAATATTAGATCCCCGATTATTTCCAATTTCTAATGGATAAAACAAATATTGTATTAAAAAATTATTAAATGGAATATTGTTGCCAAGTAATATTAAAAAAAATAAAAAAAATGAGGTAACGGACCCTAAAAATAAGAAATAAAAAAATTTATAGCTTTTTTGACTTAAAGTAAGTGTATAAATAAAAATAAAAATACTTGTGAGTAATAATAAATATGCCGACGGAATCTGTTTGGAAAAAAAAGAAATAAATAAGAACAAGGGAATAAAAAACCAATATATTGGCCTATTATTTTTGAAAGCCAACACAGTAAACAGAACTGAAATTAATGAAAAAATGGCTGCATGATGGTCCATGAAAGGTGTTCCGGCTGATGGATATGCTAAAATAGCTATCGACAGTGAATAGATAAAACTATTTGGCTTAGATAAACCAAGTTTTACTAAAAAATTATAAAAAATAACAGTTAAACAAAAATTAATGATTGATGAGTGAATAACATAACTTAACCAATTGATTCCTAGTATTTTAAAAAAAAAAAACTGAAAGTAATCTAAAACAGGACCTGTTATCGACCAATAATCTTTAAATGGATGAAATCCATTCAATAATTTATATCCAGCGTCGTAAATTAAAAAACTATCAAGAGGTAAGACTCCTCGATAACCGTAATAAAAAGTAATTGATATTGAAAAAATCGATAGAAATATAATTGGAATATTTGCTTTTATTTTAGGTATGACTTTATTTAAGTTTTTTGTCAATTTTTTTTGCAGCATCAAATAACTCTTTAACGGCTTGAACAGATTTTTTAAAGTTAGCCATCTCTTCAGTGGTTAGATCTAGTTCCACTATTTTTTCAACTCCTTGAGATCCAATAATAGCTGGAACACCAGCATAAATATCTTTAGTTCCATACTCACCGTTTAAATAAACTGCACAAGGTAATTGTTTTTTTAAATCTTTTAGATAACACTCTGCCATCTCGACACCTGAAGCAGCTGGTGCATAAAAAGCAGATCCTTTCTCAAGATATTTAACTATTTCTGCACCACCTTTTTTTGTTCTATCAATTATTTGGTCTAATCTATCTTTTGATAGCTTTCCATTATTTATTAAATCAATAATTTTTTCTCCATTAACTTCGGTTGATCCAAGCATTGCTACCATGCTGTCTCCGTGTCCACCTAGAACAAATGATTTAATTTTTCCAACTGGTATATTCAGTTCTTGAGACAAAAAATATATGAATCTTGAAGAGTCTAAAATTCCAGCCATTCCTACTACTTTGTTTTTAGGTAGACCCGAGTATTTTTGTAAGGCCATAACGATAACATCTAATGGGTTAGTGATGCATATAACAAAAGCATTTGGAGATGTTTTTTTTATTCCTTCAGCTACTTGCTTTATAATTTTAAGATTAATTCCTAATAAATCATCTCTTGTCATTCCGGGTTTTCTAGGAACGCCGGCTGTAACAATTATGACATCTGAGTTTTTTGTATCTTCGTAATTATCTGTTCCAAATAAATTCACATTGAAACCTTCAACTGGTGATGATTGAGCAATATCTAATGCTTTTCCTTTAGCTATACCTGCAGCGACATCAAATAAAACAACGTCTGCTAACTCTTTAATTGCGATTAAATGAGCTAAAGTTCCTCCAATTTGTCCGGCTCCTATTAAAGTAATTTTTTTTTTCATAGAATTTGTTATTTTAATTATTTCATTGTTGGCATTACAAATTCTGGATCAGATCTTAAACCTGATGGCCATCTCGATGTAATTGTTTTTAATTTTGTATAAAATCTTACTCCTTCGGGACCGTGCATATGTTGATCGCCAAACAAAGACCTCTTCCATCCACCAAAGCTATGAAAAGCCATAGGGACAGGGATTGGTATATTAATACCAACCATACCAATCTTTGCTTTACTAGAAAAAGTTCTTCCAGAGTCTCCGTCTCTGGTAAATATACTTACACCATTTCCAAATTCATGGTCATTGACTAATTTTAAAGCTTCATTAAAATCTTTAGCTCTCACAACAGATAGCACAGGTCCAAAAATTTCTTCTTTATAAATTCTCATATCTTTTTTGACATGATCAAACAAACATCCACCGATATAATAGCCATTTTCATAACCCTGTAATTTAAATTTCCTGCCATCCACAACTAACTTTGCTCCTTCTTTCTCTCCAATGTCTACATAATTTTTTACTTTAGCCAGATGTTCTTTAGTTACAAGCGGTCCCATTTCGGATTGTTTATCCATTCCAGGTCCAACTTTTAATGCTTCAACTTTTTTTGCTAAAGAGTCTACAAGTTTATCTCCAATTCCTCCCACTGCGACTGCTACCGATTGGGCCATGCATCTCTCACCTGCAGAACCGTAAGCTGCCCCCATTAAACCGTTAACTGCTTGATCTAGATCACAATCTGGCATGACAACACAATGATTTTTTGCTCCACCTAAAGCTTGTACTCTTTTTTCATTTTTCGCACAGTTTTCATAAATGTATTTAGCGATTGGTGTAGAACCGACAAAGCTTATAGCCATTACATCTCTATTGTTTATTAATGCATCTACAGCTTCTTTGTCTCCATTGACAATATTAAATACCCCATCCGGAAGACCAGCCTGTTTCAATAATTCTGCAAGCCGCATTGAACAAGAGGGATCTTTTTCAGATGGTTTTAAAACAAAAGTGTTTCCACAAGCAATTGCCATAGGAAACATCCACATTGGAACCATCGCAGGAAAATTAAAAGGAGTTA
>MDSW01183361.1_pt1 | contig 15589 bp, 23 predicted proteins | sample 811171 | NCBI WGS metagenome assembly MDSW01 (sample SAMN05326641, study PRJNA326480) | marine metagenome | isolation source: seawater | place: Atlantic Ocean: North West | collected 2012
GTCGGAAGAATTTTGTCGCGCCATACCTTTTCCTTTTCTTTAAAAAACTAATCCTGCTTCTCTAGCAGCATCAGCAAGAGCTTTCACTCTCCCATGATATAAATATCGACCTCTATCAAAAACTACTTCTTTAATCCCTGCCGCAGTTGCTCTCTCAGCTATTTTCTTCCCAATAATCACTGCTAAATCTTTTTTTGCGTTACCTTTTTCTTCTTTTGACTTAATTTCAAGACTAGATGCAGATACAAGTGTTTTACCCAATTTGTCATCAATAATCTGAGCATAAATATTTTGGTTAGACCTAAAAACTGAAAGCCTTAGTCTTCCATTAGATTTCTTTTTTAAAGAACTTCTAACTCTCTGCTTTCTTTTATTTGCTTGGGGTTTATCTGACATTTTTATTTCTTCTTACCTTCTTTTCTAACAATAAATTCATCTTTGTATTTTACCCCTTTACCCTTATATGGCTCTGGAGGACGATAAGATCTAATTTCTGCAGCAACTTGTCCAACTTTTTGCTTGTCTGTACCAGAAATTGTTATTTGATTCTGACCCTCTGTGGTTATTGAAATTCCATCTGGGATTTTATAGTTTACATCATGACTAAAACCAAGATTTAAGACCAATTCTGACCCCTTTACTTGGGCTCTGTAACCAACCCCATTTATCTCAAGTTGTTTAGAAAAACCATTAGTAACACCAATTATTAGATTATTGACAAGCGTCCTCTGCAAACCCCATAAAGAACGGGCGTTCTTCATTTCTTTAATTGGAGCAAAAGAAAGTTGAGATTCAACTTGTTTGATCTCAACTCCTGCAACTAAAGGCATATGCATAGAACCCTTTGGACCTTTTACTGATATTTGCCCAGCATCAATCTTAACATCAACACCTGATGGAATATCTATTGGAATTTTACCTATACGTGACATAACTTTTCCTAAAACCTTTTATTCTAAACAACGTTACAAAGTATTTCACCGCCAACCTTTAATTCCCTTGCTCTGGAATCCGATATTACCCCCTGCGGGGTCGACAGAATAACAATACCTAAACCACTACTAACATTTGGTAACTCTTTTATACCTGAGTAAACTCTCCTGCCAGGACAAGATACACGTTCAATATTTTTTATTACAGGTTTACCATCATAATATTTAAGTTGAATTTTTAATTCGGGTTTACCAACCTCAACTTCAAGATGTTCAAAGTCTCTGATATAACCTTCATCTTTTAAGACATTTAGGACATTTGCTCTTAACTTTGATGCAGGGCTGGTCACTTCAAGAAGACGGGCCATCTGCCCGTTCCTAATCCTAGTTAACATATCAGCAAGGGGATCACTCATTGCCATAGCTAATTCCTCCTATTACCAACTTGATTTTACCATGCCAGGTATTTGCCCCAAAGAGGCTAATTCCCTAAGCGCTATTCGAGATAGTTTAAGCTTTCTAGAATAACCCCTTGGCCTTCCAGTAAGCATGCAACGGTTTCTTACACGGGTCGGAGAAGAGTTTCTAGGAAGTTTAGCTAATTTTAAAAAAGCCTCAAATCTCTCTTCCTGTGAAATAGATTTATCTTTCGCAATCTTCTTTAACGTTTCCCTTTTAGAGGCATAACGCTCTGATAAGGCTCTTCTTCTATTATTCTTTTCTATTGCACTTTTTTTTGCCATTAAAATAATCCTTAAATTATTAACGAGTAAAAGGCATGCCAAAACCTTTTAATAGTTCACATGCTTCATCATCTGTTTTTGCTGAAGTAATAATTGAAATATCCATTCCTCTGATTGTTTCAACTTTGTCATAGTCAATTTCTGGAAAAACTATATGCTCTTTGATGCCTAATGAATAATTACCATTTCCATCGAAACTTTTTTTCGAAACTCCTCTAAAATCTCTAACCCTTGGTAAAGCTATGTTTAACAATCTATCTAAAAATTCATACATTCTCTCTTTTCTTAATGTGACCTTAGCACCTATTGCAACACCTTCACGTAACTTGAAGTTAGCTATTGACTTCCTTGCCTTAGTACTTACTGCTTTTTGGCCAGCAATTAGTGTAAGTTGATCACATATAGCTGCTACCTTCTTTGAATCAGTTGCACCTTCACCAATACCCATATTTATCACAATCTTATTAACCTTGGGCGCTGCCATATTATTAGGATAATTAAAGTGCTTTACCAAATTTGGCCTTAACTCACTCTCATATTTTTCTTTTAGTCTTGGCTTCATAATTTTATTCCTTAACTATCAATCACTTCACCAGATCTCTTTGAAAATCTAACTTTTTTTCCATCTTCAAGGAGCTTAAAACCTACTTTAGTTGGTTTACCATCTTTAGGATCTTCAATGGATAAATTTGATATACTAATTGCGGATTCAACCTCTTTAATTCCGCCAGGGTCCCCTTGTTTAGGAGCAACATGACGCTTATACATATTGACCCCATCAACAACAGCTTTGTCATAACGTTTATCTACATTTAAAACTTTTCCCTTTTTACCCTTATCTTTTCCCTTGATAACAACTACACTATCGCCTTTTCTCAGTCTTGAGGACATCATAAAACCTCCGGAGCTAAAGAAATTATTTTCATATATTTTTTATCACGTAATTCCCTAGTTACTGGACCAAAAATCCTTGATCCGATTGGCTCTCCTTCCTTAGTAATAAGGACAGCAGCGTTTTTATCGAAGCGAATTGCACTTCCATCAGGTCTTCGAATTTCTTTTGCAGTTCTTACAATAACAGCTCTATGCATCTCACCTTTTTTTACCCTACCCTTTGGAATTGCCTCTTTAACAGAAACTACAATTATATCTCCAACACCTGCAGTTTTTCTTTTTGAACCACCAAGAACCTTAATGCACTGAACACTTCTAGCACCTGAATTATCTGCAACCCCTAATTTTGATTCTGCTTGAATCATCTTTAATCCCTAATCTTCAGTAAATTTAGTATACAACTTCCCAAGTTTTAAGTTTTGAGATTGGCGCACACTCTCTAATATTGACAATACCCCCTACCTGAATTTTGTTTTCAGGATCATGAGCATGGTATTTTTTTGATCTACGAATAGTCTTTCCATAAAATGGGTGAGCGACTCTTCTCTCCACTTTAACTACAATGGTTTTATCACCTGAACGACTAATCACTCTTCCAGTAAGGTTTCTTCTAGGCATTTTTATCAGACCTCTCTGTAGAATTATTTAAATTACTAATAAAAGTTTTGACCCTTGCAATATCTTTTTTTACCTGGCCTACTCTTGCAGTATTTTCCAACTGACCACTTACCTTTTGAAACCGCAAATTAAATGACTCTTTTCTTAATGAAAGAAGTTCATCTTTAAGTTCATCTATTGTCTTACCTTTAAGTTTTTCAGCTTTCATTTAATCAGACTCACTTATTCTAGAAACTAACTTAGTTTTCATAGGTAGCTTAGCTGAAGCTCTATCAAAAGCTTCCCTAGCTATTTCAGAGCCCACTCCATCTACCTCAAACATTACTCTTCCAGGTTTAACGCGACACATCCAGTACTCTGGGGAACCCTTACCCTTTCCCATTCTTACTTCAGTTGGCTTTGATGACACCGGAACGTCAGGAAAAATTCTTATCCATATTCTTCCAGCCCTTCTCATATGTCTAGTAATCGCACGCCTTGCTGACTCTATTTGCCGGGCTGTGACTCTTCCAGGCTCAATTGCTTTTAAACCATAAGAGCCAAAGTTTAAAGAAGTACCACCCTTTGCATTACCATGAATTCGGCCTTTATGAGCTTTCCTAAATTTTGTTCTTTTTGGACTTAACATTTTTTATTGCCTTATACCCGATGGAGTCTGTTGATTATCCGAAGATCTTTTATCTTTAGCCATGGGGTCATGACTCATTACTTCACCTGTAAAAACCCAAACCTTAACGCCACATATTCCATATGCAGTTTTGGCTTCAGATTCTCCGTAATCAATATCTGCCCTTAACGTATGCAAAGGAACTCTTCCTTCTCTATACCATTCTGTTCTAGCTATTTCAGCGCCGCCAAGACGGCCACCACAATTAATTCGTATTCCTTTTGCTCCAAGTCGTATAGCAGATTGAACTGCTCTCTTCATGGCCCTTCTAAATGCAACTCTTCTCTCTAATTGTTGGGCAATATTATCTGCAATTAGTTTAGCATCTATTTCAGGTTTTCTTATTTCTACTATATTAAGATGGAGCTCGGATTCAGTCATTTTTGCTAGTTGAGATCTTAATTTTTCAATATCCGAACCTTTTTTTCCAATTACAACTCCAGGCCTAGCTGTATGAATAGTTATTCTTGCTTTTTTAGCTGGCCTTTCAATAATAATTTTACTTATACCAGCTTGATTTCCAAGTTTCTTATGAACAAAGTCTCTTATTTTTAAATCTTCATGAAGTAATTTAGCATAATCATTTCCGTCAGCAAACCAGCGAGAATCCCAAGTTCTATTAACTCCAAGTCTTAGACCTATAGGGTTTACTTTCTGTCCCATTATCCTTGCTCCTGAATTTCTTTAACAACTATAGTTAGATTACTATATGGTTTAGTTATACTGGCACCTCTTCCTCTTGCTCGAGCTCTCCATCTGCGCATTGCAAATGCTCGTCCCACACTAGCTTCAGTCACCGTTAAATGATCTACATCAAGCTGGTGGTTATTTTCAGCATTAGCTATCGCCGCTTGAAGAACTTTTTTTACATCATTAGAAATTCTTCTTTTTGAAAAAGTTAGGTCGGCAAGTGCTTTATCTACTTTCTTTCCTCTTATCAAACCTGCTACAAGGTTTAATTTTTGAGGGCTTGTTCTTATAGCTTTTGATTTCGCTAAAGCTTCACTATCAGATAATCTTCTTTGCGTTGACTTTTTTCCCATAACTAGCTCCTAGTAGCTTTCTTATCACCGCCATGGCTTAAGTAAGTTCTCGTTGGAGAAAATTCCCCAAACTTATGACCAACCATACTTTCAGTAACTAAAACTGGAATAAATTTCCTACCGTTGTAAACTCCAAAAGTTAAACCAACAAACTGGGGAAGTATCGTAGACCTTCGAGACCATGTTTTTATAACCTCTTTCCTTCCAGAACTTCTGGAGGCTTCAGCTTTTTTTAACAAACTACCGTCTACAAACGGACCCTTCCAAACAGAACGTGACAATTAATCTCTCCCTACTTCTTTTTATGCCTGCTACGCAAAATCATTTTTTGAGTAGATTTATTTTTTCTAGTTTTCTTACCTTTGGTAGGCTTTCCCCATGGACTTACTGGGTGTCTACCACCTGATGTTCTTCCCTCACCACCACCATGCGGGTGGTCAATTGGGTTCATTGCAACACCTCTGACAGATGGTCTTTTTCCAAGCCACCGCTTTCTGCCAGCGGACCCAAGTTTAATATTCTGTTGATCAGGATTAGATACCGCACCTACTGTTGCCATACACTCAGATCTAACCATTCTTTGCTCTCCTGAAGATAGTCTTAATAATGCATACCCAGAATCTTTACCAACAAGTTGAGCATAAGTTCCTGCAGAGCGTGCAATTTGAGCACCTTTCCCAAATTTCATTTCAATATTGTGAACAATTGTTCCTACTGGAATAGAATTTAAAGGTAGAGCATTACCAGGCTTAATTGGCGCATCTGAACCAGAAATAACATTATCACCAACCCTTAATCTTTGAGGAGCAATAATATATGATAGATCTCCATCTTCATATTTAATTAAAGCAATAAAAGCAGTTCTATTTGGATCATATTCCAATCTTTCAACCGTTGCAGAAACTCCAAATTTCTTTCTTTTAAAATCTATAATTCTATATTTTTTTTTGTGACCACCTCCTATTCTTCTTGCAGTGATTCTCCCATTGTTATTCCTACCTCCATTTTTATTTTTTCCCTCAGTAAGAGACTTAACTGGCGAGCCATTCCACAAGCCTGACCTGTCTACAATGATCAACGATCTTCTGGACGGAGTAGTTGGATTATGACTTTTTAAAACCATTTATATTCCTGTTGTTACGTCTATACTGTTGCCTTCTTCTAAGGTGATAAATGCCTTTTTATATTCTGGCCTTTTTCCAACAGTACCTTTAAATCTTTTTATTTTTCCATTTTGTCTTAATGTATTGACATTCTTTACTTTAACTTTAAATAAAGTTTCAATTGCTTCTTTAATTTCACGCTTGTTACTGTCAATAGCAACATTAAATACAATTTGATTGTACTCAGAGATAAACGTCGATTTCTCCGTCACAACTGGTGATCTAATAACTTCATACATTCTCTCATGACTTATACGCTTTGATTTCATATCAGCCTCGCTTCCAGGATTTCTACTGCTTCTTTAGTTAGAACAAGTATATCCCTACGAAGAATATCGTAAACGTTTATACCTTTAACAGAAAGCACATCAGCTTTTGGAATGTTCCGTATAGAAAAATAAAAATTTTTATCTATCTCATTACCTGTAACAATAAGTACAGATTTCCACCCTAGAGAATTAAAATTATTCACTAACTCTGAAGTATTAGGCTTATCTAAAAAAACACTATCAATTATAAATAATTTTCCATCATTTTTTTTCGAAGATAATGCAGTTTTTAAAGCTAAGCTTCTTACTTTCTTAGGAAGTTTAAAACTATGTGACCTTACAACAGGTCCATGAGAAACTGCCCCTCCCCTAAACTGGGTTGTACGCACTGAACCTGCTCGAGCTTTTCCACTACCTTTTTGATTCCAAGGCTTCGCAGTAGTACCTCTTATTTCAGTAACAGATAAAGTTTTATGATTACCACTTTGGCGTTTAGCAAGTTGCCATCGAACTACTCTATGTAATAAATCTGATCTAATTGGAAGGTTATAAATCGAGTCCTGCAACTCGCACTTCCCTACATTCTTGTTTGACAAAGTAGTAATATTAACTTGCATCACTACCTCCTTTTTGGCTATCTGAAGGAGCTTCAGACACAACTGCCTCGTTGGAAGGTTTTTTAGACTTATTAGAAATATTTTCTAATTTATCATCTGCTTTCTTAGATTTATTTGCTTTATCTAATTTTTTGTCACTATTTTTCTTTTCAGTTCCACTTTTTAAAAAAGCAGGAAAAGGAACGTCTGAAGATAATGGAGATTTAACAGAGTCCTTAACCGTAACATAACTCCCTGCAGAACCGGGAATTGCACCTTTTATGAGAATCAGATCACGGGATTCGTCTAATTTTACTACTTCTAAATTCTGCACTGTGACTCTTTCATTGCCCAGATGACCTGCCATCTTCTTACCTTTAAAAACTTTTCCAGGGTCTTGGCATTGACCTGTAGAACCATGAGAGCGATGTGAAACAGAAACACCATGGGAAGCTCTTAAACCTGCAAAATTGTGCCTTTTCATTGCACCTGCAAATCCCTTTCCAACAGAAGTTGATGTTACATCAACTTTTTGCCCCGCTATAAAGTGATTAACAGATAATTCAGAACCAACATCTAGAAGAGCATCTTCGCTTACTCTGAATTCTATAAGTTTCATTTTTGGTTCTATTTTTGGTTTAGCAAAGTGCCCTCTTAGTGCTTTTGATAAATTTTTTACTTTTGCGGAACCAAAACCAAGTTGTAAAGAGCTGTAACCATTAATTTCTTTGGTAAACTTAGCAACAACTTTACAGCCATCGACTTTTAAAACAGTTACAGGCACATGGTCTCCTGCGTCAGTAAAAATACGCGTCATCCCCATTTTTTTTGCAATTAAACCTGTTCGCATATCTTTACCTGTTATATCAAAGCTTGATTTCAACATCTACACCAGCTGCAAGATCCAGTTTCATTAATGCATCTACAGTTTGCGGAGTAGGGTCCACTATATCGAGGACTCTTCTGTGAGTTCGTATCTCAAATTGCTCACGTGACTTTTTGTCAATATGAGGAGATCTCAATACAGTAAATTTATCTATTTTATTGGGCAGAGGAATAGGGCCTCGAACACTAGCTCCTGTTCTTCTAGCGGTTGTTACTATCTCTCCCGTTGATTGGTCAAGAACTCGATGATCAAAAGCCTTGAGACGTATCCTTATATTCTGCCCATCTACTGCCATAGTATTTTCCTAAACTAGCTTTTCTCAATCGAAGCGACTACTCCGGCTCCAACTGTTCTTCCGCCTTCCCTTATAGCAAAGCGAAGACCATCATCCATTGCAATAGGAGCAATTAATTCTACTTCCATTGTAACATTATCTCCAGGCATGACCATCTCTGTACCTTCAGGTAATTTCACAACGCCTGTTACATCAGTTGTTCTGAAATAAAATTGCGGCCTATAATTTGTAAAGAAAGGAGTATGTCTTCCACCTTCATCTTTTGTTAAAATATATGCTTCTGCTTTAAATTTAGTATGCGGCGTTATACTTCCAGGTTTAGCTAGAACTTGCCCTCTTTCGACATCTTCTCTTCCAACTCCTCTTATCAGGCAACCCACATTATCACCGGCCTCACCAGAATCTAGAAGTTTTCTAAACATTTCAACTCCTGTTACAGTTGTTTTGGAAGTATCTTTTATACCAACTATCTCAACCTCATCACCTACATTTACCACTCCACGCTCTATCCTACCTGTTACAACTGTACCTCTTCCAGAAATTGAAAAAACATCTTCAATAGGCATAATAAAATCTTTATCTTTAGGTCTGTCAGGCTGTGGAACATATTCATCAACAGACTTCATAAGCTCCATAATCGCGTCTTTACCTGTAGCATCATCTTTGCCTTCCAGTGCAGCTAAAGCAGAACCCTTGATTATAGGTATATCATCTCCAGGAAACTCATAAGCTGAGAGAAGTTCTCTTACTTCTAATTCAACTAAGTCTAGGAGTTCCGCATCATCCACTTGATCAACTTTATTTAAGAAAACAACTATAGCTGGAACTCCTACTTGTCTAGCTAAAAGGATATGCTCTCTTGTTTGAGGCATAGGACCATCTGCTGCATTTACAACTAGGATAGCTCCATCCATTTGAGCGGCACCAGTAATCATATTTTTTACATAATCTGCATGTCCTGGGCAGTCAACATGGGCATAATGCCTTTTCTCAGTTTCATACTCTACGTGAGCAGTAGCTATGGTTATACCTCTAGCTCTCTCTTCCGGAGCTTTATCTATCTGATCATAAGCAGTAAAGTCTGCTCCACCAGCGTCAGCTAAAACCTTTGTAATTGCAGCTGTTAAAGTGGTCTTACCATGATCAACGTGGCCGATTGTACCAATATTACAATGCGGCTTATTTCTCTCAAACTTTTCTTTACTCATTTAATTAGTTCTCCTCTAATTTAAACTTTTAAAATTATCACGCTAGCTTTGCACATACCTCGTCTGAGACTGCTTGTGGAACAGCTTCATATCGTTCAAAATGCATTGTGAACTGGGCTCTTCCCTGTGTCATAGATCTTAAAGTATTAACATAGCCAAACATATTAGCAAGAGGAACTAGAGATTCTATAACTGTAGCATTACCTCTTGCCTCAGTTCCCGAAACCTGTCCTCTTCTACTATTTAAATCACCAATAACATCACCCATATAATCTTCTGGTGTAACAACCTCAACCTTCATAATGGGCTCTAAAAGCTTAACTCCCAATTTTGGCTTTACCTCTCTGAATGCTGACCTTGATGCAATTTCGAAAGCCATAACACTTGAGTCGACATCATGATGAGCACCATCTTCAAGCACAACTTCAAAATCAATAAGTGGAAACCCTGCTAATAAACCAGACTCAGCTACAGATTTTATACCCTTTTCTACTCCAGGAATATATTCTTTAGGTATATTTCCTCCCCTAATCTTATCTTCAAATTTTAACCCAGAACCAGGCTCTAAAGGATTAAAGGTCATTTTTACTCTTGCGAATTGCCCTGAACCACCAGTTTGTTTTTTATGTGTATAGTCTATTTGAGATGATTGAGAGATAGTTTCCCTGTATGCAACCTGTGGGGCACCAATATTTGCCTCAACTTTAAATTCTCTTTTCATGCGATCAACAATAATTTCTAGATGAAGTTCACCCATACCTTTGATTATAGTCTGACCACTTTCATCATCAGATGATACTTGAAATGAAGGATCCTCAGCAGCTAATCTTGTTAAAGCTAAACCCATCTTTTCCTGATCATTCTTAGTTTTTGGTTCAACCGCGATTTCAATTACTGGATCAGGAAACTCCATTCTTTCTAAAATGACTGGGTTGTCAGGGTCACAAAGCGTGTCTCCAGTTGTAGAAGTTTTTAAACCAGCAATCGCAACTATGTCACCAGCTCTTGCTTCTTTTATATCTTCTCGATGATTCGAGTGCATTTGAAGCATTCTTCCTATTCTCTCTCTCTTATCTTTAACTGAATTTAAAACTGATGAACCCGATTCAATTACTCCTGAGTAAACTCGAACAAATGTGAGAGAGCCAACAAAAGGATCTGTCATAATTTTAAAAGCTAAAGCAGAAAAAGGCTCTTCATCACTAGTTTTGCGAACAATCTCATCTTGAGAAGAAATCTTTGTTCCCTTTATTGCATCTACATCATCAGGAGAAGGTAAAAATTCTACGACTGCATCTAAGAGAGGCTGAACTCCCTTATTTTTAAATGCTGAACCATTTAAAACTGGAACAAATTCTGAATTTATTGTTCCCTTTCTTATACATTTTTTTAAAGTTTCTTCACTCGGCTCTTCTCCTTCAAGGTAGGCTTCTAAAGCTTCATCATCTTGCTCAAGTGCAGTTTCAATTAATTGAGATCTCATATTTTGCGCTTCATTTTCTAATTCAGAGGGGATATCTTTAGTAGAAAATTTTGCCCCTAAACTTTCATCTTCCCAAACAATAGCCTTCATAGAAATAAGATCAATCACGCCATCATAATCAGATTCTTTTCCTATTGGAAGTTGAAGAATCAAAGGTTTTGCGCCAAGTCTGTCAGTAATCATATCAACAGTTCTATTAAAATTTGCCCCAACTCTATCCATTTTATTTACAAAACATATTCTAGGGACACCATATCTATCAGCCTGTCTCCAAACTGTCTCAGATTGAGGCTCCACTCCTGCGACACTATCAAAAACAGCAACCGCTCCATCTAAAACTCTTAAACTTCGCTCAACTTCAATAGTAAAATCAACGTGACCTGGGGTATCAATTATATTTATTCTCTGATCCTTCCAGAAGCAGGTCGTTGCAGCCGAAGTTATAGTAATTCCTCTCTCTTGTTCTTGCTCCATCCAATCCATGGTTGCATTACCATCATGAACTTCACCTATTTTGTGGGATATACCTGTATAAAATAGTATTCTCTCAGTAGTTGTTGTTTTTCCAGCATCGATATGAGCCATAATTCCGATATTTCTATATTTACTGAGCTGTGTTTTCCTTGCCATATCAAATCACCCTATGATCTACCAACGATAATGAGCAAATGCTTTATTAGCTTCTGCCATTTTATGTGTATCTTCTCTTTTTTTAATAGCATTACCTCTACTCTCAGAGGCATCCATTAATTCACCTGACAATCTTTGTATCATCGTATTTTCTGAACGCGAACGAGCAGCCTTTATCAACCATCTAATTGCTAAAGCTTGTCCTCTATCAGGTCTTACCTCTACAGGTACTTGATAAGTCGCACCACCAACACGTCTCGACCTTACTTCTATTTCTGGCCGAACATTATCTAAAGCCTCTTGAAAAAACTTAACTGGGTCTGTTTTCTTCTTATCCTCGATTATATCGAGAGCGCCATAAACAATCTTCTCAGCTATAGATTTTTTACCGCTATACATTAATGAGTTCATAAACTTGCCAAGAACTACATTTCCGTACTTTGCATCTGGTAAAATTTCGCGTTTTTCTGCAGCTCTTCTTCTTGACATTATTAATTCCTACTTTGGCCTCTTTGCACCGTATTTTGATCTTCTTTGACGCCTGTCACTTACACCTTGAGTATCCAAAACGCCCCTAACAATATGATATCTAACACCCGGAAGGTCTTTAACTCTTCCACCCCTAATGATAACAACCGAATGTTCTTGAAGGTTGTGTCCCTCACCAGGAATATAACTAGTTACTTCAAAATTGTTTGTAAGCCTCACTCTTGCAACCTTCCTAAGTGCTGAATTAGGTTTCTTAGGCGTAGTGGTGTATACCCGCGTGCACACCCCCCTTTTTTGAGGGCATCCCTCCATAGCCGGCACCTTATTCTTTTTTACAGGCGCAACTCTTGGCTTTCTTACTAATTGGTTTATTGTTGGCATCTACCATTCCTAATCAAATTTTCAAGCACAAGTAAACTCAGTAATCTATAGAAGTCACTAAAAATAAAGAGTTTTTAACTCACTTAAGAGCTTATGTAAACATCATGGTTTCTCTATGAAGTGTGTTTAGGAAAAACCTACGACCAACTCATACAGAGGCGCGCATACTATGAATGCTTTCGTGAATCGTCAAGCTGAATTAGCTGATTTTATGGGTTTTTTTCAAAAAAAATTAAAAAAATCAATTATATTGATAAAATTTACTAACTTCTTTGAAAATAACGATAATTTTACATAATTTACAAGCTATCACCACTATCATCATCAAATTTAAATGTTTCTTCAATTACTGATTCATCAGATGTTTCAACTTTAGGATTATCATTCATTAATAATTCCTCAGCTACAGAGTCCTCAGATATAGATGAATCCTCAATTTTTAGCTTCTCTTCCTGAGCTGTTTCTTTCGCCATATCCGCAGCTTCTTTTTCTTTTTCAAGAATTTCCCGGTCTCTTTGAGCTGCAACAGTTCTGAACTTATTCATTGCTCCACCAGTTCCTGCTGGTATAAGACGACCAACAATCACATTTTCTTTTAAACCAACTAATTGGTCTACTTTACCAGACACTGCTGCTTCAGTTAAAACTCTTGTAGTTTCCTGAAACGATGCTGCTGAAAAAAACGATTTAGTATGTAAAGAAGCCTTTGTAATTCCTAGTAAAATTGGTTCTGATTTTGCTGGAAGAAGACCTTCTTCCGTTATCTTATCATTTTCAGCCTGAAACTCATCCCTATCTACCTGCTCTCCCATTAGGAATGTTGTCTCACCCGGATCAGTAATTTCAACCTTCTGTAACATTTGTCTGCAAATTACTTCAATATGCTTATCATTAATAGTAACACCTTGCAGTCTATATACCTCTTGTATTTCGCTTACAAGATATGCTGCTAAAGCCTCAACGCCCATAACTCTTAAAATATCATGAGGTACAGGGTTACCATCTAGTAAAAAATCTCCTTTATTAATGTAATCACCTTCTTGAACAGAAAGATGTTTTCCTTTTGGAACAAGATACTCTACTGGCTCACCTTTTCCCTCTGGTGGATTAACAGAGATCCTCCTTTTATTCTTATAATCCTTACCAAACTCAACTGTCCCCTCAATTTCAGACATTATAGCATGATCTTTCGGTAATCTTGCTTCAAAAAGCTCAGCAACTCTTGGTAAACCACCCGTTATATCTCTAGTTTTTGTTCCTTCTCTTGGTATTCGCGCTAATACATCACCTGCGTGTACCTCTTGTCCATCCGAAATAGATAGAATCGCACCAACAGATAAAAAATATCTTGCCTCTAACCCGTTGGCTAAATTAACAACTTCTCCACTTTGATCTCTAAGAGTTATTCTTGGTCTTAAGTCTGACCCCTTTGGCTGCTGCCTCCAATCCACAACAACTTTACTAGCTATACCTGTTGTTTCATCTTCAACATCCTTCATTGAAATACCATCTACCAGATCTCTATAAGCCGTTATACCCTCTTTCTCTGTAATTATAGGAATTGTGTACGGGTCCCATTCAGCTATTTTGTCGCCTTTATTTACCTTAGTACCATCGTCAGCTATTAATTTAGCTCCATACGGCAACTTATATCTCCCTCTCTCTCTTCCATCTTCATCCGAAATAACTAACTCAGTATTTCTTCCCATCACAATTAAATCACCTTTTGAATCTTGAACAACATTTCTATTCTCAATTTTAGAAATACCATCATGAGTTGCTTCTGCTGCAGTCTGTTCTGATAACTGAGCTGTTCCACCAATATGGAATGTTCTCATAGTCAATTGTGTTCCAGGTTCACCAATAGATTGAGCAGCTATTACACCAACAGCTTCACCCAGGTTTACTGGTGTACCTCTGGCCAAATCTCTTCCATAACACTTAGAGCAGACACCACCCCTTGTTTTACAAGTTAAAACAGATCTAATTAGAACAGATTCAACTCCAGACTGTTCTATAAGCTTTACATCTTTTTCGGTTATAATTGTTCCTGCGGGTAAAATAATTTTTTCTGTTACTGGGTCAACTATATCTACAGCTGAAGTTCTTCCAAGAATCCTATCCCCAAGCGAAACTATAACTTCACCACCCTCGAGAACTTCTTTGACAGTAATGCCTTCAGTTGTTCCACAATCATCTTCAATAATTATACAATCTTGAGCAACATCTACTAGTCTTCTTGTCAAATAACCAGAGTTAGCAGTCTTCAAAGCTGTATCAGCTAAACCTTTACGAGCACCATGTGTGGAGTTAAAATATTCTAACACCGACAAACCTTCTTTAAAGTTTGAGATTATTGGAGTTTCAATAATTTCCCCTGATGGTTTAGCCATTAAACCTCTCATTCCTGCGAGCTGTTTCATTTGCGCAACTGAACCTCTAGCTCCAGAGTGGGCCATCATATAAATAGAATTAACTTGCGTTCCACCACCCTCTAACTCTTCACCACCTGACATATCTCTCATCATTTCATCTGCAACTTTTTCAGTACATTGAGACCAGGCATCAACTGCTTTATTATATTTTTCCCCTTGAGTAATGAGTCCATCCAAATATTGTAATTCATATTCTTTAACTAATTTTCTAGTTTCATCAACAAGTCTTTCCTTAGCATCAGGAACAATCATATCATCTTTTCCAAAAGAAATACCTGCTTTAGCAGCATGAGCGAATCCAAGTGACATTAATTTATCAGCAAAAATTACTGTTTCTTTTTGGCCCGTATGACGATATACCTCATCAATTACTTGGCTTACCTCTTTTTTCGTAAGTAATTTATTTATTAATGAAAATGAAATTCGCGGATGTCTTGGTAATATCGCAGACAAAAGCATTCTTCCCGGGGTTGATTCAACGATTTTAGTAGTTTGATTACCCTCTTGATCAACAGTTTTAAATCTTGATTTAATTCTTGCATGCAAAGATACAACTCCAGAAGATAGTGCATGTTCAATTTCATCTACATCTCCAAAAGTCATACCTTCACCTAACTCACCTGGTTGTGAGATAGTCATATAATATAACCCTAAAACTATGTCTTGAGATGGAACAATAATTGGCTTACCATTTGACGGGTTTAAAATGTTATTAGTGGACATCATTAGTACCCTAGCTTCAAGTTGAGCCTCTAGAGATAAAGGAACATGAACAGCCATCTGATCTCCATCAAAGTCGGCATTAAATGCAGTACATACAAGCGGGTGAAGTTGAATTGCTTTACCTTCAATTAAAA
>MDSW01116400.1_pt1 | contig 15586 bp, 10 predicted proteins | sample 811171 | NCBI WGS metagenome assembly MDSW01 (sample SAMN05326641, study PRJNA326480) | marine metagenome | isolation source: seawater | place: Atlantic Ocean: North West | collected 2012
ATCGACGCTGGGAAGATATCAAGTGGAATCACGTTCCGAGTCAAATCAGGTGAGGGAATCGACGCGCCATTTAGCGTGGTCGATGAGTAGCGCTCCCCCAACCCTCGTACATATACAAATTTGTCTGAGACGAGTGACACCCCAGTCATCCGTCGCATAGCGTTGGCAACGGTTGAATCCCCAAGCCGACTAATCGATTCGCTATCGAGCACATCAATCACCGAATCATCTTCTCGGCGCTCGTTAAGCAACTGCTGTGCTGCATTTAGAAATCGACCGACGACTACAACTTCTTCAATACTCTCACCATCGGAAGCCTGCTCTTCAGCAAATACCTGAACGGTTGACAAACCGATAACGGTAATGGGGATGGATACTATCCACTTTAGAATTGAAGCCTTTTTATTCTCAAGGAGCATATCTTTTCTCAACGATTTGGAAGTTGGATGGATGGCCCCCGCTAACCGCGAGAGCCACCATCAGCTTGCTGTAACCCTTGGATCGCTACTGCTGGAACCAGAAGTTTTGGTCCAGTCCGAACGCCCAGCCTGCGGTCCAATCGTCGTTTGCGTCAACCGCACCCAAAAACGACGCCTCTACTACTAGCTCAGGCAAAGCTGCATCATTAACAACGACCTCTGCTACCGGAATCGAGTAATAGCCGTTGGCGCTACTCAAAATAATCAGCTGCGTATCAGCTAACTGAGTTGGGTCAGTCGCGGCAGCAATGTCTGCAAAGACGGTATTGCTGTTTGCCTCTAACCAGTCTGATACATCTAGACCCGCGATGGTCTTGCTGGACTTCGTTACCGCACCGAATACCGTGTCCGTGATAGATGCGTTACCACCAACGAATCCTTCTGAGGCTACGGTGTCATCGACACGAACGCCCCAATGGTCCCCTGCTTCAAATTCGTCAGCATAGGCGCCGAAGACGACCGCGTGACGGATGGTTGGCCAAAGCCCTTCGCGGAGCCTAAGTCCAGCACCTGGATCGTGGGTTCCCTCGCTTGGCGAGAAGATACAAGTCAACCCAGTAATCGTTGGTCTAGAGTTCAGTCCCCTGTCAAACATGTCCTGAATGAACTCAGGCGTTTTCGAGCTGTAAGAGCCAATTCCATCGGCCTCTACACACCGGTTACCATCAGTTTCCTGCTGGATAACCAACGCGTTCGTGATAGAACCGATATAACCCTCATCGACGTCTATGGAGTCATCCCTTACAAATACAGCAATGAAATTCTCGAAGTTTACTGCGCCGCCGAACATCTCAATGCCATCGTCATAAGTCGAGTAGACTTGGAGGTTCTTCACAATCGTGTTGCGCCCAACTCCCCCAAATGAAATACCGTTTAATTCATCACCATTCGCGACCTGTGCACCGGTGTGCTTGACGATCACATACTCCATACGCCCGGAGCTATCATCGTCATTTGCACCTCCGTAATAGGACTCGTCAAGACCCTCAGCACCTTCAGCCGCAATATTACATTCGCCCACCAGCGCTAAGTCGTCTCCGCGAGTGCCCGTGTACTCACATTTATTCGACACACCGAAACCGTTGATGACCATCCCGCCCCAGAGCTGCACGTCTTCTGCACCGGCTGATCCCTCAACTGCGTCTGCTGTTGCAGTGAATGTGATGGGCTTCTCTGCAGTGCCAACTGCGAAGATTTGCGACCCCCGATTAATGATCACGAACTTTGTGTTGTCGGGCCACGCGAGCGTCGCGCCCGCCTCAATGGTTAGTGTTGGGCCATCACCGCCTTCGGCGATCCCAGCAGCCGTGAGTTCACTGTTGTTCGCATGGGCTTCACCGACGAACAAGCTGCCCTGGAAAATGTGAACGCCTCCATCATCTAACTCAGGGATAGTGATGTCAGTGGTAATGTTGTTCCCTGCATCAGCAAACGCAGGCGAGTACGTACAATTTGCGCCGTCGAACTCTCCCTCAATCGTCTGACCGCCTGAATTGACGTAAGAGGCACATGGGTTTTCCTCTGCAACCGGTGCAGCAGTCGTGTTGTTAGAGTTTGTGACCGAGTTGTCAGTTGAGTTATCAGATGTAGAGGGATTAATGTTGATGTCACCACTGTCACAAGCGGCCAGGGCGCTAAGCATCAACATCAGAGCGAAAGGTTTAACATTCATTGTTGGGTCCTATTGGTGGTTACACGCCCCGCAATTCTCCGCTTAAGCCAGAAGTCGTTGGTGAAGAAAATGAAAAGTTTTCATTAACTTTGTTAAAGATTCACCGTGGATTATTAAGGATTCTTTACAGCCAGCCTCCCGTGACAATGCGAGGCTCACTCGCCCTGTTCCCGCCAAAGGGCACTCATGGGGGCAATGCTACAGCGATCCGCTCCCACCAACGCAATAGAACCTTGACATGGGTAGCCGGGGATCTAGACTCACTGCCCGAATCTCGTCGACATGTATCCGAATGCTTTCGCGACCCAGGCTTATCTCCTCCTCCCTCTTTGCCTTTCTAGTCACGATGTGCTTTGGCGCTCATTCAGTGGAGATCGAGGGAGAGTCTAGAGTCCGCTTTGAATCGCTCAGTGACAATTTTCGTAAAGACCTCACCGGTAGCGATCAGCTACTGCTGTTGCGAAACTTAGCGCACGTTACCCTTGAAAAGGGTGAGGTGAATGTTGGACTGGAATTGCAGGATAGCCGCACATATTTCGGAGATGATGGAACACCTCTAACCAACAGTTTCACCAATCCGCTCGATATCCTTCAGCTTTACATTGAACAGCCATTGCCAGCATCAAGCAGTGCTAACGGGTGGAAATTTAAAGCGAAACTGGGGCGTCAGACACTTTCGCTAGGCTCGAAGCGGCAAATTGAACGCGTCAGCTTTGCCAATGTGATCAAAAGCTACACAGGTGCTTACATCAGTGGAACATCCAGCCACGGCACAGAGCTGCACTCATTTTATGTCGTCCCCATTGCGCGGTTGCCCAATCGGCGTCAGCCTCTGACTGACAACCAATTCAAAAGCGATAAAGAACAATGGCAGCGGAGAATTTGGGGGTTACACCTGCGTCATCCATTCAGGTCAGTTGTTGGCAGAGGACCGAATTGGGTAGAGGCGTTTGCCTATGGACTCGATGAAAAAGACCATCAGACGTTTCAAACCGCGAACCGACATTACACAACCTTTGGATTCAGGCTTTACCGCCCCGAGACCGAGGTGGGGTTTAACTATGACCTCGAAGCCGCCATTCGAAAAGGTAGTCGCCATCTAACTACGAGCCCAAGTGACAATACTGATCTAAAGGTCAACGCTCACATGATGATCGCTCGGTTTGGGTACACCTTTGACCACCCCTGGCAGCCCAACATCGCCTTTCAGTACTACTATGCTTCAGGAGATAAGACGCCCGAGGATGGTCGCTTCGATCAATACGAACGACTATTTGGGGGTAGGCGCACCGACCTTAACAATACGTCTATCCATGGTCCGCTGACCCCTGCTAACTTACGAGCGCCAGGAATCAGACTACAAGTCGGATCAGGCAATGATTGGGATGCCCGGCTCCATTACTCGAGAGCTTCGCTTGCGGAAGCAAAAGACAGATTTGTTATCGGGCAGTTTCGGGACACCACCGGCTTAGCAGGTAGTTTTTTAGGGCACGCCATTGACACTCGTTGGCGGAGGCACTTTTCCCGCTCTCATTCGACCATAGACTTAGGCTATTCTTATTTCTCGCCCGGTCATTACCTAAAACAATTGGACACGACATCTATGCCGACCCACTTTGGGTATGTCCAATGGATCAAACGATTCTCTAGCCAGACGAATGATATCTAGCTCCCATGCTCAGCGCGGCTAGTCATCAATAAGTTGAGTAAAATCGCAGTTCCAGTGTAATCGAGTGGCTCCGGTCATAGGTAGCTAGCGACAAAAAGCTAACGACAAAAAGCTAACGACAAAAAGCTAGGCTTTATAAAGAATGCCTTCCCGAATGGAACTACGGCTGTACCGGAAATTATCAATACCAAGGTAACTCATCAGCTCGAGCATCACTGCCAATCCTGCCCCTAGTAACTCTGAGCGTTTGACACCAATTCCATAATCCAGTCGATTAAACTCATCAGAGGTAATGAGCAACTCGGCTGCAGCCTCTAAGCGTCGACGATTTACACAGTAACCAACAAGCTCATTATCGGTGGGCAAACAACAGCCCAGCGCTAATTTGGCAAGCGCCTTCGCGGTTCCCGAAGTTGCAAAAACGTGGGATTGGCCACTCAAGCAATTTTCCGCGAGTGGACTCCTCTGCAATAGGAGCCTGACGTATGCTCTTGCCGAAGCGAAGTGATCCGGATGGTTAACACCCTCAAACTGGTCCCTTAACGTAACGCAGCCCAGCGGGAGGCTGGTGCTGAAAGATGAACGCTTGGCAAGCGGCTCGCCCAAAGCAACTTCTGTGCTTCCGCCCCCGATATCTATTACCGCCAAAGTATCAGTAACCTGCTCAGTGACGGCGGTACCAAGCAAAACTAGTTCTGCCTCGCTGGTGCCATTGATCACCTCACAGGGCACGCCCAGCAATTGCTCAACTTCCTCAGCAAACGATTGCCCGTTGCTCGCAGTTCTCAACGCATGAGTGGCGACGACCGCGACAAAATCGGGAGCTAATCTGTCTAGATCTGCTTTGACCACCGCTAGAGCCTCTAGTCCCCGCTCAATAGCGTCTCCGTCTAATTCGCCGCCTGGAACCAGACAAGCTGCCAGCTGGCATTTCAGTTTTCGTTCATGAACGACGTGAACTGGCCTGTCCGCCCTTCGAAACGCGACCTCCAAATGGATACTGTTTGAGCCAATATCGACCACCGCCAATAGGGGCGCGTTCAAGTTCCGGCTACCTAGATGTTGGAATGTGTTCAGAGGAGCTATACCCAAGTTTCGATAACGCGTCTAATCTCTACCTGGCTCTGTATCTTACGTTTATTTCCCCTTGGATGGTATCGGTTAGATTGGTCTTGATCGATAACCCTTGCTTTGGTTGTGTCTGACCATTGAGTCTCGAAAAGCGCTTCGATTTGGGATCCGATTTTGGGGTCTAGAATTGGAGTGGTAACTTCCACACGATAGTCAAAGTTCCGAGTCATCCAGTCGGCGCTGGATATATAAATTCGTTGGCGATCGCCGCGACCAAAAATCATCAATCTTGCGTGCTCCAAGTACCGATCAACGATAGAACGAACTTTTATGTTTTCACTAAGTCCCTCTACACCAGGCCTCAGACAACACATGCCGCGTATCATCATTCGAGCTTTAACACCGGCCTGGCTCGCTTCGTACAGCTTTTCAATAATTTCGGGATCCTCAAGGTTGTTTAACTTCAACGCAATGAAACCATTCCCTCGAACAGCTGCTTCGATTTCTTGGTCAATTTCATCCATAAACCTCTGTCGGGTCATCAGGGGTGACATCACTAATTCTGAGAGCTTTGGGGCTACATAACTCTTCGTAAGAAACTGAAACACCCGCTCGATATCCCTACAAATCACCGGATTCGAGGTGAAAAGGCTCAGGTCTGTATAGGTATTGGCCGTACCTTCGTGAAAATTACCTGTTCCAATGTGCCCATAAGCTCTAAGTCGTTTATCCTCACGGCGTTTTATTAACAACGTTTTACTATGATTTTTTAGGTTAGGCACACCGAATTCAACTCGAATGCCCTGCTCAGTCATGTCCTTTGCCCACTCGATGTTAGCTTCCTCATCGAAGCGAGCTTTCAGTTCGATGTAGACAGTGACTTTCGTGCCATTTTCAGCTGCATCTACCAGGTATTTTACGACTCTACTGTTATCCGCGAGCCGATAAATACTGATGCTAATTTCTTCAACCGTTGGGTCTGTAGCCGCCTGCCGTAAAAGCTCGGTGAAGTAGACAAACGAATGAATAGGATAGTAAAGCAGGATATCTTGAGCTCGAATGGCGTCAAAAGCATTTCTGGCGCTGTCAAAGGCCCTGCTGAGCACTGGCTTAGGGCGATCGTACTCAAGGTAAGCCCGAGATACGTTCGGAAATTTTATGTAATCCCTAAAGTTGTGGTACCGCCCGCCCGCGATCGTTGCGTCAAGCTCGGTAATGCCCAACTCTTTTTTTAGAAGACGGACCATTTTAGCTGGCATTTTTCTATCGTGAACCAACCGCACAGGTTCTGCGGTTAGCCGTTGTTTCACCGCCGAAGACATTCGATCCAAAAACGAGGCATCGATATTTTCCTCGAGACCAAACTCAGCGTCGCGCGTCAACTTCATTGAATAAGCATCATAACTATCGAAATCAAGAAACGCGCCGAATATCTTGTGAGTGTTTGCCCTTATGACGCTATCGAGCAACATGATTCGCTTCTTCTTTTGACCTTTTTGTCTAGGCAGCACTATGAATCTAGAGGTTTCATTGGTCGGCACCTCGACCATCGCATAGGTGTAACCCTTTACCGATTTAAGCGCATAGAACAGGTAGGTAAGCTCCTCTTTAAGCACCTTTGTCAGGCTGACTCTTTTGGTAAGGATAATCGGGGTGACAAACGGCTTGACTGAAAATTTAAAGTATTCTTCCACCCATTTAGATGCCCAAGGCGGGGTGCTTAGTTCGTCCACCAGTTCTATGTGCCGCTTAGCTAGATCTTTCAAAACCTGGTTGTAAGCAACGTCAAACTGTTCCTGGAGCTCTACGACCTTTTTCTGAACCTCTGCCAAGAGTTTCCTCGTAGCTTTGCTGCTCTTGCCTTCGAATTCTTCGAGGACGATATTCCTTTTCAGATCCGATACACGGACCCTGAAAAATTCATCCAAATTGTTCGAAAAAATACCTAAGAAACGGACTCGCTCAATCTCCGGCACATTGGCGTCGAGCGCTTCCTGAAGCACTCGCTCGTTAAAACTTAACCAACTCAGTTCCTTTGGGATCAGGCGTTTGCTTCTTTTCATGATCAGTATCTTTACCAAATCGGGCAACAACTTACCTATTGATTGGCTATTTCGCACACGCCGACGATGTTTTTTTTGTAAATTTCATCGGTTCTTTACACATTTTTAACCGCGTGTTCACAAGTTGGGAGGGCACTTGACCTTTTACAACTGCAAGCACTGCCCTCTTTCAGCGTACAGCTTCAACCGGCTAATACACCTCCAATGGTCCTACCCAGCAGTGGCAGTAACTTTGAAAGTGATCACCGTAACTTTGCCTATTCTTCACTAACTCTTCATCTGCAATTCATATCAGCGGCTCACACTCAGCCCGAATTTCGTCATAAATATTCTTATATGTTTGACGTGATACACGAGTGGGATACGCGCTGGCTATTGAGACTCATCCATTGGCCAAAACGGGTTAAGTTTCTCCAACTTATACGTCTTGTATCTCGGACTGGCGATGGCCACTCTTACCCAGTCATTGCGATTGCCCCTTTCGTCTTAGGTTTCGATCCTACTTTTCGACTTTTCAAAATTTTCTTAGCCGGTTTCTGCATTGAACGCTCGGCCTACTTTGTAATGAAAAACAGCCTCCGGAGGAAGAGACCTACCGAACATCTTTCTTTCGAATCTGCGGTCACGCCAGGCGACAGGTTTAGTTTCCCTTCTGGGCATACGTCTGCCGCATTTCTTGTAAGCACGATCTTAGCCTTGGGATTTTTCGACTACTCCGCGTTCGCACTCATCCCTCTGGCTTGGGCATGCGCTATCGGTTGCTCGAGAATTCTTCTCGGCGTTCATTACCCACTGGATACCATCGCCGGCTGTCTACTTGGCTCAAGCGTAGCAGTACTGGTTTCAACCAATACATATTTCGCAACGGGCTAAGTCATCACTTATCCCAATGCACTTATCCCAATGCACTTGGCCCAGGCTTGCGCGGACAGCGTGCCTTGCTCTACTGGCAAAGAACCAAGATCAGGACTCTGGTTTTTGAAGATTCGCCCGTCGCTACCCAAATGGTGCCCGTCTCTTTACCTTCCGGCCACCTGCACGCTTTCACCTAATGCCTATTGTGCGGCCCTTGCGGGAATTTCACGGTACCATTCCGTCATATCGTCATATCGCTCACCTCTCATAAGAAAAAGCGGTGCTTTGTGATAAATTTTTATGTCATGAAAAGGATCCGTCAGGATTTTTGTCATCCAAACAATCCCTGACTGGACGCCCGACGATTTGAAAAGTTGAACTACCCGAAACATCACAGCGATGACTCCAAGCCACAGCCACACCAAACCAGTATTTGTTACCAACTGCCTGAATGAGTCCGTTGGTTCCAGTAATCCAAAAAAAGTGATCGACGTGTAGAACAGCAATATCGGAATCCCAGCCCAGACACACAGCAAGATGGCTTTCTTTGACAGGTTATAACCAACCTTGATCATCTCCTTGTGCTCATGACTCGCCTGATTCAAATGATCAAAAGATCTCGACTCGAAAAAGAAGTGGCCGATTTGCCTAACCACCATAGCAAGTGTCCACCCCACAATTGCGGCAGCTGCAGGATTGATCAATAGGAGCAGATAACTTGTGATGAAGCAGCTCGCACTGACCAAGTGACAGGTCTGATTAATTCTATCCTGGTGATAGAACCTATGATCGTCCCACCGTTGCACGTGTAACTCGTCCCTAAACTTCATATCCGCTCCTCTCTTTTTGTGTTTCCAGACGAAATATTGATTGCCCCATATTGATTCTGTCTCCCTCGGCCCAATCGCCACATTTTGTAAAACGCGCGTCGACGAATAAGATGATGGTGCTTCCATGTTGAAAGTAGCCGAGCTCTTGGCCCTGCAGGACCTCCGCTTTCAAATGAAATGTTTTGTTCTTGCCCAGTGACAGATCCAATGGCTGGTTAATACCGTGGATTTGTAAGCTGGCGACCAGCACTGCAGCGATTGGGACGAGCACACAACTAAATTCTGAGCCTACAATCTCCATCGCTGCTCGCTCATTGCGGCAGTAAAGTTGCTGGATTCGCTTGAGCGCGATTGGATTCACGTTCCAAGTGTCTCCATACATATACTCGACTCGATCAATGCTTCCCGCGATCGGCGCGTGGAATCTGTGATAAAAGCCTGGCTTCAACCGAATCGTGACAAAGGTGCTGCCCTCATACCTATCTGCGAGATCGGCATTAGGCATCAGGTCACTAATGTAGTAGGGCATGCCCTTTGCCTGAAACAACTGGCCGTCGGCCACCACACCGCAGGACACCACTATTCCATCGCACGGACTGGTCAACTTGTCTTCGCCAAAATCAATCGGTCTAAGCTGGGGTTTGATCGGCCTGATAAAACACTCATTCAGACTCCGAAAATTTGACGCCGAAGATTCGTCAAGACGGAGATCAGCATCAAACCATTGCCATAGCCTGATTAAGCACCGAGCCAGCATGGGAGACTCGATTCGTGAAATCCTCCCCAGCACACGAGTGACAAGACGTCTCGGAATCCTGTTGGTCATCAGGAAATTAAAATGTTCAGCTATCGTTAGTGAAGCCACGTTAGGTCCTAGGAGGCAGCAATATCTGGAAAGACTTTTTCGGCTAGCGAAGGGGATCGAGGGACCCCGATCTGCTCGAGGAACTTCGATAAGATTGGTTCTGGTTGAAAGTCCTGGACTCGAGACACAGCTCCTTTCGAGAGAGACTCTCTCAATTCACTATCCTTCAGAATCCGAACAGCCCCAGCAGCCATCTCTTCTGCGGTATCGACCAATAGCCCACTGACTTCATCTTGAACGATGTCGGCAGGGCCTTTGTTCCGCATTGCGACCACTGGCATTCCGTAAGCAAAGGCTTCAAGAATGACATTACCGAAGGTGTCGAATCGCGAGGGGAAGAGGAATAGGTCAAGTGACTTATAAAGGCTTGCTAGCTGAGTTTTATCCACCCAGCCTAAGAATTTTTCCTCGGGTAGTAGGCCTCTTAACTCCTCTAAGTCGGGGCCTGTCCCAGCTAGCACTAGCTTCGCTGAAGGGAGATCCTCTCTGATTTTTTTAATAATGAGAGGCAAGTCGAAGACACCTTTTTCTCTGCTCATGCGGCAGGCGATAAAAAGGGTAGGCGTGTCATCATCAGCATCAGGGAACAATTGAGACCGAAGCACAGTCGGAGTCTCTTTCATAGCCGGTTGCGCATGGTGAGCCGTAAGGAACACTCTATCCTCTGGTAAGCCGATCTCAGACCTGGTGAGCCAATCACGGTGCTCTCGATTTAAAGCAAACACGCCGTCGAATTGCTGGTACAGCCCTCTCATGAGCCTTCTGACCCTATCTTGCTGCTGCCGATCCAGCGGTGTGTTGTGGCGCACAAAATCCATCCAGTCGGTATGCATAAAAAAGAAAGCGGGGACCTTGAACTGATACTTCAATAGGAGCGCTACCAATGCCATCGGCCCCTCGGTAGAGCAGACGATTCGATCGTATCCGCCTTCGTAGAAAATTTTGGTAATTTCCATGAAATCAGGGACTCGGATAGGTTGGTGCTCGTAACCCGGCGCATCAAACGTTATTAAAGGCTTCACCACGTGGAGGTGAGACCTACTGCTTGCCTGATCGTGGCAGATCAAAAAGTCAACGTCGGCCTCCCACTCAGTGAATTGGCTGAGCTTGCCTGACAAAGACGTCGACACCCCATTTTTATCTAAGAGCGTGTCAGTCAGGTATAGCACTCTAGTCGGATGCGCCGATGACCCAAGAGACTTGGCGAAGTCATTCAAAAAAGGTCGACGACTGAATAAAGAGCGTGTACCGATGATCTGAGCACCAATAAGTGCGGCATTGATCAGTAGTGGAATCTGCGCCGATTTTAGTGATCGCTTCAGAGCCGGCGTACTATTTGAACCAATGGTTTGCGCCCAATCCAAGACCGCAAGCGGAATTTCAAACGCGTCATTTCTCGAGGGTTCAAACAAGGCACGAATGTCCAGCCTTTTCAGTTGATCGAGCCCGCTTCCCAATTCTGATGAGATCATCTCGCCAAACTGACGAATAGCCTGATAGAGACACCGATCTACGGTATCGAGAAAGTTCTGCTGTGACTGCTGTCTGGATGCAGCGATTTCATCGAGCATCTTAAGTGCGAATCGGTAACGCTTAGGAACCATCCAAACAAGCACCGGATTGGGTTTCCTCCCATGAAGCGCATCGTGCATCAGGGAGAACAGATATCTCGCGCCACGATTGCGGTTTATTGTTAGCATCAGATTTCCGATGCCGAAGCAAGCCAGTTTGTCGAGCGTTGTCCCCCGGTGCAGGAACAATCGTAACAATCCTGGGTCCTTAATCTCGATCGCTATCTGACAAATATAGTCCAAGATAGAAATAGTCAGCTTCTGGTTCTGGGACGCTGATCCAAAAGGGATCATCCGGTTTTCTCGAAGGGCCTCCAGTGCGAGGTCAGCAACCCTTTCATGCTGTAGGCGTTCTCGAAGATCTGGAACGTATAGGTAGACACCCGATTCTCCGGCGAAAAGCCCGAGATGATCATCAGATCCGCCTGTGATGCCTTTCGGCGCGTTAGGATCTACGCCGTAGACCGTGGGATCGACACCATATTCCCAAGCCAGCTTTCTCATTGTCTCTGGGCAGGCGGATCTCACCCAAGACAAAGTCAACGCGTTTTGCCAAGCATCTCTCTGACCATTGACAACCTCAAAACGCTGAAACATCAAAAGAAACCAATCATAGATCCGCGGATCCACGTCTTTGTAGAGGTAAAGTGGATGCGGCAGCACAGTCACGATACCCTCGCTCGCACAGTACTCTAGGAAATCGTGGACATTTTGCCGTAGCAGTTTGAGTTCCAGTTCTTGCTCGCGAGAAAAGCCGTAACACAAAACGTGAAAATGGATATCAAATGTTTCGAAGTAGCACGTAAACTCGGCTCCGACTAACACATCGTCTCTGATTTTCTTCAAGTCCCAACACGAGCGAGCATTATTGTGATTGGTTACCGTGATGAGATCACATCCGGTGCCTCGAAGCTTCCTGACCAATTCTCCGGTCGCCAGCCAAGATTCGGGTAATTTCAAAAGCCGTCCCCAAAGCTCGTCCGGCGTATCGGAATTCCAATCGTGGCAATGGAGATCGATTTTCAAACAGTCTTCAATCGGATATTGCTGTTTGAGCCTGTCGATTTCAGCGTCCAGATTAATCGATATCCCATGATTAAAGGCTGACGGCATTATCGTTCTCCTAGGTTCGATGTATCAGCGCGGATTCTTGAGCTCTAATCTCTGTCTCAACAACATTGCAGGGCGTTAGAGCGGGCTTAACCTGAGGGGGACGGCGCTTCGATAGAAGCGCGCGCTTAGCGAGGTCCATCTGAATCTTGCGCTTGGACAGGTCTTTTGGGGCATCCCAAAAACCATCGGCAGCCATCGCTTTCGAGGCACGCAGAAATCTCACGCAGACCTCTGACCAATCGTCTTCGGTATACCCAAGCGACATTATGAACCGACCTGTGCCAACCCAACCCAATTCAAGTCCCTCTGCTCTCATATAGAATTGAAGCAACCAGTTATGGCAAGCGACATTGAGGTAATTCACTGTCAAAACTGACTGAAAATTCACCACCCTAAGTGGTAAATCAGTCTCAACGAGGGCCTCGTTCAATTGCACAACGCGGCGATCCCAAGTCGCGTGGGAGTCCTCATAAATCGACGAGCAATCACTACTATCGATTCGTCGCAAAAAACTATTCATTGCGCCCATCACTTCTGGATGGGAGTTAAAGGTGCCCCTGGCAAGGCAAACATCTGCAGGGCGATCAGGCTTGAAACGACGCATCAGTTCGGATGTCCCGCAAACCACGCCAACAGGCAATCCCCCACCCAACGTTTTTCCATAGGTGATCAGGTCCGGGCGGACCCCAAAATATTCTTTCGCGCCACCGCGTGCGAGGCGAAACCCTGTAAAGACCTCATCCAAAATGAATACAATTCCCTGCCGCGCACATACTGCTTGCAGCTGATGCAGCCAGTTTCGGTATGCATCCGGTTGCGGCTTGTTGACACGCTGCCCAACAACTAGGGTTTGATCTGAGGGCGCATCCTTGTTCAGATGCATCAACTGCATCGGATTGACTAACACGCACGCAATATCTTTTCGATCTTCGAGTACTTGCAAAGTTCTGGGGGACCCCTCAGACAGAGTTAGCACATCTTGGTTTGCTCTCTGGTTGCCGATCCCAGGTTGCACTCCGTCCCACCAGCCGTGATAGGCGCCGCAAAAGCGCACCACCTTAGACCGACCCGTGTGATAACACGCAAGCCTCACCGCTTGCATTACGGCTTCTGTGCCAGACATATGGAAGCTGGTTTCATTTAGACCGGAGATCTCTGCCAGTCGACGAGCATTATCCAGTAACGATGGGTGGTATGGGCCTAGCACGACACTAGCACCCGAGTTGAGCTCACGCCCCTCAAGCATGCAGCGCTGATAGAAATCGTAGCCAAACACGTTAACGCCGTAGGACCCCCACAAGTCATAGCGCCAGTTTCCATCTAAGTCTTTCAATCTCACTCGATCCGTATCAACAACAAGACTAGTCCTGGTGAGTGCCTCCGGAACGAGATCCGTAAACATAAATGGCACCCGGTATCTGCGAGTAAACAACGCATCAGAGACTTGCCTTTCTATCTCCTCGCTCGCGTTGAGCGTTGCACTACTGAGCGAGTAGCTCGATTCCACCAGCCGCGAAAAACCTCGTTTGCGTCGTTCGACAACATCGTCACTCGCTCCATCGCAACTAAAAAACGAAGACGCATCGTGGGAAAAAAAGGGAGCAATGCGGGCTAGTCGGCGAGACCATCTAGAATGGCCGGCAAGCGTCGGGTGCTTTGCAAGCGATAGCCTAATTCGAAAAAAAAGCGCTATCGCTAGCGAAACACCCATAAAGGCGATACTGATCATGAGCAATTCAATGTTCAGCACTAGGTCTCCTCCTGAGTCCGAAAGAACGATTAATCCTCTCCAGGCAAGCTAAACTTTACCTGTCAGCCAGATAACAAAAAAAAGGATTGAGTTAAATTTCTTTAAAGATCTGAGGGGGGCAGGTCTTGAAATAGCGGGTCGTCAGAACCATCAAATTTGCCGGAACAAGTCAGCGGGCGCGAACAGAAACTCACATCGAGCAAGCTTTTGTTTTTTTTGGATTAGCAGATTGGGTTGGACCCCCCAAAGCAACTCGACTACGGTAGTGGAAGGTGGATGAAATAGTTGACACCAATACTGGGGCAGCGTGATGGCAACACATCGAAAAGTTGAACGAAAACAGTACCAACCCTTAAAAGAACAGATGGTTCTATGGCCGGATATTTCCGGCAACACCATCAACGGCTTGGGCGAAACAGACGTTAGGCCACCCAGCCCCATTTATTGGCATGCACCAGATGCGACGCCCCATGGTCACCTCCAACAGTGGATGGGAGCGCACAGCGCAAAAAACCCAGCCCCGGGGCGCGAACAAATGATTGAAGAACGCACGGCCATTCAGAGCCGTAAGCCAGTCGCGATTGCAGAGACTGCCGTTCCGAAAGATCCCGGTGAGTGGCATAAGAAAGTCCACAACAAAGCCGCAGCCCTCGGCGCGGAACTCGTCGGAATCGCACCCATGGACCCCCTGTGGATTTTTGAGGGCTGCGAGACTGATAAGCCTTGGATCATCATGCTCGGCGTGGTCATGGACCATGAGATATTGAGTTCGGCGCCAGAGCCGCTGGCCTCAAGCGAGGTCGTAAAGCAGTACACCCGCGGTGAACGAATCGCGAGAGATTTAGCGGACTGGATAAGAACCCAGGGCTTTGACGCCGAAGGCCACTGCGGCCCGATGGCAGGACCGGTCAACTTGATTCCGCCCGCGCTGGCTTGCGGTTTCGGTGAGCTCGGCAAGCATGGATCCATCATTAATCGTCGCTATGGCGCCTCGTTTCGCCTGGCTTCGGTACTGACGGAGATGCCGTTAGTAGCGGATCAGCAAGACACCCTAAACGTCGACGACATTTGCCTAAACTGCCAGATTTGTGAACGCGACTGCCCCGCAGGAGCCATCACCGATGAGAAGCAATTAGTTCGGGGAGTGGAGAAATGGTATGTCGATTTCGACAAGTGCTTGCCGTTTTTCAATGAACATCATGGCTGCGCGTTATGCTTGGCGGTTTGCCCTTGGAGCACGCCCGGTCGGGCACCCTCCATGGCTGAAAAGGTTGAGCGCCGGAGAGAACGAAAGAGACTCTGATTTTTTCTTTTTTCTTTTTTGGGTTGTATCAGTCGGATGACTGCCCGGGCTTTTTTGATTACAGTTTTTAATTACAGCTTTGCATTACACATCGATGAGGCTTCTTCTCCTCGTCCGTCGCTACACCCTGTATCTCCTGTCCTGTATCTCGTGGCCCCTACCTCCTAGAAAGCCTAATGTCGCGCCAAGGCTTTGAGGCTGAGCCGCAAGGGCACCGAGGCAACGCTGAATCCAGAACCGCCTATCAGCGCCAGCGCTTACTCAGCCCTGTACCCTCCCTTACTGGAAGCGCGCTGAAATACCGCTCAGTTGCTCAGTGAGGGCACTGACGCGACTCGCGACCAA
>MDSW01118960.1_pt1 | contig 15583 bp, 14 predicted proteins | sample 811171 | NCBI WGS metagenome assembly MDSW01 (sample SAMN05326641, study PRJNA326480) | marine metagenome | isolation source: seawater | place: Atlantic Ocean: North West | collected 2012
TCTTCCATGTCTTAAGACAAAGTACCATCGGCGCAGAAAGGCTTGACTTCCGAGTTCGGAATGGGATCGGGTATTACACTTTCGCAATAATCACCAGGCTGTTGGTTTATACATAAAATTTTTTAAATGTAAATAAACTAGAAACAATTAAGCAAAATATTTAGTAAATACGATATTTTCTATTAAAAAACCTCATTTTTAGATAATTAAAACCTTCTGAAAAAAAAAGGCTTAAACTGAGCATACAAGGAGTAAAGTATTTTGGATTCCCCCATAAACCTGTGATAGCTAGAAAATAAAAGATTGATAATAAGTTAAAGATAAGAAATCTATCATATGTAGTTAAGTTCCATTTTTTCTTTCTAGCTTTATTTAAAAAACATATAAACCCAAAAATTGAAATTATTTGAATAAAAAGTGAATAAGGAATATTTTTGTACAAATTTTTATTGAAGTATTTTTTTTTGTTTGATTTAGCTTCAGGATCAGTTTTATCAATATAAAAGTGATTATGTACCCAAAAAGGATGAATAATACACATCACTGTAACCTTTTTAATAAATTTTTTAGCTACATAAATCGGATTTTTAATACTCTCTTTTAAAAAGATTTTATTTCTATATTTAATATTTTTTGCAAAATCAGAAGGTTTTTTTAAATCAATTTTATTTTTTGAAATCCATTTTTTTTCATTTTCATTTAAAAGTTCTTGCGCTTTTATGTAAGAAATTTTTTTTCTATCTGCAACGATATCTGCTGCAAAATAATGATAAAAAGAATAATATTGATGAATTTGAGAAAAAATATGGAAATGATCAGTTTTTTTTAAATTTATTGTTCCTATTGTTAAAATAATCAATCCATATCCAATAAGTAATAAAAAATAATTTTTAATTTTTTTTTTATTTTCAAGTATAAAATATATTATTATGGGTATTATATACAAAAAACTTACTGATCTTTGGCAATACATTAAACCTACTAAGATTCCTATAACAAAAAAGCTAAAGGTTTTTTTTTCTTTTTTTATTATGTAATAAAATATTAGTATCATTAAAGACAGGAAAAGACTTTCGCTCCAAAAAGAAGAGTGCCATTGTAATAGACTGGGCTCAAGACATAAAAATAAAACCAAAATATTAAAGGTTTTACTATTAACGTTTTTTTTAATTTCTCTAAAAAAAAGAGATAAAACTGAAAAATATATTAATATTTGAAAAAGTAGAAGTACAAATTTAAAATTTTTCTCTTTTATTACAATATCGCCATTCTCCATAGTTTGATAAATTTCTTTATCAATCAAGTGGTAATAATATCCAACAATTATTGATGGTAAAAACCATTTACCGTATTTAGGAATAGAGTTAATAAAACTTTCTTCATTTTTTAAATTTTTTCTAAATTCATCTGCTGTAAACCATAAATTATTTAAATCATGATATAAAAGTTGATTATAATATTTCCCATCAAAATTTAATTTTACTTTGTCAAACTTATGGAGATTATATGAGCCCCAAATAATACTTATTAAAATCGAAATTAGGATAATAATTTGTTCAAATTTAATATATTTATTATTTATTAACAGCATAAATGAAGCAGTTATTTTTATATACCATTGATTAATCAAACCATTCAAGTTAATTAATAGACAAAATGATTTCTATACCTTTTTTTTCAATAGATTTAAAAATAAGAGATTATATTTCCATTTTTTTAAATATAATTAATCCATTCAATAAAAAAAAATTAGAAGAGGAATTTAAAGAGAAACTAAAAGAAAGATATCCAAATAAATTTCTGTCTTTATTGCCGTCAGGAAGACTAGGTTTCTATTTAAGTTTAAAATATTTTTTTAAGAAGGATGATGTCATTTTATTCTCATCAATGAGTTTTCCTTTATATGTCAAGATTGCTTTAGAACTGGGTCTTAAAGTAAAGTTAGTAGATGTAGATGAGAAAGATTTAAATATCAATGTAAATGAACTAGAAAGGTTGTTAATCAATAGTAATTGTAAAGGATTAGTTGTAACTCATCTTTTTGGAAATCCATGCGAAATATTAAAAATTAAAAAAATTTGTGAAGAAAAAAAAATAATACTTATTGAAGATTGTGCACAATCATTCAATTCGAAAATTGAATCTATAGAAACAGGAAATTTTGGAGATGTTGGAATAGTATCAACAAGCTTATTAAAAATACCTACAACTTTGAGTGGTGGTATTTTAATCACAAAAGACATAAAACTTTATAAATATGTAGAAAATTGGTGCAGTGAAAACTTAAATAATAATTTCATCGAAAAAACAAAATTATTTTTTAAAATTATAGTATTTATTTTAAATTCCTACCCTTTAATTTACTCAATTTTATCTGATAAAGTTTTTAGTTTTTTAAAAAATAATAATCCTAGAATTTATAGAAAGATTTTATATTCAGGCATGGGAATGAAAGAAAATAAATTTAATCCTAAAGAGCGGCCTGCCCTTTCAAAGTTTCAATTGTCTGTCGGATTAAGTCAATTAAAAAGATGCGAAGAAATGAATATCTTGAGGAAAACAAACTCTAAGTATCTTGAGGAAAAATTAAGCAAAAATGAGAATATAAAAGTTATAAATAACCATTTTAAAGAAGATTGGAATCATCAATATTTTGTAATTTTAATTGAAAAAAATTTTGAAAAAATATTCAAAAAAATTTTTGATAATGGTGTTCATGCTATGGATGAAAATGTATGGAATTGTTCAAAATATAATTTCAATATAATTAATAATAATCAAAGTTTTAAAAATACATCTAAAGTTGATGGAAAATTATTAAGAATACAAAATAACTCATTTTTAAATTTAAAAAAAATTGATCAAATATCAGAAGTAATTATTAATGCTACAGAAAACGATTAAAAAATTCAAAAGTTTAGATGGTTTCTTTAATGAGGATCTGAGTTTTGCTAGGCTAAAAGAAAATCAAAATATTAATTTTAAGAGATTAAGTATATTGGGAAAAGGAAATTCTATTTCCTTCCTTCCTTATGTTAAAAATAGTAATTTAATATCTTTAAATTTTAAGGATCAAATTAAGCTAAATAAAAAAAAAAAATTTATTCAAGTTAATGGAAACATAGAAGCTTACAAAGTACACAATTTTCTTATAGAAAATAAATATTTTTTTCCAAGTTTTCCATCATATCCCTCAGTAACTGTTGCTGCTTGTGTAGCTAATTGTGTTCATGGGATCAGTCCTAAATTTGGAATTATAAAAAATTTTATAAATGAGATAAAAATTTATAATCCAAATTTTGGATATAAGATTTTATCTCCTAAAAAAAATAAGAAACTTTTTGAATTAACAATTGGGGGGATGGGCTTGACAGGCCTAATATTGGAGGTAAATCTCAAAATATTTAAGCTTAAAAGTGCTTATATTAAAATCAAGGAAAACAAAAAATTTAATGAATTTGCCACATTTTATCGTTTTTTAATAAAAAACAAAAATATTTATAATCAGAATAATTTTTTTTTAAAAAATAATAATAATTTTTTTCTTGCTAGATTGTCTTCGGGAGATTTTCATAAAAAAGGATTTAAAGTAAAGAAATTAAAAGATAAAAAAATTTATCCACTTCGATTGGGAATTTTTCAATCTTCTTTTTTAAAAAAAATTTTAGAGTTATTAATTTTGTTGAAAGAATACTCTTTTAAAACAAAAATTATTCACATTAACGAAGCTTTTTATCCTTCAAATAGTAGACTAATTTACTTTAATTTGATGTCGAAAAAGTTTATTGAGCATCAAACTATCATTCCACATAAAAATATTGAAAAATTTTTTGTAGAGTTTAAAAAATTATTTAAGAAATACAAACCTATAATCTCACTTTGTCATGTAAAAATCTTTAATGGCAAAGGTAAATATTTACAATTTAACGGAAAAGGTATGGGTTTAAGTATACACTTTATAGTTAATGAAAAATTTATTAATTTTTATAAAAAATTTTTGCAACTAAATATTAAATATTCGTGTAAATTAAATTTATATAAAAATTCTTTAGTTGGAATAAATGAAATTAAAAAGATTTATGGAAATGAATATTTTAAGTTTGCAAAAGAAATAAAAAAATTGAATAAAAATTTTATTTTCGAAAATAGAATATTTAATAATAAATCATTTTATAAAAAAAAGAATCTTGATAAATAAATTATCTTATTTTTTTATACTTTTATTCTTCTCTTTTAAATAAGATCTATAAGTTTTAATTATCGTATCATCAAAATTGTAAATAGCCTTCCAGCCATATTTTTTTGCAAGACTTACATCTAGCATTTTTCTAGGTGTTCCATTTGGCTTTGATTTATCGAAATAAATTTTGATATTTTTGTTAGGTAAAATAATTTTTAATATCTTTTTTGCATAAGTTTTTATTGAGTAATCAATACCTGTTCCAATGTTTATTACATTTTCTTTTACCTTTTTATTCATAAAATAAACACACGCTCTCGCAATATCCTCGACATAAATAACTTCTCTTTTTGGCGAACCATCACCCCACAGTTCAAGTTTATTTAATTTTCTTATTTTAATATTATGGATTTTTTTTATTAGAGCTGGAATAAAATGAGAATTTAAGTCGTTATATTTATCGTTAGGTCCATATGTATTTGTTGGCATCAGGCACTTATAATTAGTTTTATATTGCTCGTTATAACTTTCACACATTTTTATACCTGCTATCTTAGCAATTGCGTAGGCATCATTTGTTTTTTCTAATTTTCCGTCTAACAGATAAGTTTCTTTAATAGGCTGTTTGCAGTTTCTTGGATAAACACAACTTGAACCTAGAAAAATCAAATTCTTTACTCCGCAAATGTGGGCAGAGCTTAATACATTTAGTTGAATAGATAAATTTTCATATATATAGTCAGCTTTATACCTCTCATTGGACAAAATGCCTCCCACTTTAGCAGCTGCAAGAAAGATAAAATGAGGTTTGTTTTTTTTTATGAAATTTATTACCTTGGACTTGACAGTTAAATCCAATTTTTTCCTATCAGCTGTAATTATATTTTTATAACCTGCCTCAATTAATTTTTTAAGAATAGCTTTGCCTACTAGTCCATTATGTCCCGCAAGGTAAATTCTTGATTTTTTATTAATCATAAGGTTTTCATTTTTCAATGAATTATATTTTCAATTTGATATATCTCTATATATATATTTTGTATTTTCAAGATGCAATTATAAACAAAAAATAATGAATACTTCAGAAACAAAACAAATAAAAATTTTGGATAATTTAAACTTGTTTTTAATAAGTATTTTACCTTTAGGGCTTATAATTGGATCATTAGTATCGAATATCATAGTTATTTTAATAATTTTATTATTCTTTTTTACTCTAATTTTAAAAAATGAAACTTATTTTTTAAAAAATAAATTATTAATATTTTCTTTTTTAATCTATCTATATTTAATTTTTACTTCTCTAATTAATTTAGATAATTACGATAAGCTTGATCAAGAGAGTTTAATAAGATCTTTTGGTTTTATTCGTTTTATTTTTTTAAGTATTGCAATTTGTTATTATATTAAAAAATTCGGAAACGAAAAAATTATTTTTTTGTTATTTTTATTTTTTATATTTATAACAATTGACTTGATATTCGAATTTTACTTTGGATCAAATTTATTTGGATTTAAATCAGAGTATCATGGAAGATTATCAGGTCTAACTGGTGATGAACTTAAAATTGGAGGATTTTACTTTGGATTTATTTTGCTAGTTTTAAGTTTTTTATTTAAGAAAAAAGAGCACTTTATTATTCCTATTACTATTATTTTTATTTTTGTAAGTATCATGATCGGAGAAAGATCAAATTTTTTAAAGATTGCTTTTTGTGTGATTCTGTGGAGTTTTTTAAGTAATAAAAATGATCTAAAAAAAAAAATTATTATTTTTTTTAGGTATAATTTTAATAGCAATTTTTTCCTTCTCTCTTTTAACAAATGTTGAACAAAAAGGAAAAATAAAAGGAAGATTTCTACAACAAATTTTTCAAAATCAACCAGATAAAAATTTTTTTGAAAATATAAAATTTTCCTCACCCCATTATTCTCACTATGAAACTTCTATTAAAATTTTTAAAGATTATCCGTTTTTTGGAGTTGGGTTAAAAAAATTTAGAAAAATAAGCTATGAAGAAAAATATAACGATCTTAAGTATGGATTTTTTGGAGGTGGTAATCATCCACATCAAATTCATTTTGAATGGCTAGCTGAAACTGGAATTATAGGATACGTATCATTATTAAGTTTTTTTTTATATTATATACTTAATGGTTTAAAAGAGTATTTCAAAACAAGAAATATTTTTTTACTTTCCTCGTTATTATTTTTGATAGCATCTCTTTTACCATTTCTTCCATCTGGTAGTTTTTTTACAAGTTATGGGGCAACTATTTTTTGGTTTAATTTTGGATTCTTTTTAGGAAACTCAAAAATAATTAGTCTTAAATAATTTTTCTAAGATAATTAATTGATAATAAAATTAAAAAAAATAGCGATTTAATAAAATTAAATTTAAAGTAAGTATTATACACTCTAAAACCATCTAATAGCTTCTGAACTATACCAGAAGATAATGAATCATTTAATTTTCTCCAACTGGCTAGATTTCTTTTCAAGCCAAAAAAATTAACTTTATTTTTAGATAAGTTTATCCACAAAACATAGTCCTCCTTAGTTTTAATACTTGGAAATTTAATAACATTATTAATTCTCTTGATTTTTCTTATTACTACAGTCGACAACCCAATATCACATGAATATTTTAAATCTTCGAAAGTTATGATTTTTTTTGCTTCTCTAAAACCTATAACTTTGCCTAAAGAATTTATTATTGTATATGATGTAAATGAGGCAATAATGTTTTTTTTTTTCATGAAATTTATTTGAATTTCTAATTTTTTTTTACTCCATACGTCATCACCATCTATAAAAGCTAAAAATTCACCTTTACTTTTTTTTATTGCAAAATTTCTTGATTGTCCTGCTCCTTGATTTTTCTTATTTATATATAAATAAATATTTTTTTTATTTTTTATGATGTTTTTAATATAAATTAAATCAGATAAATCATTATCATCATATACAATAATAATTTCTTTTTTTTTGTAGGTCTGATTATAGGCCGAATTTAAACATTCTAAAAAAAATTCTTTTTTTTTAAAATAAGGAATGATGATAGATACGTAGTCCTTTTTCATATTATTTATTGAAGTTATTTTTTAAAATAAAATAAGATATTAAGTAAAGTGAAACTAAAAAAACTATTAAAAAAATCAAAATTTTGGAACTATTTATAAAGTTAGTTCCTATATAAATAAATATAAAATTTATGACATTTATCATTATTCCACTGAAGGAATTACTTAATTTAATGTTTTTTATATTCTTATTTATTAATCTAAACAAAAAATGGTGTAAATGCTCATTATCTGGATATGTTGAAAAACTTTTTTTAACAAACTTTCTCCTTATTATTGAAAATAAATTTTCGAAAGCTGGATACCACAAAAGCAAACATATGAAATATGGGGAAATTAGGTATTTAAATTCATCAAAAAAAAATATTAAAAATAAGCCAATGTAAGTACTTATTAAGTAAGAACCACTATCACCGAGAAATGATTTGGATAAAAGATTAAATATTAAAAAAGTAATCAAAAATTGAAGAAGTATCCAAAGGTTATTATAATCATAAGTAAGATCAAATTTTAAAGAAACAATAAATATATTAATGATTACGACAATATAATATCCAGAACATAAACCATTTAAGCCGTCTATAAAATTTGAACCATTAATTAAGATTAATAAACAAAATAAAGTAAATAATATTTTTAAAACTATATAATTTTGCAATAAATAATCAATGTACGAAGCTCTTATCTGAATATCAAAATCTTTATTTAAAATTAAAATAATTAAAATTACAATAAATTGGAGAAACAACCTGATTAATGGAGATTTAAGTTTTTGTAAATCTGACAATAGTCCAATAAAAAAAATTGATGAAAATAAAATTTTATCTAAACTAGTGATTTCATTTGTAAAAAAAATTATTCCTATAAGTATTAAAATTCCACCAGACAGCGGTACATTATATGAAATTAAAAATTTTTTATGATTAGAGCTTTCAATTTTATCTAATAAAATTTTATTTTTTATAAATGCATAATTAATAATATAAAAAAAAAGGATTAAAAAAGGAAATAAGTAATAATTATTCAAAATAAATTCAGTCTACTTATAAATTTGTTCTTTTTGTGAATTAATATCACTATTTAACATTTCTGAAACTAAATCTTTAAATTTATATTTTGGCTTATATTTTAAGATTTTTTTCGCTTTAGAATAATCACCTCTCAAATAATTAATATCTAGAGGTCTAAAATATTTTTTATCAATTTTAATAAAAAGTTTCCTTTTATTGTTCTTAGTAATTTGGTATCCTCTCTCATTAAGCCCTTTCCCCGTCCAAACTAATTTTATATTAAGTATTTTGCATGCCAAATTAATAAAATCTTTTACACTAAATGCATTATCTGTTGATACCACATAATCATCAGGTTTTTTTTGTTGTAAAATTCTCCACTGCATCTCTACGTAATCTTTTGCGTGACCCCAATCTCTCTTCGCGTATATGTTTCCTAATCTTAAAATACCTTTCCCTGTAAGAATATATTTCGCTAAAAACATTGTAATTTTTCTTGTAACAAAAGTTTCACCCCTTCTTGGACTTTCATGATTAAACAAAATTCCACTCGCAGCATAAATGCCATAAGATTCTCTATAAACTTTAGTAATAAAATGGGAAAATAATTTCGAAACACCATAAGGAGATTTTGGATTAAATTCAGATTTTTCATTAAATTTTGATTTTTTTCCTTTTTCCCCAAATAACTCAGATGTTGTGGCTTGATAAAATTTTGTTTTCAACTTTAGAAATCTTATAATTTCCAAAATTCGTAATGATCCTAAGCCCGAAACTTCTGCCGTATATAATGGAGTTTCAAATGAAACCCCAACATGGCTTTGTGCTCCCAAGTTATAAATTTCGTTTGGTCTTACCTTGTTTATAATCCTAAAGATGCTATCTGAGTCTGTTAGATCCCCATAGTGTAAAAAAAATTTTGATTTATATTTTGGATTTTCAAAAATATGATCGATCCTGCTGGTATTAAAAGATGATGATTTTCTTTTAATGCCGTGTACAATATAATTTTTCTTTAACAAAAATTCTGCCAAGTAAGAGCCGTCTTGACCAGTAATGCCAGTTATTAAAGCCTTTTTTTTCATTAATAAATATAAGCAATATCTCTAAAAACAAAAAATTCAATTAATAAATTAGCTTTGATAGTAATTTATTGCAAAAATTAGAAAAAATGAGAAATAAATATAAATAAACGATAATTTCTTGAAATCAAGTTTGATAATTTCATCAAAGTTTTTAAAAGAAAATAAACCAAAAAATAAAATATAAAATAATGGATCAAAGTACTTTTGGAAAATAGTAAATATTGGAAAAGATAATAAAGTAATTAATAATAATAAATAATTTTCTTTCCTATAATCTTTTAGAAAAAAATCTATTGCAATAATTGCAGCAAAACTTAAAGCAAAAATTGAAAATTTTAAATTTAAATTCAAAAAGTCAAAAAGCTTCAAAAAAACTCCACCGCCATAAATTGAGAACTCAATTCGAATTATATGTAAAACTGATTCGAAGAAAATACATAAAAATAAGAATGAAAAAAGAAATATTAAAATTTTATTATTTTTTAGATAATAGTTTAAAATTTTTTTAAAGTTAAAAACTAAAAAAGGAAATAAATAAAATAGAAAAATACTTAAAATAATAAAAAAATTACTATAATAATTTACTCTATTGTTGCTATAATTAGACACTGTACTAAAAAAATCATTATTAGTTATTATATAATAAAAATAAAATATTGCTGGAATTGAAATTAAAAAACAATACACAATCATAATTAAAATCCATCTAAAATCTAACTTTTGATAAAAAGATATAAAATAGAATAAAATAAACGGTGCGTAATAATATCTTACGTATGAACATAAAATTAAGAAAGATATACATAAAAAAAAATTTATTTTTTTATTTGTATTTTCAATGCTTCTTAAATAAAACAAAATAGATAAAGCAAAGAAAATTAAACTTAAATTATCGCCTGTAATCCAAATAGAAGAAGATCTAAAATAAGGAGAAAGAAATATCAAACATGAAAATAAAAATAATAAATCGTGACTTTTATTAATTTTTTTTTTTAAAATTTCATAAAAAATTAAAGGTAAACTACTACTTAGTAAAATATAAAAAACTTTAGTTATAAAAAAATTTCCAAAAAAATTATTTAAATTTGCTACCAATATATAATGAACAGGTGATAAAATAAGCACAGACGGATTATTGGCATATTGTTGAATCGCTTCAAAAAAGCCTTTTTCAAAAATTTTTACATATGGCAGTAAAACCTCAAAATCACGTTTCGAACCACCACTGGAATTTTCATCGAAGTAAAAACCTAAAAACAAAGAAAAAATAAAAAGAGCGTATATAGAAAACTTTTTTGAATTACTCATCTTTATATTTATATATTTTTTAGGTAAAATGTTACATTATAATCGTTATATAAAATTGGATAATTTTCATAGATGTCTGAAATAAAATATTTAATATCTATATCTACTTATAAAGAATCTGAAAATATAGAACCCTTAATAAGATTAATACGACAATACGATAAAAATACAAAAATCTTGGTTATTAATGATTTTTCTAACGACAATACTTTCGAAATAATAAATAAAATTAAAGATAAAAATATTGAGATTATTGAAAGGAAAAAAAAGCTAGGGTTGGGAACCGCACATTTGCTTTCAATATTTTATGCAATAAAATTTAATTACGACTATTTATTAACGATGGATGCTGATTTTTCACATGATCCAAAGCATATACCTAGTTTATTTAGTTTATCAAAAAAAAATTCGTTTATTATCGGTTCAAGATATTGTCCAGGTGGTAAAACTGAATACAAAGGTTTTAGAAAGATTGTTTCTGTAATGGGAAACTACGTAGCTCGTAAAATATTAAATATTAATTTAAAAGAAATAACTACTTATTTTAGAGTATATGATGTTGGGTTGCTAAAAAAACTTCCTTTCGATGAACTTAGAGCATCTGGTTACAGCCTAGGCGTTAAGATTGTTTGGTTTATGAAAATTATGGGGGCCGAACTTATTGAAACTCCTATTCATTTTCATGATAGGAATAAAGGAAAATCTAAAATACCAAAAATGCAAATTTTTATTAGTGCTTTAGATCTTATATTAATCAAATTTAATGAGGTTATTAAAAAAAGATCTTTTAATGATAGTAATAACACTTATAAATTGGAACAAGAATGTAAAATCTGCAAATACAGTTACTTTTCTAAGTTTAAAAAAAATGTGTATAGGTGTTTAGTTTGTCTAAAAAAGGAAAAAATCATTAGTAAATGAAAAAAAAAAATATAGTTTTTTTTATGCCATTTATTGGAATTGGTGGAGTAGAAAAAAACCTATTTCTTATTGCTAATCATATATCAAATAAACAAGATAATATATATGTGTGTACTGCCTCAAAAAAATGTAGAAAAAAATTTAATTCAAATATTAAAATTTTATCACCAAAGAAAAAATTATCAGACAAGGTAAGTATAAGAATAAGATATATGTATTGCTTATTTGCGCTTTATTTTTTTTTAATAAAAAACAAAAATACAGTTGTATTTTGCTTTCAAGGAAATATTTATTGTATTTTGCTATGCAAAATACTGAATATTAAAATTATAGTTAGATCTAATACATCACCATATGGATGGGGGCATGGTTTTCTTAAAAAATTTTTATATAAAAAAATAATAAATTTTGCAGATGCTGTAGTGACTAATAGTATTGAATTTAAAATTCAAATGAAAAGAAAATTCTTCATAAAACCGGTTTTTATTTATAATCCTTTAAATAGAAATGAAATTATCAAAAAATCAAAAGAAAAATTTTCTTTTAAATTTTTTGAGAATAAAAGATGTATAAAAATAATTAATGTTGCAAGGTTAACAGAGCAAAAAGATCATATTACAATTTTAAAATCAGCTGAAATTTTAAAAAAAAAAAATATAAGTTTTAAAATTTTAATAATAGGTAGTGGTGATCAAGAGAAAAACCTTAAAAAATTTATAAAAAATAAAATATTAAAAAATTCAGTAAAAATTATAAACTTTCACAAAAATCCTTATAAATTTATCAATAAATCAGATATATTTATTTTGTCATCAAAATATGAGGGACTTCCTAATTCTCTTTTAGAAGCAGCTTTATTAAAAAAATTTATTATTACATCTAATTGTCCAACTGGACCAAAAGAAATAATATTAAACGGTAAAGGAGGTTTATTATTTAAGGTTGGTGATCACGTTGATTTATCAAATAAAATAATAAAATTTATAAATAATAAAAGAAAATTTAAATATAAAATTAAAAATACCTATATGTCCCTAAATAGATTTGATTATAAGATTAATTTAGAAAAATATTACAATTTAGTAAAAAAATATATTTAGATTAATTTAATATTTTTATTAGATTTAAAGAATGTCTAAACATAGTATATTTAAAACAATTCTTTTTTGCTCCAATTTTTTTCTTTTTTATTTCATCATCACTATTAACAAATTCAAATATTTTCTTTGAAAGTTCGTTTTTTACGTTACTTTTATACAAACTTCCAAATTTACCAGAATCTAAAAACTCTGATGGACCATAAGGACAATCGCTTGATATAATAAAAGCGTTATTCATAGCGGCCTCGATTAGAACAGCGCCTGGCTCTTCCCATAAAGAAGATAAAATAAAAGCAGAAGACCTTTTCATATAAAAATCTATATTATTTGAAAATCCCATTAAAATAATTTTATCATTTAATTTTTTCTTTTGAATCCGATCAAATAATGTATTTTTTTCTTCTCCATTTCCAAAGATAAGAAGTTTATATTCATTATTCTTTTTTGAAAAATCACAAAACTCATTTATTAAATAATTAAAATTTTTTTGCCTTGTTAATCTTCCTACCGCAATAAAATACTTTTCTTTAATTAATTTTAGATTTACATCATTTTTATGATATTTTGATTTAACAAAATCTTTTAAATTTATCATTGCATCTGGCAAATAAACCAATTTTTCTTTTTTAAAAATTCCATTACTTTCAAGATGGTTTAGTAAATTAATTGTTGGTGTTGTAATTCTATAAATTTTCTTTGATAACAATTTCCAATAAATCCTTCTAAATATATTTAATCTTGGAAGTCCGGAAATTCTTAAAATAAATTTAGTATTAAATTTAGAAAAAATGAGCAAAAATAAAGGAAGTGAAGTAATCAAATGAATTATTAAAAATTCTGGAGATTTTTTTTTTTAACAACTTAATTAAGGGAAAAAGGGAGAATAAAAAAATTATGAAATATGAAATTCTACTATTTATATAACCCTCTTTTGGTAAAAATTTATAAAATTTAATTGGAAAATCAATTACATCAATTTCACTATCTGCAAATTTTTTCTTATAATCATCCCACTCTCCACAAGCATTTATAATTGCAACTTTACAATTTCCATATTTAGATAATCCTATAGCTGAGTTTATTGTCGAAGATACCGTGCCGACCTTTGTTAAACATGGTGACCAATAGTAAATTTCTTTCATTATAAACTTATTTTGTTATTAAATAATTTTTCCCAAATATTCTAATTTTTTTAAATTTTTCATAGTTGTCTTCCACTAAATAAATATATCTATTATATAATTTTTCGTCATATATATATTTAGTGCTTAAAAAAGGATTATAACTATATTGAGTGTTTTCTTTGTTTATTCTTAGAACATTTCTAGACAGAAAAATTGTAAGAACTATAAAAATTATAACCCAGCTCTTTTTATTAAACTCCTTAAAACTTACTTTTCTCAAGTAAAAGATATATGCTAATGGTAAAAAAGATAGTAAAGCGAACAATTGATAACCGCCATATCTTAAAGCTGGATGTTTAACAAACCACTCAATAAAGCATAATATCAAATAAATATAAATTAATCTAAGTTCAATTTTTTTTTGATTAATAATATTTTTTTTTCCGTATAGAAAATATAACCAAAAAATTAAAGTTAAAAATGTGAGACCTAAAATAAAGTCACTCACTTTGTTAAAGAAGTAATTATCAATCCAATTTTGAAGCCAATTAAAACTACTTATATATTCAGAGTGGTTTTCAACTACATAATTTGGAGAAGCTCCTGCTTTTGCCCAAAGCTCGTACCATTGATTGGTATCACTTACTACTTCTTTTGGGAAAGACCAATATAAATCTTCAAAACATGTAAATGTGGCTGGATAGATTAAACATCCAGAATTAATAAAATTAAAAAATAACACAAAAAAAATAAATAAAGAAGAATACAAAGCTGTTTTTGATAATATTATTTTGAAAAAATAGTTCCTAAATTGCTTTTTTAAAAAGATAGTAAAAACAATTGGAAAATATATTACGTAAAAAGGTTTAAGAGAAATCAATACAACTGATAAAATTAAGGTTAAATTAAATAAGTTACAAATACTGTTAATATTTGATATTTTTTTTTTATGGTTCAAAACCATAATTATTATAATGACAATTATAAATATTAATATTTGTCCAGACCTATCCGTGCCATGCTCAGCTAAACGGTAAAAGAAAACGTTAATAAACGACAAGCTTAGTAAACTTAAAAAATTAATTAATTTATTTTCTTTAAAATAATTTTTATTAAAAATTAAATTTAATAAAATTATGTTGCTAAATCCCAAGAAGTATACTGGAGATATGTTAAATAAATAAAACTCAATCTTTGGAAGAAAAAAGAGTGAGTTAAAAAAAAATAATGAGGATGGATTTCTGAATCCGTTATTTAAATGCCCAAATCCTATTGGATGTTCATATTGAGTTAAAAAATGAGAATATGGATAATGATAATAAGGAAAATCATCATGATTTTTTGCAACCAATATAAAAATAATTAAAATTGTAAAAATAGTTAAATATTGAAGTAAACTTTTGAAATCTTTTTTTTCGTAAAAAAATATGAAAGAAGATATGCCAATTAGTAATATTAAACTATTAAAATAATAGCCGTGAACTAAAAATAAAGTTGTGCTGTATGAAATAGTAATTAAAAAAGATATTCCTATTAAACCTAAAAAACCAAAGTTTAAATGGGTAATATTTAAAAATTTACTTAAAATAAATCCATAACCTAAAATGCTAATTGAGATTAAATAGTAATAAAATATATATAACATAGATAAAAAACTTTGATTTAGAAGATCATATTTTTAATATTAGTATTAAATTTAAGCCTTGTAATTTTTTTAAGTTTTTGATTATTTGCAATCAAGTAAGTTTTTTTTTTATTATCAATAAATAAA
>MDSW01172343.1_pt1 | contig 15583 bp, 16 predicted proteins | sample 811171 | NCBI WGS metagenome assembly MDSW01 (sample SAMN05326641, study PRJNA326480) | marine metagenome | isolation source: seawater | place: Atlantic Ocean: North West | collected 2012
AGATATTTTTTTTCCACCTAGTAATGAACCAGAGTCAGAGGCTTCTTTGAAAGCTAGTTCTGCTGACGCTGCCATTGCAGGTGTAAGTGATTCAATTGGACCTGTGAAACCTAAAATAATACCCATTTTAATTCCATGTCCATCTGCATAAGAATTTGACACCATTGAAGATGCAAACAAAAATGCAGCAATTATTAATTTTCTCATATTTTCCCTCTAATTGTTAACAATTTATAAAAATAAAATTAAATAGTATTAAATAATAAATTCAATAGGAAATATACCGCTTATCTCATAGAAAAAGGGTCCATGGTGGGTTTATCTGAGGTATAGTACCAGGTTGTTTTAACTCTAGTATAATCTTTTATCGAATCTAAACCGGCCTCTTTTCCATAGCCGCTATCTTTAATTCCACCAAATGGAGCTGATGGTGAAATTAATCTATATGTATTTACAAAGGTTATTCCAGCTCGTATTGCTTTAGAAACTCTCATACCTCTTGAAAAATTACTGGTATAAACACCCGAGGATAATCCATATTTATTATCATTCATTTTATCTATTACTTCCTCTTCTGTATCAAATTTCATAACAGATAATACAGGTCCAAAAAGTTCATTTTCGGCTGAAGGTAGATTATGGTTATCACATTCAATAATTGTAGGAGGAAAATAATATCCCTCATTCGAAAAAGAATCTCTTTTACCACCACATTTAATTTTACCACCTTGCTCTATAGTTAATTTAATATTTTTTTCTATTATCTCTAATTGTTTAAAGTTACTTATTGGTCCCATTTCGCTATCTAAATCCATGGGCGCACCAATTTTTATTTTTTCTGCTCTTTTTATAAGTTTATCTAAAAATTCATTGTAAATACCTTTTTGCAAATATAATCTTGAACCTGCAATACAGCTTTGACCACTTGCTCCAAATATCCCGGCAGTAATTCCATTTACTGCATTTTCTTGATTTGCGTCATCAAAAACTGCTACTGGACTTTTTCCTCCAAGTTCTAAACTTACTTCAGATAAATTTTCTGCCGAGTTTCTTATTATATGTCTTGCTGTTTCTGGACCTCCAGTAAAAGCAATTTTTTCAACAAAGTTATGAGTTGTTAGAGCCTTACCACATGGGTCACCAAATCCTGTTATAACATTTATAACTCCTTTAGGTATTCCAGTTTCCTCCACTAATTTTGCAAACTCAAATAGTACAGCTGGCGCAAATTCAGAAGATTTGATAACTACGGTATTGCCCATTGCTAAAGCAGGAGCTAACTTAGTTACTGTTAATAACATCTGTGAATTCCATGGAATTATCGCAGCAATTACTCCGATAGGTATTCTAGTTGTTATAGCTTGAATGTTAGGTTTATCTATAGGTAAAACCGTACCCTCAACTTTGTCAGCTAATCCTGCGTAATAGTCATAATATTCTGCAATATATTTAGCCTGCATTTTTGTTTCTCTAAATAGTTTTCCTGTATCAATAGTTTCAATTTTTCCCAATAGCTCTGCATTTTTTCTTAACTGATCACCAATTGCTCTTAAATATTTTGCTCTTTCTCTTGGTAACAGTTTTGGCCACTCGCCTTCAAAAGCTTTTTGTGCGGCTCTTACTGCCTTATCAACATCTTTTTCATTCGCCTCCGGAACAACTGCCCAGGCCTTATTATTTTCTGGATTTAAAGTTTTAAAGGTTTTTTTGCTTTCAGAGTCAACCCACTTTCCATCAATAAACATTTTATATTTTTTTAGTTCAGGCATTTATAATATGTTTTTTTATTTCATTATTTACATCATCTGCAAATTCAATACTACAAAGATGTTTACCGTTTTTTATTTCAGTATATCTGGAATTTATTATATCTTTATTTAATTGCTTTGACATTTTTGGTGTAGAGCCTGGATCGTCTGAACCAGTTATTATAAGAGTTTTTACACTTATATTTTTAACTTTGGTTTCGTCATCAATATAATTTGCAAAAAAATCATATGCTTTAATAAAGTTGAGATGGTCTTCACCTTTTTTATTTAAAATATTCATAAATTCATCGTTTATATTTGGATTATTTTTTAAATATTTTTCAGTAAACCATCTATTCATCGCCAAATTTGATATTGGCCTATTTTTTTTTGCAAGATTTAATCTATCTATTACACCTTGTCTTTCCTCTTTTGTTCTTTTATATGTTGTGGCAATAAGAGTAAGTGATTTTAAATAATCGCCAAAATGAGATGCAAAGTCTATAGCTATTAAAGAACCAATTGAAAAACCAATAAGATGTATCTCTTTAATATTTAAATTATTCAAAAGATTATTTAATTGAACTCTGAAATCCTCAATAAATAAGTTTTTTTTATTAAAAGAAGTTTTGCCATGACCAAGTAGATCGTAGGTTAAAATAGTTTCATTATTAAAATAATTTATTTGTGGTAACCACATTTTTTGGTTGAGACCAACGCCATGGATAAAAACTAATGGTACTGAATTATTATTTTTAAAGAAATAATGATTTTGATTAATATCAAAATTAAAGGACATCAGTTATTTTTTTATACCCATTTCTTTCATATCTTGATATCTATCTCCAGTTCTTGCATGAGCTCTACCAGTTGGTGCTCCTCCAATTGCAATAACTATTTCATTTTCATTTGGCGCATCATGAATCGTAAATTCATGAGTTAAATAAAAAGGCCTCAATCCTGCATCAACTTTATGCATCATTGGTATTGATATTTTAGATCCAGCAGAACCCCTCGTATTTGTAAAACTTAAATAAGCTGTGCCACCTACGGCATCTCTAAATTTATTTCCAAATCTTAATGTATGAATAAAAGCAGATGCATGTTCTATTTCACCATTAACCCCGACCATAGCAGCTTTTCCATAAGCTAAAACTTTATCACCTGAACCAATTTCTTTTATTAATTCTGGAACCAATATATCTCCTAGTTTTGGAGCTAAATCTAAAATTTCAGGTTTTAAATCTTCTACAAAACCTTTTCCCGCCCAAGGATTTTCAATTACAGCTGCTACAGAAACTAATAGTACAGGTTCTTTTGCTTTCTTTCCGCCTTCAATAAAAGTTTTATCAACAAATTTTGTAAATTTTCTAAGCTTTAATTCCATTAGCTAGCTTTTTGGATATTTGAAACAGAAGTATTAATTTTTGGCATTACCTCTTCAGTAAAAAGTTTAATACTTTTCATACAAGCTTTGTGGTCTACACCTGGAAAATTCGACCAAACTTGTAAATTTTGTAGATTTAATTCTTTTTGAAGCTCTTTTATTTTGCTCACAACAAACTTAGGTGTCCCAAATAATAAATTTCTTTTATGTAAAAATTCGTAATTAAGAAGATCTAATTTGTTTTTAGTTATTGGTAATTCTTCATTTGGATCCATGTGATTTCCCAACCCTCTCCAATGACAAACCCACTTCATATAGTTTACAATATGTTCACCTGCTAATTTTTTTGCTTCTTCCATCGTTTCAGCAACAAACATGTCTCTAACCAAAGAAATTCCTTCTCCAAGTGGCACATCTCTATTCTCAGCTTTCGATTTTGCATCTTTATAAATTTCAAATCTTTTTTTTAAAGCTTTTACGGTTGGTATCCACATTATAGTTTTAATTCCATTTTCACCTGCCCATTTAATTGATCTTTCGCCATCTACCACTTGAGAAATTGGAGGATGTGGCTTTTGGTAAGGTTTTGGAAGAACACTTATTTTTTTTAGAACATTTGTTTTTTCATCAACTACTCCCTCTAAAGGTGGACTCATATCATGCTGCCAAACAAATTTATCTGATGGGTAGTTATAAAATTCTCCTTTATGAGAAAAAAAATCTTTAGTCCAGGCTTTTTTCATAATTTCAAAACTTTCAGAAAACAATCTAAAATTTTTAGCTTGATCTTTTAAATCAGCTTCTTTGTTAAAATGTACTGCCTCTCTTCCATAAACTCCTCTACCAATCCCAATTTCTACTCTTCCTTTGGACATTTGATCTAAAGTTGCAATATCTTCTGCAAGTCTAATTGGATTATGAAAAGTAATAGTATTACATGCTTGACCTAATCTTATTTTGGAAGTTCTGGCTGCAGCATCAGCACACATCATTAAGGGATTAGTGCAAGATTCCATTCCTTCATAATTAAAATGATGCTCAGTAAACCAAATTGAATTCCAATCGTTTTGATCGCAATAACTTACTATTTCCCTAGTTTCATCTAGTAGCTGTGTATAAGGTTTCTTATTTATATTAGTCGTATTGCAAAAGTAGCCAAAATTCACTAAAGCCTCCTTTAAAAATTAATTTAAAGACGACCGATCCCACTTTCGTATTATTAAATAACGATGAGTTATGTATCGCTTTATATGATTATATTATTATTGTTACCTTTGATATTCAATAAATTTCTTTAAGGATTTATTTAAGAACTTTTCATAAATTAAGCCTTTATCATTTAAACTATTACCATTTAAAAATTTTGTACTCATTCTAAAATCATATGATGGTTCAAAAAAGAAAGGTATAGACATCCTTTTACTCTTATTCCAGAGGACTCTATGATTTGTAGCTTTAAATTTACCTTTACTTAAAAATTCTAAAGCTCTCCCAGTATTTACTATTAGAGCATTTTTGTTAAAAGGAATACTATACCACTTCTTATTCTTTCTATTTTGAACTTGTAAACCACCTTTTTTGTCCTGGTAAAGTATTGTGAATATTCCACTATCAACATGTGTTTCACATCCTAGTGCAACACCATCATGTTTTGATATTTCAACTGGCTTTGACTGGTTAGGGTAATAATTAAATCTTAAAGTACTTAAAGTTTTTAATCTTGAAAAAACTTTTTTTGAAATCTTTATATCTTTATTATAAATTTTAATTATACTTTTAAACAATAATTCTCCTAAAATAAATATTTCATCAAAGTAATTTGAAAGAATCTTTATTGATTTTTTATCTATAGATTTTCTTAAATTTAAATATTCAATATATTTATTTTTCTTTTTTGATGCATATCTTTCACTTACTCTTAGGTCTCCTATATCAAGACCTTCTTTGCCATTAACATTATTGGGAAAGTATCCTCTATAAATATTTTTATTTTTCGAGTTCCATTTTTTTGGAGCTAATTTTATTTTATTCTTATTCGATAATTTAAAAAATTTATGACCAGTTTTGCATATATCTTTAATTATTTTCTTATTCACTCCATGTCCTACTATCTGAAAAAAACCTACATTCATACATGCTTTCTCAATCTTTCTTATAATTTGTTTAGCTTCAGAATTATCAAAATTATTATTTATTAATGGAGAAATATTTATAGTTGGGATATAATTTTTCTTCATTTCTTCAGTTTATTTGAAAATTTTAGGTTTTGTGAATTAAACAAGTTTTTATTTTTTTTGATATAACTTTGCATAATATCAATTTTTTCCATCTCAAATTCAGAGACTTTCCTTTGTTTTAAATCAACATAAAGAGCAAGTACTTCAATTGTTGAAACTAAATATTTTTCAGATCTGTGTATCATTTCAAACTTATATTGAAGTCTCTTTTTGTCATGATCAAAATAAATTAAGTTTAAATCTACTTCATCATTTACCTTAACTTCTTGGTTATAAGTAATGTGGGATTCCACCACCATTGTACTTTTATTTGTAGTTTTGGCCGATTGTTCTCCCATTTTAAAATAGTCCATTAATTTTTCAGCTGCAAATAAATCAAAAATTAATACATAGTAAGCAACATTCATGTGACCATTATAATCAATCCAATCTTTAATTATTTTAGTTGATCCTATATTTAATGACATTTAAATTTTTTGTGTGTCAACTTGTACCATTTCTATTACTTGAATAAAACTCTTCAGTAACTATATCTTCATCATGACAATCGCTAAAAATTATAATAACAACTATATAATCTACTTTATAGTATTACTTTTAACTTTATTTTATTCATCATCATCTAAAGCAGATAATGTAACTATTGAAATGCTTAATAAATTAGGTAAAGAAACTATGGTATATTCAGAGAAAATTGTGAGAGTAGATGTGGGAGATACAGTATTTTGGAAAGCAACCACTAAAGGCCATAATGTCGAGTTTATCAAAGGCGGCGTTCCTGAAGGTGTAGATAAATTTAAATCTAAATTTAATAAAGATACAGAATATACATTTACTATTCCAGGAATTTACGCTTATTGGTGTACACCACATAAAGGCATGGGAATGATTGGATTTGTTGTTGTTGGTAATGATAAATCTAATTTAGACGCTATCAAATCAATTAAATTTGTAGGTAAATCTAAAAAAATTGTTCCCGATTTAATAAACTCTTTATAAAATTTTAAGATTTCGATAAAGAATTTTGAAGTTCTTTATCAGTTATGTAACCTTTAATATTTCCGGCCTTGTCAACTACTTCAACCACTACATCACTACAAACAATTTTTGGTAAAAACTCCTCTAAAAAATCATCTTCATATACCCTTAATTTTTGACTTCCATTCGGTTTGTACTCATTCGCAGGTATCATAATAATTTTAGCTTTTAAAACTTTAGCTCTATTTACATCTTTGACAAACGCTGCAACATATTCATCTGCGGGTTTCATCACAATATCCACTGGAGTTCCTACTTGAACTAATTTTCCAGCATTCAATATACCTATATGGTCTCCTAATCTTAAAGATTCATCCAAATCATGTGTAATAAACACAATGGTTTTTTTTAATTCTGATTGTAGATCTAACAATTGTTTCTGCATATCACTTCTTATTAAGGGATCTAAGGCACTAAATGCTTCATCCATTAGCATAATATCAGTATCAGTTGCCAAAGCTCTTGCTAGACCCACTCTTTGTTGCATTCCTCCTGACAATTGATTTGGATATTGGTTTTCAAATCCACTTAAACCTACAGCTTCAATTTTTTCCATGGCAACTTTCTTTCGTTCTTCTTCTTTTAATCCGCGCATTTCAAGTCCATAACCAACATTTTGAATAACTGTTTTATGAGGAAATAAACCGAATCTTTGAAATACCATACTCATTTTATGCCTTCTAAAATCTGTGAGTTGTTCTTTGTTCAAAGACATAACATTAGTGCCTTCAACTAAGATTTCCCCAGCAGTTGGATCAATCAATCTATTTAAATGTCTGATTAGTGTAGATTTACCTGATCCAGATAGTCCCATGCATACAAAAGTTTCTCCTTCTTCAATTTTTAAAGAGACATTATCCAATCCTACTGTATGACCAGTTTTTTCTAAAATATCTTCTTTAGTAGCTCCATCTTTTACCATAGGAATTATTGATTTTGGGTTGCTACCAAAAATTTTGTATACATTATTTATTTCAATCTTAGACATTTTTTTTATATTTTTACCAGGTGAGACTACCTCATGCAAAACTTTTAACTTTTTGTTTCAACTATAAATTGAATTGATATATAATTACTTTTATATAAGGATTAGTTAAATTTAATTTTTAATATTTTAGTAAATAATGTCAAACAAAGATGTAAATGTAAGACATGAGCTTGCAGCTCTTTATAGAATACTTGATATGTATGGAATGACAGATTTAGCAAATCAATGTGCTGCTGCAAGATCTTCTGAAAATAAAAATATATATTTAGTTCACCAATATGGAATGTTCTACGATGAAATTACTGCTTCTTCTTTAATTGAAATCGATAATAATGGAAAACCCAAAGACCCTAAAAGTCCATGGTTAAATGATGGATGTATAAATTTATGTAAGTGGATTTTTAATACAAGAGAAGATGTCAACTATTATGTTCATGGTCATAGCGAAGATGTAATGGCTGTTGGAGGAACTGAAGAGGGGCTTCAGTATTTTTCTCAAGCCGCAGTTTATTTAAATCACTTGATTGAATATATTGATTATGATTTTGCAGAAGATGATGATTATGGTAAAAAATTTAAATCTTTAATAAAAAAAAATGATATTTTAATAACTCGAAATCATGGATATTATACATTAGGGAAAACAGCCGCTGAAGCTTTTTTTAGAGCTTATTACCTCGAGCAGGCTTGTGCAGTCCAAATTAAAAATTTATCAATGAAGTTAACTCCAAGACCTATAGATAAACAAAAAGCGGAATATCATTGGCAACATATGTCTAAGTCTGATGATTATAATTATGATGGTAAAACTGAGTGGTCAGCTCTTTTAAGAAAATTAGATAGAGAAAAAGCTAACTACAAATTATAAATTCTATGCAAGAAAATTATTCAATTAAAAAAATAAAGAAAAATAACTCTTATTTAGAAGTAGAATGGAGCGATGGTCAGAAAAGTACATTCAATTATTTGTGGTTAAGAGATAATTGTCCCACAGCCCACGACAAAGATTCAAGACACAGAATGTTTAATATTTTAAATGTATCAACAAATTTAAATCCAAAAAATTTTAATATTAATAAAGAAGGAAAACTAGAAATTGAATGGAGTGAAGGTGAGCATACAAGCTACTATGATTTAAATTGGCTTAGAGAAAATTGTTACACTTTAAAAAATAAAAAAAAGTACAATTCTCCATATAAGTTGTGGAATGCTTCTTTACAAAATAATTTAGAATCAATAAAAATAGATCATAATGAAATTTTAAATTCAGATAAAGGATTAATAAAATGGCTTGAATTACTTCACCATAATGGAATAGCAATTGTAAAAAACTCTCCTACAGAAAATAAATCTGCACTTCCTTTGTTGAATAGAATAAGTCATACAAGAGAAACTTTTTTTAAAACACCTTTTGAAGTCATAAATATACCAAAACCAAATAATTCTGCATATACAGCTCATGCTTTGAGGAATCATATGGATTTACCTTGGTTTGAAAACCCTCCTGGATATCAGTTTCTTCATTGTTTAATAAATGAAGCGGAAGGTGGTGACTCATCAGCTGTAGATGCATTCGCAGTAGCTGAATATTTAAAAATAAATGAAAAAGAAATTTTTGATACTCTTGTTAATACACCTTTGAGGTTTAGGGATAAAGACTATACACAAGTTGCCCATAGAAGTTTCTATGCTCCAGCAATTACATTAACAAAAGATGGGGACTACAATGATATAAGATTTAGTGTTGCTACTATGGATGCCCTTGATTGTCACCCAGACATTATGGAAAATGTATATAAAGCACATCATAAATTTGGGAATCTTCTTCATGATGACAAATTCCAAATAAAATTTAGATTAGAAAAAGGAGATATCTTTTCTTTTAATAATAGGAGACTTCTACATGGTAGAACAGCTTTTGACCCAAATTCAGGACACAGGCATTTGCAAGGATACTATATGGATAGAGATGAAGTTATAGGACGATTAAGATTTTTGAAAAAATAGGTCTACCATCCCGTTATAGTTTTAACTTCCAAGTATTCTTCCAAGCCCCAAGTACCTCCTTCACGACCATTACCTGATTGTCTAAATCCACCAAAAGGCGTTCCTACATCGGTACTGTTTCCATTAATATATACAACTCCAGATCTTAATTGTTTGGCAACTCTTTTTGCTTTTTGTTTATCTTCAGTTTGCAAATAATTTCCTAAACCATATTCTGTATCATTTGTAATATCGATAGCTTCTTTTTCTGTTTCAAAAGAAATTATGGAAAGTACCGGTCCAAAAATTTCTTTTTTTGCAATTTCCATATCGTTTGTAACATTAGTAAATATTGTTGGTTTTATAAAATAACCCCTCTCTAAACCATTCGGAAGTTCAATGCCACCTGCTGATAGCTTTGCTCCTTCTTCAATTCCACTTTTAATTAAATTAATTATTTTCTCATATTGTACTTTTGAAACTACTGGCCCTATATGATCACCATTTTTTGATGCTAAGTCTACTTTAATAAGATTTGCCTCTTCTACAGCTTCTTTTATAGCTTTTTCATAAATTGATTTTTCTACTAGCATTCTAGTTGGAGCATCACATGATTGCCCAGAATTGCTCATTACATTTTTGATTCCATCTCTAACAGCATTAGGGTGTGCATCTGCAAAAACGATATTTCCACCCTTGCCCCCTAACTCTAAACAAACTCTTTTGATTGTATCTGAAGCATTTTTAGAAATTAATTTTCCGGCTCTAGTAGATCCTGTAAAAGAGATCATATCAATATCCGGATGACAAGACATATTTGTTCCAACACCATCACCATCACCATTAACTAAATTAAATACACCAGATGGAAAACCTGTTTCATCTATCATTTCAGCAAATAACATTGCTGAAATAGGAGCTATCTCTGATGGTTTTAATATCATTGAGCAACCAGTAGCTAAAGCAGGAACTACTTTTAATGCAATTTGATTAATTGGCCAATTCCAGGGAGTTATTAAACCACATACACCAATTGGTTCATAAGTTATGTAATTATTTGATTTTGAATCAAAATGTCTTTCAAATTCAAAATTTTTTAATCTTAATATAAAATCTTCTAAATGAGATTGTCCAGATGATGCATGAGTTGAAATTGCATAATCTATTGGAGCTCCCATTTCAACCGACATTGCTTCAGCCATTTCATTATATCTTTTTTTATAAATTTTTAGTAGTTTTTCTAAAAAATATATTCTTTCTTCTTTTGAAGTTTCTTTCCATTTCTCAAAAGCTTTTTTCGCAGCTTTTACAGCAACATCAGTATCACCTTTTGATCCCAAAGAAATCACAGCAAATGCTTCTTCATTAGACGGATTTATTACTTTAAAGTCGTTTGGTTTAATGGGCTTAACCCATTTTCCATTAATGTAAAAATTTCTTTTATCTAACATTTAAACTAAAGATATCATATGATTTAGATTTCATAACCTTTTTCTTCTGGCTCATTGTCGACTATTTCTTCAGGGAAGTTTGGAGCTCTAAAATTTATTTTAAACTTATCTTCAAGTCTTTTTACGACCATTGATGACCATGCTCTTGATCCATATTTTTTATTAGCATCTTTAAATATATTAAGAATGAATGGTGAGATCTCTAAAGGAACCCTCAACTTTTTTGAGAGATCATTAAATAGACTCATATCTTTTTCAACTAAATCCATTGTAAAATTTATATTATAAGAACCATTAAGTATAACTTTACTCTCAGTTTCATGCACAAAAGAATTTCCAGATGACACTGCTATTCCTTTAAAGACTTTTGTCAAATCCAAATCTGATTTTTTTGCGATTGTCCAAGCTTCACCCAACGCAGCTAAATGTACAGATGCGAGGTAATTAGTTATTACCTTTAGCACTGATGCAGACCCTAGGTCACCAGTATGAAGTATTTTCTTTCCCATTACTGATAAAACTGATAAAATTTTTTTAAAAGCATCTCTATCTCCACCAACAAAAATTGAAATATTGCCATTAGCTGCTCTATGACATCCTCCACTTACAGGTCCATCTAAAGGAATTCCTCCCTTTTTTTTTACCAAAGATCCTAATCTTTTTACTTCACTCTCGTCCGTTGTACTCATCTCTAACCAAATTTTATTAGGCATCATTCCTTCCAAAATTCCATTTTCTCCTTCCATTACATCTGAACAGATTTTTGGAGAAGGTAAGCAAGTTATTATTAGATCAACTTTTTTTGTAAGTTCTTTTGCAGAATTTGAAATGCTTACACCTTCTTGTTTAAATTTATCAGTTAGTTTTTTTTCTATATCTCTAACTGTTACATCAAAATTATTTCTGATAAGACTTTTAGCTAATTTTTCACCAACGTTTCCGAGACCAATAAATCCAATTTTCATTTGTACCTTTCTTTAAGAAATTATTTATCAATCTTAATTTAATTTTTTAATTTAAGGTAGATAGTTTTATTCAGCTTCTAAAATATCTAATGCTTGAAACAATGTTTCTAGAGCTTCATAATGCTTTTTGTCATCAGGGGCTTCCTCAACTTCCTTGTGCATAGCCCAACCTTTTTCAATTAAAGCGCTGGCTGCATCAATCTTATCTTGAGGCAATTTACTATTTTTGACCATTTCTAATAACTCGGGATATAAAACTGGGCAACTATTTGAATTTGCGTAAGAAGTAATAAAAAATGACAAACTAATAATTAATAGTATTTTTTTAAGCATTAATGAAATTTATTTAAGTTTAGATATTTGTCAACAACTCTATTCTTTAAATCTATGTTCATTTTACATTCTATACTGTAATATAAATTATGATTTCTAACAAAATAGAACCTAAATATAATCTTAAATCAAATTCTCGTATTGGATTAATTTCATTAGCAACTGATTATACTATTGAAAAAGATTTTCAAAAAATTATTAAAAATATGGATGTTGATTTGTTCGTTAATAGAATACATTGCTACTCACCCTTAACAAGTAAAAATTTAATAAAAATGTCTGATAATGTTACAGAAGTATCTCAAGATATTCTTCCAGATGAAAAATTAGATTGTATTGTTTATGCTTGTACTTCTGGGACAATAGCAGCAGGATATGATACTATTAAAAATAAAATAAATTTAGCTAAACCAAATGCTAAAGTTACTACCCCAAGCACTGCTGCTTTGAATGCTCTAAAAAAAATGAATGTAAAAAAAATTTCTGTGTTTACCCCTTACTCTAAAAATTTAAATGATAAAGTTTTAAATTATTTTAAAGATAAAAATTTTGTAGTAACCACAAATGCTTATTTTGATATCGTGAATGATTTGGATATTGGAAAAGTAGATCAAAATTATTTGTTTGAAATTCTTTCAAAAATGGACTTAGGAAATGCAGATGCTTTATTCATATCTTGCACTGCATTGCCAGCGCTATCTATAATTGAAGAATTAGAAAAAAAATTAGATAAAATTGTTTTATCGAGTAACCAAGTTTTAATCTGGGATACTCTTCAAAGTATTGGCAAAACTGAGTCAATAAATGGTTTTGGAAAATTATTTTATCAAAGTTAACTATGTTATTTTCAAAAGAAGAGTACAAAAAAAGATTAAGAAATGTTCAAAATTCAATGCAAAAAAAAGGAATTGAATTATTAATTTCCCAAGATACTGCAAATATAAATTACTTAACAGGTTATGATGCTTGGTCATTTTACTACGCTCAATGTGTACTTGTTCATGCTAATACTGATGAACCAATTTGTTTTATTAGAGCACAAGATGCAGGAGGAGCATATATTAAAACTTATTTAAAAAAAGATAATATAATTACTTATGATGAAAAATATATTCATACTTGGCCTTTGCATCCTTATGATTATTTAGTTGAAATTTTGAAAGAAAAAAAATGGGATAAGTTAAAAATTGGTTTAGAAATGGATAGTCATTATTTCACAGCATATTGTTATGAAAAGTTAAAACACGGTCTACCAAACGCAAAATTAAAAGACTCTGAAAGATTGGTTAATTGGGTAAGATTTATTAAATCAGATCAAGAAATTAAGTTGATAAAATCTGCAGCAAAAATTTCTGAACAAGGAATGAAAACTGCAATGAATGTTATTAATCCAGGAATTAGACAGTGTGATGCAGTTGCTGAAATACAAAAATCATTATTTCTTGGAACAAAAGAATTTGGTGGAGAATATGCAAGTATTGCGACTTTACTTCCAACTGGAGTTGGAACATCCGCCTCACATTTAACTGCTTCCCAGGAAAAATTTGTTAGCGGCGAGGCAACCATAGTCGAACTTTCTGGAGTTTATAAGAGATATCATGCACCAATGTGCAGAACAGTTGTTTTAGGTAACCCAGAACAAAAAAAGATTGATGCAATGAATGCTACAAATGAAGCATTAGATGCAGGTATTTCAGAGGTTAAGCCTGACAATACTGCGGATGATGTTGCACAAAAGTTTTGGGGCATACTAGACAAATATAATATTAAAAAAGATTCTAGAACAGGTTATTCAATTGGAATTGGCTATCCTCCTGATTGGGGAGAGCATACTTTAAATATTTCAAAAGGTGATAAAACTATTCTAAAACCAAATGTTTGTTTCCATATGATTGCTGTAATGCAGTTTGGTGATTGGGGAGTAGAAGCTTCAGAGTCTATTAGAGTTACTGAAAAAGGATCTGAACTACTTTGCAACTTCCCTAGAGATCTCAATATAAAAGGATAATTTAACCTTGAAATATACTTTATCTAATGTTTTAAATGTCAATGTCTCAAAAAGATAGCTTTGTTAAGTTTGATAATGTTGATAAAAGTTATGATGGTGAAACCTTAGTAGTAAAAGGTTTGAATCTTGACATACCTCAAGGTGAATTCTTAACAATGTTAGGACCGTCTGGTTCTGGAAAAACTACAACTTTAATGATGCTTGCAGGTTTTGAAACTCCAACCAGTGGAGAAATATATTTAGAGGGTGAACCGATCAGTAGTATACCACCATATAAAAGAGGAATAGGAATGGTTTTCCAAAACTATGCGCTTTTTCCACATATGACAGTTAATGAAAATTTAGCTTTTCCTTTGGAAGTTAGAAAATTATCTAAGTCAGAAATAGGAGAGAAAGTTCATAAAGCATTATCTATGGTGGAACTTCAAGATTTTGGAACAAGAATGCCCCTTCAATTATCTGGAGGGCAACAACAAAGAGTAGCACTAGCGAGAGCTTTAGTATTTGAGCCAAGATTGGTTTTAATGGATGAACCTCTAGGTGCCTTAGATAAAAAACTTAGAGAGCAAATGCAATATGAAATAAAACATATACATGAAAACATTGGTATTACAGTTGTATATGTTACTCACGATCAAAGCGAAGCTCTAACAATGTCAAATAGAATAGCAGTATTTAATGATGGAAAAATTCAGCAAATATCTACACCCGATATACTTTATGAAAAACCCGACAATTCTTTTGTAGCTCAGTTTATTGGAGAAAATAATCAGCTTAAAGGTAAAGTGAAATCTGTAAATGGAAAAAATTGTGTAGTTGAAACAGATAATGGAGATCAAATAGTTTCTTTAAAAATAAATGTAAAAGATGTTGGAGATACATCGCTTTTATCATTAAGACCAGAGAGAGTCTGGGTTAACTCAAATGAAAATTATGAAAATAATTTTCAAGCAACCGTTGAAGAGTTAATTTACTTAGGTGACCATGTAAGGACAAGGGTAAAAGTATGTGGAAACAATCAATTTATTGTAAAAATTCCAAATTCTTCTGACCATTCAGATCTAAAACAAGGAGCTTCAGTGAAATTATCATGGAAAGCTGAGGATACAAGAGCATTAGATTTCAATCTATAATTAAATATTTTACCTCTAAAATAGAGGGTTTTTATAAAAAAAAACACTTTGCAGTCTATAACTGTATATGTTTTAATTTATTTTTAAAAACTTAAATTAAATTTAATTTAAAGGGGAAAAAATGAGAAAGACAATAAAAGCGGCTTTTCTTGGTTTAATCTCAATGGCGTTTGTTAGTTCTGCAATAGCAGATATTACTTTCGTTTCTTGGGGTGGTGCTTATACAGCCAGCCAACAAAAAGCTTATATAGATACTTGGAGCAAAGGTTCTGGAGTAACTGTTGAAAACTATAACGGTGGTCTTGGAGA
>MDSW01203255.1_pt1 | contig 15583 bp, 16 predicted proteins | sample 811171 | NCBI WGS metagenome assembly MDSW01 (sample SAMN05326641, study PRJNA326480) | marine metagenome | isolation source: seawater | place: Atlantic Ocean: North West | collected 2012
CCCCGATCGGAGATCTCTAGAGGTATTTGCTCAGATATTCCGGTAATGATTGGAACCACGTTGGACGAGACTAGATTATTTTCTTTGTTTACGCTGATTGATAGTCCTGAGACGACCTTTGATAATCTGCTAGAACATTTAGAGACAGGCATTTCTGACACGACGAAGGATGTGCTACAACAGGCGGTGAATCATTATCGGTCGTTGGAAAATGCGACAGGGGAACCAGTCACTCCAGAGGACGTGAAGCAGGCTATTCGAACAGATATGACCTTTCGCCAGCCTTCTATCCGGCTAGCGGAGGCGCATGCCAATACCAACAAAAACACATATATGTATATCTTCGAATGGAAATCACACTTACTACCTCAGATTGGTGCTTGCCACGGTCTTGAAATTCCTTTTATTTTCGGGAATTTTGATTGCCCCATTGGTGAACTAGCCGGAATGTTGCGCGAACCGAACAATTTATCGTCTGTGATGCAAACAGCGTGGGCTAATTTCGCACACACCGGCACGCCAAGCGCAACGGGGATAAATGAGTGGCCAGCATATGAAATCGAAAACCGTTTTACGATGATGTTTGATGAGACGAGTGATGTTGTTTCCGATCCATATGGTGCGACACGACAGTTCTGGGCTGAACAGTACCAGTCATGAGGTTATTGTGATGCCGGCTGCAAGCCGTTGTTGTGGCAATTTTGATTTCGTAATAGCCACTCACTGAGGACTGATGCTTTCACATGTGACGCAAAAACATAAGTACAAGACCCGCCTACTATCCGATGACGATCCGGCTCAGAACGGATGTATCGTTGATGACTATGAAAGTTTTGGGGGCGTGCATCGGCTTTTGTCACCTATGGCCGCATTTAGCGGATTATCAATGTCGTAGTGACTTATTTTCATTCTGTGGCAGAGCTGACAAAGTGACTCATGAAATTTGGCAGACAGAACTTGTATCAGTTTAGCCAAGGTAAAAATCACCGCAGTCTAGCTTTTTCAATGAATTCAATAAAGGTACGCTCGTGGAGATTCATTCCGATCTCATCCCAGAATCGTTGTACACCGGGGCCAAGTCCGAAAATTTGATTGACGCGCCTTTCGACATTTCTATGATCATTACCGTTTTCCCAATGATCTTTAAACTGTGCGAAATATTGAAGCATAAAAATATTGAATCGATGTTGATCAATCTTGTCGAGTTCACCCCTGTTTTCACAACCGAGTAAGAAAACATTAGCGAAATCTCTGTCGGTATACATACTGCGAAACATGTCATCGACCTGGGTACCTATCGTGAGGCGTAGATTTGTTACAGAATCCTTATGTTGCAGTCGTAACTGCCGCAGAAGAAATATGGCGAGCAACATAGTGCTGAGTCCAGTGATGATTTGAGTTGTGATGGTTATCTGTTCAAAGTCCATTCATATCCCTCCTAGCATTGACTTTTAACAATCGACCAAAACATCGTGATGACCGACCTTGGGAAAGAGGATAGCAACCAGTAGGTGGTGACGAGCTTGAGCTTTCAAGATATTGCTGACTTGACAACTTAACTTGCGTTTTGTTACAAACGGCGCAGTACAAACTAATTAGAAATCGAGGTGATTTAAATGACGGTCTTATCAACGCTAGTGTTTAAACCAGCAAATGGTCGTATTGCAGATGCAATCGAGAATTTAAAGACGGTAGAAAAACTAGCTATTGATTCAGGGGCGACACGAGCGGCCTCTTCTCGCGTATTAACAGGACCTGCCGTCGGGAATTTACAAATGCGGATGTTTACTGAGGACTTAGAGCATCTGGGTGAGGTGTCTAACGCAATGTACGCGTCTGATGTAATGGCTACCCTAAATAGTAATGATTCACCTCCATCAGAATTGGTGAATCTGATACGCAGTGATGTCACGCACCGATCAGTTGAAGGCGCTACCGCTGACGGAATCACCGTGGGAAGCGTTGTAGGCCTTCAGGTGCATCCTGGAATGGGTGAGGTTCTGCACGCTCGTATGGTTGATATGGCAGATGCCTGGGTCGAGGTTGGGGCTGCTCAAGCCCTAGTGACAGCATCAATATCTGGGACTGCGGGCCCGGCGATGTTCTTAACAACTTTTTTCACGAACTACGCTGACCTTGGGCGTGCTACGACTGACATCAGATCAACGAAACCTATGCAGGCGACTCGAAGCTCGACTAGTCCCTCTGGTACGATTATGGCTAATTTTCATATGAGTAGACTCTAGATTCTTCTTATATCAGGCCTTATCTTTTGAAACTGAATTTACCGATGTAAGCTAGTTTTAAAGAGATAGTTATGTGATGGCTACTTACTTAGACGATGAGTGCTTGGCTAGTAACGTATGGAGTCACTTGTAGTTCAATGTGAGACGTGTATGAGTAGTGGAAATGATAAATCACGTGAGAAACGTGACAAGCAGATCGAACGGGCACGTAAGATTCGGGAGCTCAACCCGAACATCGACTTTGAGTGGCACGAAGTTTACCTTCCAGACGGATTAGACGACGGTGATACGTCCATAGATTCTTGCGAGACGTTTGTTGAACTTGTCACGAAGTTCGGTAATCGAGAGAATATGGACAGACAGAATGAACAATAAACGTTCTAATATAATGAGCTATACATTACGGCTAATTAACGTCCTATGCTACTAACTCCCGAATGGCTAAATAGCGAATTAGAAGATGTATTGGGGCTAACTGATACGCGTAAAGTCGTGAATTTACGGCGAATTCCGATGGGTGATGGCTATGCAGCATCTACACATAGGGTCGAGCTTAAATACAGTGAAAATACTAACTATAGTGTTAAATCGATCGTTGTGAAAAGCCCGATTACGGACAGCTCTATACTCAAGACGGCGCAAATCAATGGAATTTATGAGCGTGAGGTCGAATTCTATCGAATCATGACACAAGTAGGGTTTAGTGCGCACATTCCACGGTGTTACTACTCAGCTTTTGACTCAGAATCAGGTGATTTTCTGTTAATACTTGAGGATCTAAGTTCTCGCGTTCCCGGAAATCACCATACGAGTCGCCCGTTGCACGAGATCAAGGACGTCTTTAGGGCGTACGGGAGGCTTCATCATAGATTTTCTTCGCTTGCAGAGCTTCGAAACGATGTTTTTCTGGCGAAACCAGGTAATGGTAAATTTCTTCGACGTCAGATGCAGCAATTACTGGACTCGATGGTTGGTAAATTAGAGCCGTACCTGGGTGGGAGAACTCGTGATCGTATTCTTAGTCAGCTGAATTATTTTGAAAAGCTTTACGGGTATTCAAAGCAGGCCCGACATTCAACACTTACACACGGTGATGCTCACCAGGCAAATGTTATGTTTGGGAAAAATGGTGAGGAAGTTGTCATTCTAGACTGGCAATTAGCCCGCTTTGGTATCGGTATGGAAGATATATCGCGCTTTTTGCTTTTAAGCACCGAACCTGAATTTCGTAGAAAGCATAGGGACGAGCTGATTGATGTCTACGCCGAAGAGCTTAGTGCGGCCGGTTCTGACCTGACGTTTGACGAATGTTATGCGGATTATCTTCCGATGCTGGCTCTGCAGGGGTGTATGTCGCTGTTGGCAGTTGGTGCTGCTGACTTCACGCAGTCAGAAGAGCAGCAACAAACTGGAGTGAAGCTATGCACACGATTGGCCACTGTAATTGAGGAGCTGGAAATTGAAGCCACAAAGTTATCCATTTGGACGTAGAATGCGAAGTTAAGGTCTTTATATCGATGAATTAAGGAGATTCTTATGCCCTTTGCTCAGAACCCCGACGGTACAAAAATTAACTATGAAGTGATCGGTGAAGGCCCTCCCTTGGTGTTGCAGCACGGTCTACTTTCGGACCTCAATACGTGGAAGAGTCGTGGATATGTGGATGCCCTGCAGGATACTTTTCAATTAATTCTGGTCGATTCACGGGGACATGGAGAGAGTGATAAACCGGATGAGTCAGAGGCTTATGAGCTTCGGGCACGAATTACGGACTTGGCGACCGTGCTTAATGCATTGGAGATTGATCAGGCGCACTACATGGGATATTCCATGGGTGGTTGGATGGGATATGGGATAACCATCTACATGCCACAACGTTTCAAGTCGTTGGTAATCGGTGGATTCGGTCCATTTCGTGTCGGTCGTGCCGGCCCTTTAACTGAAGAACAGAAGCAGGCACGTTGGGAGACGATGGTTAATGCAGTGACGACAAATGCACACAGAACGCGAGCATTACGAGAATTCCCATGGGCTATAAAACACTGTCGGGATGCCTTAGATACTTGGAAGGGAGCTCGACAGGCTCTTAAGGTTGGAGATCTGCCACTCTTAATGTTTGCTGGCAGTGAGGAGCCTAATTCTTCCCCTATCGATATGCCTGAGGTACTGAACTTTAGACCCGATGCGGAATTCTTTAGTGTTGAAGGGGCAAACCACATCGAGACCATTGAGGCCGTCGATGTCGTGGCTCCTCGGGTTCTGAAGTTCTTAACAGAAGTCGAAAGCCGGTAAGCAATTTTATTTTTGGTGAAACCGGACTGTATTGATATCGAAGAACGCAGTATGATGATTTACGCGGCCCCATCGTCTAGGGGTTAGGACGCGAGCCTCTCACGCTCGAAACCCGGGTTCGATTCCCGGTGGGGTCACCACCACTTGCCGCAATGCCTTACGAGCAAAAGATCTCACAAAAAGTGGACACAAAACTGGACACATTTTGTAAGAGTTTCGGTTGAGTGTGGCTACAGGGCTAAACATACTAGCTAGCCTTCGACAGTATTGAGTCCGAGAAAATATTCTCCGATTTTAGGATCGTGAAGAATATTTTCTGCACTACCGGAATACACGACTTCTCCGCTAGAAAATATATATCCTCGATCTGATCGTGCAAGTGATAATCTGGCATTTTGCTCCACTACAAGGACTGAAATTCCGTCATTTCGAAGATTGTCAATATTGGCAAGAATCTCCTGTTGGTATCGAGGCGAAAGGGCAGCAGTGGGTTCATCCAGCATCAGGAAACTAGGATTAGAGATAAGTGCTCTGGAGATAGCCAACATTTGGCGTTCTCCACCTGAAAGTGAAGCCGCAAGATCGTTCATTCGATATTTTATGTCAGGGAACATCTTGCAAGAACGCTCAATTCCTCTTGAAACTTCACTCGACTTGAGACCAATTCCTCCCATTAAGAGGTTCTCTTTAACTGATAATGACGGGAAGACGTTGTCTACCTGGGGCACGTATGCGATACCTCTTTTAACTAATTTATCGGTGCGCCATCCAGATACATCAGTAGCGTTATGCAAAATGGCACCATTATGAAGAGTAGTGAGCCCGAAAATCACCTTCAAAAAAGTAGATTTGCCACATCCGTTCGGACCGATAATCGTGACGAATTCTCCTTGATCTACATGGAGATCAATACCGTACAAGATTTGAACACTGCCATATCCACCTTCAAGACCGGTGACTTCTAAAACCTTATTCATTTTGTATCTCCCCCTGAACTGCCTAGATACGCTTCGATGACGTCACGGTTTTGTCTTATCTCGCTAGGTGTTCCTTCCATAAGAACCTTGCCCTCATTCATTACGATAATTCTGTCGACATCACGGCGGAGGATAAAATCCATGTTGTGTTCGATCACTAACATGCCGATATTTCTGTCTGAGGTAAGACGGCGCAAGTTCTGAAAAATTCGCTCGGCAAGGGGGCCGGCAACCCCAGCCACAGGTTCGTCAAGTAACAAGAAACGAGGCGCACTCATCAAAGCCCTGCCGATATCGACTAGCTTACTCTGACCACCAGATAATTCACTTGTGAGGTTATGTGCCATATGCGGGATTTCTAGCAGATCTAAGACTTCGTATGCGTCTTGGATCCGTCGTGCTTCAGACTTTCGTGTACCGGGCTTCAGTAATGCCAATATGGGGTTAGGTTTAAATTGGTCACGTGGAGGTACAAGTAGGTTTTCTACTACCGTCATTTCTCGCCACAGCAAAGTATGTTGAAAGGTTCTTGTTAGCCCTAAATGCTGTATTTGATCGGGTCTCATATGCGTGGCATCTTGTCCGAGAACTTCAATTTTGCCCGAACTTGCTTGCAGCATTCCAGATATGCAATTGAATGTAGTTGTTTTCCCACACCCATTTGGTCCTATGAGTCCGACAAGTTCACCTTGTGAGATCTCGAAAGAAATACTATCCACAGCTCGCAGGCCACCAAAATCTTTAGTCAAATCTGATATACGTAGCGCCGGTTCAGACATGACTATTTATCCTTATTCTCAAAATTATCGAGCTGACTTTGTGCTTTATCGCTGGAATTAGATAGAACACTCGGATCTACTTCTCTTTCAACTAACGCAGCACGTTGTGGTCTACTGGGTACTTCCGGTAATAAGCCTCTAGAGGACATAAGCAGGGCACCGATGATCACGAACCCGACCAGCGCTAACTTGAGGTGCGGCAGGGATAACAGTACATCACCCTGGGAAAATATTTCATTAACTGATCGTTCTGACCATACTAATCCTCCGACATTAATCATCAACCAGGAGAAGGCAGAGTCAAGGAACGCGGTTAAGCCATGAAACGGCAGGCTTGCACTTCCTCGCGAGACCACCATTACGTTGAAGACGAACTCAACGATTACGATTATGAATGCACCAATGATCATCCCTCGATTATTCCCGCGTCCCCCAACAATATAAGCAGCCCAGATCAAAAATGTAGTACGTACCGGGTTCATGAAATCTGGCCAAATATTAGTGTTTAGCCAAGCCCACAGTGCTCCGGCAAGAGCGGCAATAGCTGCACCTAGTGCTAAGCTCGCTGCTTTATGAATCAAGACATTATGGCCATGATGTTGGCTCACGGCTTCATCTTCTCGAATGGAGCGTAATATTCTGCCCCAGGGCGACGACAGAACAGTGTTGAGTAGATACCAGGCTCCGGCCGTGCAAGCGATAGCCATAAATGCAAGCAGTACGACGTATGGTGCATTGGACGGTAAACCGATCAAATTTCCTACAGTTTCTGATGGACTGCCATTCCACCAGTCTTCAAAAGGTCGAGCGAATTGAGATATCCCGATGCCAGAAGTAACTGTTCCAGCTCGAAGCAGTGGCTCGGCCTGAAGTGAAATACGTAGTATCTCTGCTAGCGAAATCGTCAGAATCGCAAAATAGTCCATTCTTAGTCGTGCAGTCGGATATGCGAGTAGCCATCCAGCTATTGCTGCAATTATGACAGCTAGAAGTGTCGCGGCAATAGGATTCCAACCATATCCATTAGTTTCGACAGGTGCGGATAATAAGCCAACTACGACCGCTCCGATTCCTACAAAAAAGATCACTCCAAAGTTTGTCATCCCCGTAATTCCGGTATGTAAATTTAGTGAAAATGCAGCTAACGCAAAGATGCCGAGTAAGGTGAAGATGCGTGCAACCTGTAATGTTTTAGTGAGTATACTCACGCTGGGAAGCAGTAAGACAATCAGGAGAAGGACTAAAAACAGGATCGCAAAAAGAGTCCAGGAGCCTCTTTCGGTGTCCCTTTGAATATTAAGCAGCCTACTGAGTTGAGATTTACAGATCGAAAAAAATGACCCTATAAATGCAAATATCGGTTTAGGGACTTCGGTCATGCGGGCCAGATGATGATGAATTGAATTCCAGTATTGTCTGGCAACGCTTCTAGATGAACTAACTGTACTATTCATCTTTTCAGTTATGAGCTCGAGATAATATGTTGGATTCCTAATATTCGCTGAACTTTGTGAAGTAAGATCTGTATCTACAGCATCGACGGGAGACCCAGCGACTTCTTCTATGCTCCTTCTTTTTCGCATTCGATCTATATTCCAATTTTCGATAGCAGAGCCAATTCCTCGGGGTGCTAACAGCAATAGACCTACAAGGAAGATAAAGGGCATTACCTCTGCAAAACCACTGGCGGTTGGCCTATCAAGCGTATTGCCCGCCCCGATTAAAACGGGTTCTGAAAAGGCCCTGAGCACACCAACTATTAGTGCACCAAGCAGGACACCAGGAATCGAACCGATAGAACCGAGCACGATCACGGCAAAAGCTGGTAACAATAGCATCAATCCTAGTTCGGGATTGATAGGTAAAATGCCTGCTAATAATGAGCCACCCAGTCCAGCAATTCCTGCTGATAGAAAGGAGGTACTTCGATGGACATGTTCCAGATGGATACCACTGGAAGCGGCAAGGTCCGGATTGTCCGCTACTGCTCTCATTTGTCTGCCTAGTCGTGTTTTCTGTAATAGCAGTATGAGAAGCAGCACCGCTCCAAATATTCCTAGTATCAGGGCTATTTTTGAGTAAGCAAAACCGTATGGATCCACGTTTGCTGAAAAATCCATAAGTGGTTTAGCTACGCGATCTCCGAGATTCAGCTTAAGTAATCCTGTAGGGATATCTACTGTTGAGGTGCTGAGTCTCCAATCTCGATCGGGGACGAAGCGGAAAGTACTCGCACTGAATCGCATAAATAAGATGGCGCGAAGTACCATCGACACGCCTAGGGATGCGATCATCATGACTTGCGGAGTGGCCATCTTTCTCCGTAATCGTCTGAAAACTAGTCGATCTATCAATAAGCCCGTGAATCCCGTTACAACGAACGCACATATTGAAGCCCAAATCAGGAGAGTCCAATCAATAGTTCCGTCTTCGGGTGCGTCAGAGATAGAGAAAAACGTGTCGGACCACATCAGTGTCAGTGCGACGTAAGAACCAACAAGCATCATTTCTGCTTGAGCAAAATTAGCGAAACGCTGAACTTTGTATGTGAGTGTTAAGCCAATCGCTATGCTTAAGTAAACCGCTGACCAGTACAAGCCACTAAACAAAATTGAGGAGAGATTAAAGTTCATTGTCGCAGAGCGATGTAGACCTGACACTACGACTTCCAGGACTACAAAGGCAATTAAACCGACAAGTACGGGAGTCAGTATGATAATCGGACTTTTCCAGTTGGGTTTTGATTGGTTAACGATAATTCGAACCAAAATTAAACCAGAGATCATCATCTCAATAGATAAAATAAACCATTTCAATTGACCGGAAAATAGACCAGAGCCGGCGACGAAACCTAGGTTATAAATCGCACCGAAGTAACCATCAAACAGAAGTAATAGAGCAAATAGTAAGTGGCGTAGCCATGGAGCTTTAAATATCTGCTGGCGCCGTATTGCGTTCAAAGCAACCATACCCCTCAGTGGGACTTTCAATATTTAGATCAGGTAAGTGTGAGTAGACCGGTCTGCTTTCGTAATGAAAGCAGACCGGTTGGCTACATTAATTATTAGCTGGAAGTTAGTTACCAGTTAATCCACCATCAGCTGTCCAAATACGAGGACAGGAGAAGTTAGTGCCATCAAACTGACAGACTTCATAACCCGTGCCCAACACATCGCCATTTGCATCGAATGTGTGAGTACCACTCGCCCCCGAGTAATTAACACCGGTCTTGTTTATAGCGTTCACTAAGTCCCCATCGGGGTCAGAGACAACAGCTGCCGCGACTAGTTTAATCGCATCGTATGTCTCACCTGTGTAGATAGCTCCATCTGCACCACCTGCGGCTGCATATGCACTTTCAAAACTCGACTTGGCGCTAGATTCCTCACCTGGTCGAGGTCTTGTGGCAATGAGTCCACTGACAGCTGATGCATCTGTAAATGATTCAGTAAATGCAGCATCGGCTATACCGTCAGCACCAATAATCTGGCCCATGAATCCCTGTGCCGATAGTGCTTCCATAATCGCGGCTCCATCAGTGGCATAGGACATTAATAAGACAGAATCACACCCACCATCAATTACAGATTGAGCTAGAGTAGACGCATCATACGAGCCCTCAGCTGGGTCATACCCAACTTGGACACATGCATCACCAGACCAATTTGACACGAAGTTGTCACCAAGGCCGGCACCGTAATCGTTAGTCATGTATAAGACCGCAGGGTTACTTACACCGGCTCCAGACGCGACTGCGGCTAGTGCCACTGCTTGTTGTGCATCACTAGGAACAACTCGGAAAAGGTGACCATTGTCATCAGCTCCAGAAATTGCCGGTGAGGTACTTGCGTACGATATCATCGGAACTCCAGCGGGCGCAGTCACAGCTATCGCTCCAAGTGTGGCACCAGAGCAGGCTGCACCGACAATCGCTTTTACGCCACTGTCTATCAAAGTTTGTGCAGCAGTTGCAGCTTGAGTACCGTCGCAACCTGAATCACCGATAATCAATTCAAATACGTAATCCCCGTCATGTTCGGCATTGAGCTCGGCTATTGCCACTCTTCCAGCATCCTCAAATCCAGGCGCATATTGCGCGATTGGACCAGTTTGAGGACTTAGAAGCCCAATTTTTACGGTCTCACTTCCACCGAGTACTCCACACCCAAGTGCGAAGGCGGCCAGTATCACTGATGTCAAGAGCAAACAAAATTTATTCATTAATCGCATAGTGCTCCCACTCCTTTCAAATTCAAACCCCTCATGTTCAATCTCTCAATCCTACCGCATAAATGCTGCTTTAATCTCCCAATAAGTATCGATTTTATAAATTCTTCCATATGTCCTAGGGACCGAAATCGACTTGTGGTTCTCGGCGATTGAGCTCTGTTCTCTCAGATGAGCTGATGGCACGATTCTAAATAGCTAGCCCATACGACTCTAAGGACGGGAAAATAGGGCATTAGGGGTTTACAAATGATTAGAGGGCTTCAAGCTTGGGGAAGACCCGCTCCTTAAACTTTTCGTCGCCAAGACCCAAATGGAGCATCTCTATTCCAATTGATTTGTAGAGCTCGATGCGCTCTAATATCGTGTCAGGCGATCCAATTAATCGAGCTGCGTAACCTTCATTACTATCAATAGCACTTAAGGGGTCCGTACTGTCCCACATTCCGTGAGCTCCAGAGGTGCGTTGTTTTCTTTTTTCAACAAGTGATTTATCTACTCGGGCAAGCATGCCGTCAATCACATCCCAGGCTTCGTCATCAGTATCACGACAGAGCGGGATCGCATACATCCCAAATCGCACAGTCCGACCGGTCGATTCACAAGCTTTGCGAACTTTCCCTACTATCTCTTCTATCCGTTCGGGGGTCCCACCGTTGAGGAACATCCAATCTGAGTGCTGTGATGCGAGGTTAATAGCAGCATCGCTTTGCCCACCTTGAAACACTTCTAAATTTGAGACTGGCCTCGGCTCAAGTCGAAGATTGTCGTTCTGGTAATAATCTCCGGCATAATCAAAGGCTTCATTATTCCATGCACCACGGATTACCTCTATGAATTCGGCAGTTCGTTTATACCGTGTGTCGTGATCAAGCTTATCTACCCCGAACATATCAAATTCTTCCATGTGCCAACCACTCGTGACATTGATAGACCAACGTCCGCTGGTCAACCGATCCATGGTTGTTCCCCATTTTGCGATTGTCGCGGGACTAAAGAACCCTGGATGAATCGCGGTGATTAAGTTGAGAGTTTTTGTATGTGCGGCTAGGAAGGTGGTCATTGCCAGGCAATCAAATGAGGAGCCTTCGATTTCCTCACCCGTACCCCACCATCGCTGTGGTATGAGGAGATCAGTAAGCCCCATCTCTTCCCAGTTTTTTGTGTTGGTCTTTATACGATCTAAGAGCTCTTGCCCGCTGGGAACCTCGGTGGCACGTGCTGATCCAGTGACCAATCCCATACCTCTAACGGCAACGCCTGCCCAGGTGCACGTCCTCATCTCGGTATGATAAGGCAAAATCGATAAGGCTTGAACTGGTTATGTGCTTTACGATGTTCTGAATCAACCGAAGCTCGATTGGAGTATAGAAATTGAATTCAGATGTGATAGTGATTGGAGCTGGAATAGCGGGCTGCTCGACTGCGCTTCATCTGGCGGAAGCAGGCATTTCTACGGTTGTTTTGGAGAAAGGTGAAATTTCAAGTGAAGCCTCTGGTGTGAATATGGGTGGACTTGGTGGCGCTGGATGGGGAAACTCTCCAGCACTTCAGGAACATCTAACCATGGGCAGTCTCAATATTTTTAAGAGACTTCAGAATGAACTGGGGTACGACATCGAGTTTCGGCAATCAGGATCGTTCACAGCGATTCACACCGAAGGGCAACATGCGTATGCCAAGGAGCGAGTACTAGAGGCGCAAAATAATGGATTCAATCTTGAATTAATGAGTGCCTACGAGGCTAGGGCGTTGGAGCCAGAGTTGAACTTAGAGATGTTGGGATACGTCTACACGAGCTCAAGAGGGCAAGCCGATCCATTGAAGACGACTCGGGCCTTTGGCCAGGCAGCAATTCAGGCGGGCGCGACCGTAGAGACGAACACCGAAGTTATCGCGGTAGAACAAATGAACGGAACTTGGTCGGTTAAGACGAGCAGGGGTATATATGAATCCGACGCTGTTGTTGTTGCAGCTGGCGCCTGGTGCAAATTACTCGGCAAAATGGTAGGAGTAGAAATCCCGATTGAACCGGTAGTCGGTCAAATGTGGTCTACTGAACCTCTTCCACCAAGGATCTTTGGAACTATTGGCTCGTTTGAATCAAGTTTTTACTGGAGTGAGGATTCGTATGCTGGAGCCGGATCCCCTCCGGAACTAACTCATTTGGCAGCTCAACGTCTGACGCGGCATCTGTACGGTAGGCAACGAAAAAGCGGCGAAATTATATTCGGTGGTGACAGGCGAGATGTGGGCTTCGATAAAACTATTGAAGATACAGGAATAGATGTCAACAAAGGACATGCAACAGAAATACTGCCATTGCTTGCCGATCTCCCTATCGCTACTACTTGGTCCGGCCTGATGCCGTTTTCAATAGACGGACACCCTATTATCGGAGAATTACCATATAACGAAAATTTATTCGTGGTGACTGGACTGGCGTCCTCGGGTTTTGGACGAGGACCGGGTGCAGGGATGCTGATTGCAGATTTCGTTGCCCGAGGCGCGGCTCACCCAGTCTTGAGTCAGTCGAGTCCTGCGCGGTTTGCTGATTAAGGTTACTGCCGAAATTAGTGATATATGTTCAATCTGCCGCACAATGAAGGACGCTCCTATAATTTTGTCCGAAGCGTATGAGATAACGACGCCATCATCTGTTAGGGTAGGTCGAAACAAATTGAGAATTTACGCACAGAAGGGTACACAGACATGCCGTTACAAGTAACGAAATGGCGACGAAAGGAATCAGCATCACTGAACGATTTAGGCTTAGCTGCATTGGCGGTCTGCCGCGCACAACGAGCCCGAGATGAGGTTGAGGGTGCCAAGTACTATTGGGGAAATCCCAACGAAATATGGATAATTATCGATGGGGCTGAGGAAATGGTCTTAAACAAAAACCAAACTCCTGAATCATTGGCCGCGATGTATGACCTCAGTGATTTAGCAACACAGATTGAAACCGCATTTCTTGCCGACGCCCGAGGTGGATTCGAAACGTATGAAGCTGCCGGTCGGTCATAGTTGATTTGGAGTAATAGATGGCAAAAGGATATATTTTATCGGCTTACCGTGAGATTCATGATCCCGAGAAATTAGCAGCCTATGGGGCACTAGCCGGCCCAGCTGTTGCGGCAGCTGGAGGACGATTCCTCGCCCGGGGGGGATCCGTCACTGCGTACGAGCATGGTCTAGAACAGAGAACTGTTCTTATTGAATTTGAGAGTTACGCTGCAGCGTTACAACTTTATGAAAGTAAGTTGTATCAAGAAGCTCTGGCAGTGCTGGGTGATGCAGTAGCTCGAGATTTTCGTGTTGTAGAGGGCGTCTGACCAGAAGTTTCAGGCAAATCTAAGATTAGGAAGGTTGCTCGCTGCAAATTTTATATGAGTGATATTGTCATTGAATTAGAAAACGGTGCTGTGGTTGGGTCTACTTCGGGAAACACAGTTGTGTTCAAAGGTATTCCTTATGCAAAGCCTCCCATCGGTGAATTGCGATGGCGTCCGCCCGTGGAGTTGGATCCATGGCCTGAGGCACTGCAGGCAAAGGAGTATTCGAACTCTGCTTGGCAACTAGGAGTAGATACGAAGTTATTTATCGCGGAAATCATCAATCAGTCTGGGTTCAATCCCATCAAACGAAATTTATTTAAGACGGTTTTAAGTAGATTTAGGCAATCAAACGAATCGGAAGATTGTTTGTATCTCAATATTCGAATTCCTAGCGAAAGCGTCCAGACGGCTTATCCTGTCATGGTTTGGATTCATGGTGGTGATCATCAGGATGGTTCAGGTAACGGATTCCCATATGAGACTGACGTATTTTGTGATGAGGGAGCGATTCTAGTCACTATAAATTATCGGCTCGGAGTGATGGGGTTTTTGTCCCATCCGGAATTAAGCCTCGAATCTGGAAATGGCACTAGTGGCAACTACGGAATGCTCGATCAGATTGCGGCATTGAAATGGATTCAGGAAAATATAGCGGCTTTTGGTGGCGATCCTGAGCAGGTGACAATTTTTGGTGAATCAGCAGGTGGAGAATCTGTTGCTCATTTGCTTACCTCTCCACGGGCGAAAGGGCTTTTTCAACGTGCAATTATTCAGAGTGCAGCTAATAGCGGTCAAATGATTCACCAAACAGCACCAGTTTTACACCACGACAGTGGCGAACAGATTGGAAAAAATCTTGCGGATAAATTAGCCCCAGGAGCTAATCAGATTCAAGCGCTTCGAAACCTCTCAGCATCTCAGATAATGGAAAAAGTGCGTGCGGAAGAGAATTTTGCGTGCCGAAGTTTTTTTCCTGTAATCGATGGTGTCACTCTACCGATGAGTCCATTCCAAGCATTCAGAGACGGCAAAGAACACGACGTGCCTCTTCTTGTGGGAAGTAATTCTGATGAAGCCTCACTATTCTGGCCTCATATGTCGAGCCCACTAATCGAGTATCGGGAACGAGAACCCGATGTGAATCAAATGAAAGAATTAATTGAATTCGAATTTCGTGATGATGCGCGTCTAGTCGAGGATGTATATAGCGGAATTGTGAACTGTGACCCAATGGCTCAACAGGAGCTCCTGGGCGACTCGCTATTTGGCGCTACTGCTTTCTATTATGCATCTTTGCATTCTAAGAAAAATGCAAGCACATTCCTGTATCACTTTAATCAGGTACCACCTTCTAGCAAACAAACAGCCGGGGCCTATCACGCAGCTGAGATTGGCTACGTATTTGATATTAAGTCACCAGTATTTCCAAAGTCACGACACGGGAAGCAACTTGCGAAAACAATGAGTCGGACTTGGGTGCAGTTTGCAAAAACCGGCAATCCAAATAAGACTGATTTGCCGGTTTGGGACGCGTTTCAGGACGAATCTCCTAGATGGATGGTCTATGGAAAAAATCTCGGAACAGACAAGGTAGCTAAAGTCCTTGAATATCGTGCTCTAAATCGCCGACTGGAACGCCAATTAGATCAATTACCAATCGGGGCGAATAAAGATTTTTAATTTCCAATGTGCATGTGAGACACGAAGCAGGTCAGATGCATTGA
>MDSW01167118.1_pt1 | contig 15581 bp, 14 predicted proteins | sample 811171 | NCBI WGS metagenome assembly MDSW01 (sample SAMN05326641, study PRJNA326480) | marine metagenome | isolation source: seawater | place: Atlantic Ocean: North West | collected 2012
ATCGTGATTTCCTGACCCGGCAGCAACGAGGAGCCCCAGCGGAAGCCCGGCGAAAGCGCGATTTCGGCGTCGCGCTCTTCCAGCAACGCCTGACAGATCAGGTCGTCGAAGGTGCCGTTAAAGTTGCCGCGGCGGTAAAGCGTGGTATCGGTGACGCCGAGCACTTTATCCAGCTCGTCCTTGAATGGCGCACGGATGTTGTCGATCAGGGCCGTCATTTCGGCGTCCGGTTCGATGACGTCCGAGAACACCGGCATCAGCTTGAAGCGATAGGCCGCGACTTTCTTGTCCTTCACATCGAGATCGAGACGCGACAGGAATTTCCCGTGGCTGCCCGACGCAACGAGAATGGTGTTGTTGACGATTTCGACCTTCGGCAAAGCGTCGTGGGTGTGGCCGGTCAGAATGACGTCGATGCCGTCGATCTGGCTGGCCAGCTTGCGGTCCACGTCGAAGCCGTTGTGCGACAGCAGGACGACAAGTTCGGCCCCTTCGGCGCGGGCTTTTTCGACGTGCTGACGGACCATCTTCTCGTTGATGCCGAACGACCAGTTCGGGATCATGTAGCGCGGGTTGGCGACCGGGGTGTACGGGAACGCCTGGCCGACGACGGCAATCTTCACGCCGCCGCGCTCGAACCATGCGGTGGATTCGAAGACCGGCTCCTGCCATTCGGTATCGGTGACGTTACCGGCAAGGAACGGAAACTCGAGCATGTCCTTGAGTTCCTGCACACGATCCTGGCCGTAGGTGAATTCCCAGTGCGCGGTCATCGCGTCGAGGCCCATGGCGTTCTGGATCTTGACCATGTCCTCGCCCTGGGTTTCGAGCGACGTCAGAGAGCCCTGCCAGGTGTCGCCACCGTCCAGGAACAACGTGTTGTTCGGACGTTCGGCGCGCACCGCCTTGACCAGGGTCATCATCCGGTCGACACCGCCGACGCGGCCGTATTCCTTGGCGAGCGAAGTGAAATCGTGGCTCGACAGCGCATAGGCCTCGGGCGTACCCGGCTTGATCCCGTAGTGTCCGAGGAAATCCTTACCCGTGATATGCGGCGGCAGGCCCTCGACCTCGCCGACCCCGATGTTAACCGAGGGTTCGCGGAAATAGATCGGCGTCAGCTGCGCGTGCATGTCGGTGAAATGCAGCAGCGTCACCTGGCCCATCGCCTCGAAGTCGAGAATGCTCGCCTGGTCGATCTTCTGCTGCGCCATAACGCGGCTGAAGGGCATGGCGGAACCGGCAACGGCGGCCGTGGCGGCGGCAAGATGAAAGAATTCGCGACGGGATATCACGGCGCAGACCTCTAACTGGAAAATGACGAAAAGAAAGAACGACCGGAGGGACGCAGACGCCCCTCCGATCAGGTTGAGGCTTAAATCAGTTGCGCACTGCGGGCGTTTCCACCGGCAACCCGCGTCCACGCCATTTGACGTAGAGTTCAAGCGCCAGGTACTCGTCCGAGCCGTTACCGAACGGCTTCGCGCGGACCTGCTTGTTGCACCCCCGGAAACGGCGGTGCAGCGAGTCGACCTTCTGCCATTTCAGACGGTAGGTCGGGAATCCGTTGGCCTGGCCCTGCGACAGGGTGTTGGCGCGAATGATGCCGCCCGGGTTGTCTTCGTGGCAGTGTTTGCACGCCATGTCGAGCTGACCGCGGCGCTCGTAATAGAACGCCTTGCCTTTCTCGTACCATTCGGCGGCGGCGCCGTCGATTTTCACATCGACCGGCATGCCAAGCGACTGGTTATTGATGAACGTGGTCATCGAAAGCATTTCCTTCGATTCCCACTTGTAGGGCTCGGCCTGCATGTTCTTTTCGAGGCACGTATTGATCCGCGTCTCGACGTTCTGCAGCTTCTTGGCTTTCTCGTCATAGACGGGATAGCGCGCCGCGACGCCCTTCATGCTCTCAGTCGCATCGCCGTGGCAACTGGCGCAGGATTTCCCCGCCTTGCCGTTGGTTTCGTTCCACAGATCGGCGCCCTGCTCGACCCAGATCATGCCCGGGTTCTGGAAGCTGTCGACCTGCATCGCCCGGCTTTCGTCGGTCATGTAGGTGTAGCCGCTACGACGGTCGTCGACCTGATAGGGTCCCCAGTCCGTGGCATTGGCCGAAGTGGCGAACACGCCGACACACACGGCGCAGGCCGTAGCGATCAGCGAGATTCGGTTCCAGTTCGTTTTCATGAGTGTTGCCTCCCGTTTTTTCTGGTTTCCCGATCAGCCGACGGTGATCTTCGCGGTTTTCTCGTAGATCGATCCGTCGTCGTCAGTCCATTTGAAGGCAAACTCACCGCTTTCCTCGACCTTGGCGAAGAAAGACATATACGGGTTCGCCGAGATGGCAGGATGCCAGTCGGCGGTGAACACCGGCTTGCCGTTGAACGTCACTTCCATCTTGTTGATGATGCTTCTGGGGATCAGCTTGCCGTCCTTACCTTTACGGCGACCCGATTCCATGTTGTGCGAGATCAGGGTTTTGATCTCGATGATTTCGCCTTTCGCGGCCTTACCGGGAACGCGAACGCGGGGTTTCACACCTTTAGCCATGATACTCTCCTATATCTCGCGTCAGCCGCCGCAGCCGCCGATGGTGACTTTGACTTCCTGTTGCGCCCGGAACACGCTGCCGTCGCTCATTTCGGCGACCGCGACGATGTTCTGCGTGCCGGCGAGACGGATACGCGTCGACGCAGACGCCTTGCCGCTCATCGGCGTGAAGTGCAGCGACGCCACTTCGGGCGCCGGATTGCCGTCCGCGAACAGGTGAACGACCTTGACGTAGTTGTCGGCAGTCATCGGGCTATCGACTGTGACGCCGACCGGCACCGTGTTGCCGTTTTCGGCGATCTGCGGCAACTCGAGGGTGATCTTGCCCTCCGCCGGCTTCTTGTCGCCGATCAGTTTCATAACCGCTTCGTCGACCATCTTCTGGTCGGCGTGCGCCGTGCCGCTTTTCAGAACGACACCACCGGCGGCAACGATCGTCGCCCCGGCCGCCAGCAGAAGCGCCTCGCGGCGCGACAATGCTGAAAGTGCTTGTTTCGTGGACATGTTTGTTCCTCTTGCTTCGTGCTTATTTGAGGGTCTTCAGGTACGCCACCACATCCTCGACCTGTTCGGCGGTCAGGACCGGCTTACCTTGGAAATTCTTCAACACCCGGTGCAGGCCCTCGGTGCGGTAGAACGCCGGCATGATGGTATCCGGGTTGATCTCCTTGGCGTTGACCACCTGAAGGCGCAGTTGCGGCTCTTCGTAGCGTTCCGCAACGCCGTCGAGGGACGGACCGATTTCACCGTGGAACGGATGGGCCGAAAGCTTCGTCACCTGGTGACAGGCCAGGCAATTGCCGAGCTTGCGGTTGACGAAGGTCTTTTCACCCGCAGCGGCGTCGCCTGCCTTACCGGTCAGGGAGCTGGGGATTCCGTAGTCGACGACTTTGTACGAAACAAGATCGCCGGCAGTGGCCGTGCCCGCCAGCAAAACGCTAGCGGCAATGGCCGGTATCAATGTTTTCAAACTTGGCATAGGGCAATCGCCTCCCGATTAAAGTGCCTCATTCAGGAGCGATCATTCCCCTTGCGTATGGAACCGCCCTGCACTGCCCGTGCAATAACGATCGTCGCTCCCCTGTGATCATCATATTCAAAAAATACTATATATCAACATTGAATATGAGTATGTCTCACCCACCTTTAGTTTGGACAGGGTTCGGGGAGTTTGACAAGTTCCCGTGCCAGAAGCGGCCAGAAAAAATCCTCGCCCGGATATCCCACCAGCCTGGATATTTCCTTGCCGTTCTCGACGACAACGAAAGTCGGAGTAAAAACGATGGGGGAAATATCGGTCAGATCTGCGGGCAGCGGCTCGTCGATATCGACGCGGCGCAGCGGCGCGCACGCCGCTTCCGGTGTGTTCGGATACACCGGACCGATCTCCGCGTGCCAACGCAAGCACCACGGGCAGGTCCGGGTCTCGAACATCACCAGTTCGGCGCTTTCAGCCGTCAGGACCCAGCAACCGAGCATCAGCGCGATTGCGAAACCCGGCCATCGGGATAGGATCGATTTCATGACCATGGTGCGGATATATCAGTTCATTACGCGGCCGCCGCAAGTGCCTGGACGGACCGGATTGGAAACGACATGACCGGAATGCCCCTCAGTCGACGCGACATGATGCTCACGGGCGCCGCATTCGTCGCGGCCGCCGGTCCGGCAATCGCGGGCGGCGGCCCGGCGCTGGCGTCGGATAAATTGCGAATCGCGGTCATCGGCGGCGGCTTCGGCGGTGCCGCGGCGGCCCGCGCGGCGAAAGCGGCTTTCCCGAACGCCCAAATAACACTGCTCACCGATCAGGCGAAATTCTGGATGTGTCCCGGCAGCAACTCGGTGATCGCCGGTCACACCGACCTGGCGTCGATCGAAGTCGGCTATGACGCGATCAAGGCGCACGGGATTGGGGTCGCCCACGACCCCGCGATCGGGATCGACGCGGACAAGCACATCGTGACGACAGAAAGCGGCCGCCGGATCGGCTACGACAAACTGATCCTGTCGCCGGGTGTGGCGCTCGACTACGCCGCCATCGAAGGCATTTCCCACGACACCGCCGATCGGGTGCCGCATGCCTGGAAGGCGGGGCCGCAGACGGATCTTTTGAGGCGTCAGTTGCAGGCGATGCCCGATGGTGGCCTTTTCGTGATGACGATGCCGCCGGCGCCCTATCGCTGCCCGCCGGCGCCGGCCGAGCGCGCATGCCTGGTCGCGGGTTATCTCAAGAAACACAAACCGGGCGCGCGGCTCCTGATCCTCGACGCCAAGGACGAGTTCCCGTTTCAGGATCTGTTCACCGAAGCGTGGGAGGCGCTTTATCCCGATATCGTCGAGTACCGCTCCATCGCCGAAGACGGGGTCGTGCGCGAGGTCGATCCGGAAACGCTGACCGCGTTCACCGACTTCGAAGAGATCAAGGCCGACGTGCTCAACGTCATCCCGCCGCAGACGGCGGGCAAGATCGCCATCGACGCAGGCGCCGCGGACGAAACCGGCTGGTGTCCGGTCGACATTCGCACCTTCGCATCGACGCTGCTGCCGGACGTCTACGTCATCGGCGACGCCGCGTTCGCCGATCCGCTTCCCAAAGCAGGCTCGACCGCCGCCAGCCAGGCGCGCGTGGTGATTGCCGCCATCGCCGCCGAACTGGCGGGCGATGCCGCGCCGGTGCCGTCGTGGATCGCTAACTGCTATTCGCTGGCGGCGCCGGATTACGGGGTCCGCCTCGGCGCCACCTATCTCTTCGAGGACGGCCATGTGGTGCGCGACAGCACCAACTTCTCGGAACTCGGCGCATCGATGGACGAACGCCAGGCCGACGCCGATTTCACGGAAGCCTGGCTCAAGCAGATCAAGCACGAAATCTGGGGCTGATTTCACTCGAACTCCATCTGCACGAAGACCCGCCCGGCGTTGCGCGTCGCCAGCTCGTCGAACGTATCCAGATGCTTATAAGGCGACTGGTCGACGTAATAGGCGTCGTCGAGCCCACCGCCCTTCTCCAGATGCTCGGCGATCTTGCCGCGCAGGTAGACCAGATAGTCGTGGGTGTAGCGCCGGACCTGCGCCATGTTGGTCGGGTGGCCGTGGCCGGGAATGACATAGGTTGCGTTCAATGCCTCGAACGGTCCCTCCCAGGTTTCGACCCAGGCCTTGGTGCCGGTCTCGTCGAAGATCGGCAGAAGCCGCTCGTGGAAGGCCATGTCGCCGGCGATCACGAGGGACTGTTCCGGCAGCCAGACCTGAATATCGCCCGGGCTATGCGCGGGGCCGAGGTGTAATACCTCGATCCGGAAGTCGCCCATCTCGATCACTTTTTTATCTTCGAACGTTTCGGTCGGCCCCTGAATGCGCGTCCCTTCGGCACGGTCCTTGAGGCTCGCCTTGGCGCTGTCGAAGATCTGCCGCGCGCGGTCGTCGAATTCGTGCTTGGCATCGACGTGGGCGAGGATCGGGACGTCCTGCTCGATCCAGTAGCTGTTCCCCAGCATGGCATGGCCCTGCCCGTTCTCGTTGATCACCAGTTTTACGGGCTGGTCGGTGATCTTCTTGATCTCGTCGTGTAGCGCTTTGGCCAGCAGGTAGGCGCCCCCACCGTTGACGACGACAACCCCGTCGCCGGTGACGATGAAACTGAGGTTGTTGTTGTGGCCGGCGTTCTCGTACGTCGGCGGCGACGTCGCACCGATCGCCGACCAGACATGCGGAATGACTTCGACCGGTTTCGAATAAAGCATCGAGCCCGGGTATTGGTCCGGGATGTCCTGGCTCGCGACGGCGGCGTGGCCCAGTAAAACGGCAAACAGAACGGCTATGAGCGTGCGCATGTTGTCCTCCCCTGAACAGGGAGTATGACGCAACACTTAAGAAAAATCGAATATGAAATCGAGCTTGGGCTTATTCGGCCGGCTGGACCTTGGCCGCACGGGGTGCGAATTCACGGCGCACAAGAATGTCGCCGATGACGGCACCGATGACGATCGAAACGACCGCGAGGATCGAACCCACGGACAGCGTGCTGAGGCCCGACAGCCCCTCGCCCACGGTGCAGCCCAGCGCCAGAATGCCGCCGAAGCCCATCAGCGCGCCACCCAGCGTGTAGCGCAGCAACTGGTGCGGGGTTTCGAACCCCTGCAGTTCCCACTCGCCGCGGCTGATGGCGATGGCGAAAGAGCCCAGGATAACGCCGCCGACGGCGACGATCCCGAAATCCGCGGTGGCACCGGTATAGGTCATCAGGTATTGGATGGCGTTCCCGACCGGCGCGGTAAAGGTCAGCGATTCCGTCCGCACAGGTTCGAACTCGTCGAAACCGAGGACGCCGGTGACATACCAGCCCGCCGCGATCAACGCACCGACACCCAAACCGGTCAGCGCCGGCCAGATACGGTTATCGATGCCGTTGCGGACCACCATCATCACCGCCACGGCGATGAACAGGCCGGCAACGGCAAGCGGCAGGATGTCCGACCCGCCCGAGAGCGCGGCAAGAGACTGGGAATCGTAACCGAGCGCCGAAAGATCGATCGTCCCCACTCCTTCAAGCGAGGTGCGCGGGATCGCCAGGATCCCCCGGAGCGTCATGTAGGCGACGATACCCAACACCGACAGCACGACTGCCGAACGCAGGTTGCCGCTCGCCAGAAGGACCATGTGCCGCGCGCCGCAGCCGCGCGCCAGGATCATGCCGATCCCGAACAGCACACCGCCGACGATCAGCGTCAGCCACATCAGGCTCGACGATAGATAGACGCTTCCCGAAAGGTCGACGATGTCGAACCAGACCATGATCTGCGTCGCGGCAATCGCCGTCGCGATGGCCACCGCCCACGCGCGCACCTGGAAACCGATACGGCGCGCCAGCAGTTCAAGCACTGCCGAGCGGAAGCAAAACGCGCTCAAACGGGCAATCCCACCAAAGCCGACGCCGACAAAAAGGGCGCCGATCAATAGGGCTGTGCGGGGGTCAAGTTCGCTCATGGTCTCTCTTTCAAACGTTCGAGGCATTTTCTACAAAATATATTCATAAAATGCAATATAAAACCTTTTCCATATGTGAAATACACTTTTTAACATAACTATTGTGTTGTTTAATCTTGATCCTGCGCCGCGCAGCGCCATGTGTAATAGTCGTGCGTTGAAACTCAGAAAGCCCGCCATATGACCGAGACCCTTCCCGAAGTCGCCGTCCGCGACGCCTCTCCCGAAATCGCCGCCATCTACGACCGGATCATGGAGACGACCGGGGTCGGATCGCCGGCACTGATCTACCGGCACTTCGCGGTCTACCCGGGTTTGCTGGAATGGGTGTGGGACACGGTCGGCCCGGAGCTGGAGAGCGGCCGGGTTCTGGCCCACGCGCTGGAGGCTGTCCGCGCCACCGATGTGGTGCTCCTGCCCACGGTCGCGGCGGACGAGATGCGCGCGACCGGCGTCGATGAAGCGGGACAGGAAATGATCGGCGCCATGCTGACGACCTACAACCGGATGAACCCGGTCAATCTGAGCCTGATCACCGCGATCCGCGATCTGATCGACCCGGCGGCCAGAACGGCTGAAGACCCGCCTTCCCTGCCAAAGATTCCAAACGCATCCGCCGCCACGCCCGTCAAGTTACCCGCCCCCATCGAACTGGACGCGATGCCGGTACATGTCCGCCAAACGGTGCTGGCGCTGTCGGCCGCGATCCCGAGCTCGGGCGCGCAGGTGATCCCGACGCTCTACCGCCATCTGGCGATCTGGCCGGATTTCCTGATGCACCTGGCACCCGGTCTTTTGTCGGCGATGCGAAAGGGTGAGGTCGAGGCGCGGATGAACGATCTGAACGCGAACATGCGTCCGCTGATCGACGATGTCGCAAGCCGCGCCCGGCACGCGCAACCACCAAAGCTGGACGACCCGGCCGGGATGGTCCGCACGCTCAATTCGTTTCTTTATACGATCCCCCAACTCGTCGTGGTCGGCACGGCGCTCAGGGCGTCACTGCCGATCTACGACGCGTGACCGGTGACGTTGTCGATTCTCGCCTGAGAGACATTGTCGACGCGGCGGAACGTTTCCGCCGATGCACGCTGCCAATGGATGGCATATTCCGCCGGACAATCGTCCCTGAGCAACTGGCCCGATTCCAGTGACAGCATCGACGCGCCGCTCAGGTGCGGTTCGCGGAAGTTGATCATGTTGAGCGTGATTTCTTTTGGCGACGTCAGCCCCATCGCGCCCAGCATCTCGGCAAACCCCAAAAGCGTATTGCCGTGGAAGTTGGCGACGCGTCTTGCCTTGTCGCCGACGTGCAGTCCCGACTGGCGCATCTGATCCTGGGTCGCGACCCCGGTCGGGCAACGGTTGGTGTGGCACGCCCTCGCCTGGATACAGCCGATCGAGAACATGAAACCGCGCGCCGAATTGCACCAGTCCGCCCCCAGCGCAAACGCGCGTGCCATATCGGCACCGGACACGATCTTGCCGCTGGCGCCGATCTTGATGCGGTCACGAATACCCGCCCCGATCAACGTCATGTTGACGAAGTGAAGGCCGTCGCGAAGCGGCAGCCCCAGACTGTTCGAGAACTCGACCGGCGCGGCGCCGGTGCCGCCTTCTTTCCCGTCCACGACGATAAAGTCCGGATAGCAGTCCCGTTCCAGCATCGCCTTGACGATGGCCATGAACTCGCGGCGGTGACCGACGCAAAGCTTGAAGCCGACCGGCTTGCCATCCGACAGGTCGCGAAGCTGCTGGATGAAGTCGACAAGCCCCAGCGGCGTCGAAAACGCCGAATGGGCGGCGGGTGAAATACAGTCGACGCCGACCGGCACGCCACGCGCCTCGGCAATCTCTGCCGACACTTTCGCGCCCGGCAGCATGCCGCCGTGGCCGGGCTTGGCACCCTGCGACAGCTTGATTTCGATCATCTTGATCTGTCCGTCGGCGGCCTTCTCTTTAAATGTATCGGCACAGAAGTGACCGTCTTTCGTGCGGCACCCGAAGTAGCCGGAGCCGATCTCCCAGATGATGTCGCCGTTGTTTTCGCGGTGATACTTGGAAATCCCGCCCTCGCCCGTGTCGTGCGCGAAACCGCCCATCGCCGCGCCACGGTTCAAAGCCGCGATGGCGTTGGCGCTCAGTGCGCCGAAGCTCATCGCCGAGACATTGAAGAGCGAACAACTGTAGGGTTTCTTGCACGCCTCCCCGCCGATGGTGATGCGGAGCGATTTTGGATCGACGTGTTCGGGCAACATCGAATGACTGAAGAACGTATAGCCGGTGCTGTAGACATCCTGTTGCGTCCCGAACGGAATGGTCTGCAGTTCGTTCTTGGCGCGTTGGTAGACGAGCGAGCGCTGCTCGCGATTGAACGGAAAGGCGTCGGCGTCACTTTCGATCAGGTATTGCCGTATTTCCGGGCGGATGCCCTCGAACAGCCACCGCATGTGTGAGATGATCGGGTAGTTGCGCCAGAGCGTATGACGCTCTTGCAGAAGATCGTAAATCCCGAGCAGCGTCAGCGGCCCGGTGACGGCCAACACCCACCAGCCGAGACCGACACCGAAAACCAATAGCAGGATGCCGATGCCGACGCCGATGCCGACGCCGTAAAACGCGAAAAACCTCCCCATGGGCGTTGCTCCCCTCTGCCCGAGCCATGACCGCGCGGCGTCCGGTATGTAGCCGGACATCCCGCGCACTCTATTTCATATGGGAAGAGCGGTGAAGAATTCCTAAAAACCGGCGGCGCGTCCGTCGGATCGCGGATCGGTCGCCCCTTCGAACAGACCGCTCTCATGGCGGCAGACCGCGCCCGCATGACCCATGATCGACGTGAAGGGTTCCATCACGTCGACGTTGTGGCCGGCCGCTTTCAACTGATCGATCAGGCCCGGGTCGAAACGGCTTTCCAGTTTGAGCGTCGTGCTCTCTTCGCCCCAGGTGCGCCCCAACAGCCAGCGCGGCTGGGTGATCGCGTGCTGCAACGGCTGACCGAACATGACGTAACGGCTGAAAACGGCGGCCTGGGTCTGCGGCTGGCCTTCGCCCCCCATGGTGCCGTAGCTCAGGACGCGGCCGTCATTCAGCTTCGCCATTGCCGGGTTGAGGGTGTGGAACGGCCGTTTACGCGGCGCCAGCACATTCGGATGCGACCGATCCAGCGTGAAACCGTTACCCCGGTTCTGGAACAGCACGCCGGTCTCGGGATTGGTCACGCCGGAGCCGAACTCCCAATAGACGCTCTGGATGAACGACACCGCCTGACCGTTCCTGTCGATACATCCCATCCAGATGGTGTCGCCGGGTTTCGTCGGCTGAGGCCATTCCAGCGCCGCCGTCGGGTCGATGTTCGCCGCCAGTTTGTCCAGAAACGCGCCCTGCAGCCAGTCGTTCGGATCGGCTTGCATGAACTTCGGATCGGTGACGTGCGCATTGCGTAAAATAAACGCCTGCTTCGACGCCTCGACCAGACCGTGAACATGATCGAACCCTTCGGCTTCCGTCACGCCCAGCCGGTCGAACAGCGCCAGGATCATCAACGCGCTCACACCCTGCGTCGGCGGCGGCATGTTGTAGACCGTCCCCGACGACAGCTGGACGGAAAGCGCCTTCACCCGCCTGGCCTCGAATTTCGAGAAATCCTCGAATCGTAGTGGGCTGCCGACGCTTTCCAGATACGCCGCGTTGCTCCGGGCCGTCTCGCCCCGGTAAAAATCGTCGAGGCCGTTTTCCGCAAGCCTGCTCAGCATCGCCGCCAAGGCCGGGAACTTGATGACGTCATTGACCGAAGGAACCTCGCCGCCCGGCAGGTACGTCTCGGCGAAGCCCGGCGCATCCTTCAACTCGTCGAATTTTTCCCGGCTCAGGTCTTCCTGGCCCTGCGTCACAGGGACGCCGTTGGTTGCGTGCGTCACGGCATCTTCCAGAAGCCGGCCAAGCGGCAGGTTGCCGCCCGCGACCTCAAGCGCCGTTTTCCACCCGGCAATGGTCCCCGCGACGTTCAACGCCGCCAATGGTCCCCGTGCCGGAATCGCATCCAGCCCTTGCGCCGCATAGAAATCCGGCGTCGCCATTGCCGCCGACCAACCCGCCGCGTCGATCCCGACCGGGGCTTCACCCGGCTCGGCGATCAGCCAGAAGCCGTCGCCACCGACGGCGTTCATGTGCGGATAGACGACGGCAATCGCCGCAGCTGCAGCGACCATGGCTTCAGTGGCGTTGCCACCGTCACGCAAGACCCGAAGCCCGGCTTCGGTGGCGAGGTGGTGTGGAGCGGTCATCATGCCGCCGAGCGCGGTTGCGGTATGGAGCATCTTGCCTCCCGGAATTCATGCAGCGTCATCTTTAGCAGCGAACACCCCGTTATCAAGATGTGATCCGCCTTACATCTCCATTCGCGATGTCTCGATATCTTGCTTTACGACAGGGCCGGGATTGGTTGATCCTATAGCCGGTCCGGAAAAATCAGGGGGCAGTACATGACGTTCTCCATCGTCGCCAGGTGCCGCAATAGCGGCATGTTCGGGGTTGCCGTCACATCGTCTTCACCGGCGGTGGCCGCGCGCTGTGCGTTCGCGGAAGCCGGTGTCGGCGCCGTCGCATCGCAGAACATCACCGACCCGTCTCTGGGCAAGCGGGGGCTCGGCCTGTTGCGTGCCGAAGCGGACGCGCTGGAAACCATCGAAACGCTCCTCAGCAGCACCGAGCATATGGACTATCGTCAGGTGATGGTGATCGACCGCGCGGGCGATGCGGCGATACATTCGGGCAAGCACACGCTCGGCACATGGGGCGAAGCCGTCACCAAAAACGCCGCCGCGGCGGGAAACCTTCTGGCCGATAAATCGGTGCCCCGATCCATGATTCACGCATTCGAAGAAAGCGAAAGCTCGGGCATGCATCTGGCCGACCGGTTGATGGACGTGTTGCGCGCCGGTCTCGACGCCGGGGGGGAAGCGGGGCCGGTCCATTCCGCCGGGATCAAGGTGGTGGACCGGGTATCGTGGCCGATCGTCGACCTGCGCGTCGACTGGACCGATGACTGCCCCATCGCGGCGCTGCAAAAGATCTGGGAACTGTACAAACCGCAAATGGACGATTACGTGACCCGGGCCCTCGATCCTTCGACCGCGCCCAGTTACGGCGTGCCGGGGGATGAGTAACCCCTCACCCCTTGGGAGAGGGACAGGGTGAGGGGGCCGTCAGTCCCTTAAAATCACCGGCTCCGGCGGCTCCTTCCCGCGGATCATGTCGGATGCTTTCTCGGCGATCATGATGGTCGGCGCGTTGAGATTGGCGGACGGCATCATCGGCATGATCGAAGCATCGACGACCCTGAGCCCCTCGATCCCGTAAACCCTGAGTTCGTCGTCGACTACCGCGGTCGGATCGGTGCGGGGCCCCATCCGGCACGTCCCCATCGGGTGGAACGTGGTGGTGCCGCGCTCTTTCGCGACCTGAAGATACTCATCGTCGGTTTGAATGTCGCCCGCCGGATATATCCAATGATCGAAATACGGCTTCATCGGGTCCGTCAGGATCATCTGGCGCGCCAGCTTCATCGCGGCAATCAGCGTCTGACGGTCGGTTTCGTGTTCAAGGTAACGCGGATTGATGACGGGTTTGTCGAACGGGTCCGCGGACACCGCGCGGACATAGCCGCTCGCTTCCGGGCGTTGCTGCCAGGACGCAATGGTCATGCCGGGAAAATCGTCCAGTTCCGACTGCACGCCTTCCTTGTAGCTCGCCGGCGTGAAGGTGAACTGCACGTCGTTGTTCACTATCCCCGGGTTGGAACGCCAGAAGCAATAGATCACGGTCGGGCTCAGCGACAGAATGCCTTTGCGCGTCAGCCCCCAGCGCGCGATCTCGCCCAGAAGATTGAGCCCTTTTGTCCGTTCATTCAGGGTTTTGATGTTCTTCACCCGGGCCGTGAAGCGCGGCGCGTAGTGATCGCGCAGGTTCTCGCCGACGCCCGGTAATGCGTGCTTTACCTCGATCCCAAGCGATTTCAGGAAATCCGGTGCGCCGATCCCGGAAAGCTGCAGCAACTGCGGCGAATTGATCGTGCCACCGGACAGGATCACCTCGCGCCGGGCCATGACCTGATCCGGCTTGCCGCCACGCCCACCCTTATTGAAAGCAACGCCCATGGCGCGCTTGTTCTCGAGGATGATCCGCGTCGCATGCGCGTTGGTGATCACTTTCACGTTGCCGCGCTTCTGCGCCGGACGCAGGAACGCGCGCGCCGTCGACATCCGCCGGCCATTGGCGATCGTCCGTTGAGAATACGAAACCCCCTCCTGCTTGGCGCCGTTGTAATCCTCGGCTTTCGGGATCCCGATGGTCTGGCACCCTTCGATGAAGGCTTCGGTCAGCGGATGCGACCAGTCGATGTCGGTCACTTTCAACGGCCCTTCCCTGCCGCGGAAGGTGTCGTCGCCTTCGCCGATCCGGCACTCCGACCTTTTGAAATACGGCAACACGTCGGCGTAGCCCCAGCCGCGGTTGCCGCGCTGCGCCCAGTTGTCGTAATCGAGCCGGTTGCCGCGCGTATATATATGTCCGTTAATGGAACTGGAGCCGCCTAGCGTCTTGCCACGCGGGACCGGCACCGATCTGCCGGCGGTCCAGTCCGTCGGCTCTGTCCCGTACAGCCAGTTCACTTTCGGGTCCTTGATGGTGTAGATGAACCCGGCCGGGATATGGATGAACGGGCTCAGGTCCGACGGGCCGGCTTCGAGCACACAGATACTGACATTGGGGTCTTCGCCCAGCCGGTTGGCGAGCACGCTGCCCGCTGATCCCGCGCCGACGATGACGTAATCGAACGTTTCCATCCCTGATCCACTTCAATGGCCGGTTGGCCCGGCGTTTCGAAAATACTAGGGATCGGGCGGCGGCTTGAAAAGGTCGTTCGGCGGCAAAGTCGTGCGGGCTATAGCGTCTTCGGGAAGTCGCGCGGATCGAACATCGGATAGCCGAACGCCTCGAAGTCGTGGCCATAAAGATCGTTCACCAGCGCTACCGTATCGTGGGTGTAGTGGCCAAGGTACTTGGGCGTTTCCGGATTGTCCGCGTCGGGCGCGACGTTCACGTTGAGGTTTTCGACCTCGCCCAAGGTGATGCCGAGGTTCCCCGCCAACACCTGAAGATCCCGGTCCAGCGATTCCGTCCGGCCGATCCAGTCGAGCACCGGCTTTCCGTTGAGGTGCGTAAATTCCACCATCGGGCAGAAGCAAATCCAGTCCCAGGCGTTCCGGATATCCGCGTGCGCGACGTATTCGAGCAGATAGCGGGTGAAGTCGTCGCCGATGATGTCGAAGATCGGCTTCTTGGCCGCAATCCACTGCTTCCAACGGGTCGACGCGCGCATGTCCTGGCGGTACCCGGAATAGAGCCGGTCATAGGGGTTGCGGACGAAGGTGAACTTGAAGTGTCCGGGAAAACGCCCTGCCTCGCCATACGTCATCAGAAACTTTCGGATCGTCACGTGTTCTTCGAAATTGCTGACCGGATAACCGATATCGGTGAAGGGTGCGAGGGCGTGCCTGACGGTCGCCGAGCCGCATTTAGGGATCACGAAATACAGATACTTATAGCGGTCCGAAATCACCATCGTTCAGCCCGCCTTTCCGGCCGCCGGGTGGTCGGCGAAGGTTTCGAGCTTGCGAAGGCCGTCCGGCACTGCCGGATTGTCGGGATGACTGCAAAACAGGCTCAGCGAATGGATGTTACCAAAGATGTTTTCGGCGACGCCGGCCAGGTTGCCGGGGCGATAGAGCGGCACCGGGTGCCACCAGACGTCATAGCCGAAGCCGCGCACGGTCTCATAGAGTTCCCGGGATAGCGCCTGACGGTCGTCCTCCAGGTAGAGGATCGGCTTATCGCGCGCGATCACGCCTGACGCGCCCCTCAGCACCGCCGCCTCCATCCCTTCCGCATCGCACTTCAGGAGATCGATAACGAAGTCGCCGAGCATATCGTCCAGGCGCACCACCGGCGTCCAACCGAGCGCCGGATCGGTCACGGGCGCG
>MDSW01104793.1_pt1 | contig 15578 bp, 19 predicted proteins | sample 811171 | NCBI WGS metagenome assembly MDSW01 (sample SAMN05326641, study PRJNA326480) | marine metagenome | isolation source: seawater | place: Atlantic Ocean: North West | collected 2012
AAAGAAATTGATATCAATAAACCACAAAAAATACCTTCTTTGCTTGACAATGAGCTAAAATTAGAAAATGTTTACAAAAGTGTCGGTGATTTTGATCATAAGCAGTTTTTAGATGGTGCTAAAAAAGCTTTTGAAATAATTATAACCTCCTTCAACAACGGAGACAAACAATCCCTGAAGGGATTAGTTTCAAAAGATGTTTATTTGGCTTTTGAGAGTGCAATTGACAATAATCAAAACAATCCATCATCACAATTTTATTCACTAATTATAGATAAAATTGAAGACGCTAAAGTAGAGAACAACATAATTTCAATATCAATAAATTTTGTGAGCGAACAAATGTTAAATAATGACGAGGGCAAAATAATAAAAAATAAAGACACCTGGACTTTCGAGAAACCAGTAAATTCTTCAAGTCCTAAATGGACGTTAACCCAAACTTAGTCCTTGAATTTTGACAACTTAAAAAAACGTATTAAAAAAAATGAAGGTTATTCAAATAAACCCTACAGAGATCAATTGGGTTTTTATACAATTGGATACGGACATTTAATTAGAAAAAATGAAAATAAATATTTCAAGAAAATCTATAATAAAAAATATTTCGAGAGTATCTTTGATAAAGATTTTAATGAAGCCTTAAATCAATACAATACTCAATTTAAAAAAAAACATCATGGACAAAAAGAGAAAGAGCTACTCATTGAAATGATATACCAACTTGGGCCCAAAGGACTTTCTAAGTTTAAAAAATTACTTTCATATTTAAACTCTAAGCAAAAGTATATGACTTGTTTGGAAATGATTGATAGTTTGTGGTACCAACAAACACCAAAAAGGGTAGAAAATTTAATCGAGAATTTTATTATCAAATAAATGGAAGAAGATTTTTTTATTAAAAAAATGAAAGGCGTTAAGCCTCTTAAGAATAAAACCAGATATATTAGTAAAAAAAAAACAATTCAAAAAAGACCAACAAATACCAAGACCTCTGATATTAATATTGTTTCCGAAAAAGCTGAACAAAAAGTCAATAAACCTAAAAAAGACTTAGATATCGCTTTTGGCGAAATAAACAAAGATTTAAAAAGAGGAAAAATAAAAATTGATAGAAGGCTTGACCTACATGGATACAGCGTTTTGAGTGCTCGACAAACTTTTAAAGAAGAGGTTTTAAAGCTATTTGATAGAAACAAAAGATGCCTACTTGTAATAACAGGAAAAGGAGTTCATTTAAAAAGCAAAAATACCCACGCCTCCTTAGATGATAATAAACCACAGCTGTATTATGGAAAAATTAAAAACTCGATTATATCCTGGGTTAAAGAAGATGATATTAAAAAATATGTTTTAACCTATCAAAACGCAGGCCTCGAGCATGGTGGTGATGGAGCTATTTTTATATATTTAAGAAAAAAAACTAATCTTTGATCAACCTAAAAACCCTATTTTTAAAATAAATTTTAATTTTTTCAGGTAAAAACATCTCATTTGAAATAAAAAATTCAATTTTTTTTAAATCATTTCTTTTATGATCTGCCCAAATATTTTTATATTTGTTAATTTGTAATGTGATTACATCACTTTTTATAAAATCTCTTTTCATTGTATAAACTCTTCTTCCATCAATTGTATAAGCACTTTCTTGTCCATTTAAAATATTCATAAAGGATGTAATTGGATCAAAGTGTGAAGGCAGATTGGATAAATTAACCCTAGGAAACTCTTTCTCAGCAGGACTTTGGTTTATAGTCACAACACCATCTCCAAAAGACATTTTAACAATTTTTATTTTTTTTTTGGTTTTCCAATGCTGTTCATAGTTTTTTGTCTTAAACTTATTGTCTTCAATAATTCCATTTGAGGTATAATTTCCATCAAATTTATAAAGGGGCGAAAAAATACCTGAGTTCATTAAAACAATCTTGGTTTCATATTTGTTTTCAATAATTTTCAAATACCAGTTTAGCTCACCAATTTTTATCCCTGATGAACTTACACTATACTTGGTTTCAAAATTATTTGCAGAAACCGCATTACACAAAACAAACAATGTTAAAAAAAAACAGTTAATTAAAAACAATTTCATAGACTGTTAGTTTTTCGTTTGTAAAATCATATTTTGGTGGATTTTTTTCGATTGCTTTGAAGCTATTTTTCAAATAATTTATTTCATTTAGTGAGCCAATAAGAATAAAATTTCTACTCATTTCCTCTTTTAGTGGTGAAGATATTTGAAAGTGGTTTGTTATTTCTAAACCATTTTTATAGGGCATATGAAGATTGAAGTTTTTGTCTTTTAATTCATATCCAAAACTTGAAAATAATAGACGATTGGAAACTACATAATCGCTAATTCCCAATTCAGAACCCATATAATAAATATCATTAGAAAAGTTGTTTAAACCAACAATTCTATTGAAAATTTCAGCCTTATAACCAATTCCAACAAGACTAAAAAAAACCAAACACAAGAAAATATTAAAATATAGATTTAATTTTCTAAAAATACTTTTTTTATTTATGCCAATTACCAAAAATAAAAAAAACGATATTAAGGCCGGCGCTGCCCAATTAGCATTTGCTCTTACGATAACAGCCTCAAAGAAAACTATTAAAAAAATTGGTAGGGAGAAAATCAATAAAAGTTTTTGATTATCTTTAATAATTAAATTTTTATAATTTAATACATTGCCAAGAAATAAAAACGGTCCTACCATAAGAATTTGAATAAAAACAAACTCAAACCCCCTTAAAATATTAATTTTAGTATTATTTAAATTTGCGTTATCAACAGTATGATTGAATGTTACCCAACCATTGTTTAAATTCCAGATAATATTGGGCATAAGAATTAAAATAACACAAATCAAACTTAGAAAAAAACCATAATAATTTTGGTAAACTAAAAACCTAAATCTCTTATCAATTAAAAAATACACTACTAAACAAATAACAAAATATATAGCAGCATATTTTGACAGAAAGGCCAAACCTAACATAATACCAAATACTAAAAAACTTTTTAGACTTTGTTTTTTTTTTATAATAACAAGTTCGTTAAGTGCAAGTGTCCAAAAGAGTAACAAAAAAATATCAGTACTTACAATAAAAGAAGAAAAAGACACAGCGGGAATTATTAAAAATAATAGGGAATAACTAAATGCCTCTTTTGGCTTAAGCCCAATATTTTTAGATAACAAATATAATGAATAAGATATAACAAAGTAAACAATAATCGGGATAGATTTGATGGAAAAAAAACCATCACCAAAAACAAATGTATAAAAAGAAATAAACCAAGATAAAAAAGGAGGTTTTGAAAAGTAACCGTAGTCTAAATCTTTACTCCACAACCAATATTGCGCCTCATCTCCAAATAAATTAAAACTAGTAAAACTTACTGCAAAAATTTTTAATAAAAATAAAAACAACACCCATGATAATAAAACTCTATTGCTCATAGTGTCTTTTAAAAAAACTAAAAATTACTAAATTGAGCAAGAATATAAAAAATCCAGCAAATAATATATCACTTAAAAAATGACCTCCAGCAACAATACGAATTAAACCTAAAACAAACCCCGACAAAATACTTAAATGTACAAAATAAATTTTTTTTGTAATAAAATAAAACACAATTAGTGAAAAACCAACAGACGCATCTCCAGATACAAATGAGCAGTTATTGCTACATGCATTGCTAAATTGATACCATGGAGTGAAAAGGTCACTACCACCAAATTGAAAAACATCATTAGGCCGAGCTCTTCCCCACATATTTTTTAAAATTAAATTAACAAAAATTAAAATAGTAAAAATTTGTGATGACCAAATTAACACTATGTCCTTAATTGAGAATTTATAACCAAAAAAAATTTTATCTATTTTAAAATAAAGACCAACAATTGGTAATATTAAAATATAAACTATTACAATAGGGAGAAACCCTTCTCTGAAAATCTTAGATAATGCATTATATTTTTGAAGATAAAATTCGTAATTTTCATAAAATAAACTTGAAACGTATAAATCTATTGAAGGTCCAACGGTCAAAAATAGGCAGCAACAAGCAAGGAAAATAATCCAATGACTAAACGTTGAATGATTTGAAAAAACAAACTCATTTAAACGATAGTCTTTAAAGTTTTTATTTACAAAAAAATTTAAAATTTTAAAAACAATAAGTGAAAACAAAATTCCACCAAGAATATCTGTAAAATAGTGAGCACCTACAACAACTCTGCTAATTGAAACAACAGACGCAAGAAAATAAAATAAATACTTTAATTTTGGAAATGTTGCACATAAAATAAAACAAATCATAAAAATTGTCGATGTGTGCCCTGATGGAAATGAGTGGAAGCTTGAATCAAATGTTAAATAATTGAAATCAAACATATTATCAAAATTTGTGTGATTTGGTCTCGGTCTTCCAACTATATGTTTAACTAATTGTGTAGCTATTCCTGATATTAGAAGATAAAAAAAAGAAGTTATAAAAAAATTATTTAATAAATGTTTTCCATCAATATCTGCAAACTTAAACATATTATTTATTCTCAGCATAAGAAAAAAAAATATTATAATCCCAAAAAACCAAAATGAGTTGCCAATTTCAGTTATGTTAATAAAAAATTCTTTTAAGAAAGCGCTACTAGTGCTTTTGTTAATATCTATTGAGTAATTATTAATAACTAAATCTATATTAAAAGATTGATAAATATTTAGAGCTATAATCAAAAATATAACTAACTCTATTTTAGTATTTCTAATAAAACTCATTTTATTTAAATTTAAATTAAATAAGTTTTACAGTATAAACTTTGATAAGTCCTGACTTTTAATAAGCTCACCCAAGCTGTTCTCAACATATTCCTTGTTTATTACGATTTTAGTTGGGCCAATATCTGATGCTGTAAAACTAACTTCTTCTAGAAGCTTTTCCATTACAGTATGAAGTCTTCTGGCGCCAATGTTTTCAACATTTTGATTTATTTCTGTGCTTAATGTTGCGATTGTGTCAATACCACTATCCTCAAACTCTAAATCAACCTTTTCAGTACCGAGAAGACCTTTATATTGTTTAATTAAACTATTTTGAGTTTCAGTTAGTATAAGTTTAAAATCATTTTTTCCCAAACTGTCTAACTCAACCCTTATTGGTAAACGCCCTTGTAGTTCAGGTAGCATGTCAGCTGGCTTTGACAAATGAAATGCCCCTGAAGCAATAAATAAAATATAATCTGTTTTTACAACACCATGTTTAGTTGTTACAGCCGTTCCCTCAATAAGAGGTAATAAATCTCTTTGAACACCCTCACGAGAAACATCTGCACCGCTTCTATCACTTCTTGAGGTAATTTTGTCTATCTCGTCAATAAAAACGATCCCATTTTCTTCAACATTATTTAAAGCTCTAGAATTTATTTTATCTTGATCCAAAAGCTTCTCAGTTTCCTCACCAAGTAAGTATGCGTGTGAGTCTTTCACAGACATTTTTTTCATTTTTTTCTGACCACCAAACCCCTTTCCAAAAACATCACCTAAGTTTATCATTCCCATTTGAGATCCGGGCATTCCAGGAATGTCCATTGTTGGTAAATTAAAATTTGCATTAGAAGAAACAGGTATTTCGACCTCTTTATCATTTAATTCACCAGATCTTAATTTTGCTCTAAAACTATCTCTTGTTGCGGGAGCTGAACTTTTAGACACAAGTACATCTAATATTCTTTCTTCAGCATTCTTTTCAGCTTTTGCCTTAACCTCTTTTCCCATTTCCATCTTTGTTTTTTTAATGCTTATTTCTACTAGGTCCCTTATTATTTGTTCAACATCTCTCCCAACATATCCAACCTCTGTAAATTTTGTAGCCTCGACTTTAATGAAAGGAGCATTTGCTAATTTTGCAAGCCTCCTTGAAATTTCTGTTTTACCACAACCTGTTGGCCCAACCATTAAAATATTTTTTGGAACAATTTCTTCCTTTAATGTTTCATCCAGCTGTTTTCTTCTCCACCTGTTTCTTAAAGCAACAGCAACAGCTCTTTTGGCTTTATTTTGACCAATAATAAACTTGTCTAGTTCTGAAACTATTTCTCTTGGACTAAAACTTGACTCCATTTTATAATTCTATTGTTTCAGAAACTATATTATGGTTTGTATAAATACATATATCGGCCGCTATATTAAGAGACTCAATTGCAATTTCTTTAGCATTTAAATTTGTATTTTTCATTAGAGCTTTGGCAGCGCTATTTGCATATGGACCACCAGATCCGATTGCTAAAATACCATCATCCGACTCTATCACATCACCCGTTCCGGAAAGTAATAAACTCACATCTTTATCAGCAACAATCATCATTGCTTCTAATCTTCTTAAATATCGATCTGTTCTCCAATCTTTTGCAAGCTCAACACATGCTCGTTTTAATTGGTTTTTATATTGATCTAGTTTTCCTTCTAATCTTTCAAACAATGCAAAGGCATCTGCTGTAGAACCAGCAAAACCAGAAATAACACCCTCGCTTGCCCCAATTCTTCTTATTTTTTTAACATTAGATTTCATTACTGTATTGCCAAGACTTGCTTGTCCATCACCAGCTATTACAACAAGATTGTCCTTTCTTATACCTATTATAGTGGTTGATTTAATTTTGCTTTTATCCATTTTAGTTAATGTATAAAATGGCTATTTAATTATTTTAATCAAGTGATTTACCTAGAATTAATTTAAATTCGCTGATAATAGGCAAAAATGAGAAAAGGAACCATTAGCAGAAATACCAAAGAAACAAAGATTTCTTGTTCAATAAACCTTGATGGCTCAGGAATATCTAAGATTTCAACAGGAATAGGTTTTTTTGACCATATGTTAGAATTGTTTGTACACCATAGTTTAATAGATATGGATTTAAGAACTGAAGGAGATACCAACGTTGATTTACATCATAGTGTAGAAGACACAGCATACGCCATAGCAACAGCAACAGTTAAGGCGCTTGGTGAAAAGAAAGGAATAAACAGATATGGCTTTTTTTATGTTCCAATGGATGAATGCCTATCACGTTGTGTAATTGATTTTAGCGGTAGACCGGAACTGGTTTGGAAAGTTTCTTTAGGTTTAGAGAAAATTGGCGAAATGGACACTGAATTATTTTTAGAGTTCTTTAAAGCATTTACAAATGAAGCCAAATGCAATCTTCACATAGAAAATATTTATGGACAAAACAACCATCATATAATCGAGTCATGTTTTAAGGCTTTTGCAAAAAGTTACAGAATAGCTGTTGAAACAGATCACAGACGTAAGGATCAAATACCTTCATCAAAAGGCACTCTTTAAATTAATGAAGCAAATTACCATAGTTGATTATGGATCAGGAAACGTATTGTCTGCTCAAAAGTCTTTTGTTAGAGTTTTAAAAGATAAAAATATCGAAGCTAAGGTATTAATATCAAACAACCTTAATGATATTAAAAACTCTACACATATAGTTTTGCCTGGGCAGGGAGCGTTTTTAACATGTATGAATGGAATTAAAAATAAACCCGGTTTGATTGAAGAGCTTTACAATTTCGCAATAATAAGAAAAAAACCTTTTTTAGGTATATGTGTTGGTATGCAAATGTTAGCCACTAATAGTGAAGAAAATGGTAATCACAAGGGATTAAACTGGATAAAAGGCCATATTAAACCACTTCCATCAAACGGACTAAAACTCCCGCATATGGGCTGGAATATAGTTACCCCAACAAGGCAAAACAAATTAATTGAAGCCCCATTAGATTATTATTTCGTTCATTCTTATTATTTTCAATGTGAAGATAATCAAAATATATTGGCAGAAACCCAGTATGGAATAAGTTTTTCTTCAATTGTAGTAAAAGAAAATATATATGGCGTTCAGTTTCATCCTGAAAAAAGTTCCTCCCAAGGGCTGAGATTAATTGAAAATTTTGTGAGTAAATAAATGTCTACACAGTTAAAAGAAAAGATTAATATATCGGTCGACTATCTTACAAATCTAAATGAGGTAGACCTTGCCGACCTATGTAACATAACTGAACAAGCAATTAGCGCAGGAGGAGGATTTGGTTGGTTAAGAGTGCCTACTAGAGAAATACTAAATCAATATTGGAACAAGATAACAGAAGATAAATTATCAAATTTGGTTGTTGGTAGATTAAACGGCGTTATTGCAGGCACACTTCAGCTATCATATGAAGAACCTAATGTTGAGTCAAGAAAGAATATTGCGCAAATAAAAAGACATTTTGTTGCCCCATGGGCAAGGGGTTATGGTCTAGCAAAATCTATGATTGATTTTTCTGAACAAAAGGCAAAAGAAGACAATATCAAATCTATACAATTAGCAGTCAGAGAGACACAAGATGCGGCAGTAAAATTGTTTATAGGTAAGAACTATGAGATATGGGGAGAAAATCCCTACTATGCTATTGTAAATGGAAGCTTTGTTAAAGGAATATATTTTTTTAAAAATCTGTAGTGCAAATTATACCCGCCATTGACCTCAAAGACAACAAGTGCGTTAGACTTTCTAAGGGTATAGACGAAACAAGCGAAGTATTTAATAATGACCCTATTAAACAAGCAACTTATTTTGAAAAAATAGGTTGTAAAAAACTACATATTGTTGATTTAGATGCTGCTTTTGGTAGGCATGAAATAAATCTTAAATCAATCAAAGGTATTAGAAACTCCGTTTCAGTTCCTATCCAGCTTGGAGGGGGTATAAGAAATGAAAAAGATGCAAAACAATACTTTGAAATTGGAATAGAAAATTTAATAATTGGTTCTATGGCAGTTAGGCAGCCAGAAATTGTTAAATCACTATCTAACATTTATAAAAGAAAAATATATGTTTCTTTAGATATTAAAAATAATTTTGTAATGGTTAAGGGGTGGAAAGAAAAATCAAATTTAAAAATAGAAGATATTTTACAAACATATAAAGACTCCAACATCAAAGGTTATGTTCTAACTGATATTCAAAATGATGGAATGCTTGAAGGTCTAAATACAAATTTTATAAAGAAGATTTTTAAAAAAGTTGAAAATGAAAATAACTTGGATAAGTCATTAATTGTAGCAGGCGGTCTTACAAATTATAATGATTTAGAAGTTTTAAAAAAATTAAAACTTAAAAACCTTGAAGGTATTATATCTGGTAAGTCGTTTTACGTTGGAAATATTGATCTAGTCAAGGCACAAACAATTTTAAACTCAAATGCTTAAGGTAAGAATTATTCCCTGCTTAGATGTAAAAGATGGGAGAGTTGTAAAAGGCATAAACTTTGTTGATTTAATTGATGCTGGGGATCCTGTAGAGCAAGCAAAACATTATTCGGAAAATGGTGCAGACGAAATTTGTTTTTTAGACATTAGTGCATCTTTAGAAAATCGAGATACTTTGGTTAATGTTGTTAAGAAAACTTCTAATGAAGTATTTATTCCCTTGACAGTCGGCGGGGGAATATCTTCAGTAGATAATATTCATTCACTACTTAAGGCCGGAGCTGATAAAGTATCCATCAACTCTGCAGCAATAAAAAATCCAGAGATTATAAGAAAGTCTTCAGAATATTTTGGCAATCAATGCATAGTGGTAGCTGTAGATGCGAAAAAAATTAATAATGATTGGTATGTTTTTTCTCATGGTGGAACGAAAAACACAGGATTATATGCTTTAGATTGGATTGAGAAAGTTCAAAATCTAGGTGCTGGTGAAATTCTACTTACATCGATGGATAGGGATGGCACTAAATCTGGTTTTGACACAATTTTGTTAAGAAAAGTTTCTGAATTTTTAAATATACCTCTAATTGCTAGTGGTGGTGTAGGAAAATTAGAGCATTTCTTCGAAGGCATCAAAGATGGCAGGGCGAATGCCTTGTTAGCAGCATCAGTCTTCCATTTTAATGAAATCAGCATTAAAGAGGTAAAAGAATATTTACTAAAAAAAAATATAGACATAAGGTTATAAAATGACAATTGATGAACTTTACAAAATAATAGAGACTAGAGTTAGAAAGAAAACAAAAAACTCTTATACTAATAAGTTGATAAAATTAGGTCCCAAAAAAATCGCCCAAAAATTTGGAGAGGAATCAAATGAGCTCATTATTGATTATTTAAAGGGTTCAAAACAAAGAACAATAGAAGAAGCTTCAGACGTTCTTTACCATTTATTAGTTTTGTTGAAATCAAAAAATATAACCCTCAATGAAATAAGTAAAGAACTATTGAAAAGGAAATAAAATGTATAATGATGAAAATATTTTTGCTAAAATTCTAAGAAAAGAAATACCATGCAAAGTAGTTCATGAAGATGATTTTTCTTTATTTTTTAATGATATTTCACCACAAGCAAAAATTCATGTTTTGGGAATTCCAAAAGTTCAATGCACAGACTTTTCAGATTTTTTAAACAAATCAGACAAAGATCTGATATCTTCTTTTTTTAAAAGTGTTAATTTTGTAATAGAGAAACTAAATATTAGAGAAAGTGGTTACAGAATTATTTCAAATTCTGGTGTTGATGGTGGGCAGGAGGTACCTCATTTTCATATACACATTCTTGCCGGAGAAAAGATCGGAACTCTGAGATAACTATTCTTTTAAAATAACGTAATTAATAATTTCTTTAACTCCCTTAATTGTTTTTAGAGCGTCAACTAAAGTATCAAGCTGTTCAGGCTTTGAGGTTATTCCAGCAACGTAAATTTTCCCATTAATTGTTTCAAAGTTATAACCAACAGCTCTCAAACCAATAGTTTTTGCAGCTATTCCTCTTGCTTGGGTGTTTATCCATAAGTCACTAGCGTAATCTTTTAAAGAACTTCTATTGCCAATCTCAATTTCATTTATAACTTCTTGGACTCCTTCAACCTCCCAAACTAATCTTACTGCATCTATTCTTATTTCTTGATTTTCAACTAAACCAGTTAGTAAAACCCTGCCCTCTAAAACTGTGGTGCTGATATCAACAAAAAGGTTATTGCCAGCATTTAGGAATTTTGCTGCTATATTTACTTTTATGGTTGCATCATCCACAACTGTTCCCATCGAGCGATCGCCTTCTGCAACAACCATTGCGGTTCCTCCACTACTAGCTAACATACCAGTTGGAGAGCATCCATATATTAGTGAAAAAAATAACAACAAACTAAATTTTAAAAAAATATTTAAGAATTTTTTAATTTTAGTACCCATTTATATACTTTATTTTTTGTAATACCTGTTAGTTTATGCACTATTTCTACGACGTCGGTCAAAGAAAATTTTGAAAGCAACTTATAAGCCTCTTTTTCATAATTTTTCAAATTAATTTTTTGTGATTGATTTAAGCTGTTTTTTTCAACAACTATTACAAACTCTCCTTTAAAATTATGCTTACTTTTAAAAAAATCAGCCTTTACTTCTATTACATTTCCTCTGAAGGTTTTTTCATTTATTTTTGTTAGTTCTTTTGATATGCTTACTATCTTATCATTAAGCTCAACTTCTAATAGCTCTAAGCAAGTCCCTATTTTATGGCTAGATACAAAAAAAACTGTTGTTTTATCTGCTGCTTTAATTTTTTTTACAAAATTAAGCATTTCTTTTTTATGTTTTGGAAAAAAACCCAAAAAACTAAAGTCATTTACAGGTATTCCTGATAGCTGAAGAGCAGGAATTATAGAGCTAGGACCTGGAATTGATGTTATGTTAATGTGCCTTTCAATACAAAATTTTATTAACTTGAAGCCTGGGTCCGAAATTAAAGGAGATCCAGAATCAGACATCAAAATTACTTTGTTATCTGATAATTCCCTTGATATTCTATGTATAACTTCATTTTCATTATAGTCGTGTAGCGAAATTAATTTCTTTTTAATGCCTAATTTATTTAGTAATTTAAGTGAATGTTTTGGATTTTCACAAATTATTATATCGGCATCCTGAATAGTATCAATTGCTCTTTTAGAAATGTCATCTAAATTTCCAATAGGAGTTGCAACAATATATATTCCAGGGTTTTTAGTAATCATTTTGTTCTCAACTTTATTTACATTTTCTTGTACTCCAGTAAATCAATCAACACAATCTCAACAATCAAAAAACAATAAAGTATTGATAGAGAAACAAATAAAACAAAAGGACAATAATCAAAAAACTTATGAAAAAACTGAAGTTTTAGAAAATAACATAAAAAAAAATGAGAATATTAAACTAAGTAGAGACATAACAATTTTATTTTCAAAAAAGAGTAAAATAAATTTTACAGAACAATTTATTAATATTTTAGAGTTAGGAATTTATAATAAAAAACTTGAAAATGTTACATTTGATTTACAGTTTTTTGATAACAAAGACGAATTAGAGACAATTGTAATAAATAAAAAAAAGAAAGGAAAAATATTTATAGGTCCAATTGAAACTAATTACACAAAAGTTGCAAAAAAACATTGTAACAACGAAATAATTTTTTTTGCTTTTTCCTCTGAAACAAGCCTAGCAAATAGTTGTATTTATCTTATAAATTTTTTCCCTGAAAATGAATTAAAAGAATTATTTTCTTTTTTAGATAAAGACTCCAAAGTAGCCCTAATCTATCCAGAAAATGATTATGGATATCAAATTAATTTTTTAATAGATGATATTGTTAACAATAGTGAAAGTATATTAGTAAATAGGGCATCATACAAAAATGATTTATCTAATGTAAGAGATGCAATTAAGGAGCTTGGAAAATACGAACTTAGAAAATATGAACTTGATAGACAAAAGCAAATTCTTTCAACTAAAAATGATGTTCAGTCGAAAAAAAAATTAAAGAAATTAAAAAATTTTAAAACAACAAGTGATTATGATTTTACCCATATTTTATTAGCCGATTATGGTTTAAATTTACTTCAAGTGGCTCCATTGTTACCATATTACGACATAGATCCTAATGTTGTTCAATTTCTTGGAACAGGAGTTATTGATGATGAAAATTTTTTTATTGAACCTTCTCTTCAAGGAGCAATTTTTCCTGGTATTGAAAAATCAAAAAGGGACAATCTAATAAATCAATATAAAGATATATATAATGAAAATCTGTTGAGGATATCTACACTTCCTTACGATCTAGTTGGCTTGCTAAATTACATTTATTCACGAGATCTTTCATATCAGCAAATGAGACAATTGTTGAATAGCTCTCAAATTAAATTTGAAGGAGTTGATGGAGAGTTTTTTTTTAAAAATAACTTAATTGAAAGAGATCTTGATATTCTCCAGATATCTAGCGGTATAGCAAAAAAAATTAATTAGTTATAAAGTTTATAAATTTGTTAATAGCAATAGCTCTGTGACTAAGATAATTTTTTTCATTTGAATTCATTTCAGCAAAAGTTTTAGAAAAACCCTGAGGTATAAAAATTGCATCATATCCAAACCCATTTTTGCCTAAAATTTGTGTAGATATTTTTCCCATTACCTTTCCCTCAAATACAATATTGTAATTTTCTTTATATGTATAACATATAGATGATTTAAAATATGCTGCATATTTACCAGTTCTGTTTGTTTTGCTAATTATGTAATTGAAACAATCACTATTATTTTTAAATTTTTTAATAAAATTCTTTGACATAATATTTGGCTTCCAACCTAATGCTTCTATACATATACCTGAGTCATCGGCAAAACATGGTACTTTTGTTTTTTTAAAACCAAAAAGAGATTTAATTTTTGCATTTTCAGCAAAAGATTTTCCAGTTTCTTTAGGTTCTTTTTTTATTTTAAAATCTTTTGGAGAAAGAATATTTATACCAATTTTTTTGAATAAAATTTTTATTTCGTAATGTTTTCCTTGGTTGTTTGAAAAGAATAGCAATTTATTCTAATACCTTTTTTTGGATTTTAATAATTTCTTTTACACCGCTTTTAGCTAATTCAAATATTTCAACAAACTCATTATTACTAAAAAAATATTCCTCACCAGTAACTTGAATTTCAGATATGTCTCCAGTATCACATATTACAAAGTTTGCATCAACTTGTGCTTTAGAGTCTTCATTGTAATCTAAGTCTAATAGAGGTTTGTTTTCAATAATGCCCGCAGACACTGCCCCTATATAGTTTTTTATTATTGGTTTTTTAATGTTGTAATTATTTTTAATTTTTTCAATCGCAAGGAACAAAGATATAAAACCACCACTTATGGATGCTGTTCTAGTGCCGCCGTCAGCTTGAATTACATCACAATCAACCTTTATTTGTCTCTCACCCAAATTTGATAGATCAACAATTGATCTTAAGCTCCTTCCAATTAATCTTTGAATTTCTTGTGTTCTTCCAGATTGTTTGCCTTTTGCGGCCTCTCTATCCATTCTTGTGTTAGTAGATCTTGGTAGCATGCCATATTCTGCGGTTATCCAACCTCTACCTGTGTTTTTAAGCCAATGAGGAACTTTTTCATCGATTGTGGCTAAACACAAAACATGAGTGTTTCCAAATTTAACTAGGCATGAACCATCTGCATGAATATTTACATTTTTTTCAAATGAAATATCCCTCATTTGATTGAAGGATCTATCTTTTCTCATATAAATTTAATAATAGTAGATAAAAAATTATTTTAAACAATTAATTATAATGCCTGATAATTTATACGCAGAACTGAATCAAAGATCCAAACTAATATTCAAAAAATTGGTTGAGTCTTATCTAAAAACAGGTTCACCCGCTGGCTCTGAAACAATTATGAAAACTGGTGGCTTCAATATATCTTCAGCTTCAATTAGGTCTATATTATCTAACCTTCAGAAGGAAGGACTCCTTTATGCGCCCCATAGATCTGCTGGCAGAATACCAACAGAAAAAGGAATGAGATTTTTTGTCGACGGCCTACTTGAGTTTGGCAGAATTTCAAAAAGTGAGATGGAAAATATAAAACAACAATGTTCGTCCAAAGGAAAGTCATATGAAGAGGTCTTAAATTTAGCATCAAAAGCTATTTCTGGTTTATCAAATTACGCAGGCATTGTTATTGCTCCCAAATTTCAAAAAAATCTAAGACACCTTGAGTTTATAAGATTAAACCAAACACAAATAATGTTAATACTTGCTTATGAAAATGGCGAAGTCGAGAACAGAATTTTAGAAGATAATGGAAAATATAGTAACTCACTATTACTTCAGACATCAAACTACCTTACGTCTAGATTTACAAATAAAAATATTTCTCAAATTAAAAAGAATATACAAGAAGAAATTAAAAAATCCGAAAATGAGATAGAATTAATATCTTCAAAGTTAATAAGGCAAGGAATTATAGAAGCACAACCAAATATAAAAAATCCTTACATTTTTCTCCACGGTCAATCAAACTTACTGAGAGATGAAATTATATCTAAAGATCTTGATCAAATTAGAAATCTTTTTGACGAAATTGAACAAAAATCAAGCTTTGTAGAAATCTTAGAAACAGCAGGCAAAGCTAAAGGGGTCCAAATTTTTATTGGATCTAAAAATTTTTTATTTAAACACTCTGGCCTTTCTATGGTAATGGCCCCAT
>MDSW01111452.1_pt1 | contig 15578 bp, 13 predicted proteins | sample 811171 | NCBI WGS metagenome assembly MDSW01 (sample SAMN05326641, study PRJNA326480) | marine metagenome | isolation source: seawater | place: Atlantic Ocean: North West | collected 2012
AAATGTCCTCGACATACGGTGTTCGACCTAAGGTCAGTTTCGACCATTAAGGGATTGGGATGTTTCTAAAAGCGTTGGAGATGGAGAACTTCAAATCATTTCGCGGAGAAGTCGTCATCCCACTCGATCGTGGTTTTTCTGCAATTACTGGGCCAAACGGGTCAGGGAAGTCCAATTGCGGTGACGCGATTCAATTCGTTCTCGGACCAAAATCAACCAGGACAATCCGTGCACAAAATACGAAGCAACTCATTTTCAACGGGGCTGAGGGTTACAAACCAGCAAGAGGCTGTACAGTAACACTGGTTTTTGGAAATCCAGTGCTGTCAAACGGTCGACGCCGATTGCCAATCGAAAACGACGAGGTCCGGATGACCCGATTAATTCGACTAACTGCCTCTGATAATGTCGTGTCGACCTACCTGCTTGATGGTGAAGATTCTTCTCAGAAGTCGTTCCATCGTCTTCTAAACGCTGCAAATGCCCGCCCTGATGGTTACAACATTGTGCTTCAAGGTGACGTTACAGGGCTTGCACGAATGACGCCAATCGAGCGCCGCAAGGTTCTCGATGGTGTTGCAGGTGTAACCTCATACGACGATGAGATTCGTAAAGCAAAGAAGCAAAAAGACAGCGTCGATTCATACATCGAAAGAATTGGCATGCTCCAAGAAGAGCAGCAAACCCGGCTTAAGGAACTTGAACAAGAACGCAAAGTCGCGATTAAAGCACAGTCCATCACAGACGAATTGACGTCCTCACGCTCTCAACGATACCAAGCAATGTATGCAAGTCTCGGGATGGAATTGGAGCACCAAATTGCAGAGCAGTTGCGGTTCATCGAAGAGGCCTCAGCGCTTGAAGGACAGGTTAAATTAGGCAGTAAGAAATTGGTCGAATTGGATGACAGAATTGGGGAGATTCAAAAGCAAATCGATGCATTGCTCGGTGACGAAGGTGATGGATTGTCAAAAGCAATCCATGACTTGCGGGTGCAAATAGACCGCGACAAAGACCGAATTGAGGATTCCCTGCAAGCGAACGTCGACGATGCTGAAGAACGTGAACAAGTGCTTGAACGGTATCAAGAAGCAGAGGCTGCATTGAGCGCTTTGCTTGAGGAGGCGGAAACCAGCCAACGTCAGATGGATGAAGCCCAGCAGATGCTGAGTGAAGCACAATCCGAAGAAGAAAAAGTTCGGAAACTTCTTGAAGGCTCTGGAAAAAATCACGCAGAACTCAATCGAGCTTTGAGTGATGCCATTACCAACCTTGAGAATGCAAAACAAACAGTTTCAGCAGCACAGTCCGATGTCGATCGTACTGCTGCTCAGGCAGAACTTGTCGAAGCAAATCTAGCAAAAGCCCAAGAAACTGCTGAAGAATCAAGATTAGAACTTGAGGAAAAAGAAGCGGAATTCAAAGAACTCTCAGGAGGGAAGAAGGTCGATCGGTCCTCGCTTACCAAAGACGTTTTGGACGCAGAACGAGCAGAATCCCGCCTTCTCGAGGAGGCAGGCGCAGTCGAACGGAAGATGACTGAGACGGAGCGACAACTTCGCTCTGCTCGAGCGGAATTGGAGAACAAATCAAATTCAAAAGGCATGGCTGGAGGAGCTGCCGCAATTCTTGGTGCACGAGATCGTGGTGAAATCAAAGGCATCATCGGTACAATTGCTGAATTATGTGCTCCAATAGAATCCGAACATGAAACTGCGCTTGCAACTGCCTTTGGCGGGGCAATGACATCGGTTGTGGTTGACTCGGATGAGGTCGCTGCTGAGGCAATACGCTGGCTTGCCCAACGCAAAGCCGGGCGAGCAACATTCCTGCCTCTCAACAAACTCTCGACAAGCCGTGCCGGTGGTAAGGCTATGATGGTTGCTCGTAAGCCCGGCGTTATCGGATTTGCTTACGAATTGCTTGAATACGATCCCCGAATTGATACTGCAATCAAGTTCGCCTTGCGAAACACGCTGATCGTCCAAAACATGGAGATTGCTCGCCAAAACATGGGCGGTGTACGCCTGGTAACAATGCGGGGCGATATTACGGAAGCAGGAGGTGCTATGGTTGGTGGTTCAAGACAACGCATGTCGGTTAGTTTTGGTGGAGGCATCGCTGGAGCAAAGGAAGTTGAACGTCTCAGTTCCGAACTCGAACGTCTCCGTTTGATGTCCGACACGGTCTCAGCAGCTTTAGCAGATGTACGCAAGGAACAACAATCGTTGCGCCAACAAATCAATGAACTCGCAAATGAAGATGGAGCAATTCGTCGAGAAACACTGCGTGCAGAAGTTGCAACATTCAAGAAATCACATTCCAAGAACATAGGTGAGGTTGAGAGGTTGAAGGGCGATCTTCGTCGCTTGGAGGGATTGGCCAGTACACAACTCGAGTCACTCGACGAGGCTGAATCAAAGGTGGCAGATTCAGAGAAACTGCGTATGCGTGCTCAAACTGCTCTGGAGGATGCAAGTCCACAACATCTCAAAGACCGATTGCATGAATGCACCGTAAAGCGAACGCAGGCGGAAGGAATACGTTCCAATGCAGAGGTGTCTCTGCGTTCAATTTCAGAACGTAAGAACTTGCTCACTTCAACGGTATCTAGTGAAAAAGAGCGCCTTTCTCAAATCGATCAGGCAGTCGCAGAGCGCTCACAAAACCTTGCTACTCTCAAACAAGGCCTTGAGTCAAATGCAGAAATTCTTGCAGAGAAGGAAGCAGAACGCGCTCAATTCCTTGAAGAGAACAAGGGACTTGAGGATGAGCGGATTGAACTCGTGGAGGAACGTGCGAGTCTTAATTCGAACTTGGTACAGAAATCGAATCAAGCCCGAAGTCATCGCACGCTTTCCACTGAACTCGAGCGAACTATTCAGACCAAGCGGAAGGAATTATTCGACGTTGAAACCGAGATGCAGACCATCGGAATTCAAGCTGCGGAGGACGGGGCCGTTCTCGATTCTGTTGTTGATATTGATCGCCGAATCCGTCGTCTCGAGCGTCGCCTGGAAGAGTTCGGAGCCGTGAATATGCGAGCGATTGAACAGTACGATGCAGTCGAGGAACGACTTGAAGAAATGGAAGGTGATTTCAAGAAACTTCAAGATCGAAAGAAGCACCTCATCGATGTTGCAGAACGTCTTGAGGAACAACGAAAGGTGCGACTTATCGCTGTTTTGGAAAAGGTCAATGAGAATTTCAAAAAGGTCTACAAATCGCTCAGCAACGGTGGTCGGGGCGAATTGTACCTTGAGAACAAAGACGAGCCATTCAAGGGTGGGCTTGAACTTTGGGCACAGCCTAAGGGCAAGTCATCCAATGTTACTCGACATCAACTTTCAGGAGGAGAGCAGTCCGTCGCCGCACTGGCATTGATTTTTGCAATTCAAGATTATGACCCGAGTCCATTTTACTACTTTGATGAGGTAGATCAAAATCTGGATAGTGTTAACGCAGAATGCATTGCAAAGATGTGCCGCGAGCGAAGCAAGGCGGCTCAATTCATTATGGTCACATTACGCAAGGTATCCTTGCAACTCGCTGATCATCACATTGGAATTACGCATGGCGGGGATGGATGCAGCCGCAGGATTATTGATTTTGACCAAGAACAAGCCATTGCATTGGGTGAACAAGCACTCAAAGAAGCAGAATCTGCAGTCGCAAAAAATGCACAACGAGCGAAGGAAGAAGAAGAAACCCTTGCTGAAATGCCTCTTGTTCCTGAAGCACTTCCACCACCCCAAAGTTTGGGAGGCTTGTTGAAGCACATGCAAGAAGACGAAAGCATCACTTCGCTTGCTGAACGGACTGCTGAAACAAACGAAGACATTGACGAGCGTTCTGCGCTTGTTGAAGCCCTTTCTGAAATGGATTCTGAGGCAGTTGTGGAAGAAGAGACGCCAAAAGTGGATGAATGAGGTGGTATAGATGATTCAGCAAGGACTCGATCAGTGGTTTTTGCGACAAGATGTCATCGATCAACTGTTGCAAAGTGGAGACGATGATCTCGAAGGCATCAATGCCTATGCTGACAGAATCCTGATGATTGCTCAGACTGAAGAAGCAGAACATCAGACTCTTGAAGATCCGTTTGATCGTAGCGTTGCCCTTGTTCTATCCCTTGTAAACAGTGAGGGATTGGATGCCTGGAACATTGATCTCACGTCGTTTCTGCGGCAATTCATGAAACGGGTCAAGTCGCAAGCACACAGTTTGGATTTACCTGCCTGTGGTCGTTTAATCCGAATGGCATGGGAGGTTCTAAACCACCAGGCGGCTCACCTTTTCGATCGGATTCAGCATCAAGACAATGAAGATGATTGGGATACAGGATTTGACTTTGGATGGGAAACAGAATACGATGATCATGAATTTCATTTTACCAATACGGTTTTGCAAGGGAATGCAGACGATGTCCTTGAGAACCTGTTCGATGAACGAGTCCGTCGGGACGAAGGCCGCCCAGTAACGCTTGGAGAATTGCTCTCAGCGCTCAAAGATGCTGCCGATGATGCGGATGCTCAGAAGCTTCGTGAGAAGAACCGTATTGCGCACGCAATTGAACTTGAGGAGATGATTTCCAATGTTGGAGGTCGTATGCACAATGAAGATCTTGATGGTGATATTGAGCGATGTTGGACTGCTTTACGTCAAACAACGGTGGATATGGGTTCCAGCAATGTCCCTCTCAAATCGGTCATCAAAACACTGGTCCCGATCCTCGAATCTGCTTTTGGAAGCATTCCTGAAGGATACGATGAGGACGCTCGAGTTAGTTCATTCATCGCAGGTCTCTTCCTCACGCACAAAGGCATGGCTTCCATTACTCAAGGAAATCAACTCAACGATGTCATCATGATTGAAGATCTCTGGCCACAACTGGCAAACTTTGCAGATGTTGTTGAAGCAACACTCGAAGCAGACCAAGAGGCACAAGTTGCGAGGGATGACGCGAAGACAGGCTCAGTCTTGCATGCTGAGCGTTTGCAAGAACGTGCAGAGAAAGCCCGCCTTGCTGAGGAAAAAGCAAGACAGAAGGTCGAAGAAGAGCAACAAACGGTAACCTCCGATTTCGATGAACACGAATGGTTGGTAGAGTAGGTGATACAGTGTCAGAACTCGCATTAGAAACTCTTCTCGAAGCCACACTTTTTGGTTCTGGGAAGTCGCTTTCTGTAAAGGACCTCTCCGAATCCCTTGGCTATGAGGAAGATGAGATTTCTGAAGCATTGACCTCCTTGCAAGGAACGATTAAACGACGCAGGGGTGGAGCCCTTCGAATCGTTGAAATCGGTGGGAAATGGGCCATGGAGGTTCGTTCGAATGTTGCTGAACATCTGCCAAAAGAAACAAAGACAGAGATGCCAAAGAAGCTCCTCAAAGCCGCAGCGTTGATTGCTTATCATCAGCCAATGCCGCAATCCCGATTGGTTGAATTACTCGGACAAAAAGCGTACGACTACGTTCGAGAACTTTCCCAACATGGCATGATTATGCGCCGGCGCGACGGCAATACCAGGCGATTAACGACAACTCGACGATTCTCTGAAGCATTTGGCTGTCCGCATACGGATTTGCGAAAAGTGCGAAAGTGGTTTAGGGAGCAAGTCACTGAAGCAGGTATGTTCGATGGGATGGAGTCTGAAGTACTCAAAGAAGTGGGCGAAGATGGCCTGGTTCAATCCACTCTTCCATTTGAGGATGAGTGATTAGGAGCGATGTTGCTTGAGAATCTCCGCAACTCTCGTCTGAGTTTTTGGTCCGTCCTCCGTGATTAATTGTTGAGCAACACGTTCAATTTCGTCTCCTACGGCTCCAGCACTTACGGCCATGTTCTTTGCGTGGAGGCGCATGTGGCCCTTTTGTATCCCACTGGTCGCTAAGGCGCGTAGAGCGCCAAGGTTCTGTGCTAAACCCGCAGCAGCCATGACAGATGCCAGTTCTTGTGCGGATTCAACACCGAGAATTTCCAGATTTGCTCGAGCCACTGGGTGGACCTTTGATGCTCCACCAACAATCCCGACAGCCATTGGTGTCTCAATCGTCCCAATGAGATTGCCCTGAGCATCCTTTTCCCATTGTGTAATTGATGCATATCGCCCTTGCTTGTATGCAACATATGCATGGCACCCCGCCTCAACTGCACGCCAATCTTGCCCGCAAGCAACCGCTACAGCAGAGATTCCGTTCATCACACCCTTGTTGTGCGTTGCAGCTCTAAATGGATCTGCCATCGCAAAATGATGTGCCTCAAGTATGCCTTCGATGATGGACTCTCCATCGGACCGATCACCAGTATTGCTCATTTCTTCTGGAGTAAACGTTGCCGCAACCCGTGCTAGCCGTTCGGTTGCTAGATTGGATAAAATTCTCAACAAGGATCGCCCGTTCGTAATGGTCTCAAGTTCTGGTGCGAGCAGTTCCGCCATTGTATTTACTGCATTAGCTCCCATCGCATCCCGACAGTCAACATGGATATGGACGATGAGCATGGGTCCTGAGAGGGTTTCGATTGAACGCATCGATATGTCTTTGCATCCTCCTCCAAGCCGAATCATGGTCGAAGGTAAGCTGTTGGCAAGTGCCATCAACTCTCCTTTTTGGGCCTCAATTTGTTCCATCGCCGTTGAGTGGTCTGCGATATCCAAGAGTTGAATCTGGGCAAGCATGATTGGTTTATCGTTGTTGGAAGTAAAGCCACCGTGCGCATGACACCGTTTTGCCATGTTTGAGGCGGCAGCAACGACACTCGATTCTTCAAGGCAAAATGGTACGACGTAATGCTTTCCATCGATGATAAAATTTGTAGCAACGCCGACAGGAAGGGACATCGTGCCGATGACGTTCTCAATCATCCGATCAGCGGCGGAATCGTTGAGTTCTCCATTTGAAGCGAGAGCAGCAACGTGTTCTTCATTCAAACCTGCGAGCTCAGCAATCGTGCTTCTTCGTTCATCAACATCAAGTTTGTAGAAGCCTTTGAGGCGGCTGTTATCGACAGGCATGACGTCTCCTCACATCCTCCGATGGTTGAGTAATGCATGAATCAATCGGAAGATACTAACGGGATTAACGGCTTATTTAACGCGTTAAAATAGCGTTAATGTTGCGTTAATGCATGCTTTTTATGGTCCATGGTTGTTCGATTAACGTCTCATAACAGGTCGAAGGAACCCATACGCTCCATGAAATATCATATACTTGGTTGAAGTTGCTCGGACATGCAAGGAAACACGCTTGACTTTGGCTTTCCTCAACTGAGCGAGGATCCATTTTCTTCTAATCCCCTGGACAAGGAGGAATTCGATCTTCTGGTTGGAAGGCATGTTATGTTCGAGGAATTGGAGAGGAAAATAACCTTCAAATCCGCAGACCGCATATTGCTTGTTGGAGAATTCGGCTCAGGAAAAACGTCCTTCATGCAATGCTTGGGGACACGAACGAACCTTCACTTAAGCGTTGATAGGATTGCTTTTTCCGAACCCGGAGTTGAATTGATGAAAGACTTGTATGCTCAATTAATCGATGGTTCACCTCCGCATGATTATCAAAAGTTGAGTAAGGATTTGCGTCGCATGCTCCATGATTCTCGCCAAATGCTCCCTCTTGTTACGATTGATGCTGACATGGCAGACGTGTCTTCCCTCGAGGCATGCTTACGCTCCTCTCTGCACTTTTTTGAGCGTCTACCTGCATTGATTGTTCTTGCAATTAACCCACAACAACAGTCGCTTATCTCAGAGCAATTACTGCAACGGTTTGAACTGCGAACCATGACGAGTCTCGACATAGACGGCATCAAAGCATTGGTCGAACGTCGCATATCCAAGGCATCCTCTCAACCTTACAACATGTCAACGGATGACGCAAAACGTTTGCTCCAACTAAGCAGAAGTGGACAACCTAGTGCAGTGATCAAGGTTCTACGAGATACGGTTGCGGGCAATTATACGCCTCCAACGAACGTTGATCAACAACCTGAGGCGCAAATCCAAGAGCAATCCATGACAGACTGGGAGGCCGATGAGGAATCTGAAGAGCTGAGTCTTGAATCGGATGCAGAAGACATTCTCCAAGAAGAACCGACCAAACCATCTGATCCTGTCGAGGAATCATGGGAACCGACCCCAGGTATGACTGAGGCTTCTGGTTTTGACCTCGATTTAGAAATTCTTGATGAACCCGTTGATGAACAACCCGACATTCAGGAAGTAGTTGCTGCGGCTGAGGGAGACCAGGGGTTTGATGATGCCTATGTTACAGAGGATAGTTTACCTTTTTCAGGTGTTTTTGGGGGCTTAAGAAGTCGACGGAGAATCATCAACAATGAACTGGATTCAATCCCAGAAGGTCAATTCAAAGCCACAGAAAAAGGAACTGCATTCTGGACTGCTGAAGAGCAATTGCCATTCGTAGGACAAGAGGATGATGCGTCAGAAACAGTATTAGTCGATGATCGACAGTACTCAAATGTTGAAGAGATTGATCCGACTGAGTTGTTTGAAATTCAACCCGATGTTGATTTTACAGTCGATTCAACCACAATCGAGACCTTTACTCGCTTGCTGGCCCAAGTACTACGGCCTTCAAATGCTGAGCTGAGTGGAGAGCAGAGCCTGATTGAGCAACTACGTGCGCTGTCAAGACCAAGACTAACCCAAAAGGAAGAACATGTTCTCAGCATTGCTGCACTAAGCTCGCTCACAGCCTCTGAATCCGTTGTCGTTGCAGAGGCCAAAAGCCGGAGCATCTCACCCTCGGATAAAGCTCTTTTAGAGCGTCTATCAATAAAACGAGCACGTCTTTCTCAGATTTGCAATCGCCTGCACAAGGCAGGAATTCTTCATGCCCGTATGGTGGGGCGTTCCAGAATGTTTGGACTTACCAGAACTGCACTGGCCCAATTGATTGCATGGGGTATTGTTGGAGGTGAAGATCAATGACATGGTCTGTAAGTTGGTCATGGCAATCACCCGCTAGGATCAGTGCAATTGAATCCGTCAATGGACATCTTTGTCTCGCATACGGTCTCAAATTGACGTTGTTCAATGAGGCAAATGAAATTCAGTGGGAACGAAGTATGCCATTCAAAGTGCATGCGATTTGCAATGCTGATGGCCGCATTGGTGTCCTAGCAGCGCATGCGTTTTATCTCCTCAACACAGTTGATGGTTCATTGGTTCATGAAGGACGTTCGAGCCCAGGAGGCTTCTTGCAACTGCTCAACCGTCCAGGTGGTGGTTGGGTGTTGGCAGGACGTGATGGTAATTTGCATCTCTTTGATGCAAACGGAATCGGAATTCGGCGTATTCAATCCGGTGTTGTTCGTCGTTTGATTGGATGGCTGGACAGAGAACACCTTTTGTGGCAAGATGCAAGTGGTGTCGTATACTGTGGTCAAATAGCTCAACAAGACAAGCGCCGTATTGTGGACGCAACAGTATGGAGTTGGGTTTCTCCTCTCACCGATGGACACATGCTCCTACAATCAGCTGACGGCCAACTTTGGGATGGCATACCTCATCCGTACGGCTGGGATGCTCTTGAACGAATTGAAATTGAATCATTGGAACCGCTCGTTGCAACCCGAGCGGCCGATGGATGGTGGGTGCTGGGAATCGAAGGACACCTCGATCACATGAGTTCAGAAAGCGAAGAAGTACGGATAGGAGAAGGCATGAACCTTGGAGATTTACTAATTCGCCTTGGTCCAAATTCGATGGTCACATGCCGTCGAGATGGTTTGGTTCGCAGGTGGGTTGCTCCTCACCTCGCTGAAGAACAACGCCGCCACCGACAAAAAGAGGCTGCGGATGCGAAACTCGCTCGGTCTTGGGATGAGCGTCGACAATTGTTCCAAAGGGCACTTGCAGCCGAAGATGAAGGCCGATTATCAAGAGCCATCGAACTTTACGAATCTCTCGGGCGAAAAGAGGATGTACAGAGGCTTTTGCGTAGACAGAAAGGAGGTGATTCGTTTGAATCCTGATCAAACTCTCACAGTCGAACGTGTCAAACACTATCTCAGTATCACGGAAAAAGCGAGGGGTAAGGCAACGCCTCTGGCCTCAACACCGGAACAGGAATTGATGCTCAATACGTTGCTTTCGATGGCAGATGATTACGCACATGACGCACAATATTTCCTCAAACAAGGCGACCTTATTCGAGCATTTGGAGCAATAAATTACGCTCATGCTTGGATTGATGCTGGAGTAAAATTACGCTTACTCGATGGACACGGTGACGATGTGTTGTTCACGCTGCCCTGAACGAATGGTCGGCAGTTTGTTCAACATTGCGTACCATATCATGCACTGCATCAGCCTCAATAAGGATCTCTTTTGCTCGTTTCCTCGCTTTGTTAACGAACGGTAGAATCGACTGTTCTAAACTCATTCGAAGCCTGTAGATGTGTGCCGGCCGGCCGCGAGATATCTCTGACCGGGGTGAATAGTGGACAAGGTTCATTTCTCGCAGCTCTGAAATCGCAATACTGACGTCAGGCTGACGAATGTCACAGTGGAGTTGCAGATCTTTCGACGTTGCTGCACCATGGTAGTGAAGGCACAGAAGAACGCTTGCAGTATTTTCATTTGCCCCAAGTTCGATTAGTTTCTCTCGGAGTGGTTCATGAAGAACCCCGTTTTTGGAATCCTCACCGGCGGCCATGGGGTTATTACAAATGCGAGGTTATATAATACAATCACCGACGATTTATGGAAAATATAGAATTTAATGTTTAAAGAGAACTATTTAGATTATCAGAATGCAGCGTTTTCTTGTCTATAGACCGTTAACAAGACGAATGTTTTTGCCTTTTACAATCTCAAGAATGCCTATCCCTTCTTCGAAAGCCCGGCGCTTAAGATTCGCATCCACTGTCAGGATTGGTAATTGCTGACCTCGTGACAATTCAATCAAAGCATCATCCGTATGCATTGCTGGATGTTCAATCATTGTTGAACGCTGTCTCAAAAGATTGAGCATGAGATTTCTATTTCGAGGGCGATTTGCGTCGATTTCCTCAAGTTCCTCAAGGACCAAATCGATCAGAATGAAGTGAGGAGGTCCAATTATCTGCGATAGGGCTAGATCAATGTTAAACCCACCATCGACGAGTGCGACCCAACCACATGCATCAATGAGCACGTCGCCCAAGCTTTCACCTCATTGTATCGTTCCATGTCCGATGAGTCGCCATCGAGCACCAACTCGTCGCGAGAGTGAGACTCGCTGACCCTGATCCGCACAGATAGGGAGGCGAAGGTGCAGCGTTGCTTTGCCCTTTTCTACGCCTTTGACAATACCGACGGAGGTTGAGGTGGCAACGTTGATCATCAACATCTCGTTGTTTCGAAGAGGGTGTATCGTATCTGGTTGTCCATCATCACCTGTGACCATGTTTTTCATGAGATTGATTTCGATGGAACACTCCGTACGGACTTCTGGAAGTTCACCATCCTTGGCTAGAACTTGTCCGGAGAGATTATCAGCAGTTGTAATCGATGGGTCGAGAAGCGTACCAAATCCACACAAACCTCCAGCTGTCATTTCGTCACGCTTTCCACCTCCACCTTGCATGCTGGTGATGGTTGTTTCAATGGGCTCCCAGTGTGATTTGTTCCCATTCTCGATTTTTCGCCCTGGTCCGATGATGACTTTATCTCCCTCACGGAAGGTACCTTCAACGATTGATCCACCAATAACCCCGCCCATTAGTTTACTTGGCCTAGTGCCTGGTCGATTCACGTCAAATGAACGAGCAATGTGCATGACTGCTCGTTCATCAGAATCTCGATTTGGGGTAGGAATGGTCTCTTCAATTGCCTGAATAAGGATATCGAGGTTGACATCATGGTGGGCTGAAACAGGAATGATTGGCGCTTCTTTGGCGATTGTTCCATTGAGGAATGTTTTGATTTCATTGTATGATTCCATCGCGCGCTCTCTTGAAACCAGATCAATCTTGTTTTGAACCACAACAATGTTCTTGATTCCAGCAATCTCGAGCGCCATTAGGTGCTCTCGTGTCTGTGGTTGAGGGCATTTTTCGTTAGCCGCTACCATTAACATCGCACCGTCCATAATCGATGCACCAGTAATCATGATTGCCATCAGTGTCTCGTGACCAGGCGCGTCAACGAACGAGACAACCCGTTGGAGTTCGGATTCAACGTCTTTTTTACCTTCGGGATGGCGTCCAGTTGCATAGTATTGCTCTGAACTCGTCTTGTAGAATGCTGTATCGGCATAACCAAGCTTGATTGAAATACCACGACGGCGTTCTTCGGAGTGTGTGTCCGTCCAAACACCCGAAAGTGCTTGAGTAAGTGTTGTCTTACCGTGATCGACGTGACCAACTAAGCCGATGTTGACTTCAGGTTGGGATGGAAGCGTTCGTGCCATGCTTCCATTCCTCCTCGTTCACCGATTCAACCCTCTCGGGTTTCACTCCGCTGCAGCTTCTTCCTCACCGAGCAATTTGTCGAGGCCGATGTTTCCGGCGTCAACAACCTTGAGATTGATTTGTCGTGTATCTTGCGTGACAGTGTTTCCTCGGAACACTCGTCGCTTACGCATACCCTCTGGCTTGTATCGGAAACGCTTCTTTTCACCCTTCTTTGTCTTTGAGACAAGGCTGTGACCTTTGAAACCGGTCGATGCGGTTACAAGGATTGCTTGACGAGATCCTCCATCAAGGTCTCGACGCATTGGTGTTCCTGTCTTATCCGATCCGCCTGTGATTTCGAGTTTGTAGCCAGTCAAGGTCGATTCACCTTCACCGACAAAGATACCGTCGATAACATCGCCGATTTTCTTACCGAGCAACTGAGCATGGTTGTTTCCGGAAATAACCGTCTTGTAGGAGGGGGAATATGTCTTCTCCTTGCCGTTCTTTGTGGTACGGGTCAACTTGGTTGTGGCATCATTGACCACTGCAACAAATGAATTTCCATCAGCCATGGTGCATTCCTCTAGCAACTTAGCGACAAACGACCCCTATTTAGCCTCACCGCATGCTATTTGTTCATCAGCGTTTCAGTTTCCGTGCGACTCGTCCTTCAATTCGAGATGCAACATCCATCGGTAAAGCATGTGGCATTGAGATGTGCGTCGTCCGGCCACGGCCCTCTCCAACCGTATCTACGCGGGTTGCAATAATGTTCAGGCCCTCGATGTGTTTCAGGAATTTCCAAACGGTTGTGTGGCTGCGAGGTTTGACTTCATACTCCTCGCAGATGACGGCATAAATTGACTCAACATCCTTACTCGTCATAAATTCAGATTTTCGTAGCCTTCGACAAATACCGAGAAGGACCAACATCGAATGACCCGACAACTCGTCAAGAACATCTTCCGGCATTACTTGAGGGACATCCCTTGCCTTGGTCTGAACATGTTCAGGTAAGATGCTCTTCTGGCCATCGGATTCAGCATGTTCAACCGCAGCTCCAAGCAATTCAATCACCTGCCGAGCATCCCCCGACGGAGCGGCAGATGTTGCGATAAGTTTCAGAATTTCTCCATCCCAAGACCTTGGGTTTAGAGCAGCATCTGCGCGTTGATGAGCAATGGCAAGAAGCCCTTTCATGTCGTATGGAGGGACAGGGATATGATTGGTGTGACCAAACCGAGAAATAACTGCGTTTTCAAGAACGTCGAGCACTTGTTCTTGGCTGATGAGGATAAGTGAAAGTGTCCCACTACCGTCTTGATCTTCATCAATGCGCAGTAGTTGGTAGATGAGATCGTTTCCAGACTTCCTCAAGAGGTGATCGACTTCGTCCAAAACGATGATCAGATGACGACCATTGTTTCTCAACAATTTCCTGAGACTGCTCAACAATTCTCCCATTGAAAGGCCACGGTCAGGATGACCAGGGTCCAGGGATTGAACAATGCGTTGTGCAACTCGAACATTGGTTGTGGCATTTCGACAATTGATGTGAACGCTCATCAGAGGGCGCTTGTTTCTTAGATGATGTTTGATATCACGACAAAACGTACGAGCAAGTAGGGTTTTTCCACTTCCGACAGGTCCGGTTATGACAACGTTCGCACTCCCATTTGGATGGGCAATAGAATGAAATTTTCCAGCCAGTGTTTCTTGAATTGTTTCTCGACCAACCATGACTTCCGGAATGTAATCAAAATCCAGAGGGTCTGGGTTCAAGAGGATAAATCCTGAACCAATTCGGTCGAGATAGTCGCTCATGCTGGTTGCATCTTGGTGCCAACCGTTCTTGAACACTCGCTCGCTCTCGAGCGAAAAACATTCAAAGTTTAGGGAATTTCATCGAATTGATATCCAAGTTCCCATTTCTTTTCTCCAAGGGCAACTTCAAGCTCAAACGGAGTAAGAAGGGGCTTAGCGTATTTGACCGCATCATCGATCGCAATACGAGGGCAAGCAGTGTTAACGAACGCATCAACCGGATAAAAATCGATTAATTCAGGACCCACGTGTTCGAGAGCGAGAAGATAACCTTTCTTGCCGTGTTTCTCAAGCAACCGCTTCATTCGTAAAGCGAGAGTTCTTCGCATCTGTCCCGGTTTTTCCCCGATGAGAATTCCAAACGTTTGTGCGTCCATCGAGGACATAATCAAACCGAATCGTTGACGCAGAATGCGCTCGATTCGTTCAAATGACATCTCGATTGCATCACCGGAATAAGGGTCGAGCATGGCGAGCGGCTTTCCTGTATGGAGTACCAAGCCAATCGGATGAAAATCACCACTTCCGAGGAAGAGATAATGCCCAATGGTGTCATCATCGCCTGAATAATTGCAGCCGAGCACTTGCCCAGGAAATGTGAGGCGTGCCCCGCCCATCGGAATTGTGACGTCAAAACCAGCTTGTTCTAAACGGTCATGGAACTCGGGAAGGAGGTGCAAGTGTTGAATGCTTCCAACCAATCCCAATTTTGTATCTTTGAGTGGTGTCATTCGCCCGACTGCGTCCATAAATCGTTCTTGCGCCTCTTTCTCAGTCATCTCGTTTGTAGTCTGTTCGGCCATTCGTTTCTTTGCAATTTGCAGGTGCGCATTAAGCATCGGAAGTACAGGCGCAAGTTCAGGATCGCCATCGTACGTGACATCAATAAATTGGGTAGGCATTCCGGAATCGATGTTCATTTGTGAATGGCCCATGTGTGCAACCAACTCAACCCCCATCATCTTCATCTTATCATGGACGAGATCGCATGCGCCGTAGCAGGGGTCAGCTGCAAGGACAACTTTCGCCCCAGATCCCGACTCGATTTCATCCATCATCTCCAATGCCTGCATCTTCAAACCCTCTGGAACCTGAAGTGCTACGAGCCGGTTGTCGTTCTTTTGAATGCGCTCTATGAGTTCCTCAAGTTGGAAGTCATGCCTGTCTAAATCCATCAAATCACCTCATCGAGAAGGACAACTTTCCCTTCATCCATTTCAAGTCGAACAATGGATGAGATTTTAATGTGAGGATACTTTTTTCGCAATTTCTGAAGTCCTGGGCCTTTTTCGACAACAACAATCACAGATTGGATGTCTGCACCAATCGCTTCAACACCTTGGATGAT
>MDSW01133010.1_pt1 | contig 15577 bp, 12 predicted proteins | sample 811171 | NCBI WGS metagenome assembly MDSW01 (sample SAMN05326641, study PRJNA326480) | marine metagenome | isolation source: seawater | place: Atlantic Ocean: North West | collected 2012
CAACGCTTATCAAAAGAAGCTAGTGATACTTTAAATAATTTAGAAAATCCTTTTACTGAACTTTTAGATTAACACATGGGTTTATTGGGGTAAATTTTTAGGTATACTCATCTCATTGTATTAATTAATAGATTAAATTATTTTAATTTTTTTAAAATTTCTATTGCGATTGCTTCAACTACAGGTACAGGAACGCTGTTTCCAAATTGTTTATAACTTTCATTATCTGACTCATGAAGTTTGAAACTATTGGGAAAACCCTGGAGTCTTGCACACTCTCTTGGAGTTAGTTTTCTGGGAACTCTCCTACCATTTATTTTCAGAAGAATTTCGCTGCCATCTTTATAATATCTAGCACTTAATGTGCGAGTATAACTGTCAGTATTTTTCACTAGACTATAGCCAAATCCTACCCCTTTTCTTTTGTTTCTTTCTTTTCTTTCTTGATGACTTGTCCATAATTTTTGTGAAATAAAATATTTATTATCAACCTTTTCTTCCAGAATTTTCCCAATAGAAGTTTTTTTATTTGTTCTCAATGGGAACTGAAATAATTTAAATTTTTTAAATCCAACAATATATAATCTTCTTCTAGATTGGGGCAATCCAAAGTCTTTTGAGTTTAAAAGCTCATAATCAACTGTGTCATATCCTACTTCATACAATTCTCTTACCATTCGTTTAAATGTTTTTTCCTTATTGTGCATTTTAAGATGGCTAACATTTTCTAGAAGAAAAGCCTTTGGTTGTGTCTCTCGTAAAACATTAATAATATCAGGAAAGAGATTACCTTCTTTATCGGAAAAACCATGTTTTCTGTTTAAAGAATTACGTTTAACTACACCAGCTTGTGAAAATGGAGGACATGGAAATCCTGCTAGTAAAATATCATGTTTACCAATTATTTTTTTATAATTTTTTATATCTCTTATGTTGCCATGAAAATTTTCAATAGAAAAATTTTTTTTATAGACTGAAGCAGATTTTTCATTAAGGTCGCAAGCAAATACAGTTTCAGTTTTTATTTTTAACTTTTTTGCAGCTCTTTCAAAACCTAGACGAATTCCACCTACTCCACAAAATAAATCAACAAATTTAATCGTCATTGATTAAATTATATCATGTTCATAGGCTAATTCTATAATAGGTAATACTTTTGATGCCATTAATGGCGTAGGATTTTCTTTCCATTTATTTTTTGCCATTCTACTTAAAGTAATTGTATAGCCAAGTTCTATATTATCTACCATTTTATTTTCTTGGCACCAGGAATTAATTTTTAGCCATTCTTTTTCAGATATTTTTTTACACTCTTTTATATTATTCAAGTCTTCATCTGACATTGATGAGTTATTCTTAATTGCTGACATTGATTTGGCTCCCTTTAATTCAGGAGGTAAATCCAGTGATTTTAATGAAATTTTCATATCCTTAATTTTATTCCAACAGTCAATTTTCTTAAACCATTCAGTATGATTGCTACCTACAGGAACTGAATTAAGCATATTTTTGCGTACATCATCTGATATTTTATTTAGAAGATAATATAAATTTTCGGATATATCTTGATCTTGCCATATATGAGAATAACTAAATTTATTCCCAGCTAATTTAGATAGTACTGAGACTATGTAAGGAATTATTTGACCTCTAAATGCTGGGTATTTTTTTTCTTTTACAATTTTTTCAATATTTCTATAAATAATAGTAATTGAAATAAGTTTTTTAAAATAATCATCATCAACATCCTTGTCATTTAATGCTTTAACTGCATGATTATCCATAAAATGAATAAAGTTTTTTTGTACGCCTGTGCATACACTGTGAGGATTTAATTCCCATGCATTAATATATTTGGCAATATCTTCTTTAGTTAATTTTCTAGATACAGGTGTTTGGCTATTAAATCTTGTCTTGAGATTGTTATTATTCTCAGCTTTAAATTTATCATTTTGATAATCGCCCCTAAGTTTTTCAAAATACCATTTACCGCTCTCTCCAGGGATGAATATTTGCTGACTTAGTTCTTTAATTTTTTTATGATATGGATTATCGGAGTGAAAATCAGATTGTTTAACTGCATTTTGACTATTAGAAAAACGAGAAATCTTTGGAACAACATTCCTGAGTTGTTCTTTTTTAACAATTGTTATCTTGGTTGGGACAAGTATTTTAGAGACATCCACATTGTCGTTTATTTTAGCCCGATGTATACTTGCTGTTGTCTGACCTCCATTAACTATCTGCATTCCCTCTAATTTTTTTATAAAGCGGGAACCATTCTTGTCTTGACTAAATTTTATATCATTAGCGGTAACAGCAATACCATTGTTGTAAGAAAAAAACATATCTGGTTCTTCAATAAGTGTATTCCTAATTCCTTTATTTATTTTGCCACTAACTTGTAAAAAAGATCGCACATTTAATTCCATTAATCTTGATCTATATTGGTCATAAAGATGATACAAAATATCACCAGGAATAACAGCAAGATATGAACTTAAATCACTAGTTTGATTCTTGATACCTATACATTCAATTTTATTTGAATATTTACCATCAAATTCTAAATTAATATTGGTTTCAATGTTGCCAAGAGATGATTGATCAAAAAGTTTTTTTAAATCTATTATTTCAATTTTAGTATTTATATTTTCAATTTTCGTAGATTTTAAAGCATCAATATCACATAAACCATCTGTAAGAATATATAGTCTAATTAAATTCATTTTATTTTTTGAAGATTTAATTATTCTTGCTAAATCATATTCCTCTGTATTTTTAGGAAGATTGTTCGATAAATCTTTTAATGAATGTTTTATAAAATTTCCTAGTGACTTAGTAACTTGTTGAATATCTTTACTATCAACTTTGGTCGGGTCTACTGCATCAGTATAATGTGTAACAAATACGTCTAATTTTTCATTTTGAGTATCGAAGCCAAATGCATTAACTTTCATTTGTTCATATTTTACTTTCTTATCAAAAAATAATAATTGGAAATCATCAATTTCTCCAATTTCAGAGAGTTGCTGGCAACAATACAGTGTAAATCCATTTTCTTTAAAATCATCGAGTTCTAAAACTTCTGCGTGAAGCTTGTACGAAAAAATTTTTAATTCAGTTTGGTATGACACTTATCAATTCCTTCATTGCTGTATGCTCATCAGTTTTCCAATTTTCACACAAATTTAAATTTATATTATAAGATATATTTTTAATACCATCACTTAAACTATCGGGAAGTATACGCGGAAATGAGTCTCTAATAATATAGAAGTAACACATATTGATACTAAAAGTTGTGGAATAATTTTTAGACTCAAAATTAAAAAAACCATATTTTTTTAATAAAGCATCAAAATTAATTAATAAATCTGGATTTTTATTTTTTATTATTTCTTTAATGTGCAAGATCTTCTCTGAAAGTGTCATTCCCCCCATTACATCTCTATTAATCTCTGTAACACATAGGTAAAGTGAGTTTATTCTTTTATCATTTAACTGATTTTCACTTGTTATTCTTATATTTTGTGATGGTATTTGGTTTGTTGATTTTATCTCAATTGAATTTCCTTTGCCAGTGAAATCATGTAAGCCACTCTCAGGAGCTTTCCATAAATCTAAAGATGCATTAATTCCAATTTTATTAAAAAGTTTGTTTTCCATGAAATCTAGCTCTGCAAACATTCCCTGTTCAGCATTTTTACTGTGTCCAATTCTAGGTTTTTCAAAAAATGATTGATAAATGGTTAGTCTATCAAGAATTTTTTTTATTAGTAAATCAGTTTCTTTTATGTCCTTGATACTTTCTATAAGCAAATCTGTAATCTCACAAAAAACTTCCTCAAATTCATTATCAACAAGTTGTATGCATACTCTTTTTAAATTATTACTGATATTTTCAAAAAAGATACTAAAACCATTTCCTTTAAACTCCTTAAAATTTATTAAATCATTATGATTAAGTTCAATTAGTAATGTTTTTTTCAAACTTTTTGCTTCAAAAGCAAGATACACTTTTTGCGAAGATAAAAGTGGGACTAATTTAGCAAACCATCCACTTTCTTTTTGTTGATTTGTATCAATTTCTTTCCATAAATTTTGAGAATTAGTATAATTCATTCATCTTTTCGTAGTCATAATTACTTATTGTCCATTGAGCATGACCTCTATTTGATGTTTCGGGGAAAGACATGGCTATTCCAATAAGAGGTTTTTCATCATTTGGCCCTGTTACAACAGGATAAATTAATAATATTCCTCTTTTATTTCCTCCTGAATTAGAAAGTTTTTCATAATATTCATTTGCAATATTGTCATATCCCATTCCTCTAACCCATCTATAGTATTGTCTAATTGATTTTCTTTCCTCATTGGATCTTTTTTTATTATCTTCTATGCGTTTTTCATTTGCAATTTGATATTCGATATCATTTAAATCAAAAGCTTCATCGTCTTTAGAAGATAAGTTTCCAAATTGATGTTTATCGTCAGTTGGTTTGTCTCTGTTTGTGCTTCTTATAAGATAATTAATTGGGTATTTACTAAGATCTTCATGTATGATTCCATTGTTGCCACTTCCTGAAATAATTCCTACAGACCAATTATTTAATTCATTAAAATCTTTTTTCATTTGCTCAACATACATGGCAATTGGTTCACTTTTAAAAATTGTATTATCGCGATGTGTTTTGTAAGATTTTAAAAATTCTAATATTGATGAGCTGGATACATTTTTCCAAAGATAATTATTACCTTTTTTTCTTCCCTCAACACTTGGACCCAAACCTTGAATTAATTTTACTAATGCTAGTATATTATGTTGATTTTCTTGTTTTTTATGAAGAACAACAGTTTGTCCCAAATAAGCATTATAATCAATTGTTATTGTAGTTGTATTTCTTAATTTGGCCCTAGAGGTAATTAGCCAACCTGGGTGACGTTCCATCATCATCACATAATCCATTGGGGTTTTATTTTTATCTGACATATCAGAAATTCTGGCTCTTAAGTTTGCTTCCGTAGTAGCAAATTCTCTAAAATGATTTTCTAATTCTTTAGGAATAAAAAGCTTGCATAAATCATCATAACCAACTCTATAACCAAACCACCTACCCATTTGAGTTAAGGTGTCAGTTAATGGAGTGGCTGAACTTCTAATAAAATAACTTACAATTAAACTCTTAAGAGTCAACCCTCTTGAGAGTCTTTGACCTCCAATAGCTATAATGTTTGATTTATTATTTAATTTTTTATCATAATCTTCTTTTGACTCTGCATTCCCATTAACAAGAGCAACATCAAATTTATTAAGATCAACTAAATTCAAAATTGTTTTTTCTATTTCGCTGTAATAAATAGAAATCCCGGGTATATTATTATCTTCATTCAGGTTATCTTTAAAATCGTTTTCCCATATTTTTTTTATCCTAGAAAATTCATTGTTGTTTCCAATAAAGGAAGCTTTCAAACTTTTAATATAATTTAATATTTGATTACCAATATGTTCAGATGGTTGAACAAATCTAGAAGCATGAACTAACATTGTATTTCCTTCATCATATCCTCTTAAATATCTAACCGAGCATGCAATAAAGAATGAACAAACTGCATTTTTTAAAGAAGGTGGTATTTCATCTTTTTGCTCAAATAGAGGTATGTGATTTTTTCTGTGCGCTGGCGGCATCCATTCTTCATGATCAGACATATTATTAATAAAATTATTTTTGTTATTTAAGTCTTCTTCTTCACTATCAAAAATTTGTGAAGGTCCAATATAATGACTTGGCGCTGGTAAATTAATGATGAAATCTCTAGGAAATAATCCATAAGACTCTTCTTTTGTTTTTTCTCTTTTATCAATAAAAATATTAGCGAAGGGTGTTGCAGTATATCCAACATATGAAGATTTATTATATGCAAATAAAAGCTTTCTAATCATTTCATTAGTTTTTGATGGATCATGGTCTTCATCTATTTTCTCACCATGAATAAATTGATTTTTATTATCAATTGATGCTTGATCACACTCATCATCAATTACTAGTAATGGTGTGTCGTCGACAATAGGTTTGTAGCTTTTGAGGTTTTCGAATTCTTTTTTTCGACTATTTCTCCAATTCCAAGTTATAGATTCATCATAGTTATTTTCACAATCTCTTGCATGTACCCACCATAAAAGACTTTCCAAAACTGTTACATTTTTTTTAATAATTAATAATAATACTTCATTTTTATCAACCGTTAATGAACGCGCTGTTGAGATTTTAAGATCACCTTTATCATCTTTTGTTGTTACTGTTCTTGGGCTAATAAAATCATAACCTAGTAAGCCAACACCGACTTTTTTATTTTCAGTTACATATGATATTGTTTGACCAAGAATACCCTCTTCTATTCTTTGCTGGGTTTGAGATCTTAAATCATTATTGATACCACAGAGAATAACAATTCGTTTATAACCAGCATCTATAGCCTTAGCTATTAAGCCAGTATAATTTGCAGTTTTCCCAGATTGAACACTTCCAACAACAACGCCTCGATTATCCCATATACCCTCTCTTTTAGGATTTTCCATTTCAGATAAAATACTAGTTGTTTGATTATTAATTGCATTTACACTTAGAGGCGCCATTTTGGATTGATGTAATAAATATTCTTCATACCTATTCCAAAAATCCCACTTCAAATCACCAGACTCTAACTGATTATGTAACCAAGGAATATGTCTACCACTACCACTATCTGTGAATGTTGCAATTTCACCTGGTATGTAAATAGTTAAGTGTTGTTTAATATCTTTGATTAATTGTTCTCTATTTACTGTTTGTAGCCATTTTGGTTGAATTTGAAAAACGCTATCAACTACTTTAATAATTTCATCTTCTTGTGGAATTTTTTCAATTGTCAGTTCAGTATTATTACCGCCAATAAGTAAGTTTATAGCTGTAGATCTTGCAAGTTTATAATCTGCAATCATTAATTATCCAAACTTTCTACAAATTCATGATAATTTGGGTACCTAAGTTTCAATTTCTCTTTTGCACTTTCTTTGTTGTTATCTTTAATTAAATTTATAAATTCAGAAATAATTTTAGGTTGCATAATTTTATCTTTTTCTGTTTCAATTATTTTTTTATCTTGTTCAATATAATTGGGAATTGATTTCTCTATCTCTCTTAACATTAAGTCAAAATTTTCTTTATCATTATTATCATTTCTAACCTTTTTTATTAACTCATGGTTTCTACTTATTGTAAATTTTTTGATATTTTTTGTTTCAGTCATAATCCAAGGCGTCTCATAGCCAGATTTATCTTTTAGTTTAGATACTTTTTTTTCTGAATTTTTAACCTCATCAATTATTTTGCTAATTAATTGTTCAAGTCTTTTTCTGATAGGTGCTGGAATAATTGCTTCTGACTTACTTACTTTTAATTTCCATTTAGAGTCATTTTTTCCATCGTAATCTATTTTTACACGTATTCTATTTAAATAATTATCTTTTGCCTCAATTTTTCTACCTTGGTAAGTTAAGCCATGCCATCCACCTGGTAGAATTAATCTTCCCTTTCGATAAATGTAAATACCTTGTCTGTCTATCCACTTTCCTGTAGATCCAGCTGCCTGATCAAACTCATATTCTTCTTCAAAGTCAGTTCTTTTAGGTAAAATATAAAAAGTGGTTTTAATTGTGTTATTTTCATCTTTAATAGGTTCGGTTGGTTTTTTCTGGGAATATTTTTCTATGAAAGGGTCCCATGGTAAGCACTTACTTTTATATCTTGATCCTAGAGGCATAAAAATATTAATTTCATTTAAGAAATTTCCAAATGTCATTTCAATATGTTTTTTGATTTTATCTCTTATTTGAATAATAGCTCTGTGAGCATATTTCTTATCTGTAATTTCACTTTCATACATTTTATCTAAATTATGCCAGATAATAGTTGTTCCTGATTTTTTGGCTTCTAGTTCATTAATATGATCTTTTAGATCATCTGTTAATTCATTAGTAATAAATAATTTTCCTTGTTTCTCTATCTCATCTAAATCCATTGTTCTTAGATTAATTTTACCTTCAGAACCTTTACTAATAACAGTTAATCTTTTGCAATGTGCTATGGAAGCTAATTTAAGTCCTAATCCATATTTGCTGAAATCTCTGACATCATCGGTAATTTCACTTTCATCCTTACCCCACTCCATTGCCTGATTAACAATTTCATTTTCATTCATCCCTTCCCCGTCATCACTGATAGATACATAGTTTGTATGTTTATTTCCTCCTTCCCATAATTTAACTTCTATATTTTTGGCTTTATGAGCAATAGAATTATCAATAATATCTGCTATTGAAATCTCAGGTGTATAACCTAATTCACGAAGGCCTCTAATTATACTTACACCAAATGCTTTTGTTTCTTGTTTTATCAATTAATTTCTCCATTAATGTAATTAATCCATACATGAGGAATCTTATCCATTGAATTTAACTGGTTAATTTGCTCTATACTTGAAATTCCACTTCTATAATTAATCCATGATAAATGTATTTCTTCTTCATCTAATTTTTTCAATTTGACTTTATAATTATCAATTTCGTGACCTTTATGAAAAAATTTTTGCTCTCTTAAATTATCAATTATGAACATTCCATTGAATGTTACCTGGCCAACTCTGTCTTTAGTAAAATGAAATATGGGTGGTATTAAATCTCTAAAATTTTGAATGGATTTGTATATTAAATTTAGAACTTTATTTCCATTCCAATCAAGAATTTTAGTTTTTCGTTGTGTTTTGTCGTATTTTGCGTCACCCCAATAATCAATATTTCCAGAAATAAGATCAAACTGATCTTTCCACGGATTTTCAAGAGAAGAATTATTTGTTTTCTCTGTAAATAAAAAAAGAGAAGAAGGAAGGTTGTGAACATCATTTCTATCTATTTTGGTGTAACTTTTTTTTCTTATTCCTCCTAAATTAGCAATACTTTTATTATCATTATCAAGCCATCTGAGTAATTGATCTGCCTCATTTTTTTTTGTGCTTTTATCAATGTACGATTGTCCAACAATATATTTACGTTCAGTCATTTTATTATTTGTAACTCCTAAGTGATGAAACTAACATACCCCATTTATCGGCAATTAATTCAAGAGTTATAATTTCATCTTCATGTAGAATAAAATCAGCCATTGAAAGTTGAGCCAACATAGATAAAGTTGTTTTTCTCGTATCTTCATCTTGAATGTTCTCAAGACTTTCAACACACATATCTACAAAATTTTCATCTGAATTTTTTATTTCTTCAAAAATTAAGTCTATCTTTTCAGAAGGTAAGTCATGTTTTAGTGATAATTTTTTAATCATCTCTTCTTCATTTTCATGAAATTCTTTATCGGAAAAAGAAAGTAAAACCATTAATCTAAGTACATCATTTTTATTTTTCATAATAATTACAATACTATAAAACACTCAAAACCTCTTCAGAATTTTTGATTTTAATTGCATTTTTAATGAATTTATAAGCTTGTTTTTCGATAAAACTTACTCTTTGCAAAGAAACTTTCTCATATTTTGATATTTCTTTAAGGCTTTTATTTTCAAAATTTCTTGCAAAAAATATTCTGTTTTGCTGAGGTTTTAAATTTTTAGCAACATCCTTGACTGCTTTTAATTTATAATAAATATCTTGATCATTGTTATCAAAGCTTTGATTTGGTTTAGAATGTAATTCATTTATGATGTCTTGAGAGTCTGCTTTAGTTATTCTTCTATGAATATTTTTAACTTGAATTTCATTAACGTTTAATTTTTTTGCAATTTTTTTTATTTCATCATCATCTAAATTATTTATATTTAAATTATTTGACTGCCCTATTTTTTTTAATTCATAAAATGTTTTTTTTGAATCAGTATCACTGCTGATACTAATATTCCCAAAACAATTCTTGACGTAATATTTTTCTATAAATGACTTAATCCAAGGAGCACAGTAAGTACATAAGCGTCCTTTTTTAGGGTCAAATTTTCTAATGGCGTATGCTAGACCCACCATTCCCTCACTTACTAGATCTTCTTTGAGGTTTAAATTGAACTTACAAAATTTTGATGCAATTTTATAAACAAGTCTCAAATGGCTATTAAAAAGTTTATTAAATGACTTTTGACACCCATTTTTATAGTTTGTATATAGTTGAAACTCGTCACTTATAGATAACAAGTTAGTATTTCTGGCTAAGTCAGAAATAATTTTTTCAGGCTTTTTGGGCTGGAGCTTACCCGTATTTTGTATAAAAGATGTCATCTGGCTCCATTGCCTGATAACAAAATCTAATATAATAATTAATTATATTGATTCAACAGTATTTTGTAATTTTTCTAAATCTTCAAGATTATACTTAGTGAGAGATCTTATTTTTTTTAGGGATTCCTTACTTTTTAAGGCAAAAGTCCAGTCACCATGCTCTATAATCCTTCCTTTTTCATCAAAAATATCAAGCCCACTCTCAAAATCAATAACGGAAGAGTATGACTGAACATACCTATTGTGTCCTATATTACCTCTTTTAGGATTTTCATGATCCTTTGGGTCATAAAAATATAATTCAACATCTATGACTTCTCTTACACTTGAGATAACTTTTTCCTCTAAATCAGATATTCTTCTAAAATTATCCTTAATATGATTAGTTCTATCAATATCACTAATATTTTTTTTATTCATATTTTTTTTAAATAGAGGTGTATAGATTTTTAATACAGGTTTTGTGTTTTCATTTCCAATAAATCCTTCGGCATAAGCTTTTGCAAAAAACATTAATCCATGTTTCCACTTTGTGTATAAATAATCACGCTCTATAGAATTTAAATTATAATCATAATAATAAACCTCATTAGAATTCCAGGTTAATTTTTTTAGATTTTTAAAAAGAAATTCATGGCTTAAAGACTCGACATTAACAATTCCATTATTAAACAAAATTCTTCTTTTATCTTCTGTTTCATTTAAATTAAATTTCTCAATATCAATCGATTTATCAAATTCATTTTTTTCATCATCACTGACAATAATACCGTCAATATCTATTTTTTTTCTACTTATCTCTATCAGGTAATCTCTGATATTTTCTTTATTATAATTTGATTTATGATTACGATAAATTTTATTATTTTTTATTAACTCAATCATTAATGTTTGTATTTTTTTAAAGATAGAGTCTGAAGTATTAAAACTTTGCTTTAATTCATCCTCGATATGATTAATAATATGATTATCATTATCAAAAATAAGAACTATATTTTGGTTTTGTGCTCTTTCAAATAAAAGTATCAAATTATCAAAAGCGCTATTATAAATTGCATGATGAGTTAATACATAGTTATAAATCATTTAATCAATTCTAATCTTTCATCAAAAAAACCTTGAGGCCACTCAGTTTTAAAATCTCCATTATTATCAATTTCCATCTTGTGAACATAATGACCATCTTCATCTTTAACAACACAGTAAATATTAATATCCTGTGATTGAAGTTTTTTTTCCCTAATTAATTTTTGAAAGGCGAGCATCATATGCTCACTATGTGTCTCAATTATAAAATTATCAACTGATAAAGAGCCTGCCATTATCCCTATTAAATTTGCTAGATCAATTTGCAATTTTGGATGTAAATTAGCCTCGGGCTCTTCAAGAGTAATATTGATAGGATATCTATCAATTGAGTCCGACCTTTCGTAATCTTGCGTAAACATAGTCATTATAATGGGTAATAATTGTCTAAGACCAGAACCTGCGTCTACAATATTAATAGGTTTTGAGTTTTTCTTAGTATGATCATTCACAATTAATTTTTTGTAATCACCAGTTTCAATTACTTCAAAAGTTGACTTTACACTTGAGTTTTTAAACCAATCATTTATTTTTTTAAGGAGTTCAGACTCATTTGAAAGGTCTTCAATTATTCTTTTAGTAGAATTAAATATTTTAGATCTTGAAACTCTACCTCTATTTTCATAAGTTCTCTGGTACTGTTTAAGAACAGGTATAAATTCAATTTGTTTGAAATATAAGTCAGTTTTTCCTAAACATTCATTAGTTAATTCTAAAAAATCAAAAGTATCATTGGTACGAATAATTTCATTAACAGCTTCAAAAATAGTATTATGCCATGAATTTATTTGATCATTATTTGCTTCATTAAATAAATTAGGAATATTGATATCTGAACACTCGGCATTAAAATTTTTAATTATATCTTTTTCAAAATAATTAATAATAGCCTCAGTGAGAGTAAAATCATCTGGATCTAAAACTATATCATTTATATTTTGCATTTCTGATGAAGCTTTTGCAATTTTTTTAAAATCATCTTTAGATAATTCAGCTTTTTTTATTTTCATAAGATCTATATTTGTCTTTGAAGACAGTGCAATAGTAGCAATGTTTTCAATAACGTTTTTCCATTTAGTTAAATTTTTTCTAAAATTTTCTAATCTTTCTATATCTATTTTTTTAAACGCACCGGTAGCTTCACTACCTGAATTTATAATTGAAATTGAATTAGTTAATAAGTTTCTAATTAATTTATAATTTTTTTCATCTAAAAGGTTTTTTATAAATTCTTTCCAAAAAATTATATCAGTGCTAATAAATGAAATTGTAGCTTTTGATTGAATTACATCAGAGGATAATCCTCTAATTTTTTCTTTACTAGAATTAATATTATTTTCAAAATTGAATCTTACATATGGAATATTATTATAATCTAAGTTCATTTTCTTAATGACAAAAATGTCTTCACTTTGTCCTTTAGAAGATTTTAATAATTGAAAATCTTTTTTTAATCCTATGTTTTTTTCAAAATTGTCTGAAATACATTCAGATTTATATGAGACCAAATCTCCTTCATTTATAATATCAACAGGATCTCCTAAATCAAAATCAAGAGTTTCACTATATGAAAGCAAACTAAATGGCCCACTATGTTGAACCATTCTAAATGAATCAATTATTGAAGATTTTCCCGCACTGTTTACACCAAAAAATAAGTTTATTCTTGTTAGGTCAATTTCAGCAAGCTCATTGAAGCCTTTAAAATTTTTTATTCCAAATTTACTAATCATTTCAAACTCTTATATAATAAATTTTTTTTTTCTTAAACTTGTTGAATAAAAAAATTTTTTATTATTTCCCTAATACTAACCGAAAGGAAATATAAGAATAAATGAAAATAATAGAAAATAATACTCTAAATAAAGTTAAATTAGACAATCCTAAAGCATACAAAAATTTAACAATTTTTCCAATAATTGGTGAAAATATTGACTTAAATATTAAAAAATTTTTAGAAACGATTGAAACTAATAGTTTAGAGGTTTCTGAGGTATCTCAAGAAGGTGCTGTTCCATTATTAAATTTTAATAATGAGAATAATGTGCCAGTCTTTTTGATAGATGGTCAGACCATAACAGGAGAAAAACTGAAGCAAAATAGAATAATTACGGTATCTACCCTCCTACCCCCTAAAGAAAAAACCACAGTTAGTGTTCTTTGCAGTGAGCGAGGAAGATGGAGTAGAACTGATAGAGAGTTTGCATCAAGAGACTCATCCATGTTTGCAAAAGCTCGTTTTTCTAAAATGGAAACTATGAGTTCTAGGTCAGAGGAAGATTCAAATATGGCGTATGATCAATCTGCCGATCAACAACAAGCCTGGGAGCAAATTAATAGGAAGTTTTCAAGTTTCAATGACTACTCTTCAAGTGAGAGTATGCAGGATATTTATAAAAATAAAGAAAATATTTTAAAAGAATTTGAACGTGAATTAATAATGCCAGAACAAGCTGTTGGTGCGATTTTTGCCATTGGTAATCGTGTACTTGGTTTTGAATTATTTTCTAACCATGATCTTTTTTCTAATCACTACGCACAACTTCTTAAAAGTTATGCCTTGGATGCTATTGAAAAAAGAACATCTGATGCGAAACCAAGTTTAAATGATGCTAAACAACTTCTCAACGAGGCTGATAATTCTGTTGCTAAACAATGCAAGAATAATGGTTTAGGAAATTTATTTACGATTAACTCTGATAATATTTGTGCAACTATACTTATCTTAAATGGAAGTATCATTCACTTTACGTGTTTTTCTAAAAAAATGAGAGAGGAACTTTAATGTTGAATTTTATATTTGGTCTTTTTGGCAGTTTTTTGTCTTTAATTATATCAGTGATTGGTTTTGTCGTGCTTGTCTATTTAATTATTAAATGGTTATTTTAATGCCAAATAAAAAAGAAAATAATAATATTCAATGCCCTCACTGTCATCAAGGCATTAATATCGAACAGGCCATCATTGATACGTATGTCTCAAGAGATAAAGAGAAAATAAAGAAAGAAACTGAAGTCTCTCTTCGTAAAAAAATTGAAAACGAATATTTAGAACAGCTTAATGAAAAGGATAATGAGTTGGAAGAATATTCCAGTAAGATTGTTGATCAAAATAAAATGAAAGCTAGAATCAAGTCTCTTGAGCGCAAAAGAAATGAAATGGAGAGCGAGATTGCCCTAGAATATGATGAAAAACTATCAACTGAATTGGATAAAAAAGAAACAGTTATTAAGGAAAAAGATATCCAAATTAAACAAATAAAAGAGGATATGCAAAAAATGCAAACACGTGCCAGTCAAGGCTCGGTTCAGCTACAAGGAGAAGCCCAGGAATTACAAATTGAAGAATGGCTGAAAGAAGAATTCCCTGAAGATAATATTAATGAAATTAAAAAAGGTGTTAGGGGCGCAGATGTTATTCATGAAGTTAATTCAGCAGGTACTGTTGCTGGTAAGATGTGTATTGAAAGCAAGCGTGCAAAAGATTTTCAAAATTCTTGGATTGATAAGGTTAAAGAAGATTCCAAAAACTCTGGGTGCATGATCTCGGTTATCGTAACGAATGTCATGCCCAAAGATCACTCGTCTGGTAAACAATTAAAAGGAGTTTGGATTTGTACTTTTACACAGTTCAAATTTTTAATTAATTCATTGAGATTGATGATACTAGAACTAAACAACGTATTAAGCACACAACTAAACAGAACTGATAAATCATCCTTAATATTTAATTATGTGACAGGACATGAGTTTAAATCTGAAATGGAGTCGATTGTAGATACTTTTATGAGACTCCAAGATGATTTAGAAAGTGAAAAACGATCACAAAATGCGCATTGGAGCAAAAGAGAGAGACAGTTATCCATTCTTGTTAAAAATACCTCCAGTATTTATGGTTCCTTAAAGGGGCTGGCTGGAAACTCTATTAAAACAATAGATAATTTAGATTTACCTAAAATAGAGAGTGATCATTGAAAATTAGTAAATCCAATCAATTAATAAAAGAAGGCAAACAAAGACTCCCCTTTCTTGATAGAAATTTTCGTTATCATGCTATTCGTGCCGCAAGGTTATGGAAATATTTCTCTCCCTATAGACCGAATGATCTACTTAAGATGTATTGCCACCTTCTCTACACAAAAATATTATTAAATTTGATCATGTTAAGACGTTTTTTATA
>MDSW01215001.1_pt1 | contig 15576 bp, 14 predicted proteins | sample 811171 | NCBI WGS metagenome assembly MDSW01 (sample SAMN05326641, study PRJNA326480) | marine metagenome | isolation source: seawater | place: Atlantic Ocean: North West | collected 2012
GTAAAAATGGTCACTTTTTTTAATTTTATCCATAATGTAATGATATCTTAATTTCTTTAAATGTAATAAATGTATGCCCTCTAATGAATAAAATTAAAAAAACAGATCATTTTTACCTCATAGATGGTTCTGGTTATATTTTTAGAGCCTATTATGCACTTCCTCCACTGACACGTAAAAGTGATGGATTGCCAACAGGAGCTGTAAGCGGATTTTGTAGTATGCTTTTCAAATTATTAGAAGACGCAAAGTCAGATAAAAATTTACAGAAGCCAACACATTTTGCGGTAATTTTTGACTCAGCTAGAAAAACATTTAGAAACGAAATTTATAGTGAATATAAAGCTAATCGATCAGAGGCTCCTGATGATTTAGCACCACAATTTGAATATATCAGAAAATCAGTCTTGGCATTTAATTTACCATCAGTTGAATTGATTAATTATGAAGCAGACGACTTAATTGCCACTTATGTAGACAAAATCTTAAATGAAGGTGGTAAAGTAACTATAGTATCTTCTGACAAGGATTTAATGCAACTGTATAAAAAAGGTGTTCGGATATATGATCCAATGAAAAATAAATTCATTACAGAGGAAGATGTTCAAAAGAAATTTGGTGTAGATTCCAGTAAAGTTATAGATGTTCAATCTTTGGCAGGTGATAGTAGTGACAATGTACCTGGGGTTCCAGGAATTGGAATTAAAACAGCAGCTGAATTAATTAATAAGTATGGCACTTTAGAAAAGCTTTTGAATTTTGCTAATGAGATAAAACAAAATAAGAGAAGGGAAACTCTTATTGAAAATAAAGACAAGGCTCTAATTAGTAAAAGATTAGTTACATTAAAAAATGATGCCCCAGTCAAAATAGAGTTAAATGAGTTTAAATTAAAAGATATTGATAAAGATAAACTTTACAAATTTTTAAGAGAGATGGAATTCAATAGATTATTAAGTTCTGCAATATCTGTTTATGGCGAACCAGACATTTTAATAAAAAAAGAGAGGAGAAACAGCATCAGTAAAGAAAAGCCAATAAAAAAAAATGATTATCATTTGATTGTCGACATCGAAGAATTAGATCTTTGGATCAATGAAGCTGAAGAGGCTGGAGAAGTTGCGGTAGATACAGAAACTAATTCGCTTGATCCTCATCAAGCTGATTTAGTTGGAATTTCCTTAAGTTCAAAGATAGGCAAAGCTTGTTATATACCCATAGGACATAAATCAAAAAAATGTTTAGATAAAAATTTGGTTTTAAAAAAACTTAAACCTTTATTGGAAGACTTAAGTATAAAAAAGATAGGACAAAATATAAAATTTGATTTTATAATATTTTTCAGGCAAGGAATTAAAATTTCATCTATGGAAGATACAATGCTCATGTCATATGTATTGGATGCTGGTAAAAATAGGCATAACATGGACACACTTGCACAAATTCACTTAGATCATAAAAATATAGCATTTAAAGATTTGGTTGGAACAGGAAAAAAAGAGATTAACTTTAGTGAGGTTGACATTGAAAAAGCTAAAGATTATGCGGCAGAAGACGCAGATGTTACTCTAAGATTATATCAAAAGTTTAAAAAAAATCTCAAGTTAGAAAATATGATAAATATTTATGAAATTTTTGAAAAACCAATGATTGAAATATTAGCGCTAATGGAAATAGAGGGAATTAAAATTGATAATAAATTTCTTAAAAGCTTGTCCTTAAAATTTGAGAAAAAAATTTCAAAGATTGAAAATGAAGTTTTTAAAATTTCAAAAAAGAAATTTAACATTGCGTCACCAAAACAGCTTGGTGAAATAATTTATAACGATTTGAAGATAGCAAGTCTTAAAAAAACAAAAAAAGGAGGATTTGCAACAAGCGCATCAGTCTTAGAGGATTTAGCTTTTAAAGGCCATAAATTTCCTAAACTTGTGTTAGATTGGAGACAATTATCAAAATTGAAAAATACATACACAGACTCTTTGCCTGAGTATATAAATCCAAATACAAAAAGAGTTCATACCTCCTTCCTGCTTGCAGCGACTACTACAGGAAGACTTGCGTCTAGCGACCCAAACTTACAAAATATCCCAATTAAATCTGAAGATGGAAAAGATATTAGAAAAGCTTTTGTAACAAACCCAGACTATGCTTTAATCTCTGCAGATTATAATCAAATTGAAATGAGAATCTTGGCTGATTTAGCAGATGTAAAAGAACTTAAGAAAGCCTTTAAAAATAACGAGGACATACATTCACTAACAGCTAGTCAAATATTTAATGTGGATATTAAGAAGGTGAAACCTGATCAGAGACGAAAAGCAAAAGCAATTAATTTCGGAATAATCTATGGAATATCTCAATATGGACTTGCAAAACAAATTAATGTAACCAATCACGAAGCTGAGGAATTTCTCAATTCTTATTTTGCTAGATTTCCAGAAATTAAAACTTATATGGATCAAACAATTAAATTTTGTAGAAAGAATGGTTATGTAAATAATATTTTTGGAAGAAGATCACATTTTATAAGTATTAATGATAAAAATTATAATGTCAGGAATTTTCAAGAACGAGCAGCAATTAATGCTCCGATTCAAGGATCTGCCTCTGAAATTATGAGATTAGCAATGATAAGATTGATGAATAGATTAAATGATAAAAAATTTGATAGAACAAAAATGTTACTTCAAATTCATGATGAGCTGATTTTCGAGACACCCAAAGAAGAAGCAAAAAGAATCAGTAAAATTATAATTGAGGAAATGTCTAGCGCAGCAAAGAGTGATCAACATTCTTTTTCAATACCTTTAACCGTAGATATTAATATAGGTGATAATTGGGGTTCTCTACATTAGTTTAAATATTATTGCCCAAATTAGAACAATTTAGTATTTTTATATTACTATATGCAAAAACAAACAATTGCTCTAATTGATGATGATCGAAATATATTAACAAGTTTAAGTATTGCTTTAGAAAAAGAAGGATTTAAGGTTCAGACATATATTGATGGAGAAAGTGCTTTAATTGGACTTACAAGAACACCACCTGACTTAGCGATTATTGATATAAAAATGCCAAAAATGGATGGGGAAGAGTTGTTGAAAAAATTAAGAAAAAAAACTTCCATGCCAGTAATATTCTTGACCTCAAAGGATGATGAAATTGATGAACTTCTTGGCTTAAAATTAGGAGCAGACGATTTTGTGAAAAAATCAGGAGGTTTTTCAATTAAAGTATTAATTGAGAGAATCAGAGTACAATTAAGAAAAAAAGACTCGAAAGACACTTTGGAGGAAAATAAAAGCATCATATCTCATGGAAAGCTCAAGCTAGACCCATCTCAACTAGAGTGTGAGTGGGATGGTAAACAACTACCTGATAAATTAACAACAACAGAATTTTTACTAGTAAAAGAGTTGGCAAAAAGACCTGGAATAATCAAAGAACGTGCTCAATTAATGGACATAGCTTATAGAGAAGATACAGATATTGAAGATCGTACAATTGACAGCCATGTTAAAAGGATAAGAAAAAAATTCAAAAAAGTTGACCCAGACTTTTCAGCTATAGAAACAAGGTACGGGAGTGGATATAGATGGAATGTTAGCTGATGTTTAGCAATCTTCTTAAAAACTTGTCGATTTTAAAAAAATTTTTGTTTATCAATTTAATTTTTTTTACAATCATTGGATCATTTACATTTATTTATTTAAAAAATATTCAACCAAATTTAATAAAAAAAAAATCCTCAAATCATATAGAAATTATCAATAATACCATTGATAATTTAAATAGATTAGAAGTAAAATTTGTTGAAGAGGATATAAGAAAGTTTTTATTTTCTACAAGATTTCTCTTCCAAAATTTAGATAGAGTTATATTTTTTGATAATGAACTAAATTTAGTAGGTGATACAGATACTCTTGACCTTGATCCTAGATCATTTTCAACAAGATTAGATATAGTTGAATTAGAAATTTTAAATGAGGAAAAAACAAAAGAAATTACCGAAACGAAAAATATTAAGATTGGGAATGATAATACAGTTTCACTAAAAGATATTTTATTTAATTATGCTAGTTCAAAAAATTATGGAATACCTTTTACTTTTACACAAGATGAGTTTAATAAATTTAAGCTTACGACTATCAAAAATGTTATGAAGAACGATAAGAATATTGGCTATTTAGCAATAAGTGAAAATGCAAACGATATTAAAGCTGCTATAGATGAGAGAAAAACTTTTATTATAAGAACTGCAATTGCAGTTGCAATTGTAATTCTTATATTTTCTTTTGTTTTAAACAGATATTTTCTTAAGCCAATTAAAAATCTAGTAAGTTACACAAAAACCATTAAAGACAATGATTCCAAAGGAACAAATATTGAAGGATTGAAATTAAGAAATGATGAATTGGGATTACTTTCAAATTCTTTAGATGATATGACTTTTGAATTACAAAAAAGAATTTCACATGCTGAAAATTTTTCAACTGATCTTGTTCATGAAATTAGAAATCCTTTGGCGTCATTAAAAAGTGCTTCTGAAATTTTAAATGATACTAATGACACAAATCATAGAAAAAAATTGATTAATATTTTGAGCCATGATGTTCAAAGAATAGAAAGATTAATTACTGATTACTCCCAAATGCTTAAAGATGAAGTAGCTTTAAGCAAAGAAAAGACAAAAAAAATAGATATAGAATTAGTAATTAAGTCAGTTGTTGATGACTTCAATAATATCTACAAAGTCAAGAGAGGTATAAGTATTCATTATGAAAATGATGGAGGCAATAAATATTTTATTTATGGTATCGAGAATAGGATTGAACAAATAATTGCAAATCTATTGGATAATGCCATATCTTTCAGTGAGGATAACAAAATTATTATGGTCAAGGTCTCAAAATCAAACAATAAAAGAATTAGTATTGAAATTTTAGATGAGGGACAAGGCTTTAAGGAAAAGGATACAAATAAAATATTTAATAGATTTTATAGCAATAGACCAGATAAATTTGGACAACATTCTGGATTGGGCTTAAATATTGTCAAAAATTTAGTCGATCTTCATAACGGCTCTATAAAAGCATCAAATCGAATAGACAAAAAAGGTGCGAGAATGGAATTAATATTCCCAACAGTTTAAAGTTATATTGATTAATTAATTCTTTGTTGTTAGAAGAATCAACTATGGATGATTTTAAAGTAAAAGATATATCTCAAGCTGAATTTGGACGTAAAGAAATCTCAATCGCCGAAAGTGAGATGCCTGGTTTAATGGCTTTAAGAGATGAATACAAAGGAAAGTTACCATTAAAAGGTGCGAAAATTATTGGTTGCTTACATATGACTATACAAACAGCTGTATTAATTGAGACATTAGTACATCTTGGAGCGGAGGTTAGATGGTCATCATGTAATATATTTTCAACACAAGATCACGCCGCCGCCGCAATTGCAAAAGCCGGTATTCCAGTTTATGCATGGAAAGGCGAAACTGAAGAGGAATATCTATGGTGTATAAAACAAACAATAATTGGAAAAAAAAATTGGAAGCCAAATTTGCTTTTGGATGATGGTGGAGATTTGACAGCAGTAATGCATAATGAGTATAGGGAATTATTGAATGGCGTAAGAGGAGTCTCAGAGGAAACAACTACTGGAATAAAAGCTTTAAATAAAATGGAAAAAAATAATACACTTTTAATCCCTGCCATAAATGTAAATGACTCTGTAACAAAATCAAAATTTGACAATCTTTATGGTTGTAGAGAAAGTTTAGTAGATGGAATCAGAAGAGCCACAGATGTGATGATGTCAGGAAAAATCGCTGTAGTAGCAGGCTTCGGAGATGTCGGAAAAGGTAGTGCTGCATCGTTAAGACAAAGTGGAGCAAGAGTTTTAATTACCGAGGCAGATCCAATTTGTGCCCTACAAGCTGCGATGGAGGGTTATGAAGTAGTGCTGATGGAAGAGGCAATTAGTAAAGCAGACATTGTTGTTACAGCCACAGGTAATAAAGATATTGTAACAGCAGATCATATGAGGGATATGAAAGATAGAGCTATTCTTTGTAACATTGGTCATTTTGATAATGAAATACAAGTAGAGGCATTAAAAAATTATAAGTGGACAGAAGTTAAACCCCAAGTTCATGAGATAGAATTACCAAGTAAAAAAAGAATAATATTGCTGGCAGAGGGAAGACTTGTGAATCTAGGCTGCGCTACTGGCCATCCAAGTTTTGTAATGAGCGCATCATTTACTAATCAGGTTATTGCGCAGATAGAATTATGGAATAATTATAAAAATTATGAAAAAAAAGTTTATGTTTTACCCAAACATTTAGATGAAAAAGTAGCTACTCTTCATCTAAAAAAAGTTGGTGCAAAATTAACTAAACTTTCTAAAGAACAAGCGGACTATATTAGTGTAGAAGTAGATGGTCCATTTAAACCTAATGCGTATCGCTACTAAAAGTGAAAAAATAGATTTATTTTCGGAAGAAAAAACTAGTGATTTAGCAAAAAAAGTTCAAAAAAAACTTTTAGTTGGTGATATAATTTTAATGTTTGGTGAAATTGGTGTTGGTAAAACTACTTTCGTAAAATATTTAATTAATCAGTTTCAAAGAGAAAATAATTTACAATTAACAGAAGTTACAAGTCCAACTTTCAATTTGCTTAATGAATATAAAATAAAGGATTTTAATATTTATCATTATGATCTTTTTAGGATTAAAGCCTCATCAGAATTAAAAGATTTAGATTTATTTAATAACACAAACTCTATTACTTTGATTGAATGGCCTCAAATAATTAAAGAAAAACCAAAAAAGACAATAGAATTTATATTTGAATATGAAGGTGATTATGAGAAAAGATCTGTTCTTATTAATGGTTTAAATTTTTAGATTGAATAATGAATAAATTTCAAAGTGTAAAAGAAATAAAAGGAGACGCATCTCAAAGACAGTTTTTTAGAAAAAAATTTAAAAAAACTTCTTCAATAATTGTCTTTTCTCCAAAAGAAAAGTTAAAAAATTTATTAATTTACGATTCAATTAATAAGCTATTGATTATGAATAAAATTTTAGCACCAAAGCTATATTCTGAAAATTATAAAAAAAATTATATAGAAATTCAAGATTTTGGTGATCAAACAATTTATAAAATTTTTAGTCAAAAAAAAAATAAGATGTTTTACTTTAAAAAAATTTTAAAAGTTTTAAAAAAAATTCAGATGATAAAAGATAGAAGTATCAAAAATTTTCAAAATAAAAAATATACAATTCCAATATATAAAAAAGAAATATTATTCGACGAAGCTAATTTATTTTGTGAATGGTATATTGAGCAACATATGCCGAAAAATGAAAGAAAAAAATTTAGAAAAAAATTTAAAATATTAGTAAAAAAAATAATTTCAAAATTAACACTAAAAAACAATGTTTTTGTTCATAGAGATTTTCATGTTTCTAATTTGATACTCAAAAATAATAATATTGGTGTTTTAGATAGCCAAGATGCTTTGATAGGAAATAAAGCCTACGATTTAGTATCTTTGATAGATGATGTAAGATTCAAAACTACAAAATCATTAAAAAACAAACTTTATGATCATTATTTAAAGACCGAAAAAAAAATTGATGGTAAGCAATTTAGAAATGATTTTGAAATTTTGTCAGTTTTACGAAATTTAAAGATAATAGGAATTTTCACTCGTCTTGCTATTCGAGATAAAAAAAAAAGATATTTAAGATTAATTCCCTACGCTTGGAAATTGATTAATTTAAGAATAAATAATAAAAACCTTGAAGACCTTAGAGAGCTTCTTAAAAAAAATTTTAAAAAAAATATATTAAATGAAAATTAATACTGCATTAATATTGTGCGCAGGATTTGGTAAGAGACTTAATCCCTTAACATTAAATACACCTAAACCACTACTAAAATTTGATAATTTTACAATGTTAGAACATTGTATTGATATAATTTTAGAATTAGACATAAAAAATATATTCATTAATACTTTTTATTTACAAGATCAAATTTTTGAATTTATTGAGAAAAAAAATTTTTCTGCAAACATTAAAATAATAAAAGATGGAGAAAAGATTTTGAATACTGGAGGTGGTATTTTAAGCATGATGAGTCACTCATTGGATAACGATTTTTTGATTTTTAATCCAGACACGTATTGGAATAAGAGTCATATAAATGAAATCAATAAAATGCAAAAATTTTATTTTGATAGAAAATTAGATAACTTACTTTTACTTGTGAAAAAAAAGTTAAGTTTTGATAAAAATTTAAAAGGTGATTTTGAATTAAAAGATAATATTATATCCACTAAAAATAAAGAATTTATTTTTATAGGTTGTCAAATTTTGAAAAAAAAATTATTTCATGAATATAGTATTAATAATTTTCCGATTTCCGAAATTTGGAATGAGTTGAAAAAGAAAAAAAAATTAAATGGATTTGAAAGTAAAAACAAATTTTATCATTTGACTGACTATGAAACTTTTAAAAAATTAAAAGGTTTTTAGCTCTACTCTTATCAAGATATTCACATTTAGAAATATTATTTTTATTATCAATATTAATCATTAAAGGATTTCCAGTAGGTATTTCTAAATCAGAAATTTGATTCTCATCTAAATTAAATAAAAATTTACACAAAGCTCTTATAGAGTTTCCATGCGCAGAAATAAGTATATTATTTTGTAATAATTTATCTTTAATTTCCTCTTTATAAAAATTCACTACTCTATTGTAAGTGTCTTTTAAGGACTCAGTATCAGGTATTTGCTCTTTTGGGACGCTATTATAAGTATCAATATTATTTGGATGATAGGGACTTTCCTTTTTTAATGGCTCTGGTCTTATATCCCAGGATCTTCTTAATAAATGTACTTTTTTTTCACCAATTTTATTTATCATTTCATTTTTATTTAAACCTGTTAAAGCTCCATAATGCCTTTCATTAAGTTGCCAAGCTCTGACAAAATCTTTTTTTTCACCAAGAATTTTTTGTATTATCTTTAAAGTCTTATTAGCTCTTAATTGTAATGATGAATAATAATAATCAATTAATATTTTATTTTCTTTAATTAAATTTCCAGCTTTTTCTGCTTCAATTTTACCTTGATCTGTTAAATCTACGTCAACCCATCCAGTGAATTTTTTTTCTAGATTCCATTCACTTTGGCCATGTCTTATAAGTATTAAATGACTCATTATAACTTTTCTAATATAAAGTATTTATGCATTTCTTAAAGATAACCTTTTATATATCAAATTTTATCTTATTTATATTGTACCTTTATCCAGGAAGTTTATTGGGATGTATAATGATAGATGATTGTGATACACAACCTCAAATTTTAAATCAATCAAATTTCCTTTCGTTTAATCATTTGCTTATATTTTTTATATTATCAATTTTAGGCCTAGTGTCTTTTCCAGAGAGTTTTAAAAAAACAATGACCTATCTTATTGTAATTTCGATATTTTTAGAGTTCGCACAAATGATTGTTCCGATCCGATCATTTGAATTTGTTGACTTGATAAGCAATCTAATAGGCATAGTGATTGCAGTTGTGATATACAAAATTTTGAATATTTGGAGATTTAAGAATAGAAATGTAAATAACATATTGTGAATATTAAAAAAAAATTATTTCTAATTTTTGCTTTCATTCTTTTGGCATCTTGTAGTTCTATTCCAAAAAATACAAAAGATAGCTGTTTGATCTTCGATGAAAGATATTTGTGGTACAAACACGCAAAAAAGACTGAGCAAAAATGGGGAACCCCGATTTATATTCAGTTGGCAATAATTAAGATGGAGTCGAACTTTGATTGGTTAGCTAAACCTTCAAGAAAGAAAATTTTCAAAGTAATTCCCTATAAACGACCGTCTAGCTCATTTGGTTATTCTCAGGCAGTAAAGGGAACTTGGGAACAATATAAAAAAGAAACTGGAAATAAGTTAGCAACAAGAGCCAGATTTAAAGATAGTGTTGATTTTATTGGTTGGTATACAAACAAGACAGAAAAAATTTTAAAAATTTCTAAACAAGATGCTTTCAAACAATATCTGGCATATCATGAAGGTTGGGGAAATTATAAACATTATAAAAATAATAAAAAAGTGATTGGATTAGCTAAAAAAGTTGAGAGTCAATCAAATATATATAAAAAACAATTGTCAAAATGTAGAAACTCTCTAAACAAAAATAAATATATTATTTTTTAGTCAATTCTTTTTTTAATTCTAAATCTATTACATCAATTCTTTTTGTTTTTTTCGCTAAGGCTAAATACATCGATGGAGTAACATATAAAGTGAAAAAAGTTGAAATTACCATTCCCCCTAAAATGGTTGCTCCTACAGCTAACCTTGATCCTTCACCAGCACCTGGACCAAAATTTCCAATTACAAGGGGCAACATTGCAATCATTGTGCTAAGTGATGTCATTATGATTGGCCTAAATCTTACAGCACAAGCTTCTTTTACAGCTAAATCAATATTTTTTCCAGTAGTTCTAATTTGATTTGCATAATCTACAATAAGGATACTATTTTTAGTTGATATACCAATAAGTATAATCAAAGCTATTTGTGAAAAAATATTTATTGAGGTATTTAAGAATAAAATAAAAACTAATCCGCCAAAAATCGCCAATGGAACAGTTAAAATGATTATAAATGGATGAATAAATGAATTAAATGTTGCTGCCATCACTAAGTATGCAGTAAGCAACGCGAGTATAAAGATTATGAATAATTCATTACTAGTCTCCTTAATTTCCTCTGATTTTCCTTTCCAAGTAATTTGATTTTTGGGAGCCATTTCTATTATAACATCCTCAAAAAATTTGATTGCTTCAGTTAAAGTATATTGTTCATTTATGTTAGCAGATATAGTGACTGCTCTTTGTCGATTATATCTTGCAAGAATTTTTGCAGAGCCCTCCTCTTTAAAACTTACCAGATTTGATAATGAAATTAATTTTCCATTTGTATCAGAACGGACAAATATTTTTGAAACTCCCTCTTTATTTCTTCTATCTGATAAATATTGTTGAACTATAATAGGATACTCTTTACCTAATTTGTTGAAAGTTGTAATTTTTTTTCCACCATAAAGAGTTTCAAGTGTTTCTCCAATTGTTCTAGTTGAAATACCTAAATCTTTTGCCTTATTTTTATTAATAATTAATTTTACCTCAGGTTTATTTCGATTGTAATCAGACTCGATTCTTGAAAGATTTTTATTTGATCTAAGTTTTCTAATTACCCTTTTTTGAATTTCCTCAAGTTCTTCATATGTAGTTCCATAAATAACCATCTGTACTGGCTTATTATAATTTGAAACTCTTATTGATTGTGGAGATATTGGGAATGCTAGTGCTTGAGGTAAAGTAACTATTTTTCCTATCGCCTCTCTTAAAATGACTTGTTGTCCCTTTTTTCTGTTTTTCCAATCATCTAAAAGTGCAATTATAATAAAACTATTATATGAATTAGCAGAACTTCCAAAACCCGGTACTCTCATGATAAACCTAGAGTATGGACTATCTTCAGCTTGTAAAAGAGGTATTAATCTTGCCTCAACTTTTTGCGCTTGTTTTTGAGTGTATTCAAAAGAGCTGCCTTCATCTGTTGCGCCTATAATTAAGTATGCACCTCGATCCTCTAAAGGTAGCAACTCTTTTTTTGAGAAACTAAACAACAATACAGATGAAATGACTATAAAGATTACAAATACGCCAACCAATTTTGTTTTGTCAACTATTATATCTAGAGTTTCCTTATAAAATTTTGCAAAATTTAAAAATATTTTCTCAAATTTTTGCAAAAATATTTTTTTTGAGGTTTTTTTATTCAAAAATTTACTAGCAAGCATAGGGGATAAAGTAAGTGCCACAAATGAGGAAACAACTATTGAAAAAGATAATGCAATAGCAGTTTCTTTAAATAATGTTCCAGAAATTCCTTCAATAAAAATTAGAGGCAAGAAAACAGCTACTAAAATTAATGTTGTTGCTATAATTGCAAATGAAATTTGTTTAGACCCTTTATAAGCAGCAATAAGCGGGGTTTCGCCATTTTCTATTCTTCGGTAGATTGCATCAGTCATGATTACAGAGTCATCAGTGATTATTCCAATTGCCAAAATAAAACTTAGAAGAACAAATATATTTATTGATAAACCAAAAATATAAAGACCTAAAAAAGATGCTATTAAGCTTACAGGTAAAGCAATTGCTGGTACAACTACAGCTTTGAGATTTCCAAGAAACAAATAAATTATTAGCACTACTAAAACAAAAGCAATTAGCAGTGTTTTGTAAACCTCCTCAATAGCTGCCTCAACATAGTTTGCTCTATTAAAGGAAATTCTTAGATCTAATTCACTAGGCAAGTTTTTTCTAACTTCTATTATTTTGTTTTTTATATCTTTAGAAAGTTCTACTGTTGAAGCTCCACTTCTTGCGTAAATACCAATACCTACTGTTTTCAAATTTACTTGATCTTTAGCTTGAGCTTTAAAAAGTGTTTTTTCTGAAACAGGCCCAAATTCTATATCTGCAACATCAGATAACAAAATGACTTTATTATTTGTTTTTTTTATCGGTAATTGTTTAATTGAGTTTATATCGTTATATGATTTATCTAGGTTTAATGTTAGGTCAATATTATCAGCCTCAAGAGTCCCAGCGGGAAGACTTATGTTTTCTCCACGCATAGCAAGTTCAACTTCTTTAATAGTCAAATTATTTGCAGCGAGTTTAATTGGATCTATCCAGACTCTGATACTTAATTCTCTTAAACCACCTACTAAGATTCTTCCAACATTTTTAATACTTGAAAATTGATCAACCAAATATCTTTCTGCATAATCTCCTAATTCAAGATCACTCCAGGTTGCAGATGATAAAGATAACCACATGGTCGTTGTAAATCCTGCTGCTCTTTTCAATATTTGAGGAGGGTCAGATTCTGAGGGTAAATTATCTACTACTCTTGCAACTCTCTCTCTTATATCATTGGCCGCATTATCTAAGTCAATACTAGTATCAAACTCAACATTAATTGTACTTCTTCCATTTTCGGATTTAGAGTCTATATTTTTGATACCTTCAGCGCCCCCTATAACATCCTCTACAACTTGAGTGACTTCTTGATCCACTATCGATGCTGATGCAGATTTATAATCCACTTGAACTTGAACCACTGGTGGCTGTATACCATTTGGCAATTCTCTTACAGGTAGCTTCCAAAAAACAAATAAACCAAAAATAATTAAAATTAAAGACATTACCCAAGAAACTGCTGGTCTTTTTATGCTTAATTCTGTGATAAACATTATTTTGTAATAGGTCTTATTTTTCCTCTTGGTCTCACTTTTTTTAATCCTTCAGCAACAATTATTTCCCCTTCACTTAATCCAGAAATTACCTCAATATTTTTATCTCCTCTTATGCCTGTTTTTATCTCGATTTTATTTGCAACATTTTCATCGTTTATTTTATAAACATATGATTTATCACCTTCTATCATCACACTAGTGTCCGGCACACTTAATGAATTTCTAAGATTAAATTTAACACTTACTTCTAACAAAGATCCTGAAATTAATTCTAAATTGTTATTTTCAATTTTTATTCTTGATAATAAACTTCTTGTATCAGCATTTATTCTACTTGATACAAAATCAACTTCCCCTAAAAAAGTTTTATCTTTAAAACTAGATAATTTTACTTCAACTGGAAGACCTTTCTTTATTGAAGCTGAGTAATTCTCAGGAATTTTAATATCTGAGTAAATTGTTGAATTATCATCTAATGTAATAATGAATATATTATTTGATACAAGTATGTCCTCTGTTAAACCTGTATAACCAAGAACCCCACTAAACGGTGCTAAAATATTTCCACTTTTTAATTTTATTAAAACATCTCCTTTTTTAACAAAGTTTTTTAACTTTAAATCATCATAAAGATCATTCTTTTTTATCTTAAAAGTTTCAGATTTTTTTGAGATTGCAGTTCCAAAAGTTTCTATTTTTTCAGAAAATTCTTTTTCTACAACTTTAGTGACTATTATTCCTGGAGGAGGTATTTTACTAAATTTTTTTTTAAAATGGTTTCCAATTAATGTTCGTCCAATAATAACTATTGCAATAATTAAAAAAAAGACAAAAACGATAGATATTATTTTTGTAGATCTTTTCATACCTTATTTAACTAATCCGTATTCAGCCCAAGAGCCATCGTAAATACAAGGTTGATATTTATCATTAATCAAAGAATAAGCTAGTGCCAAAACACACGCAGTTACTCCAGAACCACAGGAAAAAACAATATCTTTTTCATTTATGTCTTTTATTGAAGATTTAAAAATTAATGTTAGTTCATCTTTATTTTTAAACGTTTGATCATCATTTAGACAAAAGTTGAATGGTATACAAAAGGAATTTTGTATTGATCCACTTTTTAAACCTTTTCTTGGCTCAGGCACTTTTCCTTCAAATCTTTCTTTGCTTCTTGCATCAATAACTTTAAATTGATTTAAAATAATATTTTTTTCTATTAAGTTTTTACTTTTAACTAATTCTTTTTTTTCATTACTTTTATAAGTTGAAAATTGAATTTTAGGTTTTTCCAGGGAAACACTTCTATTTTCTTTTAACCATTTTTTAAATCCACCATTTAAAACATGTATTATCTTTGGATCGTGACCAAAATAAATGAAATTATACCAACAACGGCATGAGCTTATTACATCAGAATTATCGTACACGACTATTTCGTCATTTTGGTTTATTCCCATATCTGAAACTATTTTTTCCCAATTTTTTTTATCTGTTAACATATGTGGAAGATTAGTATTTTTTTTTGAATTTTTATCCAAATCAAAAAAAATTGCTCCAGGTATATGTTTTTTATTATATTCTTCATGACCATTTCTTTTAGAGGAAGGCATGTGCCAGGAACAATCAATAATTTTTACCTTTTTTAAATTTTTTTCTAACCACTCTGTTTCCACTAATGACATATTATCTTTTTTCCAAATATTTTTGATGATATTCCTCAGCTTGACAATAATTCTTCAACAAGGAAATTTTAGTAACTACTTTTCCTGATAATTTTTCGTTAACGTCATTAAGTACCTTTTCAGCTATCATTCTCTGATTGTCATTTAAAATAAATATTTCACTTCTATATTGAGTCCCAAAATCTGGTCCTTGAGAATTTAAAGTTGTTGGATCATGAATTTGAAAAAAAATTTTCAAAATTTTTTCGTATGTTATAATTTTTTCATCATAGTCGAGCTTAACAACTTCTGCATGATTTGTTTTACCAGTACAAACTTCTTTATAAGTTGTTGTAGGACTATTACCACCACAATATCCAACTTCTGTTTTGATAATACCATTAATTTTACTAAACTTGATTTCTGGCCCCCAAAAACATCCTAATGCTAATACTGCTATTTCCATTGATTATGATTTAAATTAATTTACAAATTATTCATATGCTTAGTAAA
>MDSW01016377.1_pt1 | contig 15575 bp, 14 predicted proteins | sample 811171 | NCBI WGS metagenome assembly MDSW01 (sample SAMN05326641, study PRJNA326480) | marine metagenome | isolation source: seawater | place: Atlantic Ocean: North West | collected 2012
GGTTACGACACAATTTATGGATTCCAAGATATTAAAGATGATGAAATAATAGGATTAAAATCGACTTCAATTAAATTTAAAAAAACACCTTACATTTTTATATGCATATCATACTCTATTTTTTTTCTTTCTTTGATAATAATTGGTTATTTATCTAAATTAAATTTTTTTTATTATATGATTTTATTAATTATATTTTTACAGTTATTTTTAAGACAAATTAAAGAACTTAATATTAAAGACCCTAAAAGTTGTTTGAAAGCTTTTAAGTCTAATGGTTTTTTTGGTGTATTTGTTTTAAGCAGTTTATTAGTAGGTAAAATTTTGAATTTATAATGAGCAATTTTCAAATTTTAAAGAGGCTTTATAAAGATTATACAAAAAAATATATTAAAAATATATTGATCTCAGTTTTTTTTACAGTGCTATTGGCTGCTAGCACTTCCTCAATAGCTTATTTATTAGATCCTGCCATTAATGAACTTTTTATAAAACAATCTAGCTCTTTAATTTATATAATACCAATATGTATAGTTATAGCGTTTGCTATGAAGGGCGCATCTTTATACTTAGCTAAAATAATAATGATCAATGTAGCTGAAGAAGTTAGAAGAGATATTCAAACTGATATGTTTTCTTCACTAATTCATGCAGATACTCAATTAGTGGACCAGGAACATTCTGGAAAATTTATTACAAACTTAAGCAATGATGTAAATATGATTATAAGTTTAGTGAGTACAGCAATATTAAATTTATTTAAAGATAGTCTTACATTAATTGGGTTATTGTCCGTAATGTTTTATCAAAATTGGAAATTGTCCTTTATTGCAATAATTATGATCCCATTAGCCAGTTATGCTGCCAAATCATTGGGTAAAAGAATTGGAAAAGTTTCTACACAACAGATGCAAAAGGCTGCAACTTTAACATCATATTTAATTGAAATTTTTAAAAACCATAGAATATTAAAAATATTTCAAAAGGAAAATTATGAAAAGGAAAGAGCTGACAATTTTATTTTTAATTTAAAAGAATTAAATAAAAAAATAAATATCGTTTATGTGAGAGCTTCACCAATTATGGAAGCTTTGACTGGAATAATGATTGCAATACTAATTTTTGTTTCAGCGAAATTAGTCGTAAAGAATGAGCTTGAAGTAAGTAATTTTTTTTCTTTTTTAGCAGCTATGATGCTCGCTTACCAGCCTGTGAGGTCTTTAGCTACTTTAAATATCACAATCCATCAAGGATTGGCTGGTGCAAAAAGAGTTTTACCAATTATTGATAAAATTCATGAAATTAAAGAGAAAAATGATGCTAAAGAATTAGTTGTTAGTAAAGGTGGAATTAGTTTTGAAAATGTTGAATTCAGATATTTAAAAGATAACAATCAAATTTTAAATACAATAAATCTAAATATACCTGGGGGGCAAATGACAGCCTTAGTAGGTCATAGTGGTGCTGGAAAATCAACAATTTTAAATTTAATTCCAAGATTTTATGACGCTAACTCTGGTCATATAAAAATAGATAATCAATCAATATATGATTCTACAATTTATTCTCTAAGAAAAAATATTTCTCTTGTTGGTCAAGATACAACCTTATTTGATGATACAATTAAAAATAACATTCTTTATGCAAACTCAAAGGCATCTGATGATGAAATTGAAGAGGCAGCTAAAAACTCTTTTGCTGATGAATTTATAAATAAATTACCAGAAAAATATAATACAATCATAGGTGAGAACGGAGTTAGATTGTCAGGTGGCGAAAAGCAAAGATTATCTATTGCCAGAGCAATATTAAAAAAAACCCCAATAATTCTATTAGATGAAGCAACTTCTTCACTAGATGCCGAAACTGAAAGTAAAATACAACAGGCAATTCAATTTTTAACTAAAGGAAGAACAACAATAGTAATTGCACACAGGCTATCAACCATATTAAATGCTGACAAAATCTATGTCATAAACAAAGGTAAAGTTGCAGGCGAAGGCAAGCATCAAGAATTACTTAATACATCGGATATCTACAAAAATTTTTATGAAAAACAAATAAAAAAATCATAATGATTTTTATTTATAGAATTTTGATAAATTTAATATTTTTTTTATCTCCAATAATAATTTTAATTCGTCTTATAAAAAAAAAAGAAAATATTAAAAGATTTAGAGAAAAGCTATGTTTTTTTTCTGAAAAAAAATTAAAAGGTAAAGTTATATGGTTTCATGGAGCAAGTGTAGGTGAACTACAAAGTATAGTGCCTCTTATAGAGAAAATTGGAAAAGATAACACTGTAAAACAAATTTTAATTACATCAAATACCTTAAGCTCATCTAAAGTAATTCAAAAGCTTAAAATTAAAAAAGTTACTCATCAGTTTTTTCCAGTTGATACAAATTTTTTGTCAAAAAAATTTCTAGATTACTGGAAACCCTCTTCAGCATTTTTTATAGACTCAGAAATTTGGCCTAACATGATTTTTAATTTAAAAAAAAGAAATATTCCAATTAATTTAATTAATGGCAGAATTACAAAAAAAACATTCAAGAGATGGAAAAAAGTTTCTAAATTTTCTAAGAGCATTTTTAGTAAATTAGATTTATGTTTATCGTCTAGCCTAGAGTCAAAAAAATATCTTAAAAAGCTTGGAGCGCAAAAAGTCAAATTTATTGGTAATTTAAAATTCTCACAGTCAGAGAAAAAAAATATTAAAGTTAATTCTGATTTTAAAAAGTTTATTTTTTCAAAAAGAATCTGGTGTGCTTCAAGCACACATGAAAACGAAGAACAATTTTGTGGTTCTGTGCATAAAGAATTGAATAAGAAATATAAAAATTTATTGACTGTAATAATTCCTCGTCATGTTGAAAGAGCAGATATTATCAAAAACACTTTAGAAAACATGGATTTAAAAGTTCATTTACATGAGCCAAGAAAAAAAATAGATGAAGACACCAATATTTATATTGTTAATGCTTATGGCCAAACTAAATCATTTTACGATATCTGTAAAAATGTATTTCTTGGTGGCTCACTTGTAAACCGTGGTGGGCAAAATCCTTTAGAGGCAGCAAGATATGGATGTAATATTTTGCATGGTCCAAATGTTATGAATTTTAAAGAAATTTATGAATTCTTAAAGAAAAATAATATTTCTATTAAAGTCTCAAAAAAGAGAGAAATGTTTAATCATTTAAGTAAACTTTTTATGAGAAAAAAACCATCCAGAAAAATTAAAAATAGACTAAATTTAATTGGTCGAAAAATCTTAGATACAACATATAAAGAAGTTAAATTTACATATTAATATGAAATTTAAAAAACCAAAGTTTTGGGATCAAAAAAAAATATCTCTTTTGTCAATTTTATTACTCCTGTTATCTATGATTTACACAATCATTATTTCAATAATTAAAATGTTTAATATTCACAAAAAATTTTCATTACCAGTAATTTGTGTAGGGAATATCTATATTGGTGGAACTGGTAAAACACCCCTTGTTAAGGAAATTTTTCATATAATTAAATCTTTAAATAAAAAACCTGCTTTGATAAAAAAATATTACGATTACTTAATTGATGAAACCAAAATGCTTGAAAAAATAGGAAAAGTTTACACCTGCAAAAATAGAACGGAAGGTATAATTTCTGCATTAAAAGATGAAAATGATGTAGTGATTTTAGATGATGGATTTCAAGATTTTTCAATAAAACCAAATTTTTCAATTATATGTTTTAATTCTAAACAACTAATCGGCAATGGTTTAGTTATTCCTGCTGGTCCCTTAAGAGAAAGTTTAAATGGAATTTCAAGAGCTGACTGTATTATTATCAATGGTAATAAAAATACAGAATTTGAAAACAAGCTTAAAATTTATATGAATAAAAAAGAAATACCTATCTTTTATTCAAAATATACAATTCAAAATAAAGCAAAATTTGAAAATAAAGAAATTACAGCTTTTGCTGGAATAGGAAATCCATCAAATTTTTTTGATTTATTAAGAGAAAATAGTTTGAATTTAAAAAACACATTTTCATTTCCTGATCACCATAATTATACTCAAAAAGATTTTGATAAAATTACTAAAGATCAATCGCCTATAATTGTTACAACAGAAAAAGATTATTATAGAATGACTGATGAACAAAAAAAATCTTGTGATTTTGTAAAAGTCAATTTGGATATTGAAAATAAAAACAATCTAACAAGCTTAATTAAAGAATATTTATGAAAATAATAAAATATTTTTTTGAATTTATCTTTGTTAGTATTTTTTTTTTAATTTTCAAAATTATTGGATACAAAAATGCATCCAAGCTTGGTTATATTTTTGGAAAAAAATTAGGTCCTCTTTTTAGGTCAAATTCGAAAATACAGAATAATCTTAAAAATTCAAATATTGGAAATTCCCAAGAAGATAGAGAAATTATAATTGAAAATATGTGGGGTAATTATGGAAGAATATTATCAGAATACATGTTTTTAAAACAATTCAAAAAAAATAATTTTAACCAATTTTTAGAAATTAAAGGTTTAGATTTTTTAAAAGATATTAAAAAAAAAAATGAAAGAGTTGTGTTTGTATCAGGTCATTTTAATAATTTTGAGTTAATGGCAATGGAAATAGAAAAAGCAGGAATAAATTTATGTGCCATTTATAGACCTCTTAACAACCCATTTTTAAATATATTAATGGAAAAAATTAGAAAAAACTATATATGCAAAAATCAAATTAAAAAAGGTAAAAGTGGAACAAGAAGTTTATTAAATTTATTTAAAGAAAATTTTTCAGTGGCACTAATGATTGACCAAAGAGTGAGTGAGGGAGAGAATATAAATTTTTTCAATCGTTTAGCTAAAACAACAACTATACCCGCACAGTTAGCAAAAAAATATGATTGCAAAATAGTGCCTGTTTATATCGAAAGATACAAGCAGTCATATTTCAAATTATCTTTTGAAGAACCTATTAAATTTGATAACAACCTGTCCATTGAACAAATTTCACTAGAGCTTAATAAAATATTGGAAAAAATGATTTTAAGAAATCCTGATCAATGGATTTGGTCTCATGATCGTTGGAAATAAATTAAGTCTTCTTGTTTATTTCTTCTTTTTTTAATGCAGCCTCAATATATGAAAAATATGGCTCTTGAAGATCTACATTCCAATAGGTTAAATTTTCTAGAGGAATTTTTTTTCCTGAAATTGCACAAATCACATGATCTCCGTCTTGAATAACTTTAAAATTATTAGGTAAATATTTTATTTTTGCTAATTTTTTAAACATTTTTAGTTTATAAATTATTATATGAAAGTTGGAATAATAGGAAGCGGTGGAAGAGAACATGCTCTGTGTAATACGCTTAAAAAATCAAAAAAAGTTGATAAAATTTACTGTTTTCCAGGAAATGCGGGTACAAAATTAATTGCAGAAAACATTGAAATAAACCTAAATAATTTTGAAAAGATTAAAAATTTTATTATTGAGAATCAAATAAACATTATTTTAATCGGACCAGAGAAGCCATTAGTTGATGGAATTGTAGATTATTTAGAATCTTATAACATCAAAGTTTTTGGTCCAAACAAGAAATCTTCACAATTAGAAGGCTCAAAAACTTTTACAAAAAATTTATGTAAAAAATATAATATACCAACTGCTAAATTTGGAATATTTGAAAATTCTAAAGATGCCATAACTTTTTTAAAAAATTGTAATTTACCAATAGTCATTAAAGCAGATGGTCTCGCTGCTGGAAAAGGAGTTTATATTTGTGAAAACAAAAGAGATTATTTACAAGCAGTAAATGAAATTTTTGAAGGAAAATTTGGTAAGGCCGAAAAAATTTTAATTGAAGAATTTCTTAATGGTGAAGAAATGAGTTTTTTTGTTATTTCTGATGGTAAGACTTTCAAAAAATTTGGAACTGCACAAGATCATAAAAGAGTCAAAGAAGGAGACCAAGGAAAAAATACTGGGGGTATGGGTGCTTATTCTCCATCACGGCTAGATGATGAAAAACTAAATAATAAAATATTAGATAAAATTATAAAACCAACATTAAAAGGACTAAGTGATTTAAATACGACATTTAAAGGATTTCTCTATGCAGGACTAATGATTGTTAAAGGAGAGCCTTATCTAATAGAATATAACGTAAGAATGGGTGATCCAGAATGTCAAACTATTCTTCCAAAGCTAAAGACTGATTTTGGAGAAATTCTTGATGCATGTGTGAATCAAAATTTGGCAAATATAAATCTACAATGGGACGATCATAAGACTTTATGTATTGTACTTTGTTCTAAAGGTTATCCAGATGAATATAAGAAAAATATTGAAATCTATAATCTAGATGAAATTAGTTTAGATAATAATCAATTTATTTTTCATGCTGGTACTTTTGAAAAAGAAAATAAAGTTTACTCTAATGGAGGAAGGGTTTTAAATTTTGTTGTAAAATCAAAAAATTTTAAATCTTGTAGAGAACAAACAATTAAACTTATAAATCAGATTAATTGGAATGAAGGGTTTTTCAGAAAAGATATTGGATTTAGAGTAATCGATTAATGAGAATTATTGGTGGTAACTTAAAGGGAAGAAAAATTCTTTTACCTAAAGATAAAACAACAAGACCTATAAGAGACTTAGTAAAGGAGTCTCTTTTTAATTTGCTTGAACACTCTAATAAATTTAAAACAAAAATTGAAAATGCAGTAGTTTTAGATTTATTTTCAGGCTCAGGCTCATTTGGCATTGAATGTATTTCAAGAAAAGCTCAAAAAATTTATTTTATTGAAAATTATCCTTTAACTTTAGAAATTTTAAATAAAAATATTTCTAAATTAAACATTGTTAAAAATTGTGATGTATCTGAAACAGATTGTTTCAAAATTTTAAATAATAAAAGATATAATATTTTAAAATTTGATATAATTTTTATAGACCCTCCCTATAGAGAGAATAAGATAAACCTACTAATTGATGAAATCAAAGATAAAAAAATTTTAAACAAAAATGGAATAATTATTATTCATAGGCATAAAAAGGATGATGTGATCATAACTAACAAACTAAATATTTTAGATATTCGAAAATATGGAATTTCAAAAATAATTATAGGTAATTAAGAATTAATTAATATACTTTTTGTTTTCTTTTTAATTAATTCTACAGCAGGTTGGTTGTATGGATTGATATTCATGGCTTTGCCTAATAAAATTGTTTCAAGCATAAAAAAAGTAAATAACTCACCCAAACATTGCTCATTTTTTTTTATGATTTCAAAAATTCTATGAGGTATTTTTTTATTTTGAAAAACTTTAACTGTTGCAGCATATTGAGAATATTTAATATCGTCTACTTTTTTCCCTTTTAAATAATTATGACTTCCAATTATATTATTCTCTTTAATTTTCCTTGAATCTTTGTCTTTTACAAAAAAAAAAGTAAAAAAATTATTTTTGGGACCATCTAAATATAATTGCATTAAACTATGATTATCTTTTGGCATGTTTGATATAATTGGCATTAATCCTTTACCTTTTTTTCCTAAACTTTCGGCAATTAATTGCTGGTACCAGTTAAATAAATCCCATGATCCCTCATCATAATTTAGTATTATTGAATTTGTTTTTTTTTTCTTTATTAAACTTAATGTATTAGATACGTTTACGACCAATGAATTTATAAAATTTTTATTTTTTATAAGCTCATTTAAACTTCTAAATTTATTAACATTTAAGCCCATTAAAATAGCTGGCAGCATACCCACTTCTGAAAGAACTGAATATCTTCCACCGATGTAATTATTATGATGAACTATTTCAGCTTTTAGTTTCTTTGCCAATTTATATAAATGACTATTTGAATTTTCAGTAATAAAAATATTTGATTGATTTTTACTTATCAAAATATTTGCATTTGTAATTGTTTCAAGGGTGTTTCCTGATTTTGAAATTATAAGATTTAATTTTTTTTTTTTATTTTCTTTTTTTAAATCATAATTATCTCTAAAAATAAAATTCTTTTTGATCTTATTTCTTAAAAAGCTATAAATTGATTTTGCTCCTAATATTGATCCACCCATACCAAATATTGTAACAAAGTTATATTTTTGAAACTTTAAAATATTTTTTTTTAAAAAAGAGTCTTTGTATTCTTTGCTAAATGAACTTAAAACTTGATTTTTTTCCAAAAGTAGTTTTTTTAATTGATGAACTCCCGCTGTATTTTTTTTTGTGATTTGAAAATTTTTGAAGTTAATATTGTTAGTAAGCATTTACTCTTTTTCTTATTCAATCTTTTCTAAAACAGACTCTTCAATTGGTGTTGGTTTGCTATCTTTGGTTTGATTTTCGTCTAATGTTTCACCATTACTTAAGGTAATTAAAATATCATCATCTTCATCAATATTTTTTTTAATTCTATTTGTAACTTCGCCTGGCTCAGGTAATTCACCATAATCTGGGGGTAAAACTAAGGGGCTTTTTTTTTCTACTAAAAATTCATCTCCACTATTTTTTTTTTTTAAAGTAAAAGCATCTTTAGCTGATTGACAGGCAGATAAGTATACAAAAAAAGATAAAAATAGAAAAAAAATTTTCATGTGTTTTTTTTTGATATTTCTAAAGTTATTAACAATATTATTCCAAGTGTAATAAATATATCAGCTGCATTAAATATAAACCAATGAAAATTATTTATGTGTATATCTATAAAATCCGGCACAGAGGAATAGTACAACCTATCAAAGATATTTCCAAGAGATCCACTAAAAATCATCAAAAACCCAATTTTTTCAACACCTTTTGTTTTTAAAATCATCCAAAAAATAACCAATGTAATTAAAATGATAATTACAGATAATAAATTATAGTAAATTTTCTCATCAAAAGAAAACATTCCAAATGCAATTCCATCATTCCAAATTAGATTTAAATTTAAAAAAGATGATGTAAAAATCTCAGTTTTTCCTAGTTTTGCTGATGTGTTTATAATTAATAATTTACTTATTCTATCAATTGCAAAAATGCTCAATACAAAAAAAAAATTTGTTAGATTTATTTTTATCATTGCTTAAATTTTATGTCTTTCACAGGGTCCTTTTGTTATTTTCCAACATACAGAACATTTTTCTCCCTCTGCTTTGTTTGTTTCAACTAAAATGTCTTCTGTTTCATTTTTTTGAATTTCTGCAGATGAAGTAATACAAAGTTCTGATAAATCTATTCCCTCAACTATTTGTAATTTCTCTTGATTAAGTTTGATTATAATCGCAGCCTCCAAGCTTGATCCAATTTCTTTGTTTGCTCTTTTTTCTTCAATACTTAAATTGCAAATATCTCTTATTTTAAGTAATTCTCTCCATTTTTCATTTAATTTCAAATTCTCAAATTTTTTTGGAAAATTTAAGAACTTCTCTAAATGAATGCTTTTATTTTTTTTCGATACAAGTTGATAAATTTCTTCTGTTGTGAAAGATAAAATTGGAGCAAACCATTTTAATAATGAATTAAGTATAATGTTCAATAATTTTATTGTTGATTTTCTTTTTTTTGAATCTTTAGAGTCGCAATACAAAGTGTCTTTTCTGATATCAAAATAGAATGCTGATAAATCTACAGTGCAAAAATTTAACAATTCTTTATATAAGTTATGAAAATCATAATTTTTAAAATATTCATTAAAATTTTTATTTAAACAGTATATTTTATGCAACATAAATTGTTCTAATTCTGGTAATTTTTCAGGATTAATATTTTCTAAATCTATGTCTTCAAAAGTATCATTTAAATTCCCGAGTAAATATCTGAATGTATTTCTAATTTTTCTATAAGATTCTGAATGTTGATCTAAAATTGAATAATCTATCCTCAAATCTTCTGCATAATTTGAAGATGCCACCCAAATTCTAAGAATATCTGCTCCATATTTTTTTAAAATATCTTCTGGGGCAATTACGTTACCTAGGGATTTAGACATTTTTAATCCTTTGCCATCAACAACAAATCCATGTGAAAGAATAGATTCAAATGGTGCTCTTCCTCTTGTTCCACATGACTCTAATAATGACGAATGAAACCAGCCTCTATGTTGGTCTGATCCTTCTAGATACATTGAAGCTGGCCATTTTAAATCTTTTCTTTTTTCCAAAACAAATGAATGTGTTGAGCCACTATCAAACCAAACTTCAACAATGTCACTTAATTTTTCATAATCATCTGATTTATATTTTTTTCCTAAAAATTTTTGTGGATCATCAGAAAACCAACAGTCCGAACCTTCTTTTTCGTAGATATTTGCGATTGTTTCAAAAACATCGTCGTCAACTAAAATTTCATTAGTTTTTTTATTTAAAAAAATAGGTAATGGAACTCCCCAAACCCTTTGCCTAGATACACACCAATCTGGTCTAGTTTCAATCATTGATTTTAATCTCTCTTTACCTTTATTTGGATAAAAGGTTGTTTGATCTATCGCCTTTAAAGCTTTATCTCTTAGTTTATGACTATCCATAGAAATAAACCATTGCGGCGTTGCTCTATGAACAAGTGGAGCTTTTGATCTCCATGAATGTGGATAAGAATGAGTCAGCTCACCACTCGACAGTAGTTTTTTTTGTTCTTTTAGCTTTTCTATAACGATTGGGTTAGCTTTAAAAATGTGTGTACCTTCAAATAACGGTACATTATTTGTATATTTGCCATCTCCATCGACTGTTTCAATTGCTTTTATTCCATTGGTTAAACAAAGATTAAAATCATCAGGTCCATGACTAGGTGCACAATGAACTATTCCTGTTCCTTGTTCAGTCGTAACAAATCTAGCTTCAAGCATTGGTATATCGTAATCATAACCCTCTTCAAAAAATGGATGTTTACAAATTGTATCCTTTAGTTCTTTTCCCTTAAATTTTTTTAAATTTTTGAATTTTTCAATTTTACAGTCTTTAATAACAGATTCTAGTAAAGCTTCTGCTATAACAATTTTCTTGTTCTTAAAATCACCATCATCACTTATTTCGATTAATAAATAATCTAAATTTTCATTGTAAGCCAAAGCCTTGTTTGCAGGAATTGTCCAAGGTGTTGTTGTCCAGATAACAATAGAACTTTTTTTAAGATCGTTAATATTGGAAAATTTTACTTCAAAGGTTGCATATATTGTATCAGATTTATGGTCTTGATATTCCACTTCTGCATCAGCTAGGGCTGTTTTTTCCACTGTAGACCACAATACAGGCTTGAACCCTCTATAAAGACTTCCCTCTTTTAAAAATTTTCCAAGCTCTCTTACAATTTGTGCTTCGGCATCATAACTCATTGTAGAGTAATAATTTTCCCAATCTCCAACAACACCTAACCTTTTAAATTGTTCTTTGTGAACTTCTATCCATTTTTCTGCAAAAGACCTGCATTCTTTTCTAAATTCAACAACTGGAACTTCGTTCTTATTTTTTTTATTTTTTTTATATTGTTCTTCTATTTTCCACTCAATTGGCAATCCATGACAATCCCAACCTGGAACATAAACTGAATCTTTTCCATCCATTTGGTGAAATTTAACAATTATATCTTTTAGAATTTTATTTAAAGCTGTTCCCATATGGATATTCCCATTAGCATAGGGAGGACCGTCATGGAGTACAAATTTTTCCTTGCCTTTTCTAGAGGCTCGTAACTCTTTATAAAGATTTATATTTTTCCATAATTCTAAAATTTTAGGCTCTCTTATTGGCAAATTTGCTTTCATAGAAAAAGCTGTCTTAGGAAGATTTATTTGGTCTTTGCTCATTTTATTTTCTTCGCAATTAATAAGTCGATTTTAATTTGTTTTCTCAATTGTTCCACATTTTTGAATTTTTTTTCTTTTCTAATAAATCTTATAAATTTTACTGTTAAATCCTTATTATATAAATTTCCAGAAAAATTAAATAAATGAACCTCTAATAATATTTTTTTTTCTTTGAATGTTGGTCGATATCCTAAATTTGCTATACCTTTAATAATTTTTGAATTAGAAATCATTTTTGCTTTTACGGCATAAACTCCAGGACATGCCAAAACATAATCCTTAATATCAATGTTGGCAGTTGGAAAACCAATTTTTTTTCCTAGTTGTTTTCCTTTCTGGACCTTGCCCTGAATTGACCACTCTCTATTTAAAAGTTTATTCACTTCATTTAATTTGCCTTTTTGTAAATAATTTCTAATCAAAGATGAAGAAACTATTCTTTTTTTAATTAAAAATGGTTTTGGTTTAACTATTTTATAATTACATTTAGCTTCATATTTAATTAATTGTTTTACATCGCCTTCTCTTTTATTTCCAAATCTAAAATTGTTACTCACAAAAATAAATTTTGCTTGAAGTTTTTTATTTAGAATATTTTCAATAAAATTAACTGAATTTGTTTTGGAGAATTCTTTATTAAATTTTTTTGTAATTATAAAATCAACATTAAATTTATTTAATAGGCTAATTTTTTGTCTTTGATTAGATATTCTAAAATTCTTAATTTTATTATTAAAATACATTTTGGGCATTGGTTCAAATGTCAAGACTCCAATTTTTAAAGAAAATTTTTTTTTATAATCACTAGCTAATTTAAATAACTTTTGATGACCCAAGTGAAGTCCATCAAAGTTTCCAATCAAAATTATTGAACCTTTGTGTTCATTTTTAATATTAAAACTATTATATAAATTCATCAATTTTACCATTTTAATTCTGATTGGATATAATTGCAGATTGCTTCATAAGACTTTGATGTTTTTTCAATTCCATTTTTTTTAATTTCATCCTTATGAATTCCATTAGAAATAATGAGAGAGTCAAAATTTAAAAGATTTGCACCTTTTATATCTGTATTTAAATTATCACCAATTGACAGTATTTTTTTATTTTTGTTATTAATAGACTGATTATAAACTTCTGGATAAGGTTTACCAAAATAAATAACTTCACCTGCCATTTTCTCAAAAACCATTGCAACAGAACCAGCACACAATTCTCTTTTATTTCCTCTATCAACTATCAAGTCAGGATTAGTACAAATCATTTTTTTTTTCACACTATTCTCAAACAAATTTTTATAAAACTTCAAATCCTCACTATAGTTGTCAAACAATCCTGTGCATAATATATATTCACTATCCTCAATTTTTTCTGATTTCATTGTTTTAAAATCTTTGAATAAATCAAAATCTCTTGGTGGCCCAACATGAAAAAAAGTGTTGTTTAGTAAATTCTTTTTTAAGTAATTTAAAGCCGCTTCACCTGAGGTAAAAACATGATCTCTAATTTCTTTTTGCATGCCCATCTTTTCTAAAAAAGATTTAACGACACTATTTGGTCTTGGAGCATTAGTTAGTAATATGTAATCTTTCTTTTTTCTTGTAATTTCATTTAAGACTTTTAGTGCTTCTTGATAAAGAGAAACTCCATTATGGACTACTCCCCATAGATCTATATAAAACAACTCATAGTTATCAACGATAGAGCTAAGACCCTCTTTGTCTAAATTTTTAGTCATCAAAATAATCTATAACCCATAAAATCCTCAAATTCCTATATTTTTTAACCAACTTATTTTGAACTATATCTTGAAATAGTAGGGCCAATCTCTATATGAAGTCCATACTATAAAGGAGAATTTATGAAATTTAGACCGTTACATGATCGAGTTTTAATAGAGGTTTTAGATGGCAGCGAAAAGACTGCTGGTGGAATAATAATACCTGATACAGCGCAAGAGAAACCTCAAGAAGGTAAAGTCGTTGCTGTTGGAGGTGGTGCTAAAACTGAAGACGGAAAAATAGTTCCAATGGATGTTAAAGTGGGTGACAAGGTTTTATTTGGCAAATGGTCAGGAACCGAAGTCAAAATTGATGGTAAAGAATATAGCATAATGAAAGAGTCTGACATTATGGGTGTTTCAAGCAAATAATTTAATTTAAAGGAGAAAATGAAATGGCAAAAATTGTAAAGTTCGATGCTGAAGCAAGAGCAGCGATGATAAGAGGTGTAAATATTCTTGCTGATACAGTTAAGGTAACTTTAGGCCCCAAGGGTAGAAACGTTGTAATGGATAAATCTTATGGCGCTCCAAGAATAACTAAAGATGGTGTTTCAGTAGCTAAAGAAATAGATTTAGAAGATAAATTTGAAAATATGGGTGCACAAATGGTAAAAGAAGTTGCAAGCAAAACAAATGATGAAGCTGGCGACGGAACTACTACAGCAACTATTTTAGCTCAAGCAATTGTTAGAGAAGGCGTAAAATATGTTACAGCTGGCATGAATCCAATGGATGTTAAAAGAGGAATTGATGCAGCTGTAGATGTTGTTAAACAAAACCTTGTCTCTTCTGCAAAAAAAGTAAAGGATAGTGATGAAATTGCACAAGTTGGAACAATTTCTGCAAATGGTGATAAAGAGATTGGAACAATGATTGCAAAAGCAATGCAAAAAGTTGGTAACGAAGGCGTAATAACTGTTGAGGAAAATAAAGGTATCGAGACAGAGTTAGATGTAGTTGAAGGTATGCAGTTTGATAGAGGATATTTATCGCCATATTTTATTACTAACAGTGATAAGATGACAACTGAATTAGAAAATCCTTTTATTCTTTTGCATGAAAAAAAATTAACAAATCTTCAGCCAATGGTTCCACTTTTAGAAGCAGTTGTGCAAGCTGGTAGACCATTAATGATAATTTCTGAGGATGTTGAGGGTGAAGCATTGGCAACCTTAGTAGTCAACAAATTAAGAGGTGGATTAAAAGTTGTAGCTGTTAAAGCTCCAGGATTTGGTGATAGACGAAAAGCAATGCTTGAAGATATTGCAATACTAACTGGTGGTCAGGTTATTTCTGAGGATTTAGGTATTAAACTTGAAAATGTTAAACTTGATGATCTTGGTTCTTGTAAGAAAATAAAAGTTGATAAAGATAATAGCACTATTGTAAATGGTAGTGGTAAAAAATCAGATATTGAAGCAAGATGTTCATCAATAAAACAACAAATTGATGAAACAACATCAGATTATGATAAAGAAAAACTTCAAGAAAGATTAGCAAAACTAGCCGGTGGAGTTGCTGTAATTAAAGTTGGAGGTGCAACTGAAGTAGAAGTTAAGGAAAGAAAAGATAGGGTTGAAGACGCATTAAATGCTACAAGAGCTGCTGTTGAAGAAGGTATTGTAACTGGTGGTGGTTGTGCATTGCTATATGCTGCTCAAGATCTTGAAAAAGTAAAAGCTAAAGGTGAAGATCAAAAAGCTGGCGTTGACTTAGTTAGAAGAGCATTAGAGGCTCCCATAAGACAAATTACTAAAAATGCTGGAGTAGATGGCTCAGTAGTAGTTGGTAAATTGTTAGAACAAAATAAAAAATCTCATGGTTATGATGCACAAAATGAGGAATATTGTGACATGTTTGCTAAGGGTATTATAGATCCTGTAAAAGTTGTTAGAACTGCTCTTCAAGATGCAGCTTCAATTTCTGGACTATTAGTAACTACAGAAGCTATGATAGCTGATAAACCAGATGAAAAA
>MDSW01011387.1_pt1 | contig 15570 bp, 13 predicted proteins | sample 811171 | NCBI WGS metagenome assembly MDSW01 (sample SAMN05326641, study PRJNA326480) | marine metagenome | isolation source: seawater | place: Atlantic Ocean: North West | collected 2012
AAGGAATTTATGAGATATAAAAAATATGTTTTTATCTACTTACGAGAACAGAATAGACAAAAAGGGAAGGGTGTCAGTGCCTGCTAGCTTTAGATCACACCTTTCAAATTTGGGATATAATGGAATTATTTGCTATCCTTCGTTTAATAATCAATCCATTGAAGCATGTTCACAAGATAGAATTGAAAAACTTTCGAGCAGCATTGACTCTTTAAATCCGTTTGAAGAAAAAAGAGATTTTTTTGCCACATCAATTTTATCAGAAAGTATGAATTTACAGTTTGATGGTGAAGGTAGAATATCACTTTCTTTAAAATTATTAAAACATGCAAAAATCAAAAGTAGCATGTTATTTGTTGGTCAAGGTCAAACATTCCAAATATGGGAACCTAAAGCATTTGAAAAATTTAAGACTATTGCAAGAAAAAAGGCAAATATAAACCGTGCGAGTCTTAAATGGGAAAAACATTTTAATAACAATGAGGGGAAATAAAAATGACAATTAACTTTAAAGCACCAGACATAAGAGAATTAAAACCAAGAATATTAGTCATAGGAGTTGGAGGAGCAGGAGGAAATGCAGTAAATGAAATGATAGACTCTGGCTTACAAGGAGTTGAGTTTGTAGCTGTTAATACTGATGCTCAAGATTTAAAAACTAGTAGAGCAAAAGCAAGAGTTCAAATAGGATTAAATTTGACAAAAGGTTTAGGAGCAGGTGCAAAGCTAGATATTGGTCAAGCAGCAGCAGATGAATCTTTAAATGAAATTGTAAATTTATTACAAGGTGCGAATATGGTTTTTATTACTGCAGGTATGGGTGGTGGAACTGGGACTGGAGCAGCTCATGTTATAGCAAGAGCAGCGAAAGAGTTAAATATTCTAACAGTTGGTGTTATTACATTACCCTTTTTGTATGAAGGCCCTTCAAGGATGAGAAGAGCACAACAAGGTCTTGAAGAGTTAAGAAAGCATGTAGATACTATAATTGTAATTCCTAATCAAAATTTATTTAAGATAGCAAATGAACAGACAACTTTTAAAGAGTCATTTAATTTATCGAATAATGTTTTAAGACATGGTGTACAAAGTGTTACCGATTTAATGGTTAGGCAGGGTTTAATAAATTTAGATTTTGCAGACGTAGAAACTGTCATGGCATCTATGGGCAAGGCAATGATGGGAACGGGAGAAGCTGAAGGAGAAGGAAGAGCAATAAAGGCTACAGATATGGCACTTAATAATCCACTAATTGATGACTATACTCTTAAGGGAGCAAAAGGCTTATTGGTAAATATTACTGGAGGAGACGATCTTAAACTTTTTGAAGTAGATGAGGCAGTAAATAAAGTTAGATCAGAAGTAGATCCAGAAGCAGAAATAATAATAGGATCAATTACTGATCCAGCTTTAGATGGTAAAATGCGAGTATCTATTGTTGCAACATCGCTTGATGGACAACAACCTGAGTCAAAATCTGTAATTAATATGGTTCATAGAATTCAGAATAGAAATCCTGGATATTCAGATTTTGGCAGCAATGGATCAGCACAATCATTTAATTTTTCTACTCCTGTTTCTAGTCCGGTTTCAAATGGAGCAAATGCATTAAAATTAGAAAACGAAGTTATAGAAGAAACTCACTCCTCGATTTCTTCAACTGAAGCAAGCAATGAGAACTTATCAGGTATGCAAGAGACAGAGCCTAATATTATGTCAGAGAACATTGTTCAAGATGACTCAGTAAATGAACATGAGCAGTCATTTACTGAAGAAGCAATTGAAACATCTGAGGAAAAAATTATTAAAGATTCTGATGAATTAGAAAAGCAATCTTCAAATGGTTTAGAAAATTTTGGAATAGAAGAGGAAACTCCAGAACTTTTCAACTCTGATAATAATGAACTTGAAGATATCGCTTCTGATAAAAGAAATGAAGAAGATGATGATTTAGAAATACCAGCATTTTTAAGAAGACAAAAAAACTAATGGTCTTCAAAAAAATAAATGATAGCCACCATAATACTGGAAAACCAAAAACATTATCCAGTATTGCTAAAAGAAATAATTAGTGTAATTTCCCCTCAACATGGTGGCACATTTATTGACTGTACTTTTGGTCAAGGCGGTTATTCAAAAAAAATCTTAGAATATTCAGATACTAAAGTAATAGCAATTGACAGGGATGATGAGTCATTAAAAAAAGCTAATGAAATTCTTAAAAATTATAAAGATAGATTTTTATTTAAAAATATAAAATTTAGTCAACTTAATAATTTAAAATTAAAAAAAGAAAATATAAAAGGTGCTATTTTTGATCTAGGTTATTCTTATACACAAATAAAAAGTCCTAAAAAAGGTTTATCTTTTGATAGTAAAGGTGAGCTAAACATGAAAATGGGTTTAAATAATTTTTCAGCTAAAGACGCAATAAATAAGTTGGAAGGAAGAGAGCTAGAAAAGATATTTAAATATTTTGGAGAAGAAAAAGAAAGTAAGAGAATTGCGTTTAATATTATAAAACAACGAAAGTTAAAAGTTATTAATACTGAAGACTTAGTAAAAATTATAGATTCATCAAAAAAAAAAAAAAATTTTAAAACACATAGCGCTACAAAAGTTTTTCAAGCTTTAAGAATATTTGTTAATAGAGAAATTAGTGAATTAATTTTTGGCCTTATTAACTCTACAAAAATCATAAAAAAAAATGGAATTATTGCGGTTGTAAGCTTTCATTCATTGGAAGACAAAATTGTTAAATATTTTTTTAAAACGTTATCTGAAAATAAAAGTGTTTCTAGATATCTTCCAAAAAATAAAGAAAAAGTTAATTTATTAAAGTTAATAAATAAAAAACCAATATTGCCATCTTCAAAAGAAATAAAAGAAAATCCTCCTTCAAGATCGGCCAAATTAAGATTTGCTAAAAAAATTGAAGATTTTTATGATTTTGAAACAGATATTTTAAATAAATTTAAGTATTTACTAGATATTGAAAATTATTCTGAAAAGTTATGAAAAAAACATTTTTAATTTCACTAATTTTAGTACTTATAGTTATCACAACTATTACAAAAAATTCAACTCAAGAAATAGAAAATAAAATTTTTAGTAAAAGAGAGAATATCAGTGCTTTAAAAGATAAATATGAATTTGTTCTTTTAGATTATAATTTTTTAAGTTCACCAGAAAAATTATTAGAATATCAAACAAAATATTTTGAAAAAGATTTAATTTCTAGAAATATTAATGAAATTAAAAAAATAGATATTAGAGGTAATAATTTAATAATAAAAAATTTAATAAAAGAATAGACTATGAGTAATAATAACGAAAGACTGGTTTTAGAAAATTATGATAATAAATTTTTATATGAAAAAAATAAATCTAATTTAAATATTACATTTAATAGAATTGCTTTTATTTTTTTCTTATTTTTAGCAATATGTTGTGTTTATTCAATTAAAGTATTTTATTTAGGCTCTTTAAACTCTAAAATAAAAATACAAAAAAAAATAATTATTAAAAATAATTATAGAGCTGATATTCTAGATAATAGTGGTAATTTTTTAGTAAAAACATTACCTACGACAGATATAGGTATTAATCCAAACTATATAATAGATAAAAAAAAATTTTTGATTAATTTACGATTAATTTTCCCAAACAAGGATTTTACTGAAATAAAAAAAAAAATTTACGGTAAAAAATTTTTCTATCTTGAAAAAAAAATTAGCCAAGAAAAATATCAAAAACTTAGATTGTTAGGTGATAAATCTATAATTTCTGAAGAGAAATTATTAAGAATATATCCTCAAAAAAATCTTTTTAGTCATATAATTGGCCAAATTGATGATGATAACAATGGAATATCTGGAATAGAAAAATCTTTTGATTATGAATTAAAAACTAGAAAAAAACCTTTAGAACTAACAGTAGACATTGATATTCAATATTTAATAAGAGAAGAACTTTTGAAATATCAAGAAATCTTTAGAAGCATAGGTAGTGCCTCAATTCTTATGAATGTAAATAATGGAAATTTACTTTCTATGGTTTCATTGCCAGATTTTAATCTTAACAAAAGAGAAAATATTGATGATGAAAATTATATAAACAGAAATACAAAAGGCGTATACGAATTAGGTTCTGTTTTTAAAACATTTACAGTAGCTGCTGGTTTTCACGAGGGTGTTGTTGAACCTAAAACTGAATATTTGAATTTAGAAAAGAAACTAAAATGTGGTAAATTTATAATTCGAGAATATAGTGATAAAACTCCAACAAATCTTAATGTTGAAGAAATATTAATACGATCAGGAAATATTGGATCAGTTAGAATAGGACAAAAAATAGGTATAGAAAAATTTAAATCATTTTTAGATAAAATTGGAGTTTTAAATAAAATAGATTTTGATATAGAGGAGGTTGGTAAACCAATTCCATTTAATTGGGGAAAGTGCAAATTGGCAACAGCCTCATATGGTCATGGTATAACTACTACACCGTTACAATTAGCCAAAGGATATTCTATAATAGTAAATGGTGGTTTTAATATTGAACCAACATTAATTAAATCAGAATTAAAGAATAATTTAACAAAAAAAAGGATTTTAAATATTGGAGTATCAAAAAAAATAAATGAAATACTTAGAAAAATTGTAACCAATAAAGAGGGAACTGCAGAACTAGCAAATGTATATGGATATGAAGTTGGAGGAAAAACGGGAACAGCACAAAAAGCTGTCAAAGGAGGTTATTCAAGAGGAAAGATCAATACTTTTGCTGCCGTTTTTCCAATCTCAAATCCAAAATATATTTTAATTGTTTTATTAGATGAACCCAAAACAAATAGTGAGTATATTTATCATTATAGAGATGGCTCACCACCAACTAAAGGAACACCATACAATACTGCTGGATGGACTTCTGTTGAAGTTGTTGGCAAAATTATAGAAAAAATTGGGCCAATTTTAGCCACAAAATATGAGGAATTTAAATAAACTCATGTTAATTGGTAATTATTTTCAAAACATAAATTTAAAATATAAAAAACATTATTTTTCTGGTTTGAGCTTTAATAGCAAAACTTGCAAAAAAAATGATATTTTTTTTGCAATAAAGGGAAATGAAAATGATGGTAATAAATTTATTGATAGCGCAATAAAAAAAGGCGCTAAAACAATAGTTTCAAATCAAAAATTTGAGGGATTAAAAAATAAAATACTTTATATTAAATCTTTAAATGTAAGAAAATCACTAGCAGAAATTTCTTATAATATTTGTAAATCAAAACCAATTAATCTTGTTGCTGTAACAGGAACTAATGGAAAATCTTCTATTGTAGATTTTTATTTTCAAATATTAAGTTTAAATAAAAAGAAAGTAGCTTCAATTGGAACCTTAGGTGTAAAAACTATTTACAAAAAAATAAAAATTTCAAATACTACATTAGACCCAATTAGACTAAGTAACTATTTGAAATATTTAAAGAAAAAAAAAATAGATAACGTAATATTAGAGGCTTCAAGTCATGGTCTTAAACAAAATAGATTAGATGGATTAAAATTTGATACAGCCATATTTACAAACTTATCTCATGATCACCTAGATTATCATAAAAATTTTGAAGATTATTTAAGTTCTAAGCTTTATCTATTTAAAAAATTATTAAAAAAAAATTCTAATATAATTACTGACAATTCAATACCAGAGTATCAAAAAATTAAAGACATAAGCAAAAAACATAAATTAAAATTGAGTACAATATTTAATAATGATAGTAATCTTAGAATAATTTCACACAGGTATTATCAGGGTAAACAAATAATCAAAATTAAGTATAAAAATAACTTTTATGATTTTGAGACTGACTTAATTGGAAAAATTCAAATAAAAAATATATTAATGGCAATGATTGCTGCAGAAAAAAGTAATATTAACTTTAAACAAATAACAAATAAAATTAGTAAAATAAAACCAGTAAATGGAAGGTTGGAAAAAATTGGAAAAATTAAAAATAAATCAACTGTAATTTTAGATTATGCTCATACTCCAGATGCACTCAAAACATGTTTAGAAAATATAAAGGAGCAATTTAAAGATAAGAAAATTTCGATAGTTTTTGGATGTGGAGGTAATAGAGATCAATCTAAGAGACGATTAATGGGCAAGATAGCAAATTACTATTGTCATAGAATTTATCTAACTGATGACAATCCAAGAAAAGAGAATCCAAAAAAGATAAGATCAGAGGTTAAAAGGTTAATAAATAATAAAAAACTTTATGAAATAGCTAGTAGATCGAAAGCAATCAAAGAGGCAGTGCTGAATTTAAAAACAGGTGAAATTTTGGTGGTAGCGGGTAAAGGTCATGAAAATATTCAAGATTATGGTGATACTAGAAACTTTTTTTCTGACAAAAAAAATATTTTAAAATGCATAAAAATAAAAAATAAAAATTTGTCAAAAGATTTAAAGATTAATATTTTAAGAGAAATAAGTAATACTAATATTATTTCTATCAAAACAAAAATTAATAATGCCTCAATAAACTCAAAGGAAATAAAAAAAAAAGATATTTTTTTTGCTATAAAAGGTAAATATAAAAATGGAAATCTATTTGTAAAGGAGGCCTTTGATAAGGGTGCTTCTTTAGCAATTGTTAATAAATTTGATAAGTCGATCAAAGCTTCTAGACAGATTAAAGTAAAGGACACATTAAAGTTTTTGACCGACTCATCAAAAATTTTAAGAGAAAACTCATCAAGTAATATTATAGCTATTACGGGTAGTTGTGGCAAAACTTCTTTAAAAGAGTTAATTGGAAATACACTAAAAAAAATTAGTAAGGTTACGTATTCGAAAAAATCATTTAATAATAAATTTGGTGTTCCATTAAGTTTATTTAATTTAAAAGAAAAAGATGATTTTGGGATTTTTGAAGTTGGAATGGATAAAAAAGGTGAAATAAATTATTTATCAAAAATTATAAAACCTGAAGTTGGAGTTATTACTAATATCTCTTATGCCCATGCAAAAAATTTCAAAAATTTAAAACAAATAGCTTTAGCTAAATCAGAAATTATAGATAATATAAAAAATGATGGAGCAATAGTTTTAAATGCTGATGATCAATTTTACAGCTTGCATAAAAAAATTGCTTTAAAAAAGAATTTAAAAATTTGTTCTTTTAGTATTAAAAAAAAAAAATCTGATATAAGACTCAGCTCAATTATTAAAAAAGGTAAAAAATATAAAGTTGTAATTATTAAAGATAATCAAAAATTATATTTTTATTGTTCCTCAAATTTTGAAAACTACATTAAAAATTTATTAGCTACTTTAGCTGTAATTGGAATTTTTATGGATATTAATAAATTAGATAAAAATATCTTTTATAGATATAAACTACCGAAAGGAAGAGGAGATATTTCAAAAATTAAGATTTATAAAAAAAATATATATCTAGTTGATGAAAGTTATAATTCAAATCCACTATCTTTAAAAACTGCAATAAAGAACTTTGATTTGATTAAAACAAATAAATCAAAAAAACATTTACTATTAGGAGATATGCTTGAATTAGGTAGACATTCAAAAAAATTACATTCTAAGATTGGTAATGATATAAATAAAACATCTATCAACTATGTTAATGTTATTGGCAAACATATCGAAGAAACATACAAAAATATTAATAAAAATAAAAAAGGAGTGATTTTAAAAAAAAATTCTCAAATAATTAAATTGATAAAAAACAATATAAATAATAATGATTATCTAATGATTAAAGGTTCAAATTCTACAGGCTTACATAATCTAGTTAATGTTTTAAAGAATGGAAAAATTAATGCTTTATAATTTAATTTTAAACTTTGTTGATCAATATACATTCCTAAATGTTTTTAAGTATCTTACCTTTAGAACAGGTCTAGCTATGTTCACTTCGATGGCAGTAGTGCTTTTAATAGGCACTCCTTTTATAAACTTTTTTTCTGCTAGACAAATATTAGACCCAATAAGAGAAGATGGGCCAACTGAACACATAATAAAAAAAATTGGCACACCAACAATGGGAGGTGTTCTAATTCTGATAGGATTATTTTCAGGTATCTTGTTATGGGGAGATTTATCCAGTACATATATTTGGTTTCTACTTTTCATAGTTTTATCTTTTGGTGTTTTGGGAGCATATGATGATTATAAAAAGATAAAATTTAAAAATTCATCAGGTATTTCTTTTAAATTTAAAATTATTTCACAAATTTTAATAGCAATAATTGGTATACTTTTATTGAAATATTTTTCTGATTATGATGGATTATCAAATTTATATTTTCCTTTCTTTAAAAATTTAATAATAAATTTAGGATGGTTTTTTATTCCATTTTCTGTATTTATAATTGTAGGATCTTCAAATGCTGTAAACTTAACAGATGGACTTGATGGTCTTGCTACAGTTCCAGTTATATTAGTTGCGGCATGCTTTGCATTTATTAGTTATGTTACAGGAAACATAGTCTTTTCAGAATATTTGCAGATACCCTATATTCAAGGCGTTGGAGAGGTTTCTGTATTTTGTGGATCTATTATAGGAGCTTGTCTAGGATTTTTATGGTTTAACGCTCCACCAGCTAAAATTTTTATGGGTGATACAGGCTCTTTGGCGCTTGGAGGCTCTCTTGGAGCAATTGGAATTATTACTAAACATGAAATAGTTTTAGCTATTACAGGAGGACTATTTGTATTTGAGGCGACCTCTGTAATAGTTCAAGTAGTTTCTTATAAATTAACTGGAAAAAGAGTTTTTAAGATGGCACCAATACATCATCATTTTGAAAAAAAAGGTTGGGCAGAGTCTACAGTTGTTATTAGATTTTGGATTATCTCTATTATTTTAGCAATGATTGGTTTGGCAACATTAAAATTAAGATAATGCTCAAAAATAAACATATCTTTTTAAAAAAAAAGATTTTAATTTATGGACTAGGCAAAAGTGGCTTATCAACCTACCATTACCTAAAAAAAAATAATTTTCTTTATTTATTTGATGATCAAAAAAATTTGATAAAAAATAGTGATATTAAAAAAAAATTAATTACCTTCAGTGATATTATCCGTAAAGAATTTGATCACATTATTGTTAGTCCTGGAATAGATATTAAAACATGTAAACTAAATAAATATTTAATACAAAATTTAGATAAAATTTATACTGATTTAGATGTTTTTTATAGTTTTCACAGTGATAAGAAAAATATTGCCGTAACGGGCACAAATGGAAAATCTACCACTGTTAAAATAATATACGATATATTAAAGGATCAAAAATTTGATGCTCGTTTAGTAGGAAATATAGGTAATCCCATTCTCCTAGAAAAAAGAATTAAAAAAAAAACTATTTTTGTTGTCGAGGCCTCTTCTTACCAACTGGAATATAGTAAATTATTCAAGGCGCATTTTGCTGTAATATTAAATATTTCACCTGATCATTTAGAAAGACATGGAAATTTAAGAAATTATATTAAGTCAAAGTTTAAGATAATTAAAAATCAATCGAATAAAGATGTGGCATTTTTAAATACAAAAAATAGATATATTAAAAAAGGAATTAAAGAAAATAAAGTTTTCTCAAATATAATTAGAATAGATAAAAACATTAGCACGAGTGTTTTAAATAAAATCAATAATCCATATTTTTTTACAGAAGGTAATAAAGAAAATTTATCGACTGTTATAGAGGTTTTAAAAAAATTTAACATCAAGAAAAATAAAATATTTAAATTTTTAAAAAACTTTAAAGGTTTAAAATATAGACAGCAAATAATTTATAAATCAAAAAAACTAACGATTATAAATGACTCAAAAGCAACAAGTTATTCATCTTCAATTAGTATACTTAAATCACTGTCAAATGTTTTTTGGATTGTTGGAGGTATTCCAAAAAAAGGTGATAAGTTTTTATTACCAAAAAAATATTGTAAAACATTTCAAGTCTATATTTTTGGTAAAAATCAAAAACTTTTTTTGAAGCAATTAAAAAATAAGATGTATCACCAAGTGTTTCCTAAGCTTTCTCATTTAATTAAAAAAATTAGCTATGATATTAAAAAAGAAAAAAATAAAAAACATAAAACTATTCTTTTTAGCCCTGCAGCAGCTTCATTTGATTCCTTTAAAAATTTTGAAGATAGAGGTAAAAAATTTAATCAATTAATAAAAAATTTAAAAAAATAATTTATGCAAAATAGAATCTTTTTTTATAAATTTTATTATGATTGGTGGAAAAATATAGATAAAACTATTTTTTTTCTAATAATATTATTGTTTTCTTTGGGTTTATTTTTTTCTTTAGTATCTACTTCATTAATAGCTTCAGACAAATTGAACACTAATAGTTATTATTTTTTTTTTAAACATTCTTTTTATATTATTATTGGAGTATTTTTTGTTATTTTTTTTTCATCGCTCAAAGAAAAACTTTTATTTCAAATTTCATTTTTATTATTCATAATTTTTTTTATTTTTTTATTTTTAGTTCCCTTTATTGGTGTTGAAGTTAAAGGATCAAAAAGATGGTTAGATTTTTTATTTTTACCAAGATTCCAGCCAATAGAAATTTTAAAACCTTTTATCATTGTTTTAGTAGCTACAATTTTATGTTCTGAAAAAAATCAGAACTTATATTATAAATATTTATTAAGCTTTATTGCGATTTTACCAATAATATATCTTTTAATAACACAGCCAGATATAGGACAAACTTTTTTAGTATTTTTAACTTGGTTAAGTTTAATTTTTGTATCAGGTATTAATTTATTAATTTTCTTCTTATTTTTCACATTAATTTTATCATCTTTGTTGTATCTAATAATTTTTGTTGAAAGATTTAATTACATTTTGATTAGATTAAAATCATTTTTAGATCCCTATTCAGGAAATAACTATCAGTCAGAAAAAGCCTCTGAGGCAATTATAAATGGTGGTTTTTTTGGAAAAGGTATAGGTGAAGGTATATTAAAAAATAGAGTTCCAGAGGCTCATACAGATTATATAGTTTCAGTTATATCTGAAGAATTTGGTGCAATAATCATAATTGCTTTAATGATAATTTTTTTATTTTTTATATACCAGGTTTTTAAAAAATTATATTATGAAAAAAATAATAAAATTAAATTAATTTTAGTAGGTTCTGTTTCAATTATATTATTTCAAGCATTAATTCATATTGGAGTTAATATAAGATTATTTCCTACTACTGGAATGACATTACCTTTTTTAAGTTATGGTGGCTCTTCAATAATAGGTATATCAATTTTATCTGGTATTATTTTGAATCTCACCAAGAGAAAGATTAATACTATATGAAAAAAATATTAATCAGCACTGGTGGTTCTGGAGGGCATGTAGTGCCTGCAACAATATTATACGAACATTTAAAAGATGATTTTAAAGTATATTTAAGTTGCGATATAAGAGGTACTAAATTTTTAAATAAGAAAAAGTATGATTTAAAAATTATAAATACACCAAGAATAACTAAAAATTTTGCCTGGCTACCTTTTCAAATTTTCTTTATTTTATACTTAATAATTAAATCTTTATTTTTTTTAAAAAATAAAAAAATTGATCTTATAATATCTACTGGTGGTTATATGTCCCTGCCTTTATGTTTAGCCGCAAAAATAATTAATATTAAGATATTTTTATTTGAACCAAATATGGTTTTAGGTAGAGTAAATAGAATATTCCTAAAATTTTGCGATAAAATTTTTTGCTATTCAAATGAAATTAAAAATTTTCCGAGTAAATTAAAAAATAAAATTTCATTAATTCCAGCATTATTGAGAAAAGAATTTTACAGAATTAAAAGCAGAAATTTAAAAACTTATGTTTCCAGATTAAACAAAAATGAAATTAATTTATTAATAATTGGTGGAAGCCAAAGAGCAAAATTATTTGATACAGTAATTGAAAGTTCAATAATAGAATTATCAAAAAAATATGAATTAAAGATATTTCAACAAACTAGCCCAAATAATTTTAATCACCTAAAAAATTTGTATTTAAAAAAAAAAATTAAAAGCCAACTATTTGACTTTAATGAGGATATCTCTAACTATATGAGTGGTTCAGATATATGTATAACTAGAGCTGGAGCATCGACTTTGGCAGAATTAATTTTTCTAAATATTCCTCACATAGCTATACCTTTACCAAGTGCTAAAGATAATCATCAGTTTGAAAATGCATCATTTTATCAATATCTTGGCTGTAATTGGATTATTCATCAAAATAAAGATAACGCAATTAATCTTACAGATAAATTACTCAATATTATTGAAAATAAAGATGAATATTTAGATAAAAAAAATAAAATGAAAAATTTAAGTTATCAAAATACATGGAATAATATAAATCAAAAACTTAAAAGTACAATTAATGAAAATTGAATTAGCAAAAACTGAAATTATTCATTTTGTTGGCATTGGTGGAATAGGGATGAGTGGTTTAGCCTTAATTATGAAAGGTATGGGTTTTAAGATTCAGGGAACAGATATTTCATTAAATAAAAATATCGAAAGATTAAAAAAAAATAAAATTAAAATTATTATTGGACATAAAAAAAAAAATATAGAAAAAGCGACAATTCTAGTTATTTCCTCAGCGATAAAAAATAATAACCCAGAAGTAATATCAGCTAAAAGTAAACAACTTCCAATTTATAAAAGAGGAGATATGCTTGCTCATATAGTTTCTTTGACTAAAAATATTGTTGTTGCAGGGTCTCATGGAAAAACAACAACCACTTCTTTGATAGCTGGAATATTTTCAAAGGCAAAATTAGATCCAACTATTATCAATGGAGGTGTGTTAAATTCATTTAATAATTCTGCAAGATTAGGCAAAAGTAATTGGTGTGTACTTGAGTCAGATGAGTCAGATGGAAGCTTTATAAAAGTACCACCTACTTACTCAATTATTACTAATGTTGATAGAGAACATATGGATTATTATAAGTCTATGGATAGATTAAGAGGATTATTTAAAGATTTTATAGAGAGAGTACCATCATTTGGTAAATCATTTATTTGTATAGATGATAAAAATAATCTTAAAATTATTAAAAAAATTAAAATTAAAAATTTTTATACATATGGAATTAATTCAAAATCACAATTTCATATAACCAATATAAACCAATCAAAAAATTTTTCAGAATTTAATCTAAATATTAAATTACCAGGTAAAAAAAACATAAAAATTAAAAATATAAAAATTCCTCTACTTGGATTACATAACATTCGAAATGCTACTGCAGCGATTGCTGTTACATTAACGATAGGAATTTCAAAAGAAATTATAAAACAAGGTTTAAAAGAATTTAAAGGTGTTCAAAGAAGATTTAATAAAATATTTACTTATAGAGAAGTTGAATTTTTTGATGACTACGCGCATCATCCCACAGAAATTAAGGAAGTTTTAAATGGGGTAAAAGAAGCTTATAAAAAAGAGGAGATAGTTTGCATATTTCAACCTCATAGAATTTCTAGGTTAAAAGATTTAACAAATGAATTTAGTTTATCATTTCTTAAGGCAGATGTTGTAATTTTATGTCCTATTTATACTGCTGGAGAAAAAATAAAGTTAGGATTTAGCTATCTAAGTTTTGCTAAAAAAATAATTAAAAACTCTAAAGTAAAAGTATATCTTGTGAAAGACCAAAATCATTTAACAAAGTTTATTAAACAAACTATTTATGGAAAAAAAATAGTTATCGGAATGGGGGCAGGGTCAATTTCTAATTGGATGAGAGAATTACCTAAATTAATATGACAAAAAGCACTGAATTAGAAAATTTTTCAAAAAAAATTAAAAGTAAAATAATTTTTAATTATGATCTTAAAAAGACAAATTGGTTTAATATCGGTGGAAAAGCTAAGGCATATTTTAAAGCAGAAAGTTTAAATGATTTAATTTTATTGATAAAAGAATTTGGTAATAAAGAAAAATTTTTTATATTAGGAGCTGGTTCAAATATTTTGATAAAAGATGATTTTTTTAATGGAATATTTATAAAATTAGGTAAAAGTTTTTCTAATATTTCTATTTTACCGAATGAAACAATAGTGGCAGGAAGTGCTACAACTGACAAAAAACTTTCTGAATTTGCAGCAGAGAATAATATTGGTGGTTTTGAATTTTTATCATGTATACCAGGAACGATTGGAGGTGGGCTCAAGATAAATTCTGGTTGTTTTGATAGAGAATTTAAAGATATTTTATTATCAATTCAAGCAATTGATACAAGTGGCAGAGTTTTGACTATTCCTTCTTCACAATTAAAATTTGAATATAGACAAAATAATCTGAGTCGTAACTTAATATTTTTAAGCGCATCATTTAAGGGAGAATTTAAAGAGAAATCTGAAATTGAAAAAAAAATTAAATATTTAAAAGAAAAAAAAGATCTTAATCAACCTACAAAAATTAAAACTGGAGGAAGCACATTCAAAAACCCCATTAAGCAAACCAATGAAAAAGTTTGGAAGTTGATAAAAAAATCAGTACCACTTAATATCAAATATGGTGGAGCAGAAATTTCAGAAAAACATTGTAATTTTTTTGTTAATAAAAACAATGCTAGTTTTAAAGATATGAAAAATTTAATTGAATTTGTAAAAGAAAAAGTAAAATTAAAAACAGGAATTAATTTAGAAACCGAAATTGAAATAATTGAATGAAAAATAAAATTTTAATTATTGGTGGTGGTATTTCTAAAGAAAGACTGATAAGTTTAGAAACTGCAAGAGAAGTTTATAAAGAATTAAAAAAAAAAAATATAAAGTTATTTTATCTGAACCAAATAATACTTTATTAAACACAATAACAAAATTTAAACCAGATGTAGTATTTAATGCGTTACACGGACAATTTGGTGAAGATGGATATATTCAAGCTGTATTAGAGTCTCTGAATGTAAAATATACTCACTCAGGTGTTTTAGCTTCTTCAATTGCCATGGATAAAGTTATTTCAAAAGAAATATATATTAAAAATAGGATACTCACACCTAAATATTTAAAATTTATATTTAATAGAAATTTATTAAATAAAAAATTAATTGTAAGAATTAATAAAAAACTGAAATTTCCAGTAGTAGTTAAACCTATAAATGAAGGTTCTAGTGTAAATGTATTTATGTGTGATAAAAAAAATTTTATTAGAAATTTAAAAAAACTCTCATCTTATAAAGAAATTTTAATTGAACAATTTATTCCTGGAAGAGAAATACAGGTTGCTATTATGGGAAAAAAAAGATTGGGAGCAATTGAGTTAGTACCAAAAAGGAAATTTTATGATTATGAAGCTAAATATAATGTCAAGGCTAAAACAAAACATATAATCCCAGTTAATCTGAGTAAAATAAATTATGAAAAAATTTTAAAAATTGCACAAAAAGCACATAATTTAATTGGATGTAAAGGAGTAACAAGATCAGATTTTAAATTTTTTAAAGGAAACTTTTATTTATTAGAAATCAATACTCAACCTGGAATGACAAAA
>MDSW01004745.1_pt1 | contig 15568 bp, 18 predicted proteins | sample 811171 | NCBI WGS metagenome assembly MDSW01 (sample SAMN05326641, study PRJNA326480) | marine metagenome | isolation source: seawater | place: Atlantic Ocean: North West | collected 2012
CGACCAGCATTACAATTCCCTGTTCCGGGAAATGCTGACCTACATGATCGAGGATCCACGCACCATTGGCGCCGGCGCGCATATGCTGTTCATGGCCAAGAATCTCGAACGCATCGGCGACCACTGCACGAATATCGCGGAATTCATTTACTTTCAAATCACTGGCGAATATCTCATCCCGCATGAGCGCCCGAAGACACCCAATACGGGTATCTGAGCAGCCCCAGGTCGAGAGGATCCGACATGAAACCCTATGTGCTCATCGCAGAAGACGAGAGTGCGGTCTCCGAACTCCTGTTCTACAACCTCAAGAAAGAGGACTATGACGTCGCAATCGCCAATGACGGCGAAGAGGCCATGCTGATGATCGAGGAGCGGGCGCCGGATCTGCTTCTTCTCGACTGGATGCTTCCGAAGGTCAGCGGCATCGAAGTGTGCCGCCGGGTGCGCAGCGGCGGGGCGAATACCAACCTGCCCATCATCATGCTGACGGCGCGTGGCGAGGAAAGCGACCGTATCCGCGGTCTTGATACCGGCGCGGACGATTATGTCACGAAGCCCTTCTCAACCACCGAACTGATGGCCCGCGTCCGGGCCGTGTTGCGGCGCATCCGTCCGGGCCTGAAAGATGACAGGATTATTGTGGGTGATATCGAAATCGACCGCGTCGCGCACCGTGTGACGCGCAATGGCAATGATATTCACCTCGGTCCGACCGAGTTCCGTCTGCTGGACTATTTCATGCAGCATCCGGGCCGTGTGTTTTCGCGCGAACAGCTGCTGGACACGGTTTGGGGATCTGACGTCTATGTTGAGGCGCGTACGGTGGACGTGCATGTCGGCCGTCTGCGGAAAGCGCTCCGCCAGGAAGGCGGGGACGATCCGATCCGGACCGTCCGCTCCGCCGGGTATGCGCTCCGCGCCGACTAGAAGAGTTCTGTCAGGAAGTCCTGCAGGCTGGCGAAGCTCCGCCGGTCAGCATCTGCATTATAGACAGTGCCCATGTCGGCATTGTTGGCGCCCAGAGTCGTGAAGGCATGGTAGGACTGGCCGTGTGCATGTAGCTGCCAGTCTGCGCCCGCTGCTCCCATCTCCTTTGCAATCGCCAGCACGTCATCCGGCGTGGCCATCGGATCGAGCCAGCCATGTTCGATCAGGACCTTCGCGCTGATCTTCGGTGAAGGGATATTTTCCGCCGGGCGGAACAGGCCATGGAAAGACACAACGCCGAGAAGATCCATGCCGGCGCGTGCCATGTCCAGCACGCATAGTCCGCCGAAGCAGAACCCGATGGCCGCGGCCTTGCCGGCATCGACCCCGGTCTGCTGCTTCGCCGCAGCGAGGCCGCCTGCGAGACGCTTCTGCAGTTCCGCGCGATCGCCGACCAGCGGATTCATGAGGGCCTGATTTTCCTCGATGGTCGTGCCGCGTTTGCCCTTGCCGTAGACATCCATGGCGAAGGCAGCATAGCCGAGTTCGTTCACGATCCGCTCAGCCTTCTGGCGTTCATTGTCTCCAAGCCCGGCCCAGGCATGTGCAATCGCAATCACGGGTACGTTGTTCTTGCCAGCGGGCTTCAGGAAATAGCCTTCATAGGTTTTGCCATCGACTTCATAATCAACTGCGCTCATGCGGAATTCCTCCTTGCTTCTCTGTAACAGATACAGGGCATTCCGGTGGGGGATTCAAGGGGGGCGGCGATTAGTATGTGGATTCTAGACTTTTTCCCTAGAACCGGAGCTACTGAGAGATCGTTTGCAAGGAGACCCCTCATGGCGAAGAAGAAAAAAGAGAAATCGAAGGCCCGCGTGAAGGCCGCCAAGATCGGCAAGGCTGTCGAGGCGAACACGGCAGACATGGCGCACAAGATCTGGCTGGCTGGCGTCGGCGCCTATGGCAAGGCCTATGACACGGCGCTCGAAAGCGCCCAGACATTCAACAAGCAGTCGACCGAATTGTTCGACGAACTGGTGAAGCGTGGCGAGGAAATCGAAAGTGATGTCCGCAGCCGTATCGAGAGCAACGAGACCGTTCTGAAGACCGGCCAGTCTGTTGCGAAATATGCAGAAGCCGCGCGCGACTTCCAGGCTCAGGCCCGCGACCAGTTCGAAGCCCGCATGGACCGCATGCGTGAGCTGCTCGGCGTGAAGGGCCTTGGCCTGCCGGGTTCGAAGCTTGCTGCCAAGCTCGACAAGCTGGAAGACGAAGTGGCCGAGACGGTCTCGAATGTCCGTGCAAAGGCGAAAGCCCGCAACGCAGACCTCAAGGAGCGCATCGCGCGCCTGACGTCTGAGATCGAAGCGGTTGCCGAAGAAACCGGCAAGGATATCGCCAAGACCACGAAGAAGGCAGCCAGCCGCACCACGAAAGCGGTGAAGACGGCAACGGCAAAGCCGAAAGCCAAGAAGGCTGTCAAAGCCGTTGCGGCTGCGAAGGATGACCTGACCGCGATCACCGGCGTTGGCCCGGCGCTTGAGAAGAAACTCAACGCGGCTGGCGTAACCTCCTACGCCCAGATTGCCGGCCTGAAGAAGGCCGACATTGCAGCGCTGGACGAGAAGATCGCTGCGCGCGGCCGCATTACCCGCGACGAGTGGGTGAAGCAGGCAAAGGCCCTGACGAAATAAGAGGGCAAGGGCAGGGCGGTTCCTTCGGGAGCCGCCCTTTTCTTATCGGCTGATGGCTTCGTAGTGCTCGATCATGCGTGTCAGCGCTCCGAAGCCGGCTTCGCCCATATAGGGCACTATGAGGCACATGACCTGAAACACGGTCTTGTGGATCAGGCCAGGGCCATCATGCTGGTCTGTATTCAGACTGTCACCGGCGAGCCAGAAGGTGAGGGTCATCATGATCTGATCGGTCAGGGCCGTCTTGAGGCGGGGATCGAGAGAGAGAACAGATTCCGCAGTCAGATCGTCGAGGACGCGGAGAATGGTCGCCCGCTTCTCGGCAACAAGCGCCCGGAAGCGGACGGCAAGATCGGGATAGCGATCAAGCAGGACGCCAAGATCGCGGTAGAAGAAGCGGAAGTCATAGATTTCTTCAAGGATGATGTAGAGGTAGACCCAGTTGTCCTCGATGGATGCGACGCCGCCTTTCGAGCCGCGCAGGATAATCCTCATCTCTTCTTCGAACCGGTCGAACAGGGCCCGGATGATCGCGTCCTTGCCTTTGAAATGGTAATAAAGGTTCCCCGGGCTGATATCGAGCGCATTCGATATGTCGACAGCCGTTTGCGGCGCTTCCCCTTCCTCGTTGAAGAGAAGCAGGCTGACATGGAGAATACGGTCGCGCGTTTTCATGGCCGGGGAAGAGTTTGACACGCAATTATCACTATGAAACGAATTTTGTTTCAAAGTTTGATGGTTCCTCTTTCCTTAATTGAAAGGGAACAGAACTAAAACCGGCAAGGCGGCAGTAAAGCCGAAGAGACCGGCAAATATAGGGATGATAGAAATGCCGAGCCCGAAGGATGAGATTGCCCAGAATGCCGCGCAAAGCACAAATGCCCTGAATCCGCTTATGGGCGGCTTCAATCGGCAGGAGCTTGTTGGCGCGGTGGCCATGATGCTGCGCTCCACAATGACAAACCCGGTCACCACAGCAAAGGCGGCGAGCAAGATCACCGCCGAGAACGCGAAGATTCTGATGGGCAAGTCTGATCGCGTAGCCAATCCGAAGGACCGCCGCTTCAAGGACCCCGCCTGGCAGCACAATCCGTTCTACCGTCGTGGCATGCAGGCCTATCTCGCGACGCAGGAACACCTGCAGGAATGGGTCGAAGACCTTCAGATGACAGAGCTGGAGCATGCGCGGGCGAAATTCGTCATGGGCATGATCACGGACGCACTGGCACCCACAAACACCTTGCTGGGCAATCCGGCGGCAACGAAGCGCGTCGTGGATTCCGGGGGCCTCTCCCTGCTCAAGGGCCTGAAGAACGCCTATACAGACCTCACCAAGAATGGCGGACTGCCGAGCCAGGTGGACAAGCGCCCGTTCGAAGTGGGCAAGAACCTCGCGACGACCAAGGGCTCTGTCATCTGGAAGAATGAGATGCTGGAGTTGATCCAGTACCAGCCGCTGACGGAGAAGGTGCACAAGACACCGATCCTCGTCATCCCGCCCCAGATCAACAAGTTCTACGCCATGGACCTGACGCCGATGACGTCGACGGTGCAGTTCCTTCTGGCGATGGAACTGCAGCCCTTCGTGGTGTCATGGCGCAATCCGACCAAGAAGCACGCCCATTGGGGCCTGTCTGACTATATCGACAGCCTGGTGCAGGCGAGCGAAGTGATCCGCAAGGTGACGAAGTCTCCAAAGATCAATGTCTCCGGCGCGTGCTCCGGCGGTATCACGACGGCGACGCTGGCGAGCCTGCTGGCCGCCGCAGACGACAAGCGCATCAATGCCATCACCTTCATGGTCTGCGTACTTAATCCGCAGAAGGATGACAGCGAGCTGGGCCAGATCGTCTCTGACGGCAGCCTCGAGATCGCGCGGAAATATTCGAAGCGCAAGGGCATCCTGAAAGGCGACGACCTCGCGCGCATGTTCGCATGGATGCGCCCGAACGACCTTGTCTGGAACTATGTCGTCAACAATTACCTGATGGGCGAAGACCCGCCGCCATTCGATGTACTGTACTGGAACAATGACACGACCAATTTGCCGGCACAGCTGCATTCCGACTATCTGGACCTCGGCCTGGATCAGCCTTTCGATCATCCCGGCGAGTATGAAGTGGCGGGCCATCTGCTGGACATGAGCAAGGTGACGGCAGATGCGTTTATCGTGGCCGGTCTGACCGATCACATCACGCCCTGGAAAGCCTGCTACCGGACGACGGGCCTGCTGGGCTCGAAGAATGTCGAGTTCGTGCTGTCGTCCAGCGGCCATATCCAGTCGCTGCTGAACCCGCCCGGAAATCCGAAAGCCAAATACTTCAGGAACCCGGACATCAAGCCAACGGCGGATGAGTGGGCGGCCGGCGCAGAAGAAGTGCCGGGCAGCTGGTGGCCGCGTTGGGGAGAGTGGCTCAAGGAACGTTCCGGCGCTATGAAAGCTGCACCAAAGGCTTGCGGAAGCGAAGCTTTCCCGCCTCTCTATGATGCGCCCGGCAAATATGTCTTCGACTGAGCCGCGCTGAAGGACTGAGGAACGCCCAATGGCCAATTCTTACCGAACGCCAGAGATCACCATGGAGGATGTCGATGGCGTCATCCTGCGGACGGCTTATTGGGCGGCAGATGAGGATCAGGGCCACAATCCGCTTCTGTTCTTCAACGGTATCGGGGCCAATCTCGAACTGACAGGCGGCCTTGGCCAGATGTTCCCGGACCGGGACGTCATCACCTTCGATGTGCCGGGCGTCGGAAAGAGCCCGGTGACGCAATGGCCCTACAGACCCTGGATGCTGGCGCGCTGGGCACGGAAGCTGCTCGACATGTACGACATGGAGCATGTCGATGTGATGGGTGTGTCCTGGGGCGGGGCGCTGGCGCAGCAGTTCGCCTTCCAGTACCGCAACCGGGTCGGCAAGCTGATCCTGTGCGCGACGACGGCCGGCATGACCATGATTCCGGGCCGTCCGAAGTCCCTCTCCAAGATGGTGGATGCCCGGCGCTATTCAGACCCTGAATTCATGCGCGACAGCTTCTCCACGCTTTATGGCGATGCCGTGGACGGGGAAGTGGGCAGGCATATCGATAATCTCATGGCACCGGACCCCAAGGGCTACGCCTACCAGCTTCTGGCTTTCCTTGGCTGGTCCAGCCTGCCTTTCATTCGCTTCCTCAAAATGCCGTCTCTTGTGATGATGGGCGATCAGGATACGATCGTACCGCTGGCCAATGGGCATATCCTGAAATTCGGCCTGCCGAATTCCCGCCTGCATGTTGTGGAAGGGGGCGGGCATCTTTTTCTCGTCACCCAGCAGGAAGAGACCGCGGGTGTGATCCGGGACTTTCTGCTTGAAGTGGATGGCGCGGCTGTGGCCGCCTGATCAGGCGGTTCCGGTTTTTACGGCGACACGCTTTTCCAGCGCATCGCAGACAGCATCCGCGACGGACTGGGCCGCTTCGCCGCGCCCGATGGACGTATGCGCTGCACGGCAAGCCTCGACGTGCAGGTTGATCAGTGCCGTATTCTCACCCGGTTCCGTATCGTTCAGCAGCGTGCAGAGCGATCCGCACAGGCGTGAAATGGCGGGATAGCCATAGGACGTCGCGGCGCCGCGGATATTGTGCGAGCAGGTATAGAGCGCGTTGTAGTCTTCTTCGGTCGCATCGTCTGCCTTCGCGCTGACCCAGGCTGACACCAGCTTGTCGAGGTCCATCTTCATCCAGGTTTCAAACTGGCCGGACAGATCGTTGACTGCGGCTTCCGCACGCGCGCCGAGGTCTTCCGCATCGACCGATTCCTCCTCGACCGATTCGGCGACTCGTCCGGCCTCTTCCGCAACCGGCATTCTGATGACGCGGGAGATATCCGGCGTCGAAACTGCCTGTGGCTGTGTGGAGATTGGCGTTGGCACCTTCAGCTTGCCCAGCAGAGACTTGAACATGAATAGACCCCGATTGTTTGGTTAATCAGAGCAGACAAGCCTTAACATTGTGCTGACGCAGGTGCTTGTTATCGCTTCAGAAACCGAACTGTTCCCGAAGGATGCGCTCGTCCAGGGCGTGGCCGGGGTCGAACAGCATGGTCAGGCGCCGGCGGTCTTCCTGGACGTCGATGCTGACAATGTCCCGCACTTCCTGATTGTCCGCTGCGCCGGCCACGGGCCGCAGACCGGGAGAGATCACGTCGATCCGGACTTTTGCGTCCCGGCGGAGGAGGGCGCCTTTCCAGCGGCGTGGGCGGAAGGCGCTCACCGGCGTAAGCGCAAGAAGGCCCGCGCCGATTGGCAGGATGGGGCCATGGGCGGACAGATTGTACGCCGTGGAGCCCGCGGGTGTCGCAACCATCAGGCCGTCGCAGGCGAGCTCTTCCATGCGGACGCGGCCATCCACGGTGATCTTCAGCCGGGCCGTCTGGGCCGTCTGGCGGAACATGGAGACTTCGTTGATGGCGAGCGCTCTATGCTCCTGATCGTGCACATCATGGGCGATCATGCGCAGGGGAGATATCACCGCGCGCTCGGCATTGTTGATCCGGTCAGGCAGGTCATCCACGCCGAACTCGTTCATCAGGAAACCGACCGTGCCCCGGTTCATGCCATAGACGGGCAGGCCATCCTCGAACTGCCGGCGGAGGGAATCGAGCATGGCGCCATCGCCGCCGAGGGCCACGACGACATCGGCCGACTCCTCCTTGCACTGGCCGTAGCGCTTGGTCAGTTCGGCCAGCGCTTCCTGCGCTTCGGGACGCCGGGAGGCAAAAAAGGACATGCGTAAACTGGTCATGGCGCACATCTGCTTTCGCTTTGGGGGTAGCGTCAAGCAAGTGCCCGGCCAACAATGACGCGCGCGTCAGCTTTTTCTGGTCAGTGTCACGGTTTTCGGCTAGGTTCCGGGCTGAAAATCAAGGGAGAAACAGTCATGGCCGATGGTGCCCAGAAAGTAGATATCCGCTCAGCCGTCACCGCCGAGGAATGGAAAGCGCGTGTTGATCTTGCGGCGCTTTACCGGCTGGTCGCCCTGTATGGCTGGGACGACATGATCTTCACGCATATTTCCCACCGCGTTCCAGGGCCCGATCACCACTTCCTGATCAATCCCTATGGCTACTTCTTCGAGGAAATGACGGCATCGTCGCTGGTGAAGGTCGATCTGGACGGAAATGTCGTTCAGGAGACCGATTCCTTCATCAACCCGGCCGGTTTCACGATCCACTCTGCCATCCACGATGCGCGCGAAGACGCGAAGGTCGTGATCCACCTGCACACTGATCAGGGCGTGGCTGTGTCATCCCAGAAGGAAGGCCTGCTGCCGATCAGCCAGACGGCCATGGTGGTACGTGAGGACGTTGCCTATCACGATTATGAGGGTATCGCGCTGGATCTCGACGAGCGTGAGCGCCTTGTGGCCGATCTCGGCCCGAAGAAGCACTCCATGCTGCTCCGCAACCATGGCACGCTGACCATCGGCGAAACGGCTGCGCAGGCCTTTACCCGCATGTTCTTCCTGGAGCGTGCCTGCAACATGCAGATCATGGCGCTTTCCGCCGGCCGCGATGGCGTTCTCGAGTGCGAAGACGACCTGCAGCAGAAGGTCGCCGGGCAGGGCGGCATGACCGAGGACAGCTCCGGTATGAGCATGCTCTCGGAGCGGCTGATCTGGCCGGCGCTGCTGCGCAAGCTGGACCGTCAGATGCCGGGCTACGACGCATAAGGGGTGTCCCGTATGCGACAAAAGCGGTCCGCAGGGTATCCGGGGATTATCAATCAGGCTCCGAAGGCTTAAGTAGCCGCAGGAATTTACAGTCGGGATGAGTGCAGATGAAACATCTCAAGGCGTTCGAAGACGCGCTGGGCGCAATCCATGGCGAGGGCCGCTACCGGGTCTTTGTCGACCTGCATCGTCATAAGGGGCGCTTCCCCAAGGCGACGGCACGGTTCGAGGATGGCGAACGGGAAGTGACCATCTGGTGCTCGAACGACTATCTCGGCATGGGTCAGGATGACGATGTCATCAACGCCATGCACGAAGCGATCGACAGCTTCGGTGCCGGATCCGGCGGGACCCGCAACATTTCCGGCACGACGCGATTCCACGTCGATCTGGAGCGCGAACTGGCAGACCTGCACCAGAAGGAAGCCGCGCTTCTCTTCACGTCCGGCTATGTCTCGAACGATGCGACCCTGTCGACGCTCGGCAAGATCATGAAGAACCTGATCATCTATTCCGATCAGCTGAACCACGCCTCGATGATCGAGGGCATCCGCCGCTCGGGCGCCGACTACCGCGTGTTCCGTCACAATGATGTGGATCACCTTCGCTCGCTGATCGAGAATGACGATCCGGACCGTCCGAAGTTGATCGCTTTCGAGAGTGTCTATTCCATGGACGGCGATTTCGGCCGCATGGAAGAGATCTGCGATCTTGCCGACGAGTTCGATGCGCTGACCTATCTGGATGAGGTTCACGCCGTGGGCCTGTATGGCGATCAGGGCGCGGGCGTTGCCGAAATGTTGGGCATGGCCGACCGGATCGACATTATTGAGGGCACGCTGGCCAAGGGCTTTGGCGTGATGGGGGGGTATATCGCTTCGAAGGCGACGGTGGTCGATGCGATCCGGTCCATGGCGTCCGGCTTCATCTTCAGCACCTCAACTTGTCCGGTGATGGCGGCGGGTGCCCTTGCGAGCATTCAGAAACTGCGCACGGATGAAGGCCGCCGCCTCCGGGCGATCCATCAGGCCAAGGCCGCCGAACTGAAGCAGAAATTCCTGGACGCCGGCCTGCCGGTGATGGAGTCGCCGTCGCACATCGTGCCGCTGCTGGTTGGCGATCCGGAGCGCTGCAAGGCGCTGTCCGATACGCTGCTGTTCGATTTCGGTATCTATGTGCAGCCGATCAACTACCCGACGGTTCCGCGCGGAACGGAGCGCCTGCGCTTCACGCCGAGCCCGGTGCATGACGAAGTCATGATGGACGAGCTGGTCTCAGCCATTCTGGCCGTCTGGAAACAGCTCGGCCTCGGCGACGCGGCGGCCTGATTTACTTCTTCGTTGTTTTCCGGCGCGTTTTCGCCGGTTTGGCTGCGGGCTCAGGGGGCGTCTTCTTGCCCAGGCCGATCTCTTTCGCATGCTTTGAGCGCAGCTTGGCGTAATTGGGGGCAACCATCGGATAATCCGCCGGCAGGCCCCATTTCGTCCGGTAGTCTTCCGGTGTCATGTCATAGCGGGAGCGCAGATAGCGCTTCAGCATTTTCAGCTTCCGGCCGTCTTCCAGACAGATCAGATGGTCCGGCGTGACGGATTTCGAAACCGGTACGGCGGGCTTCAGCTTTTCATCCGTTGCAGCATCGCCCGTCGCCAATTCCATGACGGCCGCATGAACCGTGCGGATCAGCTCCGGCAGCTTGTCCGGCGCGACCTCATTGTTCGCCACGTAAGACGCGACGATGTCTGTGGTCATTTCAAGCAGGTTGATTTTCTCTGGCTCGCTCATGGCAGGTCAAGAATCGCTCAGGTATAGGCCGTATGGATTTTTCTGAATTACCCCAGTATGAGTCTTCTATACCACAAAGACCCAAGTATTTGCATCCAAATACAATGATTCCTTGTGATTTATTACTCCCGTGCCTTCATGCTGTGCTTCTTGCGGACAGCAATGGTTGCAGCGGCCCGCGCCTGAGCGTAAACAGCGCCTGACCCTTCAGGAGATTCGCTCATGGCAGACACAGCGCAGCCCGCGCGGTTCGATACTTCGGCCTTCTTCAGTCAGTCGCTGGAAGAGAAAGATCCGGAACTCTTCGAAGCGATTCGCAAGGAACGCGCGCGCCAGCAGCACCAGATCGAACTGATCGCTTCAGAGAACATTGTCTCGCGCGCCGTTCTGGAAGCGCAGGGCACGATCCTGACCAACAAATATGCCGAGGGCTATCCGGGCCGCCGCTATTATGGCGGCTGTGAGTTCGTCGATATTGCCGAGGAACTGGCGATCGAGCGGGCGAAGAAGCTGTTCAATTGCGGCTTTGCCAATGTCCAGCCAAATTCCGGCAGCCAGGCCAATCAGGGTGTCTTCCAGGCGGTTCTGAAGCCGGGTGACACGATTCTTGGCATGAGCCTGGACGCTGGCGGCCACCTGACCCATGGCGCAAAGCCAAACCAGTCCGGCAAATGGTTCAATGCCGTTCAGTATGGCGTAAGCCGCGAAGACGACCGGATCGACTTCGTGGAAGTCGAGCGTCTCGCGAAGGCGCACCGGCCGCAGCTGATCATCGCCGGCGGGTCTGCTTATCCACGCCAGATCGACTTCAAGCGCTTCCGCGAGATTGCGGACGAAGTCGGCGCGCTGTTCATGGTCGACATGGCGCACTTTGCTGGCCTCGTGGCGGGCGGTGTCCACCCAAATCCGCTGGAGCACGCCCACATCGCCACGACGACGACACACAAGACGCTTCGTGGCCCGCGCGGCGGCATGATCCTGACCAATGACGAGGCGCTGGCGAAGAAGATCAATTCGGCGATCTTCCCGGGTATTCAGGGCGGCCCGCTGATGCATGTCATCGCGGCAAAGGCCGTGGCGTTCGGCGAGGCGCTGACGCCGGAATTCAAATCCTACGCCGCACAGGTTGTGGCCAATGCACAGGCGATGGCGAATGCCTGCAAGGCTTGCGGGCTGGACGTTGTCTCCGGCGGCACGGACACGCATCTCGCTCTGATCGACCTGCGGCCGAAAAATGTGACCGGCCGCGATGCCGAGCACGCGCTGGAGCGGGCCTACATCACCTGCAACAAGAATGGCGTGCCGTTCGATCCGCAGAAGCCGACGATCACCAGCGGTATTCGCGTTGGCTCGCCGGCCGGTACCACGCGCGGTTTTGTCGAGGAAGAGTTCACGCAGATAGGCAACTGGATTGGCGAGATCGTCGATGCCGTGGCCGCGGGTGAAAGCTCCGCCGCCGAAGACAAGGTCCGGGCCGAGGTGAAAGCCCTGACGGCGCAATTCCCGATCTATAACGGACTGGGAGCCTGATACGCCTTGAGATGTCCTTTCTGCGGTTCCGAGAACACATCGGTAAAGGACAGCCGCTCGGCTGAAGACAATACGGCCGTGCGCCGCCGCAGGGTCTGCGAAGCCTGCGGGGCGCGATTCACGACGTTCGAGCGGGTTCAGCTGCGGGAAATCACGGTCATCAAGCGCGACGGCAAACGCACGCCATTCGACCGCGAACGCCTCGCACGGTCGATCACGATTGCCCTGCGGAAGCGGCCGGTGGACCGGGAGCAGATCGACCAGATGGTCTCCGGCATCGTGCGGAAGCTGGAAAGCGCCGGCGAGACGGAAGTATCGTCGAATGACGTTGGCCAATTGGCGATGGAAGCCCTGCGGCGGGTCGATCCGGTCGGCTATGTGCGTTTTGCCAGCGTGTACAAGGATTTCCGCGACCCGAACGACTTCGCACAATTCATCGAGAATACCGCCCTTGAAGAAGATGGCGACGAGGAATGAGCGGGGTGCGCATCACCCTGAAGATCGCCACATCCCTGGATGCCCGCATTGCATTGGCCGACGGCACCAGCCAGTGGATTACCTGCAGCGAAAGCCGGGCGAAAGCGCATGAGCTGCGCGCGGCGCACGATGCCGTGCTTGTGGGGATCGGCACAGTGCTGGCGGACGATCCGCTGCTGACCGCCCGGACGATCCCGCTGCCGAAAACACAGCCCGTGCGGATTATCGCGGATTCCCATGGCCGCACACCGCGCAGCTCGCGTCTTGTCCAGTCGATCTCTGCCGGGAAGGTCGTCGTCGCGACGAACGGCCAGCCTCAAGATATCCTCGCGGCGAGCGGGGTGGAGGTCTGGCGCTGCGGCAACGGCATCCGGGTGGATGTGAAGGAACTGGTCCGCAGGGCCGAAGCGGAGGGCGTTACGTCTATCCTGCTGGAAGGCGGCGGGACGCTGGCGGCGAGCTTCATCCGCGAGGGGCTGGTGGACGAGATTGCCTGGTTCCGGGCCCCGATCCTGATCGGCGGGGACGGTCTTCCGGCGCTTGGTTCCCTTGGATTATCGGACCTTGGCGCAGCGTCACGCTGGCGCCCTGTCGCGACGGAACGGATTGGGGACGACGTTCTTGATACCTATGTTCGGGCCTGAGCAGGGCATTTGAGGGCTTGGAATGTTCACAGGACTGGTCACTGACGTTGGCACCATCCGCAAGGCTGAAGACCGCAACGGGCTTCGCCGGTTCGAGGTCGAGAGCGGCTATCCGCTTGAAGAGATCGCCATGGGCGCGTCCATCATGCATGCGGGTGTATGCCTGACCGTGGTGGACATGGGCGAGGGCGAACGCGGTGCATGGTTTGCTGTCGAGGCCGTGCCGGAAACGCTGGCGAAGACGGTGCTGGGCGACTGGGCTAAAGGTTCGAGGGTTAATCTGGAGCAGAGCTTGAAGCTGGGCGACGAGCTGGGCGGGCATTTCGTGTTCGGCCATGTCGACGGGGTCGGCGAGGTTATTTCCATCGAACCCGAAGGCCAGAGCTATCGCCTGACGATCCGGCCGCCGGAAGCGATCGCGCGTTATTTCGCGACCAAGGGCTCAGCCGCCGTGAATGGCGTATCGCTGACCGTGGCGGAGGCGCTGCCGAACGGCGATTTCCAGATCGCGATAATTCCTCACACCTGGGAGGTTACCACCCTGTCCGAATTGCAGCCGGGATCCCACGTCAATCTTGAGATAGACATGCTGGCGCGCTACGTGGCGCGGATGATTGGCGCCGATGCGCCTGAAGGGCGATAAACGGTATGTCGAGCGAGTTTCACGGCGCAATTTCCTCCATCGATGAAATCATCGAGGATGCCCGCAATGGGCGCATGTTCATTCTGGTTGATGCCGAAGACCGCGAGAATGAGGGCGACCTGATCATTCCGGCGAATTTTGCGACGCCCGAGCATGTGAACTTCATGGCCCGGCACGGGCGTGGCCTGATCTGTCTTGCCATGACGCAGGAGCGGGCGCACATCCTGAATCTCGACATGATGACCCGGAACAACCGGGAAAGCATGGGCACCGCCTTCACAGTTTCCATCGAAGCCAGGGAAGGCGTCACCACCGGCATTTCCGCGCACGACCGGGCGCGCACGATTGCCGTTGCGATTGATCCGACCAAGGATCATGATGATATTGTCTCGCCGGGGCATGTCTTCCCGCTGATCGCGAAGGATGGCGGCACGCTTGTCCGCGCCGGGCATACGGAAGCCGCCGTCGACATCTCCCGCATGGCGGGGCTGTATCCTGCGGGCGTGATCTGCGAGATCATGAACGAGGACGGCTCCATGGCCCGCCTGCCGGATCTCGTTGCCTTTGCGCAGCTTCACAATCTGAAGATCGGCACGATAGCCGACCTGATCGCCTGGCGGCGGGAGAATGACCGCTTCCTGGAGCGCCGCGTCGAAGCGCCGCTGGAGTCCGCCTATGGCGAAGGCTTCCGGACAGTGTGCTTCCGCAACGCGCTGGATAATTCCGAACACATCGCCATCGTTCATGGCGACATCACGCCGGACTCGACCACGCTGGTGCGTGTTCACCGTACGGACATTCTGGCTGACGTGCTGGGCGAGCAGGGGCCGCGTCAGGGTCTGGTCGAACGGGCCATGCGGATGATTGCCGAAGCAGACGAGCCGGGCGTTGTCGTGTTCGTCAACAATATGCGCCCCAACATCATCGCCGAACGCCTCGGCCTGAAATCGTCCACGCCGCAGGATGCCAGTGCGCCGCTGCGCGAGTATGGCGTTGGCGCGCAGATCCTGCGCGAACTCGGTGTCCGCAGGATGATCTACCTCTCCGATACGCAGCCCACCCGCGTTGCGGGGCTTGACGGATACGGCCTGAGCATAGAGGGGTGGCGCCGCCTGAATGAGGAGAACGACCAATGACGGACCGCGTGCTCGTCGCCATTTCAAGATACTACAAGCACATCTCCGATGAGCTGGAAGCCGGCGCGCTGGAAGCGCTAGAGGCGGCCGGGGCGAAAGTCACCGTCATGGAAGTGCCGGGTGCGTTCGAGCTGCCGGGCCTGATCGCCATGGCGGCGGACAGCGGCCGGTTCGATGGGGCGGTCGCGCTGGGCTGCGTGATCCGGGGCGAAACGAGCCATTACGATTATGTTTGCGGTGAGAGCGCACGGGGCCTGATGGATTTGATCGTGCAGCGCCGCCAGGCCATCGGCTATGGCATCCTCACCGTCGAGAATGAAGAGCAGGCGCTCGCCCGTGCAGACCGCAAGCGCGGCAACAAGGGCAGGGACGCCGCCGAAGCCTGTCTCGCCATGATCAGGTTCCGCAAGGAGCTGATCCGGTGACCGATCAGAACATTCCTTTCGAGGTGACACGGGCGAGGCGGGCGGGTGCGCGCCTCGCTGCCGTTCAGGCCCTCTATGAAATGGAACAGACCGGCAAGTCCGCGAAGGCCACGATCCGCGCCTTCATGGAAGACCGTCTCGGCATCGGTCCGGATGAGGAGCCGATCGAGGAAGCCGACCCTGACCTCTTCAAGTCCATCGTCAACGCGGTCGTCGACAATCAGGCCGATATCGACAAGGCGATCCTTGGGCGTCTTGCGGAAGGCTGGAAGCTGACGCGGCTGGACGCCACGATGCGGGCCCTGCTGCGCGCGGGCGCTGCGGAGTTCATTGCGCACCAGCAGCTGTCCGATGCGATCATTCTCGACGAGTATGTGTCCCTCGCGCACGATTTCTTCGACGCGCAGGAAGCTAAGTTCGCGAATGCCGTGCTGCAAAATCTTGGCAAGGACCTGCGCGCTTAGCCGGACTGGCCGCCGCCATCCGGTTCCCCGATCATTCAGTCCGTGCGGATGGAGCCGGGCTCCGCTTGCAGGGACGGTATTTGCGCAACGGATTTCTCCGTAGCCTTTTGGAAGGTTCCGTAACCCCTGCG
>MDSW01064939.1_pt1 | contig 15567 bp, 5 predicted proteins | sample 811171 | NCBI WGS metagenome assembly MDSW01 (sample SAMN05326641, study PRJNA326480) | marine metagenome | isolation source: seawater | place: Atlantic Ocean: North West | collected 2012
AATTTTTGAAAATCGCACCCGCGCGGCTGACCCCCGCCCCCCCCCCCCGCCCCTCTCATCCCCCCACCTCTCATCCCATCGCAGCCAAGGAGGCGGATCGCAACACCGAGTACCTCGAGCGCCTCGGCCGCGCCCCCCTCTCCTCCGCCTCCCCGCACCACCACGTCGTCCTCGACCACTCGGACGTCCCCGGCCTCGCCGGCGCCCGGTCCCCGTCCGCGCGCGACCGCCGCGCGTACCCCTCGTGGGACGAGCACGGCGACACCCTCGGCGGCGCCCCCAACGCGGTGGACGACGAGATCGACGCCGCGTACGTCGCCGCGCTCCCGACCGCCTCCCCCGGCGCTCGCGCCGCCGCGGCGCGCGCCGCGGCGCCGTACGGCGTGGGCGCGTTCCCCGGCCATCTCGAGCCCGCGCCTCAACCCTCCTCCGCCACCCGCCATCCGGGTCCCCCCGGGTCGCGCCGAGGGCGCCGATCCTCCTTCGCCGTCCGCGGCGAGGACCCGCTCGAGTTCGACCTCGACCCGCGCGCGGTGGCGGAGGCGGAGGCGGCGGAGGCGAAGCGCGTCGAGCTCCGCCGCCAGCTCGACGAGCAGGTGGCGCAAAAGAATCAAAGACGCGCCGCGATTCCCTCGTACTCGGCGACGGTGTCTCCCGGGATCGGCTCCCCGGGGCGCCAGTACGCGGGCCCCGCGCACGGCTTCGTCCCGCAGCGCGACGTCATCCCCGGCGTTCCTCGGCGCGGGGTGAACCCCGGGAACGGCGAGTACTCATCCCCGATGCGCCGCGCGGGCGGCGGCCCGAGCGCGTGGTACGACGGCGCTCTCATCAACGACGGCGCGGACGGCGCGGCGGTGCCGTTGTCGATGGGCGGCGACGGCGTCGCGCCCGGGCGGCTTCCCCTCGGCGCGCCCGGGATGTTCCCCGCGCGCGCGCCCTCCGGGCCGTCGCAGGCGGAGCTCGCGAGGCTCCAGCTCGTCGCGGACCTGGACGAGCAGGTGAGGGCGAAGCGCGAGGAGCGGCGCCTGCGCGAGCTCAGGGAGGAGCTCGAGGAGGCGAAGCTCGAGCGCCGCGTCGCCGAGGTGGTGGAGCAGGAACGCCGCGAGCGCGAGATGAAGGAGCGCCTCCTCGACTTCCAGAACGGCGGGCGGCGAGACGGCGGCGGCGGCCAGAACGTCGTCGGGAACTCGCCCAGGCTCGGGAACAGCCCGCCGGGATCCGTCACGGGGGGAGCGGACGACGAGCGTTCGGCGGCGGCGGCGGCGGCGGCGGCTTCCCCGGCGTCCCCCGAACCCGGGGAGGCTCGCGAGGCTCTTCCCGCCTCGCCCGCGCCCGTCGCGTCCCCCGAGGAGGACGCGCTCACGCCGCACCCGAAGCTCCCTCGCTCGCCGGACATCACCCTCGCGAAGCGTTCCCCGCCTTTTGACGGGTTCGACGGCGAGGGCGAGTCGCCCGGAGGGGGCGGCGGCGAGGGCGGGGCGGAGGTGCTTCGCGTGGGGGGCGTCGACGCGCCCGGCGCCTCCGCTCCGGCGACGCCGACGCGCCGGTCGAGCGGCGGTCATCGCGGCGATCATCGCGGCGATCATCGCGGCGATCATCGCGGCGCTCCCGCCGCTCGGGGCGGCGGCACGCCGCTCGACCGGCGCATCGCTCGCCTGGAGGCGAAGCTCGCGGCGCGCGACGAGGCGCTCGAGCGCGAGCGCGCGGATCGCGAGCGCGTCGAGCGCGAGCGCGACCTCGCCGAGCGCGAGCGCGACCTCGAGCAGCAGCTGCACAAGATCCGCAGCGAGCTCGCGGGCGTCGCGCGGGGAGACCAGCACCGCGCCGCCGCCATCGGCCGCGCCGTCGCGGGGTACCGCGACGACGTCGCCGCCCTCCGCGACTCGCGCGACTCTGAGTCCGGCGACCCCTCGTCCGGCGGCGGCGGCGGCCTCGCCCTCGCCCGCCGCAGCTTCGTCGGGACGGACATCGACTCGTTCGTCGTCGACTCGGGCTTCGTGCGCGTCGACGCGCCCGTCGACGACGACGAGGGCGTCGAGCTCGTTCCCAAGGGGTACACCGTCCGCCCGGACGAGCTCATGCGCCGCCGACGCGAAGCCGCGGACGCGGGCGTTTCGGCGGCGCCGAGGGTGGCGGGGTTGTCGCGGCGCGCGGCGCGGGCGGCGGCGGCGGAGCGCGAGGAGAAGCTCGAGCGCGCGGAGAGGGAGCGGCGGCGGAGGATCTCGAACCAGCGCATCGACGCGGCGCGCATGAAGGAGAACAGGGAGGCGCTCGCGGCGAGGCCCGCGTGGGGCGCGCGACGCGCGGGCGGGGACAAGAGAGGGAACCGGTGGATGTGAAGACACTTTTTTATACCAGTCAGGCGACCGTACCACTGGGGCGTAGAGTTTTATTTTATGGAGACTACGCTGGCGTGCCAATACCCTCCGAAACTCTGAAAAATGTGATATGCGTGTTCAGTCACTAATGTCCGCGGATACCACCCGCTGCCACAGCCACTGCCGCCGCTCGCTCTCGTCGTCGGCGGTGGGCCTTTGTGGCGGTCGTGACCTGCGCTCGGGTTGATGCGCGGGCGCGGATAAAAAAGAGCTGGCGGCGCGCAGAGCGTTTTCGCGCGCGGCTTCGCTCGCGCCGCCGCACACACGCGCCGCGCGCGCGTCCGGCGACGGTCTCGTCCCCCGCCCCCCCCGGCGCCCCCCTCGCCCGCTCGCGCGTCGCACGCGCGCGCGCGTCCGGTCTCGCTCGCTCGCCTCGCGCTCCGGCGGGTCGCTCGCGGGTCACGCGCGAGGGTCCGTCCGATCGCGTCCGCTCGTTTCGCGCGCGCGCGCCGGCGTCGCTCCGCGCGGGGAGAGAGAGAGCGGGCGCGACCCCCCCTCGGACGTCATGAGCATCACCCTCGAGCACCGGTGCGTCCTCACTCCGCGCCCCACGCGCCGCGCTCGCGCGCCTCGCGCTCGCCGCGCGTCCCGGGGACCCGCGACCGCGACGACGGTTCGATCGCGCCGGAGACGCGCGCGCCACCTCTCCTTTCCACCCCTCGACGGCGGTCCGACGTCCACCGCCTCGGGCGCGCACGCGCGCCCTTCCTGACCCTTTCCTCGCCTCCCCTCCCCCCCCCCACCTTTTCCTCGCCCCTCTCAGCGGCCGCATCCCGTCCGCGGCGAGCTTCGGCAACTTGTCCGAGGCGAGCGCGCAGTCGGCGGAGGACGCGGACGACCGCACGCCGGATGAGATCGCGCGCGCCAAGGAGCGCGTCCTCGAGCTCGACCACGCGCCGTTCGTCGCCGCGGTTCTCGACGGCACCGCGTCCACGACCGCGGTGTTCGCGGCCCTCGGCGACGCGTGCGATGAGGTCCGCGAGGCGGCCCTTTCCGTCGCGCGCGCCGCCGTCTCCGGCGACGCCGCCGAGGGCCGCGCCGACGCGCTCGCGTCGTCGCTCGCCGCCGCCGTCGACGCCCTCGCGTCCTCCCCCCCCCACGCACAACGCCGCGACGACCTCGCGCGCGGCGGCCTCGTCGCGCTCTACCTCCACTGCGCCTCCGCCCTCATCCCCGAGGGCGACGCCGCGCGCGAACCCGCGCTGAAGCGCGCCCTGGCCGCGCTCGGAAGCCTCGGCGACGAGGGGTGCTTCGTCGCCGCGCGCCACCTCGCGCCCCTCGTCCGCGGCGCCGAGGCGGAGACCCGCCTGGTCCTCGCGAAGCTTCGAAGGGACGCCGTCGACGGCGACCTGCGCCCGGACCTTCGACGCGCCGCCGCCGCGGGCGCCGCGGGTCTGATGAAGGGCCTCAAGGACGCGGACGCGTGCGTCGCCGCCGCGTCGGAGATTGCCGCGATCGTACGCGCCAAACCAAACGGAAAGGACGCGCGCGACGGCCAAACGCGCGCGGGCGCGCTGACCCTCTACGCGCACCTGTGCGTCACCGCGGGCAGGCAGTTCGAGCCGCACGCGGTGTACGCCGCGGGGGACGTGATGTGCGCTCTTGGCGACCAATCCGCCGACGCGCGGCACGCGGCGGACGTCGCGACGCGAGCGGTGGTGAAGGCGCTTCCGCTCACGGCGATGAAGCTGTTGGCGCCCGCGTTGACGCGCGCGATGGCGCACAAGAGCTGGCAGGCGAAGCACGGCGCGCTTCGCGTGTGCGGCGACCTGGCGCACCGCGTCCCGGCGTATTTCATGCGCACGCTTCCCGAGGTGTTCCCGGCGTTTCTCGAGTGCGTCTTCGACACGCACCCGCGCGTGAGCGCGCTGGCGGACCTCGTGATGCCCGCGGTGTGCGGCTGCGTGCGAAACGCGGAGATCGTCGGGATGCTCCCCCTGATCATCCGCGCCATCAAGGAGCCGCAGAAGGAGACGGAGACGTGTCTCGACACGCTCATGGAGACGACGTTCGTGAACTCGATGGACGCGCCGAGTCTGGCCGTGATCTTGCCCATCATCCTGCGCGGCCTGCGCGAGCGCACGAAGGAGATCAAGCAGAAGGCGGCGGCGACGTGCGGGAACATCTGCGCCCTCGTCGACGACGTCCGCGACCTGAATCCGTTCGTGCCCAGCCTCAAGCCCGAGCTCGAGAAGTGCGAGGAACACTCGCACCCGGACCTGCGCGAGTGCGCGACGAAGGCCAAGGCGAGCCTCATGAAAGGGCTCTCTCTCTCCGACTCCGAGAAAGAGGGCGCGGTGCAGAAGCGCGCGAGCGATTTCGTTGCCGAGGCGCTCGAGGAGACGTTCCGAGGCGCTCGAGTGGACGCGACGACGGCGGCGTACGCGGCGAACCTCGGCGGGTGGGTGATCGAGATGGCGCCGCTGCGGATGCCCCCCGGGATCCTCGCCAACGACGTCAAGCTCGAGCTCGGCGCGGTGCTCGCCGTGTCGGGCGCGACGGAGGAGGACGCGGTGATGGCGGCGGCGAAGAAGGCGGTGATGGCGTACAAGGGCATCGACGAGACCGCGCTGGAGTCGGACGAGCGGAAGGATTTCATCGTGGATTTGCAGGGGATCATCCTGGCGTTCGCGGGAAGGGTGTTGCTTCAGCGCACCAACTTTTCCCTCGAGCGCGGCAAGGTGTACGGCATCGTCGGCCAGAACGGCACGGGCAAGACGACGCTCCTCAACCGCGTCGCCGCGAAGGACATCGCCGGGTTCCCGCCCGACGTGAGCGTGTACTACATTCAGCACGAGATCTTGAGCGAGAAGGAGGAGACGATCGTCGACTTCATGGTGCAGATGGTGCCCGAGGGCGTGACGCGGGAGACGGTGGTCAACACCCTCGCCGAGGTGGGCTTCGACGACGACCGGCTCAAGGCGACGATCCAGTCGCTCTCGGGCGGGTGGCGGATGAAACTCGCCATCGCGCGCGCGATGTTGTGGGACGCGGAGGTGCTGCTCCTGGACGAGCCCACGAACCACCTGGACGTGGGCGCGATCGCGTGGTTGACGCGATACCTGAAGAGCCTGACGCGGACGACGATTTGCCTGGTGTCGCACGATTACGACTTCCTCGCCGACGTCCTCACGGACGTCATCCACCTCCACGACAAAAACCTCACGTACTACCCCATGGGGTTCAGCGACTTCCAGAGCCTCAAGCCCGAGATCGTCGCCGCGCTGCCGAGCCCGGACAACGCCATCTCGAAGGTGGCGAGCGTGGGCGCGAATCTGAATGAGAAAGCCGCCGCGGGAACCCCCTCGTCCGGAACCCCCGGAGGCCCGCGCGGCGACGGCAAGTCCGCGTCCGAGTCCTCCTCGACCGAGCGCGTGACGCAGAAGTTCGCCATCTCGAGCATCGGCGAGGACCAGCCCGCGCACATCAAGCCGATCCGGTTCCCGGACCCCGGGTCGCTGGAGGGGGTCAAGAGCCGCTCGAAGGTGATCATGTACATGAAGGACGTGTCGTTCACGTACCCGGGGACGACGAAGCAGATTTTGTCGGCGGCGAACGTGAAGATCACGCAGGACTCGAGAGCCGCGCTGATCGGCCTGAACGGCGCGGGGAAGACGACCCTGATGAAACTGCTGATCGGCGAGCTGAGCCCCGACGTCGGCGTGGGCGAGGTGTGGCAGCACCACAACCTCAGGCTCGCGTACATCGCGCAGCACTCCATGCACCACCTCGAGGAGAGCGTCGAGAACACGCCGCTCGAGTACCTCCAGAACCGCTTCTACCTGGGCCGCGATAAGGAGATCGCCAAGAGGAGCTCGCACAACCTGACCAAGGAGGAGCTCGCGCAGAGCCAGGAACGCGGCGCCATCTGCGAGATCATCGGGCGGCAGGAGCGCGGGAAGCAGCTCTTCTACGAGTGCCGCCGCGCGGGGAGGAAGGACGACGACACGGACTGGGAGCCCGTGACGGCGCTGATGAAGAAGGACGAGTTCGTGATGAAGATGGTGCGCAACTTCGACGAGAAGCTCAAGGCGATGCAGAGCGGCATGGACCTGAGGCCGCTGACGAAGGAGGAGGTCCGGACGCACCTCGCGGAGTTCGGGATCGACGAGGACCTCGCGATGGGCAAGATCAAGCGCATGTCCGGCGGACAGAAATCGCGCCTGGTGCTCGCGGCGGCGATGTGGATCAACCCGCACATCATCGCGCTCGACGAGCCCACCAACTACCTCGACAACGACACCCTCGCTGCCCTCACCAAGGCCCTGAGCGACTTCAAGGGCGGCGTGCTGACCATCTCGCACAACAAGGCGTTCGTGAACGAGCTGTGCAGCGAGACGTGGCTCGTGGGCGACGGCGTCGTCAAGGCGGAGGCCATCGCGGGGAAGGAGAAGAAGCTCAGCGTCGCCGAGCGAAGGGCGCTCAAGAAGGGCGGGGACGCGGACTTCGCGCTCACCGAGGCGAAGGATAACAAGAAGCTCACCGCCGCGGAGCGGAAGGCGCAGAAGGCGGCGGAGAAGGCGAGCAAGGGGCCCATCAAGGACTCCTACTACCAGAAGAAGGGGTGACCGGGCGCGAACAAAAACGAGCGGGAGTCGAGCTGAGAAGGAGCGTCTTGACTGATCGATGACGCGCCGAGAGTAGAAGATCGGTCGCGCGCGAGGGGTTGATTTCTGATTTCGTTCGACGCGTCTCTGTCCTTTTCTCCACACACGCGGGTGCTCTTCGATCGATTTTCGCTACGGCCTACGCGTTCCTCTTCCGGCATCGTTTCTCGAGTCACAGCTCGTCGATTCGACCGCTTTGTTGGTCACTCGGGCGCGCGGCGCCGTTCGTTATTGTGCACTCTCGAGCGGTAGTAGTTAGGTGTTACGCGCGTACGGTGCCCAGTCTCTCCTCCCATCTTCGCCCCGCTCCGCTCTCCTCGCGCCGCACAAGCGGGAGGGCGCCGCTGGAGCGCACCCGAGGCGGGTCGGGTCGTCGCTCCGAGGCGCGCGCGATGTCTCGTCCCTTCCCCGGCGGCGGGGGCGACGTCGAGTCCGGCCGCGGCGGCCGCGATCGCGCGTCGAGCGGGGACCCCGGCGGGGCTGCGGCGTCCGGGCAACAAACGTCGTCGTCGTCGTACGGGAGCCTTCGCGACGACCGGCGCGGCGGGGCCGCCGCGCGCGGGGACTACGTCGTCCCCCAGTACCACCGCGCGGTTCCCGAGGAGAGCGCGGTGGCTCGGTGCTTCCGCGTCTCCGAGCCGATCATATTCTGGACCGCGTGCACGCTCATCGCCGCCTTCAGCTGCATCAGCATGATCCGCATCACGCGCTCGCCGCACTTCCCCGCCTCCCTCCCCGAGGGCCGCGACGGGCGCACGGTCCAGGTCGGCTACGTCGCGAACAGCACCGAGGCGCTCGAGTCCTACGAGGGCTGCCGCGTCACGCGCGGCGGCTCCAAGCTCCGCAACGACATGGGCGTCCGCCGCTTCCCGGACTTCATCGTCGCCGGCGCGAGGGGCGCGCCCCTGGACGACCTCCACCGCCTCCTCAGCGAGAAGAACGTCGCGTGCGCGGCGACGGACGAGGACGACGGGTTCTTCCACGACCCGAGGTGGCGCCGCGACCCGATCCCGCTCGAGGACCAGACCGAGTACCTCAAGCGCGACTACGACCAGTGCGGGAAGGAGGAGCGGTGGCTCGGCGTGCCGAGGTTCCAGACGAGCAGGGACGCCATCTACCACGGATGGGCGCCCGATCGCATGTGCGAGGCGATGGGCGGCGACGAGACCAGGGTCGTGCTCGTCCTCCCGGACCCGGTCGACCACGCGCTCGCGGTCTTCTCGCAGAAGCTCGAACCGCACAAGGACACGTTCCATCGCTGGATCGAGCGCGCGGAGGATTCCTCCCGCGCCGTCCACGCGTCCGCGACGACGACGAAGAAGGCGGCGGCGGCGGCGAAGGAGGAGGAGGAGGAGGCGGGGTCGCGTTCGGCGGAGGAGGCGGGGTCGCGCGCGGCGGCGTCGAGCGCGGCGGCGGCGGCGGCGGCGTCCTCGGACTCGAAGCGGACCTCCTCGGGAGAGTCCTCTTCGTCTTCTGAGGGATCGTCTTCCGCGTCTTCCCCGTCCTCGACGTCCGCGCGCGTCGGCGCCGGCGCTGGGATTCAGTTCCGCGGCGACGACTACGATTTCGGCGGCGACGGAAACGCTTCCGACTCCGACGAACCGTCCGACGATTCGGGCGAGGCGTCCGATTCGGACGACGCCGTGTCTTCGCTCGGGCGCCTCGTCGGGCGCGCCCGGACGGGCTCGGAGGCGACCCGGGCGGGTTCGTCCGCGTCGTCCTCCGGCGCGCCCGCGATTCCGTTCACGCCGGCGGGATTCGAGATTGTCGCCCGGCTCGATCTGGCCATCGCGACCGCGTGCGGTTCCGAGTTCCTCCTCCCCGCGCACGACGCCGAGTCTCGCCGCGCGTTCCTCGAGCTGAAGACGTGCTGCGCCGCGGTCGCGAAGAAGCACGGGTACGCGCGCTGGCCCGGGTGCGGCGAATGCGCCTCGTCTCTGGGCGGCGACACCGACGAACGCACGGGGGAGTTTAAAAAGTGCGAGCGGGACGGCGAGTTGGCGTTTTCGCCCGTGCGCGCGGGGGTGTACCGTAACCACCTCGCGCGCTTCTACAGACGCGTCAAGCCCGCGAACGTCATGGTCGTGACCGCGGACCAGGCGTGGGAGAGCGGCATGGCGACGCTCGCGATGGCGGTGGTGGAGTGGCGGCTGCTGGGCCTCCCCCTGGTGGACCCGGTGAGCGTCACCACGGACCTCATGATGGCGCAGAGCCGAGCGAGCGCCGGCGCGAGGGTCACCGCCGCCGCCAAGGCGTTCGCGACCGAGGCGGCGGAGGCGAGGGCGATGCTCGCGGGAGGCAAGGGTGTTCGGGGCGGGGACGCCGTCGCGGGGATCGGGAAGATGCCGGGGAGACGAGGCGCGGGCGCGGGCGAAAAGGCGGACGCTCCGAACGACGGCGGGGGCGGTTTCGCGTCCGTCGCGGCGCTGCGGCGCAGGGGCCGCGATTCCTCCGGGCGCGCCGCGGGGATCGTCGCGTGGGCGCGCCGGTTCGTCCGCGAGATCGCCGGGCGTGCGCTCGGGACGGTCGGCGCGGACGGGTTCGCGGCGTGGGGGTGGACCGGCTCCGACCGCCGCGGATCCGGATTCCCGACGCCGCCGACGCGGGTTAGGGAGGCGGCGGAGAAGACGCGCGACGCGGCACTCGCTCGAGCGGCGGCGGCGCTTTCTTCTTCCTCGGGGGGAAAGAAGTCTTCTTCCTCGGACGATGACCCCGACGCCGTCGCCGGCATGGGCCTCGCCTCCGGGGGCGGGGCCCCGAGCGGCGCGGTCTCGGGGTTCGGGAACCCGCTCCCCCTGGGTTTCGACGAGTTGGATTCGGTGTCGGACGATTTGCGGCGGGAGTTGCGGGCGTTTTACGACCCGAGCGTCGACGCGCTCAACGCGCTCATCGGCAACGGCGAGATTCGGTGGTGGAACGCCGAGGGGGAGGCGGTGAAGGCGCTTCAGGAGGAGACGCTTCTGAAGGTGATGCCGCCGCCGCCGAGCTGGAGCACGTGGGACGCGGAGGAGGACGCGTGGGGGGGCGTCGAGGAGGAGGAGGAGCTCGGGGACGAGGACGAGGACGACCCCGGGGCGGCGAACGCGAGAGCCAAGAGAGTCGTCCAAAAGCCGGGGTCGTTCGTGCGCGTCATGGACCCCGCCAACTTCGGGGGGGACATCTCGGACAGGAGCGGGGGGGGGATGAGCGCCATCGGGGGGACGACCAGGGGCGCGAGGAGGTGAGCGGCGCCCGTTTATTTACACGGACCGAGCTTTGGTGAGCAGCGCCCGTTTATTTCCGCGGACCGTCGAACTACACTAGAGTCTACTAAAAAACGTCACCTTCGAGGTACGTGTGCTCATCCCGAATCGCCGCCTTGGCCGCCGCCTTCGCCGCCGCTCCCGTCCGCGTCGTCGTCCGCGCGCGGGCCTCCGTACCGCACGCGCACGTACAGCGAACAGCTCGCGCACGGCACGTCCACGTCGTCGAAGTCCGGGTGGAGGTCCTCCGCCGTCACCTCGTACGCGTCGCCGCATCGACACGGGTGCGTGTATCGCCGCCCCGACGAGGAGGGGCGGGCCTCGGCGTCCGCGCCCTCCCGCTCCTCCTCCCCCGCCGGCTCCTCCTCCTCGCGGCGCATGTCCTCGAGGTCGACCTCGTCCGAGACGACGACTCGCCGGCGCCTCGCCGCGAGGTGCGCGTCGTACGCGCGGCGCTCGCGCGCGTCGCGGAGGACCTCCCACGCGCGCGTGACGCGGACGAAGGCGTCCGCGTCGCCGCCGCGGTCGGGGTGGAGCGACAGCGCCAAGGATTTGTACGCGCGCTTGATGGACTCCGTCGACGCCGAGGACGCCTCCGGAACGCCGAGGACGTCGTAGTGGGACGGGGTCGAATCCATCGAGCGCGGGCGAGGTCGACGCCGAGGGCGCCGCCCCCGGGCGAAAGACCGAGGACGAGCCGGACGACGCGCGCGCGAAAGTCCCGAGGCGCGGCGGCGGTGCGACACGTGAAGTCGTCGTGGACCCGCGGACGAAGTCTCCGACCGCCCATCCAGCAGCAAGTCACGACTCGTCGCGCGCCACTTCCCGGACGTCTCTGGAGCCGATTCGTCGCCCCTCGTCGCGCCCCACTTCGTCGCGCCTCGCGCCCGCGCGTTCCTCCTTTTTTCGCGCATGGACCCCCTCGTGGGGTGCGGCGCCTCCTTGGGCCACTTCTGGCGCTTCCTCGCGGATTCCGCGCGCCAGATGCTCCCCGCGGAGGAGGTGTCGGTGGAGGGCCGTCGCTTCGCCGTGCATCGTCAACTCGGCGAGGGCGGATTCAGCTTCGTGTACCTCGCGCGCGAGGTCCCGGACGCGCGCGGGGAGGACTTCGCCCTCAAGCGCGTCCTCCTGCACGAGGACGAGCACGTCGCCGCCGTCGAGCGCGAGATGGCGGTCATGCGACGCTTCGAGCACCCCAACGTGCTCCCGCTCCTGCACGCCGAGATCGAACCGCGCGTCCCGGACGCCCCGCGCCGCGCGAATCTCGTCTTCCCCGCGTTCCCCGAGGGCACGTTGCTCGACCGCGCGACGGCGCACCCCGAGGCCGAGGCGTTCGACACCCCGCAGCTCCTCTCCGTCCTCAACCAGGTCGCCCTCGCGCTCCAGCGCCTGCACGAGGGCGGCGCCGCGGGCGTGCCCTACGCCCATCGCGACCTCAAGCCGGGAAACGTCCTCCTGGAGACCCTCGACCCGAGCGACCCCCGCGCGCGCTCGATCCCGGGGATATCCCCGGGGAACGAGAAAGAATTACTCCGCGCGGTGCTGATGGACTTCGGCTCCGCGCGCCCCGCGCGGGTCCAGGTGCGGAGTCGCCAGGACGCCGTCGCGCTTCAGGAGCTCGCGGCGGCGGAGTGCACCGCGCCGTTCAGGGCGCCGGAGCTGTGGGACGCGCCCAGCCGATGCGACGTCGACGAGCGCGTCGACGTGTGGAGTCTGGGGTGCGTCGCGTTCGCGTGCGTCGCGGGCGGCCGGAGCCCCTTCGAGTACTCCATGGCGCAGGCGGGCGGGAGCCTCGCGCTCGCGGTGCTCAGCGGGAAGTTCCAATGGCCGGAGAAGGCGCGGGAGAGGGTTCCGCGGGAGGCGCGCGCCGTCGCCGAATTCTGCCTCGAGAAGGACTGGAGGGCCAGGCCGAGCGTCGCGGAGGTGTTGGAAAAGATCGAAGACGCCGCGGACGCCGTCGCGACGAGGCGGGTGAAGGAAAAGGAGATGGAGATGGAGATGGGAAAGGAAAAGGAGAAGGAGAAGGAGGCCCCGGGGGCGACGAACGGCCCGGGGGGCGAAGAAGCGGGTTCCGACCGGGCGGGCGAAGGCGGCGTCGTCGCCACCGTCTTCGCCGCGACCGAGTGACGACGAAAAGGGGAGCGAGCGCCCAAAAAGGAGAGCGCCCTCGAAGCCTCGTGTGTTGTATACGCGTGTCCACTCTTCCCTCGTCATCACTCCCTCGGGCTCCCCGATTCCGTCGCCTCGCGCGTTCCTCCCTCGCGTTCCGCGTCGCGCCTTCGTATGATACTTCTCGGGACCCACGGCTTCTTCTTTCCGCGAAAACATTCACCCGCCGGCGAAGGGATCGGATTCTCGGGATCATTTCGCTGGCGTCTCCGCGAGAGCGGCGCGCGCGGCGGCGGCGGCGCCCGCGCCGCCTTCGCGGTCCTCTCCGCCTCCCTCGGCCCTCCCCGGCGTCTTCGCCTCCGTCTCCACGATGACCTTCGCCATCATCCGCGCGAAGACGCTCAGCGGCGACGTGGACTTCCCCTTCCCCGGCGTCGCGATGCGCCGCGCCGCGTTGGGCGCCAGGGGCGTCACCGCCGACAACACGTCGGCGGCGGTGAAAAAATCCGTCGCCGAGGCTCCCGCGCGGAGGGGGCTCGAGCCCGTTCCTTCGCCCTCGTCTTCTCCGGGCGGCGGCGGCGTGTGGACGCTCACGCTCTCCCGCCGCGCGCGACGGCGACGCGTTTCCACGGACCCCGGCGCGGCGTCGGCGACGGCGTCGGCGACGGCGTCCACGAAATCCTCGCCCAGGGACTCGCCGCGTTCACGCGCCGCCTTGCCCGGCGACGGGAACGCCGCCGGCGACGCGGACGATCGAGCCTGAGCCTGAGCCTTCTCCCCCGCCGCGTCCGCGTCCCACCCCGCCGCCAGCGTTCGCTCCGCCTCCTCCGCGGCGTTCGACGCCGCGCGCGCGAGCGCGCTCGCCTTCTTCCCGCTCGTCGGCGCGGGCGATCGCGGCGGTTTCCGCGGACTCGCGTTCGTCGGCGTCGACGCGAGGGCGCTGTTTTGCCGCGCGAGCATCGCCGCCGCCGCCTCGCTCGCCGCGTGCGCCTCGTCCTCAGCCACCCGACGCTTCTCGGCGGAGAGCGTCTCCGCGAGAGCCTTCGCCGCGGGGGAGGCGGACACGGTGACGCCGCCGTAGCTCGCGCGGGTCATCACGGAGAGCGCGGCGGGGGAGGCCGGTCCCGCTCGCGCGGGCATTCGGTCAGCGCACGCGATGTGTCGGACGCGCGGCGTCGCGGTCGCGGTCGCGCGACCGGGGGAGACCCCGTCGACGACGACGCGCGCGGGCGCGGGGGATCCCACCTCCACCTTTCCTCCCGCGCGGGCGATCGTCGCCTCCGCCTCGTCCGCGAGCGTCTTCGCGTCGCCGAGCGCCTCCGCGAACCGAGACTCGGGGTTCGAACGTCCAAACGCCTCCTCGCCCCGGGCGGTTTCGAGCGGAGTGCCGACCCGACGGCGGGGACTCGTCGTCGACCGCTTGAGGGCGTCGTTCGGGACGTGCGCGTACCCGATCGTCTCGAGCATCGCCTCGGTCGCGACGCCGCCGCGTTCGGCGGCGGCGCGTTCCGGGGGGGATACCCTCGCGGACCTTCGCGCGGGGGTGAGTACCTCCTCGCCGCACGCGAGCGCCTCGCGCGTCGCCGGCGACGCCCGCACCGGGGTCACGACCACCACCGACCCCTTGGTCGTCGTCGCTTGGAAAGAGAACCCGCCGTTGGGTTTCGTCGGCGTCGGGCGCGCGGCTTCCGCCTCCATGGCGGCGAACTCGGCGGCTTCCGACGCGGCGCCGCGATCTGCCGCGAGCTTCGCCGCGAGTGCGTCCCTCGCGGCGACGAGCTCCGCCTCGGGCTCGGCGCGGCGCTTGATCCCCTGCTCCAGGAACCCGAGCGCCTCCTCGAGGTCACCGGCGCGTTCGCTCCGCTCCGCGCGCCTGAGCCAGTACGCCGCCTTGGTCGCGTTGGGGAGGGTCTTGAGCACCGCCGCGGGGTTGGCGGCGCCGGAATCCGCCTCCGCGTACGAACAAGACGCGCCCGGGGTTCTCGGCCGCGAGATGATCATCTGGTGGTGGTGCGTTCGCCTCGGGGTCTTCGGCTTGAGCTCGACGCGCGCCGCGGGGGCCTGGATGGTCCCGCCGGGGGTTCGCGGGGGCGCTCCCGGGGTCCTGGCGCCGCCGGGCGTGCGGTTCGCCGCGAGCGCGGAGAGCGCGGAGGGACGTCGCCCGGGCGTGCGCGTCGCCGCGGGGGTCTTGGGGTTGTCGTTGTTGTTGTTTCCGCACGAGACGACGACGCACGGGGGCGAGGTGACGCGGCCGTTCGCGTTCGGGTTGTTGTTCCAGCGCTTCGTCGCGCCCGGGGTCTTCGCCGGGCCCGGGGTGATCCTCTCGCGCCCGGGGGTCTTGAGGATGCTCCTCCCGGGCGTCACCGCGGAGAGGGACGCGGGGCGCGAGTGCGCGGCGTTTTCGTCCATCTCCGCCAGGGACGCGGTCGTGGGCGCCTCCCAGCGGATGCCCGCCCGGGCGTCCGCGTCCGCGCCGACGGGGTGAGGGACGCTCACCGCGGGGAACACGCGGCCGGGAGTCGACATGGAGTCGATCGCGGAGTCGGGCGCGACGGGCGGAGGAGGCGCGGGGACCGGCGCGCGCCTCGGAATGCGCGACGAAACGAAGATCGCGAAAACGCCTCGAAATGTGAGACGGACGCCATCGTCCCCCTCTCGCGCCAACATCGCTGGGGCGTTTTCGCGCCCGGACGATCTATTGCCCGCCTCCTCCTCCTCACAAAATCTGGTATCGGCCATTTTCTGAGATTTCTCGCGCGGCGTCGTCGCCTCGCTCTCGCGCCCCCTCGACCGCGCCCCGCGACGCACACGTTCGCGCGCGCGCGACGCGGCTCCACGCGGGCGTCTTCACGCGCGAACGCACGCGCGCGCTCGCGTCTCGCCCGCGCGCTCGCGTCCTCCGCCCCCTCCCCGGCGTTCGCGAGGAAAAATGGCCGCCGAAGACGCGGAGGCGCCCCCTCCGGAGGAGGAGGCGAAGAAGAAGGAGCACGAGGTCTCCATCGTCCTGAGCTACATGGACGACGAGCACGAGAAGGCGGCGATCGAGGTGCGCGACGGCGCCGGCGACGACGCGCGCTCTCCCCCCGAAGGGCGTCCCGTCCCCCCACCGCCCACGTCCGCGCGCGCGCGGAATCCGCACGTCCCATCGCATCGGTCGCTTTTGGATGCCGAGTCGTTCGTCCGCGCCTCTGACCGCCCCCCCCCCCCCCCCCCCCCCCCCCCCCCCCCCCC
>MDSW01075548.1_pt1 | contig 15566 bp, 7 predicted proteins | sample 811171 | NCBI WGS metagenome assembly MDSW01 (sample SAMN05326641, study PRJNA326480) | marine metagenome | isolation source: seawater | place: Atlantic Ocean: North West | collected 2012
AGGGCTTTTGGGGGTCTTTAGAGTCGACGAGACGACCCAGAAGGACGAAGAGAAGGAGACGCGCGATGGAGACTTCTATAAAAAGAGACTATACTAAAATTGGTTCCCTCATCACCGCGAACCTTCATATTTGAGACTTTTTTGACGCGGTTTTTTGACGACTGCGCGGCGAAATCCTGGTTGGGATTTTCGCTGACGCGGACTCGGAGATCTTTTCCACGTCGGGGCGGGCGCGACCCCGTCGCGCGCGTGCGCGAACCAAAAAGCGCACCGCGGCGGACGCGCCCGGGGGATCGATCCTCGCGCGCCCGCACCGGCAGGCACGCGCTCGCGCCCCCGCCGGTCCGCGCGCGCCCTCACCGGTCCGCGCCTCCAGGTTTTCGCGGCGCGCCTCGAGCCCGAGCGCGCGCGCGTCGGGAGCGCCCGTCGTCGTCGGCGCCTCGAGCATGTTCGCCGCGACGCGCTTTCCGATACGACCCCTCCCCCGTCCCCGCCCCGCGGGGCGCGCGGGGGAACGCGCCGGGCGCCGCGCGCGCGGACGCCCCCGCGCCGCCGCGAGCGACCGCGGCGACGAGGGCGACTTCTCGGACGAGGTCATCGCGCAGATCACGGGCGACTGGCGCCAGTTCCGGTGCGAGGCCGCGCCGCGGAAACCCCGAGGGGCTGCGGGATCCCCCCGAGAATCCCGCGCGGCCCCGTCGCCCCCTTTTCGTGGCTTTTCTCATCACAGATGTGTACCCTCGAACAGCTCCCTGATTTCGTCGCCGTCCCCTCCCCCCCGGTCGCTTCCGCCACTCCTGCCCCCCGCAGCGCGGCTCTCGTGAGCCAAGAGCACGCGCACCGGATCAGCGGCCCGAGCAACCACGTCGTGAGCGGCCTCGACCGCGGCGCGCACGGCCGCCGCGGCGCCGGGGGCGGCGAGAGAGTCTCCGCGTCGGACTGGGCGCACGTCCTCCCCGAGGCGGAGACGGGATGCCTCCTCCTCGCCCCCGAGCACGAGGTGGGGTGGTGGCGCCACGCCGTCGTCCTGGTCCTGAACCACGAGGAGGAGGGCCACGCGGGGTCCACGGGCGTCATACTCAACAGGCCAACGAACGCCCTGCTCCACCGCGTCGTCCCGGAGCTCGACTACACCACGCCGCACCACGAGGTGCTCGCCAACAGACCGGTGAGTGCGGAGAACTTCTCCCCGGCCGGGAGAAAAACCGTTCCCACCCGCATTTCCGTAAAACGACTCACCACCCTCACGCTCTCATCAACCCCCCCTCCTTCCTCTCCTCTCCTCTCCTCTCTTCCAAACAAACCAAAAAAACAAAAAAGGTTTCGATGGGCGGTCCCATGGGTCGGGAGAAGGGCACGCGGTGCCTGGTCGCGCTGAGCCGCGAGCCCCTCCCGGGGGCGACGTCGGAGGTGTTCCCGGGGCTGTGGCACGTGAGCGACTTCGGCGCGGTTCGACCCGAGCACGAGCCGCACCTCAGCGTCTTCGTCGGGTACTGCGGCTGGATGGACGGCCAGCTCAACGCGGAGGTCCAGGCGGGCGGGTGGCAGGTGGCGGCGGCGTCGGCGTCCAACACCCTCGCGCTCGTCGGCGGCGGGTTGCGCTCGTCGGACGACGCGGGGGCGGAGGCGGGGAACGCGTCGTCGGATTGGACCCTTCGCGGGCGGCGGCTTCGCAAGCCGCGGGCGCCGGGGTCGAGCCTGGAGGACGACCTGGACCTCGTGGGCCAGCGCCAGTGGGAGAGCCTGAGGAGCAGGCTCGGCGCCGCGGAGGCGAAGTGAAGACCTACTATAGGGGAACGTTACGTCGGACGAACACGGAGAGACCAGGAGGAACCGCCGACTGACTGACGCGGGAAAAAAAAAAACGCGACCGAAGGGAAAGAAGAACGATGACGCGCGACGAGGAGGGAGGCTCGTGAGGAAGGAGAGAGAGTCTTTGTTCTTGTGTTGAATGAAGTTCGACCGAAGCTGGACGATTGAAACGGCTCGCTCGTCGTTTCGCGCTCGCCGGTGAATCGATTCACCGCGCCGACCGTCCGATGAACCCTCGTTTCGTTTTTTTTTAACGGGACCCACCCCGGTCGGCATCGTCTTTCCCGCGCGCGGCGTCGTTCCGTTCGCGCGCCGCGTGGCTCCGCGTGGCGTCCAATGACGCTCGGCGCCGCGCCAGCTCGGACGGGGCCATTGGCATCGTCACTGTACCCCTCGCGCGCGGGCCACTGGGCCACCTCCGGCGGCGAGATGTCGGCTCTCGCGTTCGGGTCTCCCTCGGCCCTCGGGTCGCGCGCCGCGCGGGCCCCCGGCGCGCGGCGCGGGGCGCGCGCGCGCCGGTTCCCCCGCGCGCGCCCCTCCGCCCCGCCATCCGCCCCCCGCGCCTCGTCATCCTCCTCCTCCTCCACCGACGCCTCCGCGACGGGCCCCCTTCGTTCGCCGCGGCTCATCGTCATCGAGTGCGACGGCGTGCTCTGCGACGTGCACCTGGACGGCCACCGCGAGGCGTTCAACGAGACGTTCCGCGACCTCGGCATGGAGGGCATGAGCTGGTCGGTGGACGAGTACCTGAGCCTGCTCCGCTCCGGCGGAGGCACCGCGCACGGCATGCTCGAGCGCTACTTCGCGTTTTACGGCTACCCCACGGCGGATCTCCGCGGCGAAGACGACCTCCCGCCCGCGTGGGCGATGGACGGCGCGCCCCCGCCCGACGGCGCCGAGGCGGAACTCGACACCATCGACGGCCTGGGCGTCCCGGAGGGGTACGAGGACGCCACCCCCGCGGTGAGACGCGCCGCCGCGCACGCCGCGCGAAGCCGCGACCCGGCGAACGCGTCCATCCTCGCGGAAAAACGCGCCGCGTGGATCGATGACGTCGTCGCGCGAAAGGACGCCGCGTTCGAATCCATCGTGCGAGGCGGACGCCTCAAGCTCAGGAAGGGCGCCCTCGAGTTCCTGGACGAGTGCCTCCTCGAGGACGGCGCGAGCGTCGTCATCATCGGCGCCACCGCGAGCGCGCCGGAGGAGGGCGTGCTGGACGCGGTGTTGACCGCCGTCGGACCCCTCAGGGCCGCCGCCGTCGCCGCGATGGGATCCGGAGAAGCCCTCGACGCCGCCGACCTCAACAAAAACAGAGGCGACGACGAATTAAACGCGCCTCCTCTCGACGAGGAGGAGACCGACACTGATAACACCGTCGTCGCGGAGGTCCCCGGCGCCCTCCGCCGCGCCTCCTCTCATAGAGATCTCACCGACGATGAGCTGGACGGTTTCGGCGACCACTCGCGGGTCCACGACGCGTCGTGGGAGGAGGCTCGCGCGCGTATGGCGCACGCGATGCGCGCGCGCAAGGGCGAGCTCCTCGCCGACGAGATCGGCGGCGACCTCCGGCGGCAGTCCTTCGACAGCAACGTCATCGTGGACACGAGCGTCTTCTGCACGAGCACGCGGAGCGCGATCAACGCGAGCGCGTTGCTCGGTCTGCTCGAGTCCAAGGGCGTGCGGCGGGAGGAGGCGGCGTTTGTCGGCGCGTCGAGGGCGACGTGCGCCGAGGCGAACCAGGCGGGCGTCTTCAACGTCGTCTGCAGAACCGCGAACCAGGCGGACTCGCAGGTGGTCGGCGTGGCGTGCGTGTGCGACGATTTCGGGGGCGGGGGGGGGTTGACGCTCAGGCTCCTCAAGCACAGGATGGCCGCGTGGAAGGGAGAAACCGTGGGAGGGAGGGAAATCTGACAGTTCCGAGGGGGGAAGCAGGAGACGCGCGTCTTCTGTACCCACCTTTCGAAAGTAGTCTACTGTATCATACTTTCGAAAGTACTTTCTCAGACTCACCAAAAATGCGCGCGAAAAGGTTTCTCCCTTCGTACTTTAGACTACTCGTCCGGTGGTTATCCCCTGCTCCCTACCCCGGGGCGTCTCGTTCCCTCAGCAATCCGTAAAACTCCACGCCGCTCACGTGGAAGTGCGCCGCCTCGGCGTCGGCGTCGGCGTCGGCGTCGGCGTCGGCGTCGGCGCCGGCGCCGCCCGCCCCGCCCCCCGCGTTCCGCCCCGTCAGCCGCAACCGGAGCCATCGCGACTCGGGGACGCCTCCTCGGGGACCCACCCCCCCGCGACGGTTCGCGCCCCAACCGTCGCCTCCACCGCCGGAGGAGCCCTTCCCCGAAACCCTCGCCGCCGCCGCGACGGTCGCCCCCGTCACCGCCCACGACGCGAGCTGGCCCGGCACGCCGACGGTTCGGTCCTCGCGGTGGACCCTGAGGGCGACCCACCCGTCCTCCGAGGGCCGATCGGGATCCGACGCCGGATCCGCCGCGCGATCGGGGGGACACCCCTCCAGGACCCAGTCGCGCGGGAACCGTGCGGACCCGTCGTGGCGCATGACGTAGTGCGAACACGCCAGCGTGCGCCGCGCGCCCAGGTCGAAGCACCACCACCCCCCCGCGAAGGAGGGACGGCCGCGCGGCGACGCCGGAGGCGTCGTCGTCGTCTCCCGATCGCCGCGACGGCGACCGTTTTCAGAACCCTCGGCTCGGCTCGGCGCCCCGGCGAAATTCACCCTCGTGAACGCCTCGCTGAGGATCGCCGCGGGGTCGGTGTGGCGACACGCGGGGGACGACGCGGTGACCGAGATGTACCCTTTGTGCGTCTTGTGCGTCGGGTTCGTCCACTGCCGCTCGCCGCCGGCGGTCCCTAACCACTGGAACACGCCGCGCCCGTCGCCGGGGCGAACGAAGACGAGGTTCGCGCCGTGCTTGGCGCGCGGGCGACGGCGGCGCGTCAAGCTCTCTGAGTCAAGCGCCGAGACGGGTCCTGCGAGACGTTCGAGGTCCGAGCGCGCGGGACCCGCGGGGGCGAAGTGAGAATCCACGGACACTCCCGCGTCCGCGAGGTCGCCCGCGAGGTCGCCCGCGAGGTCGCCCGCGACGCTCCCCGAGAGGTGGGGCGCGAGCGCCTCGCGGACGAGCGCCGCGGCGACGGGGCTCTCCGCGAAGGACGCGTCGTCGTCGTCGTCTTTCGCGTCGTCGTCGCGCGCGTCGTCGCTCGCCGCGGGGTTCGTCGTTCTTCGTCTCAGGGCGGCCACCTCGTCGCGGAACGCCTCCGCGGCGACGCGACTGAGGTACGGAAAGCGAACCTCCGACAAGACGCGCGCGGCGTCCCGCGCCGAGCGCCGACGCCTCGAACCGCTCGACGCGTTCTTCGAAACGTCCTCCTCGCTCTTTTCGTCTTCGTCTTCGTCTTCGCGCGCCGCGGGGCCTTGCCAGCGCATCCAGCGCATCGCGGCGTCCAACGCGTCGTCCTCGCTCGCCACCTCCAACCCGTCGCGGCTGAGAATCTCCGCGCACAGACCGGGAGTCAGCGCGTCGAAGGCCGCCGCGTCCGTTCGAAACGCCGCCGGAGGCGCCCGCGCCGCGCTCGCGAGGCACGCGAGGAAGAGCCTCGCCGCCGCCGATTTCGCGCGCGCCGCGTCCGCGTCCGAGCCCGAGCCCGAGCCCGAGCCCGAGCCCGAATAGCTCCGGACCCCTCCTCCGTTCAGCGACGCCAGCAACGCCTCGCCGTCGACGTCCGGCGTTCCCGTCACCTCCGGCGCGAGCGCGAGGAGCCGAACGGCGTCCGTCGCGTCCAGGGCGCCGCTCTCGACGTCCTCGCGAACGGCGTCGGCGACGCTCTCCGACGCGAGCGACGCGCCGTACCGGGCGCACGCGCGGAGGAGCCCGGAGACGGAACCCGCGCGAAGGGCCCACCTTCCGAGCGTCGCGCGTCGTCCTTCTCGTTCTTTTTCACGGCGATGTTCCCTCGAGGCGGCGATGTTTCCCCGAACGCCCTCCTCCTCCTCCTCCTCCTCCTCCTCCTCCTCTTCCTCCTCCTCGCCCGCTGATTCCTCCTCCTCCGCCGCCTCCTCGCCGCGCTCGAAGAACCGGAGCATCGCGGCGGCGTCGAGCGGGGCGACGGCGCGCCCGAGGTCCAGCCGCCCGACGCTCGACTCGCGCATCCCCGACGCGAGCATGCGGTGTAGCGCGGGCGAGTGCGCGGCGAGCGCGAACCGGTGCGCGTGGAACTCGACGAGCAAAGGGCAAGGGCGTCCCCCTCGAGCGTCGTTCCCGCCGCCGCGCGTCGATCCGACGTCTCCGTCTTCTCCTTCGAGGGACGCTCCGCCGACGACGGAGACGTGGAGCCCCGACGCTCGCGCCGCCGCGCGCGCCTCGGCGGCGTCGGACGCCGCGACGGTCACGACGAAATCCGAGAGGTCCGGCGGGTACCCCACCCCGCGCCGAGCCGCGTCGCGAACGAACGCGCGAAGCGACGCGTCGGAGGGGAACCAGGAGCCCTTCGAGCCCTTCGAGGGCGAGCACTCGCCCGAGGGCGAGCTTTCTAATTCTTTTCGCTCGCAAAAGACGCGCCTCCACGTCGCCAGCGCGTTCGCGTTTTCGTCGTCGACATTCTCCTCCTCGTCGTCGTCTTCTTCCCCGGGCGGCGGCGCCTCGAGGACGACCGCGAACCCGACGCGGGCCCGGGACCCCGGCAGACTCTTCGGCCCCGCGGGGTCGTCGTCGTCGCGGGGCGCCGCCTCCGCGAGAATCGGAATCCCGTCGCGTTCGGTCGAGGTTCGGTCGAAGCTCTCGGTTCGGTCGAAGCTCTCGCTTCGGTCGAAGCTCTCGGCGTTCGGCGAGAGGGATCCCCCGAGCGCGTCGGCGACGGCGACGCGCTCGAGGCGCGCGCGCCGCGACGCGTTCGTCTCCGCGTCGAAGGTTCGCTTCGCGGCGACGAGCGCGGCGAGAAGCGCCGGCGACGCCGCGCCGAGCGCCGCGGCGTGCGCCAACGTCGACCCGGGGGGCGCCGCCGCGAGAACCTCCTCGAGCGGGCCCGCGGTGACGGAGATGGACGGGTTTCGCGCTCGGGGTTTTCTTTTTCCCCGCGGCGTCTCCGCCACCGTCAGCGCGACGTCGGCGACGTCGTCCAGAGAACCCGAAGGAAAAGGTTCGCCGAACCCGTGGGGGGCGCCCGCGGCGCCCGATTCTTCGAGCGGCCCGCGCGCGAGACGCTCGGGACGCTCGAGGAGCGCTCGCGCGTCTTCCAGGAGCGATGATGATCCCGCGAGCGGTCGCGATGATCCCGCGAGTGGTCGCGACGGTCCCGCGAGCGGTCGCGACGGTCCGGCGAGCGTCGACCCAGCAACGGGCTCGGAGGCGGTCCTCTCGAAAAAAATATCCGCCGCGTTGGCGACGCGGATGTTTCGGTACTCCGAGTGCGCGTCCCACGTGCTGAGTCCGACGCACGCGACGTCCGCGTCCCTCGCCCCCGCGTCGGGGTCCCTCCACGCGTGGACCTTCCTGCGCCTCGCGCCGAGGACCGTTTCGTGCGTACCGTTCGAAGTTCGTTCGAAGCGTGAGGCGGCGCGTCCGCGCGCGCGGCGGTCCTCGCGCGGGTCCTCCTCCTCGGCGGCGACGGCGAAGCCGCCGTCGCGCGTCCACGCGACGACGAACTTGGCGAACGCCGCCGCGTCCTCCTTCGGGAGCCACGCGCCCGGCGCGCGGTGGCACACGCGCCCGTCCTTCTCGATGACCAGGCAGGAGTTGCGGTGGGAGCCGAGGATGACCAGGTACGTGTGCTCGGCGTCGTCCGAGGAGGACGAGGAGGCGGCGGCGGAGGCGCGAGGCGCCCCGTCCGCATCCACGCGCGCGCCGGACCAGTGGTCCAACCGGCGCGTCGCCGCCGACCCGGGCCGGGGGTTGGACTTGAGCAGGACGGTGATGTCGCTCCGCCCGCGCGCTTCGAACGAGACGGACCCGCCCGAGACCGCGAGGCCCGGGGTCCCGCGCGTGGTCCCGGGCGTGGACGCGCGCGCGGCGGCGTCGGGGGCGCGCGCCTCGTCGAGGCTCGGGAGCCACGCGCACTCGAAGGGGGGCACCACGAGCACGTCGCCGCCCGCGACGCGCACGAAGTCGCGCCCCCGCGCCGCGGATACCACCGCGGGCATGAGCGCCGGGCGAGACGCGGCCGCCGACGCGCCCGCGGGGCGCCCGCGCGAGTGGCGCGACGCGTCGGACGGGAATCCGACGCGGACGACGCGGCGAAGAGAAACGCGTCGATACTTTCCAGTCCTGACTTATGAGGTCCGCGCCACGACTGCTTCACGCACCGGGGCCGATCTCAGTCAGCGTCGCGGGCTGAGCTCTCGCTCGCTTCGAACCGGGGTCTTTTTTTCCGCACTCGCGAGATCTCCGCGGGCGCGGTCCCTCGCCCTCCACCCTCCTCACACGTCGACGCGCGCCGCTCGCTCGGCACGCCGTCCTCGCGTCCTCCGCCTTCAGGGTCCGGCGCGTCGCGCGCCCCCTCCCTCGGCCTCGGAGCGTCGACGTCCGTCTCCCCCCCCCGCCCGAGCGTGTGGCGTCGACCCTCGGCGGGGCTCTGCGCCGTCGTCCGCGCCGTCGCCCCCGGGGGGGCGTTCTCGCGATGGCGACCCCCGCGGTCTGCAGCGCCCTGTACATTCTCGACGGCAACTTCAAGACGCTCCTGAGCCGCGACTGGCGCGGGGACACGTCCCCCGCGCACGTCGAGCGGTTCGCCGCGCGCGTGAACGAGGCGGAGAGCGAGAGCGAGCAGCGGCCGATCATCGAGGACCCCGACGCGAACGTGACGTACACGTACATCCAGCACAACAATCTCTACCTGCTCGCGTTGACGAAGACCAACGCGAACGCGGTGGCTCTGCTCGTGTTCCTCCACCGCCTGGTGGACATCTTCGTGCACTACTTCAAGGAGCTCCGGGAGGAGTCCATCCGGGATAACTTCGTGATCATCTACGAGCTCCTGGACGAGGTGATGGACAACGGGTACCCCCAATTCACCGAGGCGAAGATCTTGAGCGAGTTCATCACCGTCGGCGCGCACGAGCTGGAGACGCCCAAGGCGCCGATGGCGGTGACGAACGCGGTCTCCTGGAGGAGCGAGGGGATCAAGTACCAGAAGAACGAGGTGTTCTTGGACGTCGTCGAGAGCGTCAACTCCGTCGTCAACGCGAACGGGCAGCTCGCGCACTCGGAGGTGCAGGGGGCGCTGCGCCTGCGGACCTACCTCACCGGCATGCCCGAGTGCAAGCTGGGGCTGAACGACAAGGTGATGCTGCAGGCGCAGAACAAGACGGGCAAGGGGAAGAGCGTGGAGCTGGAGGACATCAAGTTCCACCAGTGCGTGCGCCTGGCGCGCTTCGAGAACGACCGCACGATCTCCTTCATCCCTCCGGATGGCCAGTTCGACCTCATGAACTACCGCATCACCGCGCCCACGAAACCGCTCCTGTGGGTGGAGGCCAACGTCTCGAGGCCGAGTCGCTCCAGGGTGGAGTACACGGTCAAGCTGAAGACGCAGTTCAAGGCCAGGCTCAACGCGACCGGGGTGGAGATCAAGCTCCCCGTGCCCGGCGACGCGACGGCGCCGGAGGTGAAAGCCGCGCTGGGTGCGGTGACGTACGCGCCCGAGCAGGAGGCGATGCTGTGGAAGATCAAGACCGTCCCGGGCGGGAAGGAGGTGCTGATGCGCGCCAAGTTCAGCCTCCCGAGCGTCGCGGCGCTGGAGGACGACGGGCCGAAGCAGAAGAAACCGCCCATCACGGTCAAGTACGAGATCCCGTACTTCACCGTCTCGGGCGTGCAGGTGAGGTACCTCAAGGTGATCGAGAAGAGCGGGTACCAGGCCCTGCCGTGGGTGAGGTACATCACCAGGAGCGGAAACTACGAGTTCAGGCTCGCGCACCAACCCGCGACCTAGCCAAGAGCCGGAGAATTGCGGGACGCTCTCTTAGGAACGCCGCGCGCGCGAACGCTCGTCGCGAGACTCTTCCACGAAAAACCAAAACCGATAAAATCTGCGACGCCTTCTCTCGACTTCGGGGCCCCTCGTCTCCTCGTCTCCTCACTTGTGGGGCCTCTGCTCGAGGGCGACGATGCGTTCCTCCAGGTTGCTCTCCATCTCCCTCAGCGCCCTCAGAATTTTCAGCGAGTCGGCGCTCATCCCCTCCTCCGCCGCCTTCTCCCCCGGGTCCTCCGCCCCCCGCGGCCGCCTCACCCGGAAGCTCCCCTCCGCGTTCGGCCTCTTCTTGAACCTCGCCCCCGAATCGCTCGGCAGGCTCGGCTTCCCCCCGACGACCGGACCCCCCCCTCCTCCTCCTCCCTCCCTCGCGGCGAGGCTCAGCGCGAACGCGAACACCTTATCCGTCCTCCGTTTCACCGCCTCGTCCGCCAGCGACGCGTCCTCCCCGAGCGCCTCGGGGACATCCGGCGACGTCGCGTGGCCTCGCGCCACCTGCCCCCACGCGTGGTCGAGCGCGATGAGCGCGTCCTTCATCATCCCGCGGCACCCCGCCGTTCGCAGGCGTCTCTGCATCACCGGGAACGCGCTCGCGATGCGCTCGATGACGGTGCCCGGGAGGGAGAAGACGTCGCAGTACGTCATGGCGCGCGCGGTGAACGCCGTCGGCGCCCCCCCGTTCAAAACCTCCTCCCCGAACGTCTTCCCCGACGTGAACACCCGCCCCTTGCCGCCGACGACGCCGCGCTCCACGATGTACAGGCGGGTGGAGATGGCGCCCGCCCGGACGATCTCCTCGCCCTGCGGGAAGGTCTCGGACTTGAGCTTCAGGGCGACGTCGACGATGAAGGTCTCCGGCGCGCCGCGGAAGAAGGGCACGTTGTTGATCCACGGCCCGCACTGCATCATCGCCACCTCGCCCCGCAACCTCGGCGACATCATCTCCAGCATCACCCGCCAGTCGTCCATGTTCGTGCTCGAGTGTCGGTACCGGAAGTAGTCCCGGCACCTTCGCTGCAGGTCCTCCCCGAGGCTCAGTTCGCGCGCCATCGCGTTGAGCGTGTCCATCAGCTCGTGGTGCTCCGACGATTTCTTATCCATGCTCGCGACGATGGTGCACACCGAGCCGACGACGTACGCAAACACGCTCGTGCCGATCAGCATCGCGAGGATGACGAAGAACCGCTCCCCGGTGGTCGTGGGTAAGATGTCGCCGTACCCGATCGTGCTCATCGTGACCAGCGCCCAGTACAGAGCGGAGATGTACATGCTGTACGTCCCCACCCCGGCGCACGCCAGAAACTCCTCCCGAGTCTCCGACAGCGCGTAGCACTCGTCGAAAGCATCCGGGTCCACCCAGTTGGAGTAGTACCCCTTCACCCAGTCGTCCTTGCTCGCGCTCGTCCGTGCCATGAGCTGCCACATGCACGCCAGCCAGTGCGCGATCATCAGGGTGCCGAGGATGAACTTGAACAGCGCGAGGACGTTGTAATCCACGTTCATGGAATCCTCGAGGCGCTTCAGAATTCTCCCGGAGCGGAGGATCCTCAGGAGCTTGAACAGGCGCAACAGACGCAGAAGCTTGAGGGCTTTCAGCCCGCCCGCGTCCATCTCGTGGTACGGGATGATGGAGACGAGGTCGATGACGAAGAACCCGCGCAGATACCGGTCGATGATCTTCCTGCGGTCCGTGACGTACGTGCCGTTGGCGGCTTCCTCGTCCAGGTAGATGAGGTTGAAGTTGAAGCACAAGTCGGTGAAGAAGATGATGTCGATGAGGAGGTTGACGAGGTAGATGGGGAACGTGGGGAGGTCCGCGCTCATCCTGCTCCCGGGCTTGGTGTCCAGAAAAGCCACCTCGTACGGCGTGATCGTGGCCGTGTACACGAGCGCCACCGCGATGATGGCGTCCCACCGTTTCATCCATCGCGACCGAGGATCGAGGAGCCAAGGGGACACCTCGTACTTGCTCAAGATCGCCGAGAGCTTCGCGGCGCCCTCCCGGTACTCCTCCCCGTCGCGGTCGTCCTCGAAGTCCTCATCACCGTCGCCGGGGTACTCGCGAGACTGCTTTCGGTGGAACGGGAGAGAGGTTCGGGCGAGGAGAAGGTCGAACGGAGGTCAGAACCACATCGGAGCGACGCGCCCGCGCAAACCGCGTCGGCCCGCGAACGTTGACCTTGAATCGCAGGACTGGGCACCGCGGAACACGCGCTTCGCGGAGCCGTCGATCGACGTTCGAGCGCGGAAAAACGCGGAGGCGACGACCTCGGGCGCGGAGGATGTCACGCCCGTCGTCGCGCCGAGCACGACGTCGGGACCGCGCGCCCCGGGGCGGGTCGCCGCCGCGCAACGTCTCGGGGAAAATCGCACAAGACGCGGGATGGAAGCCCGTTATCGAGGGAAAGGGCAACAACGGCGCCGGCCGGACGCGCGACGTACCGGCTCCACTTTCGCCATCTTCGCGCGTCGCGTCCCCGGTCGCGCGTCCACCGATACGTCCGCGAAGTCCAGGCGGGCTCCACTGAGGCCTGTCTCGCTCGACGCGCGCCTGGAGCGTCTGGAACGGCGCGAGCGGGGTCCCGGCGACCCGGATGAATTCTCGCCTTCGTAACGTTGGTTGCGGACAGTTGAGCGATGCGATGCGCTCAAACTTTGATCGGCGAGGCGGTTCGAGTCAAACCTCGCAGCAGCCCACCATCGCCCGAACGAAAGGTTGGGGAAATTTTTGGTACTCGGCCTTGGCGGGGCGCTCGCGCGCGCGTCCCCGCCCTCCGTGCGCACTTCCGAGGCGCGCGCGCGACGCACGCGACCGCGTCCGACGCCGTATCCTCGGATCTCATCGCGTAGAGGTGCGCCACGCGCCGATCCGCGTCCGCGCGCGCGCGTCTTCGCGCCCCCCCCCCTTCCCCTCCGCGCGCTCCCGCCGGCGGTTTCCATCCTGCACCGTGGACGTCCGGTGCCTGCTCTGCTGGCATTGACGCGCGATCTCGCGCCGCTCGAGGTCTTTCGAGCGTTTTCCGTCGCTCTCGCGCGTCGCGCGATCGCGCGACGCCCGCCGCGCGTCCTCGCGCGCGTCGCGCCCGGAACCCCCCCCGTTCGTTCGCGCGCGGCGCGCGATCGCCCGCGCTGACGCAATCATCCCGCCCATCCACCTCGTCTTTTCCCTCGCTCGCGCCCTTTCCCCCAGCCCTCCCAAGGCGCCTCGCCGCTCCGGAGCGATGGCGGGCAAGCAGAAGATCTCGTACTTCTACGACCCCGATGTTGGCAACTTTTACTACGGCCAGGGCCACCCGATGAAGCCCCATCGCGTGCGCATGACCCACAACTTGCTCCTGCACTACGGCATCTACAAGGAGATGGAGGTGCGCGCGATAACCCTCCTTTTTCTTCGCGCCCGGCGATCTTCCTTCCAAGTTCTGGAGCGTCCGGGCTCCCGTTTCCCTCGAGCGTCCGATCTTTTTTCCACCCTCCTCGCCCCCCTGACCCTTCGGACCCCGCCGTCCCTCTCTTTTTCTCCAGGTTTTCCGCCCCGCTCTGGCCTCCGCGGAGGACATGACGCAGTTCCACAGCGACGAGTACGTGGAGTTCCTGCGCCTCATCACCCCCGACAACCAGCACGAGCACATGCGCCAGCTCAAGCGGTTCAACTGCGCGGAGGATTGCCCCGTGTTTGACGGGTTGTTCAACTTTTGTCAGATGTACACCGGCGGCTCCGTCGGCGGCGCGGTTCGGCTGAACCACAAGCAGACGGACACGGTGATCAACTGGGCCGGTGGTTTGCACCACGCGAAGAAGAACGAGGCGAGCGGTTTCTGTTACGTCAACGACATCGTCCTCGCGATCCTCGAGCTCCTCAAGGTGCACCAGCGCGTGTTATACATCGACATCGACATCCACCACGGCGACGGCGTCGAGGAGGCGTTTTACACCACCGACCGCGTCATGACGGTGAGCTTCCACAAGTTCGGGGAGTACTTCCCGGGCACCGGCCACCTCCAGGACGTCGGTCAGCACCGCGGGAAGTACTACTCCGTGAACGTGCCCCTGAAGGACGGCATCGACGACGAGTCGTACAACCTCCTCTTCAAGCCCATCATGGCGAAGGTGATGGAGATGTACGCCCCCGACGCGGTGGTGTTCCAGTCGGGCGCGGATTCGCTCACCGGCGACCGCCTGGGGTGCTTCAACCTGAGCATCCGCGGCCACGCGGAGTGCCTCAAGTACATGACGACGTTCGGCGTGCCCCTGCTCGTCCTCGGCGGCGGCGGGTACACCATCCGCAACGTCGCGCGGTGCTGGACGTACGAGACGGGGTGCCTGCTCGGGCGCGAGCTCGAGGACAAGATGCCCCCCAACGACTACAGCGAGTACTTCGGCCCGACGCACGCGCTCCAGATCCAACCCTCGAACATGGAGAACCAGAACACGCCCGAGTACCTCGAGGGCGTGCGGAACCGCGTGCTGGAGAACCTGTCCAAAATCCCGCCCAAGCCCTCCGTCCCCTTCCACGACGTGCCCCCGGACGCGATGCATCCCGACCAGATGGAGATCAAGGAGGATCCGGACGCGACGGGCGGCGGCGCGGAGGCGGAGGCGGCCAGGCGGGCGCACCCGGACGGCGTCGAGCCGGACGAGGGCGACAAGGACGACAAACCCGCGAGGTTCGACGGGCCGGGGTCCGCGGAGGCGGGCCACGATCCATCCGGAGCCGCCCAGATGGACGTCGGGGAGGCCGGTCCCGAGTCGGAGACCAAAGACGCGCCCGGAGCGACGAGCGGCGGCGCGAAGGAGGAGGAGGCGGCGGCGACGCGGGAGGCGCGGGACGCCGCGAAGGACGCGGCGGCGAAGGACGCCGACGTGAAGACGGAGGAGGCGAAGGCGGACGCGGAGGCGGCGGAGCTGGGCGAGGGCGCGGCCCAGGACCCGGCGGCGCCCGAGCCGGAGGCGCCGGGACCCGCCGCGGAGGGACGCGACGCCGCCGAGGGGGCCGAGGGGGTCGTCTCGGAGTTGCCCCCGCGAAAGTCCCCCGCGGGACCCGGGATCATGGCCAGCGACCACGGCGACGAGAAGGAGTGAAACGAAACGAAGCGAAGCGAAGCGAAGCGACGATGAGGCCGCGCGACGAGGCGTGATGCGAGAGCGCGCCGAGGCGGCCGCGATCCGGGAGCCGAGGCGGCCTCGCGACGATCCACCCGCGTTCGCATTCGTTCATCGATCCGTGTTCACGCGCGAACGTTGTGACGAGTGCGCTGAAGATGACAACCAGCAGCAGTGATTGGAACTCTCGTCGGGCAAAAAACCCTGTCCGATGAAAAATCTCGGCTCGTCGTCACACGCGAACTCGGTGATTTTTCTTTTGGACTCTCCTTCACCGCTGGGTTTTCCTTTGAAGGACGAAAAATGCCGATAAATGCACCTCCCGGTCGAGAGGACGGGTCGCGAACCGTCGCGCGGCTCCAGTCCCGTCCGCCCCGGGGGTACGGCACCGGCGGAAGGCACCGCCAGTTGGCTCCGCGGTGCGTTTCGTTTGTTATCGAGATAGAAGGCACCCCCCGCCGTCCCCGACCGCGCGCTTCGGTCGCCCACACGCGTCCGCGCGCCGCGAGCGTCGGGTCTCCGGCATGCTCGCGCCGGTTCGCCGCGACGCCGCCCTCCCCCCCGCGGCGCTCGCCGCCGCGCGGGGCCGCGGTCCGCCGCGGCCCCCCTCGCGCGCCGCCGCCGCGCGTCTCCGTCGCGCGTCGTCGTCGCGGTCGCCGTCGGATCATTCG
>MDSW01185882.1_pt1 | contig 15565 bp, 20 predicted proteins | sample 811171 | NCBI WGS metagenome assembly MDSW01 (sample SAMN05326641, study PRJNA326480) | marine metagenome | isolation source: seawater | place: Atlantic Ocean: North West | collected 2012
ATCAGATGGAATGACAGCAACTGCACTAAATGGTGATGACCTAACTTTCACTGTTTCAGCAGATGCAGTAACTGTTTCCGGGGCTACAGTAACAGGTGCAGATGTAATGACTACAAATGGAGTAATCCATGTAATCGATGCAGTATTGATGCCACCAGCAGATGCCCCAACTCTTCCAGAAGGATGCGATTATCTTGTAGGAATTGATGATACTGGATATGCATTCGATCACACATCTCTTGAAATAGCAGTAGGAGAAACTGTATGCTGGATGTGGACAGATTCAGGAATGGCCCATAACGTCGCAGAAACTGCGAATGCAGAGGATACTATGAGACTAGTTGGTGGACTCTACAGTGGCGCTGCAGAAACAACTGTTGACTACAGAGTCACATTTGATGCTGATGAGACTTTTACTTACATCTGTGAACCACACGCTTCAATGAATATGAATGGGGTTGTAGTTGTTGGAACAGGAGTGGAAGTTATCCAGACTCCAGAACCTAAAGATGATTCTGATGCAACACCTGGATTTGGAGCTCCATTACTAGTTTTAGCAGTAATGGGTGCAGTTCTAGTAGCAACACAAAGAAGTAAGTTAGATTAATTACTTAGCTTAACTTCTATCCAACCATCAAGTTCTCTCGCCATGTGAATGGCGAGGGGGCTTGGTCTACGGAGCTTTCCTAAGATTTTACCGTACATGGGAATTAATGGAAAAGGAGACCATTCTTTTACTTCTCCAGTTTCTAAGTCATATCTAGTTTGATGAAGAGGGCACGTTACACATCCGTCTTTTACTTTACCTCCGTAAGGTAACGGCCATGCCATATGCCTACATAGAGCATCAGTAACCCGAACTTCTAACTCGTCTCTCATTATCATTATACTACGAAGGCCAATATTTTTCATTTTCTTTTTACCAACTTTCAACTTATTTCCTTTCATCACACGATGCCATATTTCATCTTCTAATGGTAGATTCATGTACTAAGCAATATATACCATTATTAATATCTTTCAGTTTTTTATTGTTAAATTCTCCAAGATGATGCACACATTGAAGATGTAGAAGTGTAGCGTATATCATGGACAAAACCCCCACTCTTACTGATATCGAAAGAGGAGATGAATCTTGTATTCTAAGATTCAGTGATGATAAGTCATTTCAAGTTGAATATTTAGAAATTCGTATCTGCTGCCAATGTGCAAAATGTAAGCCAAGACAAGAAAATGAGCAAAGGAAAATAGAATTTCATGAGGAAGTATCAAGATTAGTAATGGAAAAACCTATGATCGAACCCGTAGGTCATTATGGAATAACTATGATATGGCCTAGTGGCTGTAGTAGTGGAATACATTCATTTTCTCATCTTAGAAGTATTGCTGAGGACTCCGGAACTGTAATTTAATCTAACGAAGCAGTCAAATGTAAAGGACTATGCCAACAACCATCGAAGAATAGGCTAGCACCGTTCTCGATAGGTGATCCAATGTCCAAAACTAGCCCAAAGGATATCGATGATGACGATACATGGCATCAATTTTCGGATGCTGGTTATTCTTCTGCTTCCGTTAATTTTGATAATGAACAAGGAAAAGATATTCAAGTTAATTCAGAAGAAGAATGGTTTGATGGTGATGATTTTGAATTTGAAGGTAAAACACTAGATTGGAATTCACCGCCCTGTCCAACTCCATTGGGCATAGCTCATATGATTAAAATAGGTACATGTAATCATTGTCTTAAACGTGTTTCAGGTAAAAATAATATGTCAGGTGAAGAAATAAGAATTGAAGCATACACTAGGGATAATTCTTTAGAATCATCGTTTAGTAATGATTTATGCCCACTTTGTGAGAATTTATTTGATGATGTCGATAATATTGTTGAAAGAATAATAGAGAAAATAAATAATTTAGAATATACTACAATCCAGATAGGCATTCATTTACCTAAAGATCTCATTCAAGAAGCTCATGAGATTACTTCTAGGCATGGAGCATCACAATCCATGCCTCTGAAAACTTCTATGGTGTTAGATATACAAAATACAATTAATAATAATTTAAATGCAGATATCAATTTTGTAAAAGATAAGCCTGATATTATGATTCTTGTTGATGGGCTAACACTAAGGGTTGATGTTGATGTTAGGCCAATTTATTATTATGGGAGGTATAGGAAATTAAGTCGAGAAATACCCCAAACTCGTTGGCCGTGTAGGGCATGTAAAGGCAGAAATAAAGGATGTGACTCTTGTGAAGGATCAGGACTTCAATACATCGACTCAGTACAAGATCTCGTAGGGGAGCCGTTACGCATTGCTTTGGATGCTAAGGATACTAGTTTCCATGGAATGGGGAGGGAAGATATTGATGTAAGAATGTTAGGACTAGGTCGTCCCTTCATAATAGAAATAAAGAAACCTATGGGTAGAATATCGGAAATGTCAAATTTAGTCAAGGAAATTAATACAAATTCAGATGGTAAAGTGGAAATAGATAATTTGATTAAAACAGAACGCTCATTAATTGCTAAGATTAAGAATTCCCGTTCTGATAAGTCATATAATATAAGATTCAGAATATCTGAAGAATTAGAAGCTGAATTCATCACAAATTCTATTTTAGAGTTATCTGGCGTCATAATAAATCAGGAAACTCCTCGAAGAGTTTCTCACAGACGAGCAGATAAAATAAGAAAGAGGAAAATAGTCGATATTTATAATATCATAATCGAAAATAATGAAGTTGAATTTAGTATCCGTGCGGAAGCTGGAACTTACATCAAAGAACTAGTACATTCTGATGAAGGACGAACTAATCCCTCTGTCTCGGATAAACTTGGTGTTGATTGTGAAATTTTATGGCTTGACGTTAATGAAATACATGATGATGAGGAAAATAAGGATAATTGAAGCATTTTCAAATCCGAGTCCTTAATAATACGCGGCAAGTCGCCCGCTTCCACGACCTTGGTCGTTTGGTGATATTATGGTTACTCGCACACATGGTTTACGTCAAGGCACTCGTAGTATTCTAAGAAAGAATAAAAGAGACAAAGGTCGAATTTTTATTAATCGTATTATGCATCCTTATCAGGAAGGAGATAAAGTTGCCATTGTTTTAGATGGTGCCCAGCAAGGCGGAATGCCTCATCGTAGATTTCAAGGTAAAACAGGAATGATTACTGGTGTTCAAGGTAGGGCATACATTGTTAGCGTGAAAGACGGTAATATGCAAAAAACCGTCGTCGCCAGACCAGAACACCTAAGGCCAATTGAGGGATAATTATGTCAGAAGAAGAATTTGTAGATGTTGCTACTGTTAGAGACCTACTTTTAGATGCACAAAAAAGACGTGGTGAATTGTCCTATGAACAAACTATGGCGTTACAACATGCAGAATGGGCTGCTAGTGCACAAGGACACCCTACAGGAAATTTGAAAACAGAACAAAAAGTTTTCAAATCATTATTTGATGAACTTATGAAAAATGAGAAACTAATGCAATATCCAGAAATAGCTGCTAAGATATCAGAATTATGCCCTATGTCAGTTGCAGATATTAGAGTAGTAATTGCAAGTAAAAGAATAGCTATGGATACATCTGAAATCGAGTCTTTAATCGATATAATCAAACAACACGTACTATAAATCATATATTTTACTAATTATTATGCTCATATTCATCATGTAGAACCTTTCAGGAAGGGACGATAGATATGCTACCTAGGAAACAACCCGGCCTCGGGGAAGATATTTTTAATTCCGAGAATAGTATAAAAATACTTGATACATTAGAAAAAAGGCCCTTTGGAAATGAAATAGAAGCACTCACGTCTCCTTCTTTGTACTTGATTAAGGCGAGACTTAATGATGATACTGTCCAATCTGGAGATAATATTGAATTACCTTCTGAAAAAATCGGGCCTATCTCAGAGATTCGGTACAAGGATATATCTTCAAATACTCAATCAGAATTGGTAGAAGCAATCATGGAAGAGATAAATAATACTCCTGATGATCATCTAAGTTTCTTTAATAGGGCGAATAATATTTCACTAAAAGTACATTCTTTTCAATTATTACCATCTATTGGAAAATCTAAAGCACAGCAGATGGTGCAATCAAGGGGAATGATAGGATGGGAAAATTTTACTGATATAGATGAAAAATGTTCCATTGACTCTGTTAGATTACTTGCAGAAAGATATGTTATCGAAATGGAAGATTCCATCCAAGTACCTCGATTACTTGATCTCTTAATCCGAACCGGCGTATGATATATGTCACTCTTCCATGATCTTAATACTCGGCTTCTTGTTGACCTCTTACGTGATAGGATAAGACCGCAAAAATCCTTGGGTCAGCATTTTTTAGTTGATGAGAAAGTTATTTCACGAACTATAGAATTAGCATCAGAATATCATAATCCTTTGAATAAACAATCAAATGTATTAGAAATAGGCCCTGGCCCCGGAACTCTAACTCTTGAGATACTTCGTTCTGGGGCGAAATTAACTGCTTTAGAGATAGATAATGAATCAGTTTCTCATCTCAAAAGAATATTTCCAGATTTAGGAGATAGGTTCACATTAAATGAGCAAGATGCACTAATTGGAAATTGGCCGAATAATATAACCCATATAATTTCAAATTTGCCCTATCAGATATCTAGTCCTGTTTTAGAAAAAATTCAAAACTATCATATGATTAATCCATTATCTATTATCGTACTACTTGTACAAGATGAATTCGCAGAGAGAATGGCTATGACGAGAGGTTATGATACTCGTGGGCCGTTAGGAATGTCTTTATGGCTTGATTTTGATGTCTATCTAGACAGAAAAGTACCTTCTAATTGCTTTAGTCCAGCACCTAAGATCAACTCAAGATTAGTGATTTTAACTCCGTCAAATAGAAATATCTTGTCGCCTATTAATAGAAAATTTTTCAGATTAATTACAAAGCATTGTTTCTTAAACAGAAGAAAGAAAATTCGTACCTCTCTTTCTAAGTCTCCAAAGAGATTGAATAGAATCAAAGGATGGCATAAGAAAAAATGGATTAAAACTATGTCAAATATTTTTAATGATTCAATAGATGGTATGCCAGAAGATTGGTTAGACCTCCGCCCCGAAGACCTTCAACCAAAGCATTGGGCTATCTTAACTGATACAATATCTTCAAATTAATCAATTTTTCGACTCAATCTTACCACCACTTGATAGAGGAACCCATGGTGCGGTGGGTGCGGCGAGCCACTAACAGGGCGTCCAAACTGAGGGGTTGGCATGGCAAAAAAAGATACATATCTAGCATTACTACGTCGAGGAATCGATGAAAGTACTGCTCAAATACTTTCAGATGGTGGAATTAAAGTTGGAGACTTAAAAGATTTAGATACTGAGACTTTAATTAATAATTATGGCCTTAAAAAAGAAATTGCTAAATCTGTTCTCGATGCTGTTATTTCTGGTCCTCGTTCTCAAAGTAAACAAAGATACTTGGCTGATGTTTTATCAGATGGGACAAAGAAAATTGATAAAATTGATGAAAAGCGTTTCAAACGCCAACTTCATGATATACACGGTGAATTATTAGAAAAGAAAGAACAATTAAGACTTGCACGTGTAGAATCATTTAGGAACAAAAAACTAGTAATGAATAGACTAGGTAAAACAATAGAACTTATTGTTAAATTAGAAAATACATTAGATGATGAATCAAAGGTTGAACAACAATCCAAACTCAGAGATCAATTAGAAACTAGGGGATTAGAAGCAGCAAGAGATCATGAAATGTTAGAATTATCTGGCACGCCTCAAGATATTGTCGATTTTAGAAGAAAAATTGCTCCAATTCTTTGCCTCCATGCATGCCCTCATTGTGGAGATGAAATGGATCCAAGAGGTAGTAGTATTCTTGACGATATGACTGATTTTAGATTTATTTGCTGGGATTGTGAGGAAGAATTCCTTTCGCCAATGGCACAATCCGTTGAAGATAGATTAAGTAATGGTTCTAGAATAAAATTAGATCCTAATATTAAACCTAGGTTAACTGTAATCAAACCTCCTGCTAAAAAACATGCGTCAAACATTGAAGATTTAATAGCTAGAGATGTTAAGAAAACCGGAGCATCTGCTGAGCAGTTAGAAAAAGCAATTGAGGAAAGTACACTATCTGGTACTCTTATTAGTATAGATGAGTGGATAGATCAAACTATCTCTGCAAAGGGATATATCCAAGCGCAAGAGCATAGAGAAGAATTCATCATCGCTACCGGAGCTGGAGCAACTAAATTCAATAAGTGGATGAAAAAGGCTGGTTTATACTTTAACAAACAAACTGGGAGATGGACACGATGGGAAGATCGTTGAGGCTCACTGATTATGGAAGAAAAAGAAATTATTCGCTTTTTTAGAGGTAATTTACCATTAGGAATAACCAAAATTAATCTTAATCTTACTATTGCCGAAATGGCAGTTGATATTGGAGTAGATATCCCGACAAACTGCACTTCTGGAACGTGTGGAACTTGTCTAGTAAGATTAAAGAAAGGGCAAATTCAATATCCTGATGAGTTACCTCCTGGTCTTGACGATTATCTAGTAAAAGAAGGAGGATTCTTGTCCTGTTGTATGACTCCTGAGGGTGCGTGTGAAATAGATGTAATACCTCCACTCTAATTGAGGCGAGTAAATGTCAAGTTGGTTTGAACCATTTTTCTTACAAAGTTTACTCATTTGTTTAATCGGCCTTTCAATATCTTCATGGTGGCTTTACAGTAAAATTAAATCAAAATTAAAAGAAGTTGAGGACAGACAAATTAATGCCAGGAAAGATTGATGATTTATTCATTCACTGCAGCTGTCCATCTTTCTGGTTCAGGAACTCCTACTATTTCTATATGACAGGCCAAGATATCTTTGTGTTCTTTTACTTCATTTCTGAGACTAATTAAACCATCCAAACAGCAAGGACAATGCGGGTGTGGTGGACAAATCCACAAATCTATATTTCCCGCTTCGCTAACTTCTACTCCTTTCAAAATTGATTTGTCAGTAATCAATTTACCATGTGATTCCTTTCTATTTCTAAGAATCTTAGCTAGACCTTTTTGTGCAATTTTCTTCGCTTTAGTCATTTTCACCACTCAGTAATTGCTGGAAATTTATCACCCATAGTTAGACAAATCATACCATTTTCAGTCCTATGCCAAGTATCTTCTATCCCTATTGCCCCATCTTTATAAATTACTTTTGGTTCAATCGCCATAGTTCCTCCAATCTCTAAGGGCCTATCGAAACCTTCAGCTACCACTGGAGTTTCGTCTAACTCTAGTCCTACTGAATGACCTAGAAATTTTGCCTGATCGGGCTGCATCCCCATTAAATTATTTGAATGTCCCATTTCTATTGCCATTGAATTACCAATATTCCATGACTTAGAACAATTCTCTCCGTTACCAAGACTTTTAGTTACTGCTTTACTAATTTCTTCCATATCAGATAATCTTTGTATCCATTCACTAGATAATTTCCCACTAGAAAAAATTCTTGTACAGTCCGATACATAACCTCTATGAAGATGTACAATATCAACCAATACAGGCTCATTTTTCTTAACTTTAGCAAAACCTGCTCCCAAAGCAGATATTGGACTTGCTCCGAGTCCTCCAATGGCCGAGTCAAAATATGAAGGAACTGCACCAGACCCTCCTGCCGCAATAACAACTCTATCACAATCCATTGGCCATTTCCTCATTCTAATTCTTCCTCCAAAACCTGCTGTTCTACTAATCTCATCAGCCATTGCAGCTATTTTTATTTCAGTATCTCCTTCTCCACCTCTATCTCTAATTACTTCAAACATCCTTTGATTTATCTCTCCACTTTCTTTATGCATAGATATTTCCCAGTCTGATTTAATCTCTCTAAGATTGTAGATCAAATTTGTACAATCTTTAACATCTCCTGATAAATTACCAAATTTAGAATTAATAAAACTCCATCTTTGATATGGTATTTTTGATAATAATAAACTAGGACGTTGAGTACATCCTAAAGATTCTAATGATTTTTCTAATTCATTCATTCGTGGATGTTTTTCAATTATATGTGGTGAATTTTCTCCTCCACCTTCAAAAAATGCTCTTTCCAAAGATTGCCTTACCCAATGTCTATTTTCAATCCCCGAATCTTTAGCTCCTATCAACATGACAGAATTTTGCCTACCACCTGTTAACCAATATAGTTCAACTGGATCATCAATCCATGCAGACTCTATCCCTTCTGCCAATAGTCTTGAAGAGAATAGATTTTGCCTAATTTCAAGTTCAGAAACTGGTACTCGCCAATCTTCATTTTCGGGACCTGTCAAACGTGCCACGTCCCAATTCATAATACTCAATGATGCCATAAGCAAAAAGCATTTTTGTTTATTTGATTATACATCTCTTCCACAACGGCCAAATGTAAGACATTAGTGGCGTCACATGTGCAAGGCGTTCTTTCGCTGAATGCCTATGACTTAGATGGTCGAACTATACTGTATAGGGTAGATGTTAACTCTCCCCTCAATCCAGTTGATAAAACACTCTTAGATGACTCAAGATTAAAGACAATAAAACCAACTTTAGATAAACTTTCAAAATCTAAGGTGGTCATATTAGCACATCAATCAAGGCCGGGTAAAGACGATTTCTCAGATTTGTCTCAGCATAGTGATAGATTATCTCAGATAATTAATCGTGAAATTACTTTTATTCCAGATGTTTGTAGCGATTCCACAATTGAAAGAATAGAAAATATGAAAAATGGAGATATCTTATTTCTAGACAATGTACGTGGTCATAACGAAGAATATGGTAAAAAATATGATTCTTGGAAAGATACATCAGATTCTGAAATTGTAACCAAACTTTCATCGGTTGCAGATTTATATGTTACAGATGCTTTTGCTGCAGCTCATCGTAGCTCCCCAACTCTTACGGGTTTTGCTAATAAATTACCCTGCATTCCAGGCGAGCTGATGATGTCAGAACTTTCTAATCTCCAGATAGCCGTGGATAATCCTCCTCGCCCGTATCTCGCTATTCTAGGTGGCGCAAAAGCGGATGATTCACTTAGGGTGGCTTTGAATTTAATACAGAAAAATATTATCGATAAAATAGCCTTTGTAGGAGTAGTGGGAAATCTGATGTTATGGGCTAATGGTTATGATATCGGTAATAAAAATAAGGAATTCATTATCAATTCAATTGGAGATGCTTTCGATGAAACATGGATCATGGCAAATAAATTAATCCAAAATCATTCTAAATTATTGATAATACCATCTGATGTAGCAGTTGAAATAAATGAAGAAAGAATTCCTATGAATATTGAAGATTTACCTACTGAATATCCCATTTATGATGTAGGTATCAAATCTTTGATGAATCTCAGGCCAATTATTCTAAACTCAGAATGTATATTATGGAATGGCCCCGCCTCATTTTTTGAGAAACCAGGATTTGCTTTTGGGACTATTGAAATACTCAATATGTGTATTGAAACAGATGCACTTACAATAATTGGAGGAGGCCATACAAGTGCTTTAGTAAGTAGTAGGGGAGTTGCTAGTAAAGTAACTCATAATAGTACAGGCGGAGGATCTACAATGTGTTTATTATCAGGACAAGAAATGCCTGTAATAGAGTGTTTAATTGATTCTGCATCTAAATTCTCAAATATGAATTAACTTTTCTAAACTAAAAGCATTATTTTAATACATATTTCTCTTCTCACTCATTATGGAAGGGCCACCCGAAGGATCATCCCCAATTCGGGAATCTAATGAAGACTTAAAGGTCGACAAACCTCCTACTACAGATTTAACTAATACAATTGAATTATCCGGAACTCCTAGTTCTATTTCAGGCTTTATTGCCCCAGAAGTTGTTGGAAGAGCCAAAAGTGGAACGCCACAAGCATTCGGTATTTTGGCTATAATATTGGCTGTATTTGGTCTTATAATTAGTTTATTGGCACTTCTAGCCATTCCTACTGAACTAGATATAGCCAATAGTGTAGGTGAAAATAGTACTCTTTTTGTTATTTGGACATATCTTGAACCAATAATTGCAATCATTGCTTTTGTCATCTTTGGTTATGCAGGTGTCGAACTTTACAATTATAAGAAGAGAGCTATATTTATTGGTTTAGGCGCATTATCAATCAATGTTGTTTCAGGTCTTATAGGTTCCTATGTTACAAGTGTAGTTACTACATCTACCACTGATTCCGAAGAGTTGGGTCAAATTTTTGGTGGTCTAGGTGTAGTTTTTGTATTATTTTGTAATGCATGTTGTGGAATGATAATGGTACTTCCATTATTGATTAGTCCACAAGATCTGGAATAATTATTTTAATTTTTCAAGATCAACAAAATGCCCTATACGCCTACCTACATCTGAAAGAATATCATCCAACGCTTGTTGACTCTTTCCTTCAGCGCGCATAACTAATATTGGTTCCGTATTACTCGGTCTGCATAGATACCAACCATCTTTATATCTAACTCGAATGCCATCAACAGTTGATTTATCCATATCTTCAAATGCGCTCAGAACTGCTGACATTGTTTCTTCACGTCCTCCTGTTAATGGTACTTTTCCTTCATCTGTTGTTGGATATTCGGCCATAAAATCAAATCTTTGTGAAAATCTTTTACCACCTTCATCAGGAGACTTATCATTACAGACTATTTTCAATAAACGAGCAGCACTGTATATCGAATCATCAAATCCGTACCAGTCATCATTCATGAAAAAATGTCCTGACATTTCTCCAGCAAATGGAATATCTGGATGTTCTCTTAATTCAGTTTTCATGAAAGTATGGCCAGTTCTTACCATACGTGGAATACCTCCCAAATTTTGAATCGCTTCTTCAATAGCCATACTACATTTTACATCAAATAATATTGTTCTACCATCTTCAGATGTATCCTCAGTAATTCTTGATAATACGTCTTTTGCAAATATTCCTATTAATCTATCTGGATGTATAAAATCCCCATTTTCATCTACTACTCCCAATCTATCTCCATCGCCGTCCATTCCAATTCCAAATTCAGCTCCATGCTCTACTACGGATTTTCCTAAATCTATCATATTGTTCTGTCTAGTTGGATCAGGTGGATGATTTGGAAAAGAATTATCCCATTCACAATATAATGGGACTACTTCTGCACCCAGTCTTTCTAATGTTTTTACTGATAACGGTCCAGGAACAGCGTTTCCACAGTCAAGTACAATTTTTATTTTTCTTCCAAGATTACCAATATTTTCAAGAATTTTATCCATATACTCTTCTTCATATTCTTCTTCAAGTTTGTATGTTCCATTTCCTACTCTGAAATCTCCCTTTTCAAAAGTACCTCTGATATCTTGTAAATCTTGTCCTCCAAGGGGCATAGTACCTTCACAAATTTTGAATCCATTATATTCTGGAGGATTATGACTTGCAGTAATTGCAACTGCCACATCAACGGGTAAATCTACAGTTGAGCGATATAATACTCCCGTAGTTGTCACTCCTAAATCAATCACATCCGCACCAGAAGACATCAAACCTTTGACAAAAGCTGCATGATATTTGGGACCCGATTCTCTAATATCTCTAACAACCGAAACGACTTTTGCATCAAGATGGGTTGCAATCGCTTTGCCTAACCTTTCAGAGAATTCAACATTTAATTCTGTACCAGCAATACCTCTTATGTCATAGGCCTTAAACACTGTCATGATGTACCGTAAAGAGTCTCATACATGACTTCTTTGCATACAATACCGATAATATCTAATTATCCTCAACCTATTTTTTATTCTAAACCTCTAAATGCCTCACAAACAATTTCTACCTTTGCACCCATGGGTAAATTTGGGACTTCATAAGCAGCACGTGATGGTGGAATTATATCTTCTAACCATTCTCCATAAATTCGATTAATTACACTGTAATTATTAATATCGGTCATTAGAATTGTTACTTTTACTAGATCTCTCCTGGAACTGTTACCCTCTTCTAATAGTCTATCAATTTTAGATAAAACTTCTTCCATTTGTAATTCAATACTATCTCCTGCATCCACTCCAATTTGTCCAGATAACCATATGTGATCTTTTACTGAAATTCCGGGACTATACGGCGCCCATGTTTTTCCGCCGGTGTCTATCTTAATCTTCCTAGTCATAGTCAAACGAACAAGACCTTATTGTTAGAATTATTCATTTAACATGTCATTCAATAAGCCAATTATTTCTATATGATCTCCTGCAATATTATCTGAATTAATACTATCTAAATTGATCCATGCAGCATCTACTGCATCATCTCCTGCAATTGGCTCATGTTCAGGATCAACATCTACAATATAGAATAACCCAATACAATGTTTTCTTGGGTCTCTATCGGGTTCTCCGAGTATTGCTAACGAGATAGGATTTTTACCATTAAGCCCCGTTTCTTCTTTTAACTCTCTAATTACCGCAACTTCGGGACTTTCTCCATAATCAACAAAACCCCCTGGGAATGCCCACTTACCTTCCCATTCAATAGGAAAAGGTCCTCGTTTAATCAATAAAACCTCCCCGCCGTTGGGGCCTTGGCGAAGTACAATGGCATCTACTGTAACTGCAGGATTTCTATATCCATCTCTGCCACAAACATTACACAATTCATTTTCCATATTTTCTTCTCCTATATTGGTAAGATTCTATTGCTTCATACAAATCATTCCTTGAAAAAGATGGCCAATGAACATCAGTAAAATATAGTTCTGAATATGCAATCTGCCACAATAAAAAGTTAGAAATTCTTTCTTCCCCGCTAGTCCTTATGACTAAATCAGGGTCAGGTATTTCTGCTGAGTAGAGTCGATTAGAAATTTCTTCTGAGTTTATCATTTCAAATCCCAGTTTTCCATTTGCATAGTCTTCAGCGACTCCTTTAACAGCATCTACAATTTCTTCTCTACCGCCATATGCAAGACATACCGTAAAGATATAATCAGAGTAAGAAGAAGTTCTTTCTTTTGCATTTTCTATTGCTTTTTTAACCTTTTCAGGTAGTTCATCCACTCTTCCGACAGCTTGTACTTTAACATTATTTGAATGAATCAAAGGATCTTCTGCAATTTCATTCAAACCAATTTCATATAATTCATAAAGTGATTCTAATTCTCCGGGTTCTCTTGCATTAATATTCTCAGTTGAAAGAGCATAAACAGTCAAATATTTTATTTTAAGATCCAGAATCCATTCCATAACTTCTTTTAATTTTTCTTTTCCTCTAAAATGACCAATTTCTCGTCCGAGACTTTTACTCCAAGCAAACCTCCTATTCCCATCCATTATTATGGAAATATGTTCAGGTAATTCTTCATTCCTTATTCTTGTCCCTAATCTCTTAGTTCGTATTCTATCAGTTCTGGAGATAAATCCCCAAACTAGTCTAGAATTAGAAATATACCTTGCTGGTACTGAGATTATCCTAAATTTCAATAGCCATTTAGCAATATTATCAATCATACTGCCAATTTTACTACGACCCATTATATCACCATCAATTTAAATTATCATTCTATTCAAAGACAATATCAGCAGAATCTCCAATTTTATTCAATAATCCATTTTCAGGATTTACAATAATAACTTGACCTGAATGTTTCCACACGTCAATATCATGATGACTATTTCCAGCATAACCAAATTTCTTATCACCGTATCTAGCCATAAGTGACTCTGCTTTCTGTAATCCTCTTAAATTATAATCTCCATCTGAGGCCATAACATCTGAGAAAAGTCCAACATGTGCAGCCACTTGTTCTGCAACGATTCTATCTGAAGCTGTAGCAAGAATCAACGTTCTACCTCTAGCATATTCGCCTGTTATCCATTCTAGAAAATTCTCATGATAATCTAACTTGGCTGGATCAAAAATTAATTTTTCAGCCAAGTCACGCTTCCATTTGGCCCTTTTACCTGTTACTTCATTCAATAATACTCCGGGTATCAGCCAAGGTTTTCTAAATATTACTTTGTAAATACTAATCCAACTCATATCAGATAAAATGAGTGTCCCATCCATATCAACAGCAAGTGGAATGTCAGACACAGCATCACCCATATGTTCCGGTTGAGGTCTCTGCATTCAAGTCTTCTTCGACCGATTGCATCAATAATGATACCTTATCGTGAATATGAGTGTTAGACATGCCGGCAGTAGAGAATCCTTGGCGGCCCTCTGCAATGAAAGTATCAGAGACCAACGGAGAATCGCCATCTGGCTTCAATTCAATTCGTTTAGTCGGCTCCAGAATGAGCATGGATATTTTGGAACCTATCCCAATTAAATCCTTAGACGATTGGAAACGTGTAATATCAGAATTAGATACATGGGGAGAAGTTCCTGATTCTCAAATTTTAGAAATAATTTCTCAATCTGGTAACGAAAGAGGGCTATCAGTAGAAATCAAATCCTCTGATATTAGATGGCTTGCAGAATTTCTTCCATGGGGATCTGATAATAAATTAGAATCCATAGTAATGAATTCTCATCCATCCTTGGATAAACCTTCTGGAGGATATTCATGGAAAGGACAAAATCTTATAATTCTAAGAAAAATAAGTAATTTCTATACCAATTCAAATATCAAATTATTAAATTCATTACAAGAGGGAAATGAAAAAATAGCAACTCGAATACTATATAATTCAGGTAAATCATTAGGAATCTATCATTCTTCAGTAAAATCAGTTAGAGAGACTCCAATGGATCAAAAGAGATGGAACAATAGACTAATTAATTTAGAAGAAAAACTCAGAGCAAATACGATTTGGAGAGCACCATTTAGTCGTAAGGCTACTTGTATGTTGAGTCTTGGAGATATTCGTTTCAAAGATATATTAATTTCAGAAAATGATGATTATTTTATTCGCTTAGGTCCACCAAGACTGGCAGATGGACTATACAAACCAGACTGTGAATTTCCTGCTATTCGAGATTTATCCTGCCTTATTCAAGATTTAGGACGGTTATACTACAGCATTCAATCTTCATTAGAAATTATTCATTTAAGAAAATCTTTGATTGACGGTTGGTCTGATTATGCACCGTCTTCTTGGAGTTCTTCTGATGTTTTTTATACACATAGAGGAGGATTAGCAATCTGGGAATATGAACAATCACTTCTTGATGTGTTAGAATCAACTGCCAATCAATCTGGTCCACCCACGCCAGCAGTTCAGATAATTTCGAAAGTAATACCTTTCCAAAAGAGTATGTACAACAGTAGAACAATAGCCGCACTTTCGTTTTTATTAATATTTTTAGGAGTAAGCACAGTAATCAATAGTCCTCCAAAATCTTTTTTAGATGTCGTAATTCCTACTATCTGTATTATTTCTAGCTATTTTACTCATTCTTTTTATCGTAGACTATCTCCTCCACCGGAGAAACCAATTACTGATATTTAGTTATCTTTCCATCACTGTAAAGATAAAAACGTGG
>MDSW01194664.1_pt1 | contig 15565 bp, 13 predicted proteins | sample 811171 | NCBI WGS metagenome assembly MDSW01 (sample SAMN05326641, study PRJNA326480) | marine metagenome | isolation source: seawater | place: Atlantic Ocean: North West | collected 2012
ACCTCTATGAGACATTCCTATTACTATTTCTTCAATTCCTAACTGAGAACCACGTTTAAAAATCTGTTCCATTGCCGGAACGAGACTCTCTCCTCCGTCTAGGCCAAACCTCTTTACACCAGCGAACTTTCTATCGAGAAATTTTTCAAAACCCTCGGTTTCAATTAAACGGTTTAAAATTGCTTTTTTTCCCTGAACGGTAAAACTAGCTTGATTCCTAATCCTTTCAATACGCTCTTGGATCCAAGATTTTTCATTTGGATCCTGAATGTGCATAAATTCAATCCCTATTGAACCACAATATGTATCTCGCAAAATACCTATTATTTCTCGCGCCGTAGCTGTCTCTAGACCAAGGACGTAATTAATGAAGATCTCGCGATCTAAATTTTTCTCTGAAAACCCATAAGTGCTTGGATCAAGCTCCGGGTGTTCTTTAGGTGCTTGAATACCTAAAGGGTCCAGATTGGCAAGCATATGACCTCGTACACGATATGCTCTAATCAACATAAGCGCTTTAATCGAGTCTAGAGTTGCCTCCCTTACTCTTAAACCAGAAATGCGCTCAGAACCAACCAAACTTTGAGCTACTGGGCTCAATCCTTGGTTATCGCTCATCTGCTCAGATAATGGCGTCAGCGCGTCAGTCCCCAATACTCCAGAGTCAGATGGAGCCCATGATGCTCCTGCTAACTCAATAGTTTCGAGACTTTTTTCGCTTCCCAATTTCTGAAAAAACTCTTGCCAACTAAAATCCACAGACCCGGGATCATCCAAGTACCGGTTGTACATTTCTACTATGTAAAGCTGGTTTCCACTATACAGGAATTCGTTATAATTAAGTTCTGACATTGTAGCGTTAGCCTTTAGCCTGATAAGTAATTGTAAATTACTCTTGTCTTATTTTAGTCAAGAAAGTCATCCGTCAAAAACTCCTGACAAAGTTTCGCCTAACCCTGCAGGAGATTGGGAGACATGTATCCCCGCACTTTGAAGTGCATCAATTTTGTCCTGAGCGCCGCCTTTCCCTCCTGAAATAATTGCACCTGCGTGTCCCATACGTCTCCCAGGAGGGGCTGTTAAACCAGCAATAAAACCAACAACAGGCTTTTTACTTCCGGAGGCCCTCAAGAATTCGGCTCCTTCTTCTTCTGCTGATCCCCCTATTTCCCCAATCATCACTATAGCTTTTGTGTCATTGTCTTCAACAAAAAGTCCCAAACAGTCAAGAAAGTTGGTGCCGTTAATGGGATCTCCACCAATTCCAATACAAGTGGATTGCCCGAAGCCTGCTAAAGTAGTTTGTGCTACCGCCTCATAAGTTAAGGTCCCAGACCTTGAAACTATTCCAACGTTTCCTGGTTTATGGATATGGCCTGGCATAATCCCTATTTTACACGAACCAGGAGTAATAATACCCGGACAATTTGGTCCAATAAGTCGTGTGTTTGACACACTTAGTAAACGTTTCACCGAGAGCATATCGGCTACTGGAATTCCCTCGGTTATGCAAATCACTAACTCAACCTCCGCTTCAATAGCTTCAAGAATTGAGTCTGCGGCAAATCTGGGTGGAACATAGATGACAGAAGCATTAGCTCCTGTTTTTTCTACAGCTTGTTTTACTGTATCAAATACTGGCAAGTCTAAATGTGTACTACCCCCTTTTCCAGGAGTCACACCCCCAACCATATTGGTCCCATAAGCTATTGCTTGCTCAGAATGAAATGTTCCTTGAACGCCCGTGAAACCTTGGCAAATGACCCGCGTTTCTTTATCAACCAAGATTGACATTTATAATTCTCCTTTAACCGCTGCAACAACTTTCTTTGCGCCATCCGCAAGGTCTTCACCTGTAATTATTGGAAGACCAGATCCTGATAGAATTTCTATACCTTTTTTAACATTAGTACCTTCCAACCTCACTACCAGAGGAACGCCAATTGAGACTTCTCTGGCCGCCTCAACAATACCCTCCGCTATCACATCGCACCGCATGATCCCGCCAAAAATGTTTACTAGAATACCTTTTACATTCGAGTCAGATAAAATAATTTTAAATGCCGTCGCAACCCTCTCTTTTGTTGCACCACCTCCAACATCTAGGAAATTAGCTGGATCACCACCATATAACTTTATAATATCCATGGTTCCCATAGCTAATCCTGCCCCATTGACCATACAACCTATGTTACCATCAAGCTTAATATAATTGAGGTCGTGTTTTGCCGCCTCAAGTTCTGCGGGATCCTCTTCATCTTCATCACGTAAATCCATAATCGCACTTTGCCGAAATAGGGCATTGTCATCAAAATTGATTTTTACATCCAGAGCCAGAATTTCTCCACTTTTTGTTATTACCATTGGGTTGATTTCAACGATGGAACAATCTCGCTCCAGAAAAGCCATGTATATTCCATTCATGAACTTTGTCGCTTCACTGATTTCTGTTCCCTTAAGTCCTAGGGAAAAAGCCAATTTACGAATATGATGCGGTTGTATCCCGGTAATTGGATCAATAGAAATTTTATGAATTTTCTCAGGGTTTAATCTTGCTACCTCCTCGATTTCTACACCTCCCTCAGTAGAAGCCATCATTGTCAATCGAGAGGTTTGCCGGTCAAGAAGCATTCCTAAATAAAGCTCCCTTGCAATTTCGCACCCCTGCTCTACATATATGCGTTTAACCTCTTTACCTATCTCACCAGTTTGTTTCGTAATCAGTATATTTCCTAGCATTTTAGAGGCATTTTCATGAACCTCTTGTATTGTTTTAACTACTCGAACACCCCCTTTCCCATCAGGCTCGTTCTTAAACGTTCCCGCACCCCTTCCGCCAGCATGAATCTGGGCTTTAACAACGAAAGTATCCCCTCCAAGTTCCTCTGCAGCTTTAACGGCATCCTCAGGATTAAAAGCCACACGCCCTTTAGGTACAGAGACGCCATATTCAGCGAGCAACTTTTTTCCTTGATATTCGTGAATATTCATAAACCACCTTCTATTCTATATTCCTAACCTCTCAACAAGAGTTGGCGAAGCCTCTATTTAATTGATCTTGCTCTCTTTCTGCAACTTTTTTGTCAATTCGACCAATGCTTTTACCGCTTTTACAGACTTGTTAAACATCGTCTTTTCGTTTCCTTGGAGTTTCACCTCAACTATACGCTCAACACCTCTCGCACCGATTATGCATGGTACGCCAATATATAGACCCTTAACTCCGAATTCTCCCCTTAAATAAGCCGCGCATGGCAAAATCCTTTTCTTATCCCTAAGAAATGACTCGGCCATCGCGACCGCCGAAGAAGCAGGTGCGTAGAAAGCCGATCCAGTTTTAAGTAGGCTCACTATTTCTCCACCGCCCATACGAGTGCGTTGAACGATCTCATCGATTCGCTTTTGCGTAGTCCACTTCATAGAGATTAGATCTGGTATAGGAATACCTGCAACTGCAGAATACCGAGTTAGCGGAACCATCGTATCTCCATGTCCTCCTAAAACAAATGACGTAATATCTTCAACAGAGACATTAAATTCTTTAGCAAGAAAGTAGCTAAATCGGGCGGAGTCTAAAACTCCAGCCATTCCAACTACTTTATTATGATTAAATCCCGTGGCATCTCGTAAAACCATTACCATTGCGTCTAACGGGTTAGTAATACAGATCACAAAAGCGTTGGGCGCATATTTTTTTATTCCTGCCCCAACTTTTTGCATAACCGAGGTATTTATTCCGATTAAATCATCTCTTGTCATACCCGGCTTACGAGCTACGCCTGCAGTCACTATTACAACTCTAGCCCCATTAATGCCAGAATATGAATTTATACCTTTCAAACTGCAGTCAAAACCCTCAATGGGAGAAGACTCTGCCAGATCCAAAGCTTTCCCCGCTGGAACACCTTTTACAATGTCAAAGAGAACAATATCTCCCAATTCTTTAAGACCCAAAAGATGCGCGAGTGTTCCTCCAATATTTCCTGCACCAATTAAGGCAATTTTGTCACGTGCCATAAGTTTTCCTTTTACAGTCATATCTTTCAAATCCACTACCAACTCTGTTAGCTGGTTTGAGCAGTTAGGGCAAGAAGTCTATCCAATTAACCTCTCGCTGCTTCTAAGTGACTAATCTTAAAATACCTGAACAGGATCACGTCTAAATTGTGTCCATGCCGATGTCAACAGCTGGAGCCTTTTGAGTAATTGCGCCAACAGATATGTAATCTATGCCAGTTAGGGCTATTGTTCTAATTGTTTTTTTTGTTATTCCCCCTGATGCTTCTAATGGAATTCGCCCGCCGACAATTTCAACTGCTTGCTTCAAATTTTCTACAGACATGTTATCTAAAAGAAGGCTATCAGCACCGGCTTCTAAGGCCTGTTTAACTTGCTCCAAGCTATCGCACTCAGCCTGAATAGGAAAACCTGAACTATTACCTAATTTAGCCATTTTGACTGCGCTATAAATGCCCCCAGCAGCAAAAATATGATTATCCTTTATTAATATGCCATCGTCTAATCTCATTCTATGATTCGTTCCACCCCCGCACTTAACAGCATACTTGGATAATAAGCGCAAACCTGGAATAGTTTTTCTGGTATCTAGCAGTTGGACTTTGGTTCCATTCAATGCTGTAACAAATTCTCTTGTCAACGTGGCAATGCCAGACAAAAACTGAATAAGGTTTAGTGCGCAACGTTCTGCTGTCAAAATTCCCTCTGCTTTACCCTCTACACTTATAATACTATGGCCCTCTAAAACTTCTGAACCATCCTCTTTATGTATCGAGAGTATCGCGTCAGGAACCAACCGTTTAAGTATTTCTAAAACAATCGGGACGCCGCAAACTATAAGCCTTTCGCGGGCTATCATAGACACTTTTAAGGTCGTATGTTTGGGAAGCGAAATCTTGGAGGTAATGTCACCATTGCCGATATCCTCAGCTAAAACTTTATCCACTATGCCTTTAACTTCCTCGAAACTTACCACTTCATCTTTCATTCATTACTCGGCTGCCTGAACTGAGGGCTGGTTAACCGGAGGCGACATCTCCAACATTTTTTCTAGCGAGTTCAATGCGTTTTTCCTTAAAGCATTATTAATTTTAATAGCAGGCGCTTCGTTAATCATTGATAAATACAACTTCTCAAGAGTATTCAATTCCATAAATGGACAATTTGAGCAGCTACATGTCCCGTCACTGCCTGGAGCAGCCATAAAATTTTTCCCAGGTGCCTGCTTTTGCATTTCATGTATGATGTGTTGTTCTGTAGCAATTATAAAATCATTTTGGGGCGATTTTACCACAAAGTCTAAAAGGGAACGTGTTGACCCTATATGGTCGGCATGCTGTAGAATTCCATCATGGCACTCGGGGTGAGCAGCTATAGGAGCATCGGGATATTGCGCTTTGAGTCTTATCAATTCCCGCTCAGAAAATTTGTCATGAACGATACATATTCCATCCCAAAGGAGCATGTCTCTGCCGGTTCTCTTATTAAGCCAAGCTCCTAAGTGCCGATCTGGCGCGAACAGAATTTTTTGAGATTTTGGAATTTGGTTGATAATATATTCTGCATTTGAAGACGTGACGACAATGTCAGAGCTAGCTTTGACACCGGCTGAACAATTAATATAGGTTATCGCTAAGTGATCACTATGCTCCTGCCTAAACTTTGAAAAAGCATCCTCTGGGCAAGCTTCCTCCAGAGAGCAACCAGCATTTGCATCAGGAAGCACAACTTTCTTATTGGGGCTCAAAATTTTTGCCACTTCCGCCATAAACCGCACACCACAAAATACGATCATTTCTGCATCTGTCGCTGCTGCTGCTCTTGAGAGATCGAGGGAGTCTCCCACAAAATCCGCCAAGTCTTGGATTTCAGGGTCTTGATAATAGTGCGCTAGAATAACAGCATTCTTGCTTTTTCGAACACTGTCTATTTCTTTCCAAATATCAATATCTGAAGTTAGGCTCTCAAGAGTTAAGGCCTTATTTCCTGGATGGATAATGGTTGTCATAAATCCATTCCTTTTGACAAAATTAACTTTCCAAAATTAAATATCGGTTCAACATGCTAAATATAAGACTTAATTGAGGTCGCGGCAATCCCCCCCAAGGGAGTAAGCAAAAAATTTATCCCTTTATCTAATTTCGTAGCCCATGAGGCAATGACATATAATAGGGTGATTGCATCTCCATTAGTCGAGACACTGTCCGCTTAAATTCAAACGCACCCTCTCCATCTGGATACAATTTTTCTGGCTCTACCTCAGCAGAACAAATCAATTTTGCTTTGAAATCATATAAAGCGTCAACTAATGTCACAAACCTCTTCGCAATGTCGCGCTTCTCTGCATTGATTTTGGGAATTCCGCTTACAATTAAAGTCTTAAACACTTCGGCAATCTTAAGATAATCACCAGGCCCAAGAGGTTGTTCACATAATTCAGAAAATGAGATAAATCCAGTCTCTTTATACGCCATAGGTATGAGTATTTCACGTCCAGAACCTCTCAATCTCACCTCGCCAGACTTTGCTCCTAAAGTCAATTGACTAAATATTTCTTCAAGTTTTTCATTAGATTCTGGCCCATTTGGCACTAAATATATCCCCGTTGCCTGCGCTCGCAGCATCCGATAATCAGTAGGAGAGGTTAATTGTATCACATTCATTTTTTCCAAAAGCATCTCAATGAAAGGTATAAATCTCTCACGTTGCAATCCCCCTTTATACAAATCATTTGGGTGTCGATTTGATGTAGTCACTATAACCACCCCGTGGGAAAAAAGGGCTTCAAATAACCGCCCCAAAATCATAGCATCTGCTATATCTGTAACGTGAAATTCATCAAAACATAATAACCAAGCCTGATCAGTAATGACGCGGGACAAGGCATCTATGGGATCAATTTTTTTTGAGACCTTGCCAATCTTTTGTGCTTCGCGGAATGAGTGAATTCGCCTATGAACTTCTTGCATAAAACCGTGAAAGTGAACGTGCTTTTTTTCCCGCACACTTGACTGCTTAAAAAATATATCCATGAGCATAGTTTTTCCAGAACCTACGCCTCCCCAGATATATAGACCCTTTGGAATGGGTCTTTGAGAGGTTCTCAGGCTAAGCCGCGTGGGCCATGCAGTTTTTCCCATTTGATTACCGTAGTTATTGAGTTCCTCATTGAGGAACTGAAGTTTTTGAACGATTTTTTCTTGCCCTTTATCTGGATTCAATTTTTCAAATTTAACCAGATCAGAATAGGCCACTAAAGGACTTTTGGTTACTTCCATCTTAATAAATTTCCACGTTCAACAACACAGCAATAAATCATCTACCCATCTGAACTTTTACAATACTGCAGGAACATTTAATTATTACACCCCGCATCAATTGGGCATTTGTATGTCCAGATCGAGACAGCACCCAAAGCTTATAGAACTTAATAATCAATAAACCACATATTAGTTTTCACTTTTTCCAAAAGTTTGAAACCATTTCTTGCCTGATTTTATAGGCTGATAAGTTGGTAAACCCATCTGGAACTCTAACGTCACTCCAAGATACCACATCACCCTTATTCAGTTTTTTTTTGGCCTGAATGCCATTTGCTAAACCTATAGGTACTGCGCCAAATTTCATTGAATCCTTGGAAGGCATCACTTGACCCCAAACAGTATAGCCCCCCTCCCCATCCAATGTCTCGCCCGGCTTTAGGTCCCTCTTTGTTACAGCTACTACATCCGCATTAAAGTTTTGAGGAGTACCGGTGGGTAACCCAAATAAACCCACGTTGGCCACACTGATGCCTAACTCAAGGCCTATAAGATGGTATGGGCGCCAAAGAGCCGAATAATTGCCACTTTGATCTGTGATTAAACCGTAATCTGAAAAACAACTTCTTACATAATCAGACGGAGCTTTAAAAGTCACGTATGTACCCCACCTTAAATTTTCCTCAAGATCAGTTCCATTTCGTGTTCTACTAGACACCACCTCAACCTGGCCTTCATGCTCAAGATACCCTCCTTCCTCCCGTGGAATAATTTTGCTAGCTAGCTCACTAATTGAACACGAGGGAAATTTTAAGCCCCCTGAGGGAGGTCTTAAATTGCACGCATTACTCACTGCTGCCATTTCAATACCTGATTTTGTACCATCGAGAAACGAATTAAACATCTTTGGGTTCATTCCACTGTCTCGAGCTCTCCTTGGCGTGATACCGTAGTAATCCCAGACAGTATCTGGCGTAGAGTTATGAAATTCTGGCATATACAATGTGCCCTTTCCAGCGCCAATCACTTGAAAGCCGCATGCCCTGGCCCAATCCACCTGCTCACATATAAGAGCAGGTTGATCTCCATAAGCCATAGAATATGATACTCCAGCGGATTTAGCTTTTTGGGCTAATAGGGGGCCACAAAGAACGTCAGCCTCAACATTTACCATTACTACGTGACGCCCCCGGGAAAACGCAGCCAAGGCATGATCTACCCCTGCATCTGGAACACCCGTCGCCTCAACAACTACATCTACCCCGCCCCCACTAATTAGAGCTTTCGCGTCATCTGTCACAAATGTAGATTTTTCTGCTAATGCCTTCGCGATTGATCTTGCTTTTATTTGGTCGCGTGGCCAACCTGTTTTTAATAGAGCTTTTTTGGCTCTTTCAACTGATAAATCAGCAACCCCAAGTAGGTGCATGCCAGGCGTAAGCCGAATTTGTGAAAGAAACATTGAGCCAAACTTGCCTGTTCCAATTACGGCCACTTTAATTGGCTGTTCTGCCTCTTCTAGATGATTTAGTTGAGCAAATAAATTCATATTCCCGCCTTGTAACTGTAAATCTAAAGATAAACAAAATCTGGATTAGGTCTCCAAAATCGGTATTACATATGGTCCCTCAGGAATTATGGCAACCGATGCATCCTTCTGCTGTTCAATGGAGTCTGATAATGCTGAGGAAATATCTTTTATAACTTCAACGCCTGTCAGTAGTCTGTCTGATTCTGATAGACAGGGTGAATAAAGTTTAATTTTACCTCTCAGCATAGGCCTCAATTGCATTTGCGTTTGCCACTCATCTATATCTGCAAATTCTTTCTTAATAATGGACTTAAAGAACGACTCTGCACCTTCCTTAACCAACCGTTTTTGAGACTCTCTAAAATGTTTTGAACCAAGTCCCTCCGAACATTCGGAGGCTATAATTAGTGTCCCCCCATCCTCTAAAATCTGCAAGGGAGTGACCATCCCCTTAACGGTTTGGTAATACGTCTTGTCAAGAGGATAACCAGCACACGCTGTAAGTAGAGTTTTAAATTTCCGGCTGACCTTAACCTCACAGGTCTCTCTAGCAACCTTTATGCCTTCCGCATGGCTCTCAAGAATTTCACCAAAAGATGCGTAAATTAGATTTCTGTGCTCATCAAGAACCGTATTAAAAGCTAAAATCTGACCCTTTATCATATTAATAATCTCGACCTGCTCTTCATGGAGAGGGTTGCTTTTAAGATTACAAGAACTGCAATTTGGGTCATTCATAAATCGAGAGGAATGAAAAGTACGTATTGTCTGATGATGGGCGATTCCAGGGGCTACTACTTTTTTTCCTCCAGAGTATCCCGCCATAAAGTGCGGCTCAATTAATCCAGTAGCAATTCTAATTTCGGCTTCTAAAAACCGCCGATCAAGAGCCACAGGAACACTCCGGCTTTTGGTTTTACCCAGAAAAACATGTGATTTATCGTCATTTGCATCATGATTTTCTATTCTTATATTTTTATAGACCCAGGAGTCTCCTATAATCTCTTTTAACTCATCACCTAAATTGGGTCTATGAAGTCCAGTAGCAATCAGAATCAAAATATTGTGTAGGGGTATGCCAGCCGAAATAGCAGTCTTAATCAAAGGTCTCAAAAAAAGGTGGTTAGGTACTGGCCTAGTAATATCACACACCAAGATACACAATGAATTAGCCGTTTCTGCAATTTTTGAAAATTCCTTGCATCCAATTGGATTAGCGAGGGCTTCTCTAATAATACTCCTCTCACTTTTTGGAATTTTAATTTTAGGCTTCCGTATAATAGTTGGGTTGACTTGTTTTGGCAAAGTTACCCGTATGTTTTTTTTACCAAACGCTAAATCGATATCCATTATCAAGTCCGCTCTTTCAAGCTCTCGGTGGCAAGTATTACCCTTAAAGCTGCAATGGCTGCGCCGTAACCATTATCAATATTGCAAACCGTTATGCCCGGCGAACAGGAAACCAAGCATGATTTCAAAGCAGTTTCTCCATCGCGAGCCACTCCGTAACCGACAGATGTAGGCACGGCTATAATCACACTAGAGACTAATCCGCCTATCACTGTAGGCAAAGCCGCATCCATGCCCGCCACTACAATCACTATTGGAAAGCGCTTAATCTCCTCAAGCCTCTCCAAAAGACGCCATAAACCAGCAACCCCGACATCAAAAATACTGTGAGCGATGATCCCATTAAATTCTAGTGTTCTAATAACCTCATGCGCGGTGCAAGCATCAGACGTGCCTGCAGAGATTACTGCGACTAATTCCTTTCTTCCTCTCCTGGGCTTGAAGCGAAAAAAACCAGTTTTTGAGGCAAGGTCAAATTTAACTTGTTTTTTATTTTTAGATGACAAGCCTTCAAATTTCTTTTCACTGATTCGAGTAAGAAGAAATTCTGATTTATTTTTTGTTGCTTCATTCAAGATAGAGTCTATCTGGATAGTGCTTTTTCCTTCACAGAATATTGTTTCCCCAAAACCTAATCTTTCAATTCTCTTATAGTCTAACTTGTGTTCAATTTCAGTCATGGGATACTTCGTCCCTCGATGACACAAAAGCACTTCCCTTTACATATCTTTTTATCATTACTCTTGGAAACCTCACTTTCGAAAATTTTTTATGGACTTCATTCTGAATTTTCTTTTTCTCACTGAGGGACAAACGTTCTAAAGCACATTTGTCTAATTCAATACAAACCTTATTTGATAGGGTCCGGCATCTAACAGTATCTGGCGTGAAATTATCTTTGACCCAACTCTCTATCTTATCTATGGCTCGAAGATCATTGGGTTGGATTGCAGTCCCTGTTTCTACTCTGCTTGATAAACAGGGTGAAGCAGGAAGAGCCGCTATAGAGCCAAGCCCTATCTCTGCTGCAAGGTTGCGTAGATCAGACTTTCTAAAGCGTGCTTCCACGTATGGATGTCGAACCTTATAAATTTTTGCCGCTTGAAGGCCCGGCCTATAGTCCTCAAGGTCGTCAAGATTAGTACCAGAAATTATCGTTCCATCTAAAATTTTAGATAATGAACCATATAGATTTGATTTACAAAAAAAACACCTATTCACAGGGTTTCTAATATATTGGGGATCCGAAAACTCCCCTCCGTCTATATAATCAATATCCCAGCCCTCTTGCTCTGCCAGAGTGCGTGTCCGCTTTGTAGCTGACTCTGGAACAGCTGGAGAAATTGCATGCACCATGCAAACATTACCATACCCCAAAAGTTTGTGAGCAAAACTTGATAGTGTCATTGAGTCGACACCGCCTGACACAGCTACTATAGGGTCCTTTATCTCTTTCAAGACTTTTTCAAGTCTGGAGACAAGTAGAGTATTAGCTATGTAACTTTTATTTGGCATTTGCATTTCGCCCTCTCAATGCTTTTTCCTCTAAATTTTTTCGCTTTGTTAAGCGTTGTGTCCTTCCAGATTTTCCCCTGAAATTCTCAATCTCTGCCTTTGCAGTAATGCGGGACGGCCTGCTAGCTAACTTTACTTTTGCACCCCCTACCCTAATTATTTCTCTCTTAACCAATTTCCGATAGCTCCGCATGTGCCGTATCCCGAGAGTTGTGGTTTCATCGAAAATTATTTTAGAAATATCATCAGTAAAGCCTTGTTTAACTAATACCTGTAAAGCGATGGAAATTCTGCTTTTTTTTCCAAAAACTGGCCATTGACATATATCAATAACACCTTTTTTCTTCCGTAACGTGTCAACAGCCAGAGCAAGGTCCTCTGGATTTTGGTCATCTATCTCAAATCTCAAGATCTCAATTACATCCTCTTCAACGGACTTTTTCATTTGCTCAAAAGCAGTCACCCTTAAAATGTTACTCCTAGATGTGAACTTACGAGAACCAAACCCAATCCCTGAACCAATTAATTTAAGCGGTAGAGTACAAGGGGCCTGGTCAGGGCGCAAATAGCGGAGAATTGCAGCTCCGGTGGGTGTCACCCTCTCTCCTTCTTCTTCATCACTAACCAATAGAAACCCCTCAAGCAAAATTGCGGTTGCAGGAGCCGGAAGTGGTAAATATCCATGTTCACATTTTACTAATCCAGCTCCACGAGGAATAGCGCCGATAGACCAGACGCACCCAGATAACTCATTAATTATCACTGCTGAAAAAATTATATCGGCAATTGAGTCCCCGCCTCCTACTTCATGGAAGGCGACCTCAGATTTTTTAATTCCATGGACTTTTGCCTCTGCACTAGCCAATAACTCAAAAATTTCCAAAGCGATCTTTTTTGTCGACTCGTCAAGACGACTGGTTTCAATTGAGTTGCGGATACTTGACCAAGGGGTATGGTGCTTAACAGGGTCCAAGGCTCTCTCTTGAACTTCAAACTTTTTACCCCTTAAGACTTTATCCTTGTATGGTATGAGACGAGTTTTGGGTGTGCTTGAAAGCCTTAAAGACTTGAGAGCAGCATTACACTTTTTCATCAAATCTGGCCGCAAATCTAATAGGGCTCCGACAAACATATCACCAGCCACCCCCCCAATCGCATCTAAATGAATATGTGTAATGTTCAATTTTTTTTCACTATCAAGTTTTCCAAGTTAATACAAAATATATATATTTTATAAGCCTACAACCAAATTTTTATGCGAAAAGGCTGAGGTTTTCGATAGAAGAATTGTGTGCTGATACAGAACCTGATCTAAAATTATAGATACCTCTCTCTTGGATAAGACCCTAACTTTAACATTTTACTTCAAAAATCATAACAGTTCAGATCAAATCATGTTGAGGTGCCCTTACCATTCAAATATATTACACAATATGTTTCGCTGAAGTTTTAAAAGTTAAATATATGCTTACGCTATCTTCATAGCTTATACTCAGAATAAACAGGAGGATTATTTTATGAAAATGAACAAAATTTTTACCACCCTTTGTTGCTTATATTTTTTGAGCGCTCCAGTTTTGGCAGCTGATCCAATTAGAATAGGGTTCATAACCACCCTTACTACTGGAGCAGCAGTGATTGGAAAAGATCAACAAAATGCTGTCAATTTGGCCCTTGAACACATGAATAATAAAATGGGAGGCCGAAGTGTTGAAATTATTTTTGGCGACGACGAATTTAATCCTCAGAAAGGAAAGCAAAAAACAGAAAAATTAATAAAACGAGATAAGGTAGATATTGTAGCTGGGTATATTTGGTCCCATGTGCTTTTGGCATCTGTTGGAACAGTTACGGACGCAGGAAAAATTCTAGTCAGTGCGAATGCAGGCCCCTCACAATTAGCAGGGAAACGCTGCAACAAAAACTTTTTTAGTATCTCCTGGCAAAACGACCAGACAACAATGGCTATGGGCGAAGTATTAAATCAAAAAGGCATAAAAAACCTCTATGTAATTGCGCCCAATTATGCTGCGGGTAAAAATATGATTTCAGGAGTTGAAAGAACTTTTAAAGGACAGATTATTGGTAAAGATATGACCAAATGGCCTACTCAAATAGATTGGGCTGCTGAATTCACCAAGGTGAAAGCTGCTAATCCTGACGCTGTTTTCACATTTTATCCCGGAAAACATGGCGGGGCATTTATCAAACAATATCAGCAAGCCGGGTTATCTGGAAAAGTTCCATTATACTCTGTTTTTACTATTGACTCGATTGGTCTCCCCAAAATGCAGAAAGCTAATCTTCAAGCGGTACTAGGTACGTATATGACAATGTTTTGGTCTCCAGACATGGATAACAATCAAAACAAAAGATTTGTCTCGGACTTCAAATCTAAGTATGGAACATACCCTTCTTTTTATGCAGCCCAAGCATACGACTCTATGTTTTTCATAAAAAGCGCGATTGACTCTGCGGGGGGTAACGTATCAGATACGGACGCCATTCGGAAAGCACTCAAAAAAGCAGATTTCCCCTCAGTGCGGGGTAAATTTTCGATGGGCAAAAATCACTTTCCTATTCAAAATTTTTACCTTCGAAAAGTGGAAAAAGATGGACAGGGTAATTGGACTACTAAAATCAAAAGTACAGTTTTAAGAAATCATGTCGATCCATACGCTAAAGATTGTAACATGTGAGGACTGTGATCCGAAAACGGGGGGGGTAACAAGCTATCAGTTGCGCGTCCGTTTTCGGCACATATTTTCTTGCTAATGGAATTCATCCTCCTAGCTGAACAGACTTTGAACGGGTTCCAACTGGGGATCCTCTTGTTTTTGCTTGCCTCCGGATTAACTCTTGTCTTTGGGGTTATGGATTTTGTTAACCTAGCACATGGGTCGTTTTATATGCTCGGTGCCTTTTTATTCGCGATGATTTTTTCTTTAACTGGTTCTTTTTTAATTGGTGTGGCAGGAGGCCTTATAATAACAACCCTTGTCGGCGTTTTAACAGAGGTACTTGGGCTAAGAACACTCTATACGAGAAACCATTTAGACCAAGTTTTAGCAACCTTCGGTCTCATTCTTTTTTTTAACCAGTTAGTTCAAGTTATCTGGCCCTTGGATGGCCTGTCGGTGCCAATGCCCGAATATTTAGATGGTACGCTTAATTTAGGTTTTGGCATAAACTATCCCGTATATCGAATAATGATAATAGTGGTGGGAATTATTGTCGCAATTTTATTATATATTCTAGTTACTCAGACGCAAATTGGTATGCTTTTACGAGCCGGTGCCTCTAATAGAAGAATGCTCGAGACATTAGGTGTGGATGTGAGACGGCTATTTACATATGTATTTGGACTTGGCGCGCTCTTAGCGGGACTCGCAGGAGCCCTCAGAGCACCCATAATTTCAGCAACAAGCGGTATGGGCGAACAAATTTTAATACTCGCTTTTGTGGTAGTTGTAATTGGGGGGATAGGATCTATTAAAGGCGCCTTCATAGCTTCAATCCTAACAGGGATGATTGATACTCTTGGTCGCTCATTTCTGGATATATTTTTGCTCGTTCTATTTCCTCCCAACGCTGCTGAGGCAGCTGCTCCCGCTTTATCATCAATGTTGATATACATTTTAATGGCCGCTGTTTTATTTTATCGGCCCCAGGGATTGTTTCCCCCAAAACATCGGTAAAATACATGTCGTTTAACAAAATCACGCTTAAGCATGCAGGAACTGCTTTTAGAATTATGAATGTTTTAATTTGCGGTCTAATGCCGATAATAGCGCCCCTTGTAGGCGAGCCGTATTGGGTAGATATTTTTATGCGGATAATGATTTGGTCCATAGCCGCAATCAGTCTTGATTTGGTCTTAGGTTATGGAGGA
>MDSW01048356.1_pt1 | contig 15563 bp, 15 predicted proteins | sample 811171 | NCBI WGS metagenome assembly MDSW01 (sample SAMN05326641, study PRJNA326480) | marine metagenome | isolation source: seawater | place: Atlantic Ocean: North West | collected 2012
ACGTTGATAGGCTGGATGTGGAAGCGCAGTAATGCGTGCAGCTGACCAGTACTAATAGCTCAATTGGCTTGATTTATGCACTGAAAAAAATTTTTATTGTTTCTAATTTTGATTTGATATTTTTAAACTTAACTTTCTATAATTTTCAAATAATATTTTAAGCTACATTTTTACGATTAATCTTTTATTTTTCTATCAAAGTTTTTTATTATTTATTTGCCAATAGTTCTAGATAATGTTGCTATAATATCAACACCATCCCACTCAGGAGTTAAATCAAAAGCTCTTCCTACAGGCACAATTCTATCAATTCCTTTTAATTTATTTTCAATTATAAATTTTTTAATTTCATCAAATTTGACACCATAATAGGTTAAAGTTTGTAATTTTTCAGAAACATATTTGCTTAATTGATTTAAATTATTTATGTTAATTTCGGCAAATGTTCCAAAATTTACATTATTCATATTAGTAAATTCAAATTTTTTATTTTCTAATGTTATTAGATTAAAATTATTTATTTTTATTTTGAATCGTCCGTTTTCATTTAAAGTAAAATTCATTAAATTTGAAATTTTTTTATTAGCACCTGATAAATCTAAATTATATTTATGATTTACTATTTCTTTTAATTTATCCCAAAACTTATTTTTATGAATATTTTTCTTTCCAAGCCAAAAAATTATACCTGGAGAGGAGCAACCAAATTGGTCCATAGTATATGTGTCATTAAAAAATTTTACAGCCAAAGTTGATAATTGATTATCATTTAATTTTTTAACCTTATCTAAATTTATTAAAGAAATTGAATATCTATCTGCAAAAGTAAGGTCAATACATCTTGGCTTAGTTAAAAAAGTTTTAAATTTATTGACAGTTTTATCTCCTCCCCAAATTACTCTTGCTTCAACTTCTTTTGATAACTCAGAGGAAATTAAGTCAGAATTTTCATATCTTATTAGTAATAGTTTATTAAAAATTTTATTAAAAATTTTTTTTTTCGAAATTCTTTTTAATATTTTGCACATTATTTCTATTTGAAAATACCTTTTACTTGGAAGACGAATGATGTTGTTATTACCCGACAAAAGTCCAAAAACCATAGAGTATGCAAAATTAGTTGGGACATTAGACGGTGTAATATGTAGTACGGTGCCGCGACCCACTCTATTTTTAAAAGAATTATAATTCTTCAACAGTAATTTGATATTATTAGCTCTGCACCAAAAGCCAAAAGTTATTAAATCAGGAAATCTCTTACATTCATTGTTTTTCAAAATTTCTTTTGATATTTCATTTAAAAAACTAATGATATTTCGATCAAAAATTTCAAACGGACCATCTTTAAAATTATAGTTTCCAATTATAATATTAATTTTTTTTTTTAATTTAGTTAACATCACCACATCCTCTTAATTCAGAGTCAGGGACTCTACCTGATACACTAAAATATTTTCCTAATTTTCCACATTTACAGTCATCAATGCCATGAATTATTCCAACATCCTCTGTTAATATACTTTGTCCTGGGTAGCTAACTGGCAGTAAAGAGAGTGTTTGAATTAATCCAGCTTGTTTAGTCTTACATAGATCTAAATTGGAGTCTCTAATCAAAATGTCAGAAAAAAGCGAGCAATGAAAGTATCCTTTTTTACACTCTAAAAAAACTGACCCAGTTTGTTCCATCATTCCATAATAGTTATAAATATTTTTAAGACCTAGCCATTGTTTAACTTCATTTTTAAACTTTGTGTTTCCAACTTTCAATTTTTGCATTTTTTTCCAACCACCACCATGAATCATAATTCCTTGATTATTTTCAAATTTTATTTTTTTTCTTTTTATTTCATTAACTAAGTTAAACCATATTGAACTTGTAAATCCAAAAATGATGAATTTTTTATTTTTATTTTTTTTTATATATTTTTTTAAAATCGATACATCTAATTTATTTTTTTTATTTAAAAGAAAATATTTTTTTCTACATAATTGACTAAAACCTTTAATAGCCGCACCTTTAGCCGACATAGCTTCTTTTGAATTAAGAAATTCTTTATTTTCTAAGAAAAAAATGTCCATATCCTTGTCAATTATATTTGAAAAAATTTTATTAAGAGCTTTAGACTGCAAGAGAGCAGTCCTGTAGTCTATATTTACTTTTGATTTTTTATTACTTGTTGTACCTGACGAATTGAATGTTGAAATTTTAGTATTATTTGTTTTTGAAATAAGATTAAAATTTTTAAATAATGAAACATGCAAAAATGGAAGTTCAGCTATTTTTTTGATTTTTGATATTGAATTAAATAAATTGTTAGAAATTAATTTATATTCATAAGAGTGTCGATAATGAAACTGTGAAAGTTTTTTAATATTAAAAAAAAATAATTTATTTTTATTTTTACTTGTTAAGCCAAAAGAATCGAGGTCAAATAATTTATTGTAATTTAACATCTATTTTTTAATTCATTGTAGCTTATTTTGTTATTTGACGTTCTCGGCAAATATTTTAACTTAATCAATTCAAAATATCTAATGTTAATATTAGTAATTTTTGAAATAGAGCCAATTAAGTTTTTTTTGTTATAATTATTCTCTGTGAAAATAAAAATTTTCTTATCATTACTTAGACAGGCAATTTTGTAACCGTTTTGTTTCATTGAGTCCTCAAGAGAGCCTAAATCAATTCTATTACCAAATATTTTTGCAATTTTATTTTTTCTGCTTGTTATATAAAAGAAACCATCTTTATCTAAATATCCCAAATCACCAGTATAAAGCTTATAGTTATTTTGATTGTTGAGTTTTAAATCTTTGAAATTTTTTGAATACCCCATAAATACATTTTTTCCCTCATAAATAATTTCCCCTTCTTTAAATGGTGACTTTATTTTTTGTCCATTTTCATCAATTAAATAAATTTTATTACCAGCTGTCCCTTGACCAATACTTCCTAATTTTTTTATTGAAAATTCAGGTTTTAAATAAGAAATACGAGGAGATGCTTCTGTTTGCCCATACATGGAAAAAAAATCAAATTTATTCTTTTTACAAAAGTTATTTACTTCAATTAGAATTTTTTTTTCTAATTTCCCTCCAGCTTGAGTTATGTATCTTAATGACTTAATTTTGATATTTTTTAAACCAATTTTACTCAATATTTCATATGTATAAGGCACCCCATTGAAAGAAGTAATTTTATTTTTTTTAAAAATTTCCCAAAATTTTTTTTCAATTATAGAGTAATTTGAAATTATTATTGTTCCTCCCTTCTCAAAGTGTGTATTAATTATTGAGAGCATATAACTGTAACTAATTGGTAAATTTGTTATCGCAGTATCATTTTTTTTAATTTCCAAGTATTTTATTATTGTGTCAGCATTATGCTTAATATTCATCTTTGACAATTTAACAAATTTTACCGAACCCATTGATCCTGAGGTTGATAATAATAAAGACAAATCTTTGTTTAAAACTATTTTTTTATTAATTTTATTTTTGAGTAAAACTTCATTTGAGAAATTATATTTTTCAATACATTTTCCTTTAAAAAAAGATTTATTTTTTGAGTTTAAAAAAACATAGTTTGGTTTATAATTTTTGAAAATATTAATAATATCTTTTTTTTTTGTTTTTGAGTCTATAATTATTGCAACATGATTGTTAATAATACAAAAAATATAAGCAAGTAAAGATCCAATGCTGTTTTCAGAAATTATTAAAACTAACGATTTTGATTTTATTTTTTTTTTAATCCTATTAAATTCTATTAACAGTTTTTTATAGGTGAAACTTTTTCCTTCTCCATCATCTATGGCTATTTTGTCACCAAAATTAGCAAAAGACTTGAATAATCTCATTTTTAAGATTTATTTATTTTTTAAATAATTTTATTATTTTTTTTGCTATCCCATCTGCATCAAGGCCATGATATCTTAAAAGATGATCATATTTTGCAGTAGGACCAAATTTATCAGGTAGAGAAAATGAGTAAAGTTGAGAATTGATTTTATTTTTCAAAATTTTTTCTGCAATTATACTTCCTAAACCTCCTATTGTAGTATGCTCTTCAATAGTAATAATTTTTTGAAATTTTGATAATAGTTCATTTATACTTTCATCGATAGGTTTTAATGAAACAACATTTACGAGTTCAGCACTAATTTCCGAATTTTTTAGAGTTTTTAGTGATAATTTTATTTGACCTAATATTGATCCGTGTGAAAGAATTAAAATGTCATTTCCTTTTGATAAAGTAATATTTTTTCCAAACCTATATTTATAATTATTTTCATATACATTAAGTGAGCCAGGAATTCCTGTTAGTCTTATGTAACTAGGTCCCCTATCGTTAAAAGCATAATCATATAAAACTTTACCCAATTCTGAGCAATCTGCAGGACAAGTAATATTAAGATTTGGGACAGTTCTCATAATTGCGATATCCTCTAATCCAAAATGACTGTTTCCTAGGAATCCCATTGAAAGCCCACTTCCTAATGCTACTAGGTTTACATTATGTTTCATATAGCCTAAGTTCATTCTAATTTGTTCACTTGCTCTCATGGATAAAAATGGAGCAAATGAAGTAACAAAAACTTTATACCCTTCATTAGCTAGACCTGATGCTACACCAACTAAATTTTGCTCACTTATCCCAATAGAAATATATTGATTTGGAAATTCAATTTTAAACCTAGCTAATCCTGAAGATCGGCCTAAATCTGCACTCAAAACAATTAGCTTTTTGTTTTTTTTTGCAATATCTAACATGAATTTACCAAACATTGCTCTAGGCCCCATTCTTGACCATTGTTTTGTATCTGTTGAATTGAAATTCATATTTATTTAAGACTTATTGATTTTATAGATTGCAAATATAATTCCTTTGTTAATCTTCCATGATGCCAGTCATTATTGTTTTCCATAAAATTGACACCTTTACCCTTAATTGTTTTAGTAATTATCGCTGTAGGTTTTGATTTTGATCTTTTTTTAAACGCTTTAATCAAATTTGGAATATTATGACCATCGCAGTTATTAACTTGCCAGCCAAAACCTTTCCATTTTTTTTTCATTTCTCCATAACTCATCATTTTATTTATAGAGCCATCATTTTGGTGACCATTGCAATCAACAACTACAAATAGGTTGTTTAAGTTTTGTTCAGTTGCAGTAATTGCCGCTTCCCATATAGAGCCCTCATAACATTCACCGTCTCCAACAACTACAATTATTGAGTTTTTCTTTTTTTTCTTTTTATATGATATTGCTAGACCAACCCCAAATGATAAACCTTGCCCTAAACTACCATTGGAAGTTTCAATTCCTAAAGATTTATTCATTATTGGATGAGCAATGAATTCACTTTCATTTTTTTGAAATTTAAAGAGATCTTTTTTTTTTTTAATAAAACCTTTGCAATGCAAAACTGCTAAGAGTGCTAAAAAGCCATGACCTTTACTTAATATAAATCTATCGACAGGTTTTTTTACTTTTATTTCAAAATATGAATATATGACAGATAGAATTTCTACAATTGATAATGCACCACCAATATGAGTTGGTTCTCCACAATTATAACTGACATCTAATATTATTTTTCTAATTTTATAACTTAATTTTTTTATTTGATTAACTTTTTTTAACACTCCATTCCTCCATCTAAAAAAATAATCTGTCCATTTATATATTTTGAATTTTTAGATGATAAGAAGAGTATTAAATTTGCAACTTCATTTGGTTCACAAACTTTTTTCATAAATGATTTAGAAATTAGCTCATTTTTTGATTTTGGATCCATTTTTTTTGACATTTTTGTATTTGTTACATTCGGACAAATACCATTTACTCTGATGTTATAACTTGAAAATTCATTAGCCATAATTTTTGTTGCATGCATCAATGCTATTTTACTACATCCATACGCGAGCGTTCCTCTATCTGCTATTTTTGTTATTACAGATCCTATATTAATTATAGACGGATCTTTGGATCTTTTTAAATTTTTAAGTACAAGTTGAGTTAGTCTTATTTGTGAAAAAAAATTAACATCAAATACTTGTTTTAAATTTTTTTGAGAGGTCATTTCTATAATTGATCCAGATGCAGTTCCTGCGTTGTTGATCAATAAATCTAATTTTTTTTTTTTAGAAAAAATTTTCTCAAGCTTGATTTTGAGATTTTTTTCATCAGTTAAATCAGTTTCTATAATATTTACTTTTTTAGAAAATTTTTTTACATATTTCTCAAATTTTTTATCTTGTTTTCTAATTAGGCAAATAACGTTAGCATCATTCTTTAAAAACAAATCTAAAACTGATTTTCCAATCCCACCATTAGCACCAGTAATTAAAGCTGTTTTCCCTTTTAACATATCTAATTTAATTTCTAAAAAATTTTTTTTTATTTTTAACCTTTTTTAATAATTTAAACATATTTTCTTTTTTTGTATTTTTTAAATAACTCCTTTTCATCAAATTTAAAGCTTTTATAACCGAATTTGATGTAAAATAAGTATTCAAAATATCATTACCTAAAACTTTTTCATAATTATCAAAGTCTTTCATTTTATTAAAATTAATTCGTTTTTTTTTCAGACTAAGCATTAATTTATTCTTCAAGTATTTATTTAATATAATTTCAATTTTAACTGCTTTTGAAAAACTTGGCATAAATTTATTACCAGGAATCATTTGATTAAGAATTATTTTTAAATTGTTCTTCAAGTTATAATATTCTTTGGATCTACGCATTTTTTTTTATTAATCTTTTAAAATTCTTTTTAATATAATCTGATATCATTAGTGATACTGCCTGAACAGTTGAAGCAATATTTACACCTGAGGAAGAAGGAAATATACTGCTATCAACGATGAAAATATTCTTGATTTCATGACATTGCCCAAATCTATTTACTACAGAATTTTTTTTACTAGAACCCATTCTAGCTGTTCCTACTAAGTGCCAACCAGTATTTTTAACGGGGCCAAAAGCAGTAATTTTTTTTGCTCTAGCTGTTTTTAGTAATTTTTTACATTGATTAATTCCATGTGACAGCATTTTTTTGGTATTTTCTGAGATCTTGTAGTTTATTTTGATACCTGGCAAGCCATCACTATCTTTATTTTTATTATCCAGTTGTAAGAAATTATTTCTACTTGGCGTATCTTCGCAAATTATTGCCATAGGCACAGTTTTTCCAAAATAATCAAATAAACCTTTAAAAAAAGTATTACCAAATTTAATTCTATTAAACTTTTTTAAATAATGAAAAGCCTCTATAGGCCCAGGGGCTTTTAATAGCTGAATAGTATAGCCTCTTTTAAAATTCCTATTTTTTTTTGTTTCATAAAATTCATGACTATATATTGAGCAACCTTCGGGGCCTTCATCTGATCCTAAAAACTTATCAAAATACCCCTCAACAAAACCAAGAGGATGTAGCATTAAATTTTTACCTAATTGGCCAGAGTAATTTGCAAGTCCATTAGGGAAATCTTTATTCTTTGAATTCAATAAAATTCTAGGAGTTCCTACACCATTTGAAGCTAGAATTATTATTGATGCCTTTAAAAATTTTCTCTCTTTTTTTGAATTTGAATAAATTACACCCGTCGCAATTTTATTTTTTGATAATTTAATTTTTAAAACTCGAGAATTAGGTTTAACAATTACTCCATTTTTAATTGCTTTATTCAAGTAAATTTCAACTGCTGTTGGTCTAATTCCTTTTTTAAATTTTTTTGATTTTTTGAGGGCTGCGTATGATGGCCACCAATGCCACCCAAGTTTATTAAATGCTTTTGCGATTATATCTCCAGAATAGCCTATATCGAGAGGAGGGAGAAGATTTTTAATTTTTGGATAAGCTGGATCTCCAGTCATTCCCGATACTCCAACCATTTTATCATTTAAATTATAATATTTTTCTAAATCATAATAATTAAATAACCAATTAGATCCAATCTTATCAATTTTTTTTGTTTTAAAATCTGATGGATGAAATCTAGGATAATGTCCAGAATAAATAAGTGTTGATCCACCAATTGCATTATAGTTTGCAATAGAAATTGGAGAATTGTCACTATTTATTGGATAATCAGAATTAAATTTTCTTTGATTAGGATCTATATTAAATTTTCCAAGTTTATTTATTTCACGGAATTTATTATTAAATGAATATTCTTTTTTATCAATGAAAGGACCTTGATCCATGCATACAATTTTAAGATTTAATTTACTCAAGTTCCACGCAGCTGCCGACCCAGAAGCTCCAGCTCCTATTATAAGGATATCTGCAGTCTCTTTTTTCATTTATTTATTTTTTTGGAACAAATTTTTCAAAAATATCTGGTATAATAATTTTTAATTTTGCTTCACAGGCAACTTCACCAGAAACAATTCCTTTACCAATACCTTCGCAAAGACCTCTTTTCCAGGAAAGTACTTTTGTTTCTATATCAAGTTTTTCCCCAGGTACTATTTCTCTTTTAAATCTTACATCATAGGAGATTGCACGTGTAAATTTACCTTTATTTCCAGGTAGAGTTGTAATTGCTACCGTTAACATTTGAGCTAATGCTTCCATTTGAATAGCGCCAGGGACATTTGGAGCCCCAACAAAATGAACAGGAAAAAACCATTCATTATTTGTAAAATTTTTATGTCCCTTTGCAGATTTTCCAGGAATTACTTCAGCAACATAGTCAATGTATAAATATGGATATCTGTTTTGCTGAAATTCAAGTAATTCAATGCTATTTAATTTTTTTTTTTTCAATTTATTAAATTGTTATTTTATATTTTTTTAAAATTTTTTTACCTTTTTCGAATGAACTAAAATCAATTATATCATCCATTTCCATAGAAATTTTAAATGCATCTTCAAGAGCCCCAATCATAGACATATGACCAACAGAGTCCCACTGAGATATAGATTGATACTTTAGCTTTTTCAATTTTGATTTGTTAACTGAAAAAGTTTTTGTAAAAACTTTGATATATTTGTCTAAATTGCTCAAAAATTTTTTTATTAGATTTTATAAGTTTAAAATGTAAATTTTATATTATATTTTATAACAACTTCAAGATGAAAATATTATATAAAATTGCCATTCTGTGTGATCTAAATAGTTTATCAGGTTTAGGTCATTTAAATAGAATGAAAAATCTTTCTAAGGAATTAGAAAAAAAAGGTTCTGTGTGTCATTATTTATTTAATAAAAGTGACAAAAAATATATTAAACAATATACAAAAAATATTAAAATAACTTACTTTTCAAAAAATAATAAAATTAAATCTATTGAAAATATTCTTTTAAAAAAAAATTTTTCAATTTTAATTTTAGACTCTTATAAAGATAATTTCATTTTAGAAAAAACTCTAGTAAAAAAAGGGATTTTTGTTGTTTCGTTAGATGATCATTTAAAAAAACATTTCTCAAATATTGTTGTAACTAACAGAAGTGGAGAAATTAATATTAATGACAAAACACCAAATCAAATTTGGTTGACTGGAAGTAAATATGTTTTAGTTACAAAAAGATATAAAAAAAAAAAATTTAAAAATAAATTTAAAAAATTAAGATTATTATTACATGCTGGTGGTTCAAGCTCGTATAGAGATATTAAAGAAATTGCTTCAACAACTTTAGAAGTTGCAAATAAATATGATTTAGATTTATCAATATTATGTACCTCAAAAGACTCAAGAAATTATATAAATTCTTTAATAAATAAAATATATAATTTAAAAAAATTTAAAATCTTGCCATTCATAAAAAATTTATCAGCTAAGATAGGAGATTATAGCATAATTGTAGGTCCATCTGGAACAACAACTTTCGAAACTATTTTATCAGGCTCAATTCCTTTTTCTGCGCCTTTAAAAAATGATGGAAGAGATTCTTTTAGTTCATGGAGTTCAATAGGACACATACTTCATTTATCAAATAAGGAAAAAAAAAATAAAACTATTTTAAGGGATATGTGGTCATTAATTATTAAAAAACATAATAAATTATTAAAGATATTAAAAGAAAAGTCTAAACAACTTGATGGTTTAGGGCCTAAAAGATTAGCAAATAAGATAGTTTACTATTATAAAAAAAATGAAAAGAAAATAATCGATAAAAATATAAAAAAAAATAATGAGATAATTGTTTCTGAAAAATGTCAAATTTCTGATATCAGGCATTTCTTAGATGCTAGAAATCAAAAATTAGTTCGTGAAATGTCAACCTCAAGAAATGTAATAACTTTGCCAGAACATATTAATTGGTGGCTCAAAGACGATATAAAAAAATATAAACTCATATTAAACGGACAAAATGTTGCATATCATTGGTGTAAAATTAATAGAGACAGCAATGGAAAATATGTTACCACTGCTTGGTTTTTATGTAAAAATCAAATAAAAAAACTTCAACTGGCATATGAAGTTTTAAACGCACAATTTAAGTTAGTAAGAAAAACCTATAAAAATTCTACTTGGATAATTTCAATGAAAAAAAACAATAAATTTGTACATAGATTAAATAAACAATTTGGGTTTAATCCAGCATCAGAGGAATCAAAATTAAGATTAATTAATAAACCCTCGGAAAAAAATACTAATCTACATGTAATGGAAATGAAAATATGATTAAAAATGTTTTTAAAAAAATAATTAATCCAAACAATAAAGATATTAAAGTGATTGCTGAAATGTCAGGTAATCATCAAGGTTCATTTAAAGGTGCAAATAAGTTTGTAAATGAAGCAATTAAAAATGGTGCAGATATAATTAAGTTCCAAGTTTATAAAGCTGATACGATCACAATAAATTCAAATAAAAAAGATTTTTTGGTGAGAACAGAAGGAGTTTGGAATAAATACAAAACTTTGCATGATTTATATCAGAAAGCCCACACTCCTTGGGAATGGATATTTAAACTTGCAAATTTATTAAATAAAAAAAAATTTCCTTGGTTTGCATCTCCCTTTGATATTTCATCAGTGGATTTCTTGGAAAAATTAAATTGTCAAGCTTATAAAATAGCATCACCTGAAATAACAGACATACCATTAGTAGAAAAGGTTGTTTCAACAAATAAACCAATAATTTTTTCTACTGGTCTTGCCACTTTAAAGGACATCGATCTGATTGTAAAAACAATTAAAAAAAAACACAATAAATTTGCAATTTTGAAATGTGTTTCATCTTATCCAAATCCAATAGAAGACTTAAATCTTCAATCTATTAAACTACTAAAAGATAAGTATAGATGTTCAGTTGGATTTTCTGATCATACAATTGAAGATTTAGCTGCAAAAGTTGCAGTAACTCAAGGTGCAACAATAATAGAAAAACATTTTAAAGTTGACAATGATGATTCTTCAATTGATTCTCATTTTTCAATGAAACTAAGTAATTTGAGAAAATTTAAAAAAGATTTAAATGAAATTAATATTATTTTAGGAAAAAAAAAATTGATAATGGCCTCTTCTGCAAAAAAGAATTTAAGTGGTAGAAGGTCTATTTATATTACAAAAAAAATTATGAAGGGAGAGAAGTTTAGTTTGGAAAATGTTAAATCTGTAAGACCAAGCTTTAGTTTACATCCAAAATATTTAAAAATTATTTTAGGAAAAAAATCACTTAAAAATTTTGAGCCTGGAGACAGAATTTTGAAAAAAAATGTTAAAAATATCTCCAAAATTAAATGAAAAAAAAAAAATTATTTAATTTAGTTTTAGGAACAGCCCAATTAGATAAAAATTATAGTTTATCAAAAAAAAATTTAAATGAGACTAATTTTAAAAAAATTATAAATTTGGCAAAAAAAAATAAAAACTTTTTTATAGACACAGCCTTAGGATATAAAAATTCAGAAAATATATTATCACAGTTTGATTTAAATAAATTTAAAGTTATTACAAAATTCGATAATATTAAAAAAAATATTATTAATGAATTGATAACCTCAAAAAAAAAAATGAAAATAAAAAAGTTTTATGGAGTTCTTTTTCATAATGAAAAAGAATTAATGAAAAAAAGTTCAAAAGAGTTTTTAAATTTTGTTGAGTTATTAAAAGAAAATAATATTACTAAAAGAGTAGGAGCTTCAGTATATTCATTAAAAAGTTTAAATTTGATTATCAAAAAATTTGATTTAGATTTAATTCAAATTCCAGGAAATGTATTTGATAAAAGATTCTTAAACAAAGAATTATTAGATCTATTAAAAAAAAAAGAATAAAAATTTTTTTAAGATCTGTTTTTCTAAAGGGAGTTTTAATTAATAAAAGAAATAGAATAAAAAAATTAGAAAACTATAATCACAACTTTGAGGCCTTTGATAATTGGTTAATCAAAGAAAAAATATCTAATAACAAGTTTTTTTGTATCGACTTTATTTTGTCAAAAAAAATTAACAATTTAGTGATTGGTTTTGATGATTTTAATGAATATAAGGAGGTCTCAAATTTTAAAAAAGAAAATTATGTTGCCCCACCAAACTTTGTTAAAAATCAATCAGATAAAAATAGATTATTAAGACCTGATTATTGGTAAATTATGAAATTAAAAAAAAATAGAAGATGGGAAAAAGCTATTCAGATAATTCCTGGAGGAAATATGCTTTATTCAAAAAGAGCAGAAGCTTTTTTACCAGATTATTGGCCAACATATTATACCAAAACCAAAGATTGTTTTATTTGGGATAAAGACAGAAATAAATATATAGATATGATTTTTGCAGTAGGAACAAATGTTCTTGGTTACAATAATTCAAAGTTAGAAAAAGATGTTATTAAAGCTGTAAAAAAAGGAAATATGTCTACATTAAATTCTTATGAGGAAGTTCAACTGACAGAGGAATTATTAAAGATAGACAAATGGGCAGGGATGGTAAAATATGCAAGAACTGGTGCGGAAGCAAACTCTATTGCAATAAGAATTGCTAAATCTTACCAAAAATATAAACCTAATATTGCTGCTTGTGGTTATCATGGTTGGCATGATTGGTATTTGTCATCAAATTTATCGAATAGAAATAATCTCAACTACCATTTAACGAAAAATGTTAAAACTGCCGGCGTAAATGAAAAATTAAAAAATACAACTTTTTTATTTCGTTATAATGATATTGAGAGACTTGAATATCTTTTAAAAAATAAAAAAATTGGAATAATAAAAATGGAAGTAGAAAGAAATATAAAACCAGATTTAAAATTTTTAAGAAAGGTAAGAAATCTATCTAATAGATATAATGCAGTTTTAATCTTTGATGAGTGTACATCTGGTTTTAGAGAAAATTTAGGAGGAATTTTTCATAAATATAAAGTTTTTCCTGATCTTGTTACTTATGGTAAGGCCTTAGGAAATGGACATGCAATAACAGCAGTTGTTGGAAGAAAAAAATTTTTAAGATTTGCTGAGGATACTTTTATTAGTAGTACTTTTTGGTCAGAAAGAATTGGTTTTGTAGCTGCTTTATCAACAATTAAAATTATGAAAAAAAAGAAAATATTCTTAAATATTAAGAAAACTGGTAGAGATATTAAATCTAAATGGCTTTTATATGCTAAAAAAAATAATATTCAAATTGAGGTATTCGGTAAAGATTCTATTCCCCAATTTAAATTCAAAAAATTAAATAAAATATATAAAACATATTTTACTCAACAAATGTTAAAAAAAAAAATTCTAGCAAGTAATATTATTTATGTTTCTTCAGCACATAAATTAAAAATATTAAATGAATATTACAAACATTTAAATAAAGTTTTTCACGAAATATCCAAAACTGATGTGAAAAAAATAAGATCTCTTATTAAGGGAGATATAGCCCATACGGAGATTAATAGATTAAATTAGCATGTTAAGATTAAATAGACTTGCAATTATACCTGCTAGAGGTGGATCAAAGAGAATTAGAAATAAAAATTTAATAGATTTTGATGGCAAGCCAATAATTAAATATACAATTGATAATGCAAAAAAATCAAAATTATTTGATACAATTCATGTATCTACTGAGAGTCAAAAAATTTTAAACTATTTAAAAAAAATTAAAATAAATCCTGTTTTTAAAAGATTAAAAAAATATGCAGGTGATAATATAGGTCTACTAGAAACTCTTAAATTTGTTGTAAATGAATATAAAAAAAGAAAAATTATTTTTAAAGAAATTTGGCTTCTTTATTCTTGTGCACCTTTAATTAGTCATAAAGATCTTATATTAGCTTCAAGAGCATTTAATAAAACAAAAAAAAAATATCCTATGATGTCGGTTACAGAATTTAATACTCCAATAGAGTGGGCTTTTAAAAAAAAAAAAAATATATTTAAGCCAATTAATAAACAATCATTAAATTTAAGATCACAAGATATTAAAAAAAGTTATCATGAGTCAGCAAGTTTTGTAATTTTTAAAACATCTCAATTATTTAAAAAATATAATTTTAAATATTATGGTTATGAACTTAAAAAAAAATACGCAATTGACATAGATTCTAAAGAGGATCTAGACATTGCAAAAGCATTGCATAAATATAATAAAAATAAAGGATAAATTTGTGATGACAAAAATTCCATACGGAAGACAGTATATAGATAAATATGATTTATTAACAGTTTCAAAATCTTTAAAGCAACCATTAATTACAACAGGTAGTTACGTAAAAAGTTTTGAAAAAAAATTATCTAAATTTTTTAAAGTTAACAATGCTTTGGTATGCAACAGTGGTACATCTGCTTTGCATTTAGCTTTTCTAGCATCTGATATAAAAAAAGGTGATGTTGTAATAATGCCAGCCATTAACTTTATATCTGCTTACAGTATGTGTAAGCTCATGGGTGCAAAAATTTATTTGTCAGATGTAGATTCTAAAACAGGGCAAATGACTCCTCAACTTCTATTGGAATGCATAAAAAAAAATAGAATAAAAAAAATTAAAGCTTTTTTAACAATGTATATGGGTGGCTTTGCTGAAAATATAACTGAATTTTATAAAATCAAAAAAAAATTTAATTGTTTATTTATTGAAGATGCATGTCATGCTTTTGGAGCAAGTTATAGTTTTAAAAAAAAGTTGATAAAGGTTGGAGCTTGTAAACATTCAGATATTTCTACTTTCTCACTTCATCCTTTAAAACCAATAACAACTGGTGAAGGCGGTATAATTACAACAAATAATAATTCAATAGCAGAAAAGATAAGACGCTTTAGATCTCATGGAATAATAAGACACTCAAAATTTCATTGGAAATATAATGTTTTGAATTATGGCTTTAACTATAGATTAAGTGACATAAATTCAGCCTTGGGAATTTCACAACTAAAAAAAATAAATTTTTTTTTAAAAAAAAGAAAAAAAATTTATGAATATTATAAAACAAATTTAAACAATTATAAAAATTTGATCTATTTCCCAAAATATAATAAAAAAAATAAACCTTCATATCATTTGGTTTTAATTAATATTAATTTTAAAAATTTCAGAAAAAATAAGGATGTTTTCTTAAAATATCTTTATAAAAATAATATTATATCTCAGTTTCATTACATTCCTATTTA
>MDSW01068840.1_pt1 | contig 15563 bp, 17 predicted proteins | sample 811171 | NCBI WGS metagenome assembly MDSW01 (sample SAMN05326641, study PRJNA326480) | marine metagenome | isolation source: seawater | place: Atlantic Ocean: North West | collected 2012
GACGGCCCCGGTCACCGTCGACCTCGGCCACAAGCACCCCGAGTGGGCCGACGCGAACCGCGAGGCGGGCAAGGCCTACCCCAAGGGCCTGTGCCGCCGCGCCGTGGCGGCGCAGGTGTGCGAGAACGGGTTCCTGAACGCGGGCAAACCGGCCGAGGAGCGCGTGTCCATGCGCCCGTGGGTCGACACGGTGCCGCAGTGCACCGTCGGCGACCGCGACGCCGCCGTCGCGGCGTTCGGCGAGCTCGGGTTGGCGAGCGGCGAGAGCCTCGACCAATGCCGCCACGCGCTCGAGTGCGCGCTCTTCCAGGCGTCGGGCGAGTCGGTGGGCGCCGAGTACAACCCGTGCCACCCGTGCTCGGGCGAGGAGGTGAGCGTGATGAAGATGATCGACGGCGAGGAGGTCGAAACGACGATGCCGAGCTGCTTCCCCTACACGAAGTGCTGCGACGGCGTGAACTCCGGGGCGCAGTGATCTGCGAAAGAAAAAAAATCTGCGCTCCAATCAAACGGCGATTCGATGCGACGCGTGAAGCTCCACAACCGCGACCCGACGCACAAGTCGGGCGGGCCGTGTCGCCGCGCCATGGCCGCCAAGGTGTGCCAGGGCAAGGGCAGCATGGAGAGCTGGATCCATCCTGCCGTGTACGCGCAGTGGTTCGACCCGCTCGAGTGGCGCGAGGCCGACTTCAGCTGCGTCGATCAGCACAACAAGACCCCGCCCGACTTTGTCGAGGAGGTGTACAAGAAGCTGTACCCCGACGAGGTGGACGCCTCCTCCGACGCGCCCCTCACGCTGCGGACGTGCAATGGCCATGCCAACGGCCGCCTGTGCGTCGTGGAGGGGCCGTCGGAGGAGACGTACGACATGTGCCTCCACAAGGTCGAGTGCGAGCTGCAGAAGGCGTCGAACGAGGAGATGGATCCCGACTACGACGCGTGCCACGTCGACTTCGTCACGCGCGACGACCCCGACAAGACGACGTCCGCCCCATAGCCGCGTCCACCGCGTCCGCGACGAGCGCGCGGGCCGCCATCCGGCAGGCGTCGGGTGCGTCGAGGAAGCGCACGACGCGCAGGATGGGGTCGCCCTCGCGCCGCCGCCACACGACGAAGACGTTGCGGAAGACGGCGGCGGCGGCGTCATCCTCGTCCGGCCGCATTCCGGCTGCGGTCGACGTTTATTTTATTTTGTGCGGCAGAAGAAAACCGCGACCGCCATGACGGACGACGCGCTCACCCCCGCCGACCGTCGGCTCAAGCACCTCACGACCGACGGCCGGTTTCGGCGCGACTACCCGCGCGAGGCCGAGGAGCTGGACATGCTCCGCGTCAACCTGCACCGACTGATGCAGAAGGTGAACGAGCTGTGCGCGGCCGCAGACGCGCGCCCCGTCGAGCTCTACTTCCCCGCCGAGACGACGGAGGAGTCGTCGCCCGCGCCGTGGGCCGCCTTCCTTCGCGAGGAGCGCGCGAACGCGCGCGCGAGGTGAGTGAAACCGCGCGCGCCTTTTTTTCTTCGAACCCAACAACAACAAGCGCCGATGGAGCCGTTCTACTACTGCATCGCCGCCCGACTCGCCCTCGTCGTGCTCGCGTACCGTCTCGAAAAATCGGCCCATCGCGAGGCGGCGGCCGCGGCGGCCGCGGCCGTGGGCGTCGGCTTCCTCGCGGTGTGGGGGCGTCGCATGAGCGCTTTCGAGTCGACGGCGCGCGGTGGCCGCGTGTGGTGGAACGACCTCCGCCCGCTGCACGCGGCGCTGTGGCTGCTCTACGCCGCGCTCGCCGCTCGATCCGTCGAGCACGCGTGGGCCGTGCTGGCCCTCGACCTCGCCGTCGGCGTCGCCGCGTGGCGAGATTTTCGCCGCGGCTAGGAAAGAGGCACGCGCAGCGAGGACAGCAGCATGGCCGCATCTCCGCCCCCGTCGCCCTCCCCGCGCTGGCTCTCCTACCGCCAGGCGGCGGGGCACGACGGCCGCTACCTCCGTCTCGCGAAACGGTGGGGCGTGAGCGAGGTGGCGCGCAGTCGAGACGGCTTCATGGGGGTGTACCGGCGTCACCCGCGCGCGGCGCGCATGAAGGAGGTGCCCTTCACGCCGACGCAGACGTGGGGGCAGCGTCGCGACGCCTTCGTCGCGCGCCACCTCGCGCAGTACCGGCTGCACCCCACGCCGAGGCGCGCACTCGCCCTCCGCATGTGGGCGTACGATGTCGGCGAGCTCGAGTGACCTCGCGTTCAGATGCGCGCCCCAACCGTCGCCTCCCATAGAAAGTAAAACACCCAACACCGACTCGCTCCGACCACGATGCCCGGATCGTCCTCCTCCGCCCCCGGCTCGACGCCGCCCGCCGACGCCTTCCTCCACCGCTTCGTCGAGCTCGTCGTCCTGCCCGCGCTCGACGAGGCGGTGCGCGCGCGGCGCACCGTCGGCGTGATCGCGCCGCCCCACGTCTCCACCGTCGTGCACCGCGTCACCAAGACCGTCACGCCCGCGCCCGCCGACGGCGAGGTGCGGCGCGTGATCGACGTCGACGCCTCGACCGGCCCGCCCGCCACCGCGCTGCACCACGCCTACGTCGTCGAGCCGCCCGCGCCACTCGCCATCACCGTCCACCGCGCCGTCGACGTCGACGACGCCGCGCGGCGCCACCTTGGCGCCGCCACGCGCCGCACGATCGCCGTCGCCGCGCCGCGCCCCTTCGACAGCGTCTCGTCGCACATCACCGCGCACGTCGTGCCGCCCGCCGTCTCCGCCGCCGTCGTCCACCGCGCCGTCGAGGTGCTCCCGCCCTCGCTGCGCGCCACGCTGCGCCGCGTCGTCAAGGTGCTCGCGCCGTTCCCCTCGCTCAGCGCGGCGCCGCGCGCGCGCGCCTTCTCGCACACCGTCCTCCGCCGCGCGCACCGCGCCGCCGCCGACGCGCTGCCGCCGCTGCGCGGCTTCGACGTGAACGGCGCGCCGCTGCACGACTTCGAGATCGTGCAGCCGCCGGCGCACGGCGCGCTCGAGCTGGGCGCGGACGGCGTCGCCACCTACACGCGCCACGACCCGACGCGTCTCGGCGAGGACTTCTTCACCTACGTCGTGCGCTCGGCGACGGACGTCTCCGAGCCCGCGCGCGTGCGCCTCTTCGTCAAGTCGGCGGCGCAGGTCGTCGTGAAGAGCGGTCGCGCCATCGTGCGCGGCGGGCTCACCGGCAAGCGCCCGCGCCTCGTCGTCGCCGACCGCGTGCGCATGCTCACGGCCGCGGCGTAGAGAACGGCGTCGGCGGGATGCAGAACCGCGCGGGGGGTACGGGTGGGTAGTCCGCGCGCCGCGCGAGGCGCACCGAAGCGCGCGTCGGCGGCGGCCCCGCGCGCGCCCACCGCTGCCGGTGGCGGCACAGAGCGCACGGCGGGCCGACGCGGCGCCCACCGCGCCCGCGGCGCTTTCGGCAGTCCCACGCGGCGTAGCCGTAGTGCTCGCGTCGCTCGCGCTCCTCCGCCGCGTCGGCGCCTCCGTAGTGCTCGCGCCGCTCGCGCCGCTCGCGCTCCTCCGCCGCGTCGGGGTGGGAGGGGGAGGAGGCGGGTTCTGCCGCTGCTGTTGCTGCTGATGGTGCGGATCGATTGGCGACCATGATGATCAGTCCTTTCCTTCATGTAGTTCCTTTTTTTATGGTCGTGTGACGTTGATGGAACGCGACGCCATGGAGATGTAATCGATGTAGAATTAGAGTTAGGATTAATTCCTGCTTTTTTGTCTCTACTCCTCGTCATCCTCCTCATCTTCCTCGTCTTCCTCTTCATCTTCGTCTTCTCCCGCCCGCAATATTTTCTTGTGTCTAGGAAAGCAATTCCCTGCCATGATCATCCGCGCGCAGATCCGACGGGCACGCGATTCCATCCTACGCGACGAGGCGCGTCTGCACGCCGGCGGCGCTCCCTCCCATTCACGCCTTCTCGCCCGCCGTCGCGCCTTCAACACGATCCTCGCTCTCCATGGCGGCGCCAAGCGCGACCGCGAGGACGAGAAGACACAGGAGGAAGTAGACGCAAAGAAGATAAAGGTCTATGGCGATGCGAATCGATGCGCCATCTGCTACGAACCTCCCAAAGATCCCGTCCTCACGAACTGCGGGCACACGTTCTGCGACGCGTGCTTGCAGACGTGGAAAGACATGCACAAGGACGACCCTACGTGTCCTGTATGCAGAGCAAAGCTCCCTGCCAACGCGGGCGATGAATTTATTCAGGCTGCCAAGGATGGCAACCATGCAATGATTCGGATAAAACTCGTTTCGATTGGTACAGACGTGGCAAAAGCCGCGCTCTATGTCGCCGCTGCTGGGGGGCACGCGACGGTCGTGGAGATGCTGCTCGCGCATAGGGTTGAACCCGACAACTACTTCAAGTATCCGGGCAAAAATCCGTGGCATGGACGGATACGTTGGTATGAATCAGAGACACCGATGCTTGCTGCCGCTCGTAACGGCCACGCGGCCGTGGTGGCCCTCCTGCTCTCGCAAGGGGTCGACGTGGACAAGGAGGAATTGGTATTCGGAGACACGCCGTGCTACGCAGCCGCGGCGAATGGCCACACGGACGTGGTCAGGATGCTGCTGGCGAGCGGAGCCGACCCGGACAAGGAGAGGACGGAAGAGGGAGCCACTCCGTGCTTCATCGCCGCTGAGAATGGCCACGCTGACGTGATCCAACTGCTCCTCGACTTTGGCGCGAACCCGAACAAGACGGATCGTGACGGAGAGACGCCGTGCCGCACCGCCGCTGAGGAGGGCCACGCGGCCGTGGTGGCCCTCCTGCAGTGCGACGACACGGGGCTCGCCAACGTAAACGAGCCGAGTGTGTAAACTACGGCCGTAGCCATAGTCTCTACGTACAGAACACGACTGTTTGGTTTGAGATGGCGATGGACGACGGGGGTCAGTTTGCGTTTTGCGTTTTGCGTGTTGATGTTTCTTGTTTCTCTGACAATGCGTTATGTGTTAGTAGTGAATGTGTATTATGTGTATGTACAGGATTACAGGATATCGAGCGCTACGAACGCTCACCGCGGATCCTACGCGCGAGCTGAAGGTCTTTGGGCTGAATCGTCACCCGTTTGGCATGGATCGCACACAAATTCTGCGTCGGTGTGTCATAAGTGTGGTGCGTGAGTTGCGCGCGCGTGGTGTGCGTGTGCGTGCGGAGGGTCGGCGGGTGGCGTATGGCAGCGCGCGCGCAAGCATAGACCCACCGTATCTTCGAAAATACCGACAAGGTACGCCTCCGCCGCCTCCTGCAGCGCCAGCAGCGCGGTGCTCTGAAAGCGGATGTCCGTCTTGAAATCCTGAGAAATCTCGCGCACGAGGCGCTGGAAGGGGAGTTTGCGAATCAGCAGCTCCGTCGATCGCTGGTACTTTCTGATCTCTCTCAACGCCACGGTGCCGGGCCGGTAACGGTGCGGCTTCCTCACGCCGCCCTTCCTCGGCGCCGACTTGCGGGCGGCCTGACGCGGCACCTTGCTGGCGAGGTGGAGGTACGGCGCCTTGCCACCGGTGCTCTTGCGGGCGGTCTGCTTGGTTTTGGCCATCGTGACGAGGTGTGTGGAGGTGTGGCGGATGACGAAGACGAAGACGGGGGCGACGGTCGTGAGCGAAAAAGTGAAAAGTGAACGATCGCGGGCGCTGGGAGGAGGTTGTCTCGAAATCAGCGATCGACCGGTTCGTGCTCTCCGGAGCGATCCATCAACCGTTTCCATCCAGTACATACTCAAAAAATAGTCAAGAATAGTCGGGAATCGCCACGACCCCGTTTTCGTTTTTTGTTTTTTGTCGATCTGAGAGACAAGCTCCACCTTTCCCTCCTCCTTCTTCACCTCCTTCTTCTTCTTCTTCTTCTTCTTCTTCTCCTCCACGATGCAGCTCGCCGACGCCCTCGGCGTGCGCGCCCCCTTCCATCGCGCGCGCCTCGTTGCGCACCTCCACCGCGCGTGCGCGGCGATCGACCCCGTCCTCGGCGCGGTGGACGCCGAGGCGCTCGCCGACGAGATCGCGCAAGGCATGGTCGACGGCATGCTCGTCGCCGAGGTCTCCGACCTGGCGCAGCGCACCGCCGCCGCGCGCGGCACCGCGCACCCCGACTACCTCGCGCTGGCGGGGCGGCTGCGCGTGCTGCAGATGCACGCGAACACGGAGGAGCGCTTCTCGGTCGCCTTCGCCGCGCTGCCGCGCGTCGCCGACGAGGCGAAGAAGTGGGTCGCCGAGCACGCCGAGGCGCTCGACGAGGCCGTCCGCCCCGAGCGCGACTTCTTGATCAGCTTCTTCGGGCTGGCGACGCTGACGCGGTCGTACCTCATCGCCGACGACGCGCGGCGCATCCTGGAGCGGCCGAGCGGCATGTGGATGCGCGCGGCGATCGGCGTCGCCTCGCACGCGGGCCTGCCCGACGTGCTCGAGGCGTACGAATTGATGTCGCGCCTCGTTTACACGCACGCCACGCCCACCCTCTTCAACGCGGCGACGACGATGCCCCAACTCTCGTCGTGCTTTTTATTGTCCATGAAGGGCGACTCGATTCACGGCATCTTCGAGACGCTGCGCGACACGGCGCTGATCTCCAAGTCGGCGGGCGGCGTCGGCCTCTCGGTCTCGACCATCCGCGCCAAGGGCACGGCGATCCGGGGCACGGGCGGCACGTCGAACGGGCTCGTGCCGATGCTGCGCTGCTTCAACGAGTGCGCGCGCTACGTCGACCAGGGCGGCGGCAAGCGCAAGGGCTCGTTCGCCATCTACTTGGAGCCGTGGCACGCCGACGTGTTCGCGTTCCTGGACCTGCGCAAGAACACCGGCACCGAGTCGGAGCGCTGCCGCGACCTCTTCCTCGCGCTGTGGGTGCCCGACCTCTTCATGAAGCGCGTGGAGCAGGACGGCGAGTGGTCGCTCTTCTGCCCCGTGGAGGCGCCCGGCCTCGCCGACGTGCACTCCGTCGAGTTTGACGCGCTCTACGCCAAGTACGAGGGCGAGGGCAAGGCGAGGCGCACCGTCAAGGCGCGCGAGCTCTTCTCCGCCATCCTCACGTCGCAGATCGAGACGGGCACACCCTACCTGCTCTTTAAGGATGCGGCGAACGCCAAGTCGAACCAGCAGCACCTGGGCACGATCAAGTGCTCGAACCTGTGCACGGAGATCATCGAGTACACGGCGCCCGACGAGACGGCGGTGTGCAACCTGGCCTCGATCGCGCTGCCGCGCTTCGTCAAGTCGGGCGGCTTCGACCTCGACGCGCTGCACCGCATCACGCGCGTGGTCGTGAAGAACCTGGACCGCGTCATCGACCGCAACGGCTACCCCATCGACGAGGCGCGCAACTCCAACCTGCGCCACCGCCCCGTCGGGCTGGGCGTGCAGGGCCTGGCGGACGTCTTCCAGATGATGCGCATGAAGTTCGACAGCGACGAGGCGGTCGCGCTCGGTGAGCGCATCTTCGAGACCATCTACCACGCGGCGCTCTCCGAGTCGTGCCGCCTCGCGCGCGAGCTGGGCCGCTACGCCAGCTTCGAGGGCTCGCCCGCCTCGCGCGGGCAGCTGCAGTTCGACCTGTGGGGCAAGACCGACTACGTGCACGCGACGTACGGCGAGGAGCGGTGGCAGACGCTGCGCGCGGAGATCGAGCGGCACGGCCTGCGCAACTCGCTGCTCGTGGCGCCCATGCCGACGGCGTCGACGAGCCAGATCCTGGGCAACACGGAGTCGATCGAGCCGTGCCAGACCAACCTGTACCAGCGCGGCACGCTGGCGGGCTCGTTCACCGTGATGAACGCGCGCCTCGTCGCCGAGCTCGAGGCGCAGGGGCTGTGGAACGCCGAGACGCGCAACGCGCTCATCCGCGACCGCGGCTCGGTCGCCCACCTCGGCCTCCCGCCCGACGTCGCCGAGTGCTACAAGACCGTGTGGCAGATGAGCCAGAAGTGGCTCATCGACCACGCCGCCGCGCGCGGCATGTTCGTGTGCCAGAGCCAGAGCCTGAACCTGTACGTGGCCGAGCCGACGGCGGGCAAGCTCGCGTCGATGCACATGTACGGCTGGAAGAAGGGGCTGAAGACGGGCATCTACTACCTGCGCTCGCGCGCCGCCGCCGACACGACGCAGTTCTCGCTGCCGACGGAGCCGCCCCCGGCGGCGGCTACGCCCGCGGCGGCGGCGGCTTCCGAGTCCCGCGACGAGGAGGGCTGCCTGTCGTGTGGCTCGTAGATAGGCCGCGCGTAGGCGCGTTCGCGCGCCTGCTGCGATTGTCGGGTGTCATGAGTAGAGCAATATAGCAAGCAGTAAACAAAAAATATACGACGATTCCGCGAATATTCATGGCAGCCGACAACGCCGCGCTCCTCGCGCGCATGCGCGCGCGCAAGAAGTCGTCGTTTCAGGACATCCTGATCTTCAACGATCTGGACGAGCTCGTCGAAAAGGGCAAAGACAAAAATCAAGACCCGCGCGCGCCGCTCTCGGGCGGGCTCGAGGGGCTCATGGCGGTCTACGAGCACCTGTACGGCTACGGCTTCCAGCTGGCGGGGTACCAGTTCGTGGGCCTCGCCGTGTCGGCGGTGCACACGGACGTCGCGTGGCGCGACCAGCTCGCCTACTTTCTGCTCTCGTGCGGCTTCGTCGTGAGCTGCTTCTCGGCGCTGCTCAGCTTCGCCTGCTACGAGTACCTGAATGGGATTCGGCGCGAGACCAACGAGTTCATCGTGGAGGGGCTGGAGCGGTACCGCACGTGGCTCTTCCTCCCGCACCCGCTGCTGCTCGTCAACACGGCGGGCTTCGCGGTGCCGTTCAACATCCTGGCGCACACGATGCTCCTGCCGCACTTCGCGTGGATGCTCAACGCGCTCTCGGCCGTGCTCTCGCTGGGCTTCGTGGTGCACTGGACGATGATCGTCGCGCCGCAGGCGTACCCGCCCGCCAAGGAGGGCGACCCCGTGCTGAGGCGGCGCATACACCAAATGTAGTCAAGTAGACAGTGCGGTCATCCATCAAAGATTATTATTATTTTAGTTGTTTGTAAAAAGAAACGAACTCCCCGACCGAGCATGAGCCTCCCGCACCCCGACACCGCCGACGCCTCGCACCCGTGGTGGCAGCCGCTCGGCTTCCGCGTGTGGACGCTGCGCGCCACGCACGACGGCCAAACGATCGAGTACGCCGAGAACTGCAAAAACAACCACATCAAGCTGCAGCGCTTCAAGAAGAGGCTCGCCGCGCGCGGCCTGGCGCTCAGCGAGTCCCAGTTGCTCGACGTGAAGCAGAAGCTCTCGATCGACTTCGCGGTCGCCGACCAGTCGCCCGACGACCTGCGTCGCATGTGCGCGCACTGCGGCGTGGAGACGGACATCCAGGCGGTGCTCAAGTACGACGAAGACTCGCTGCGCAAGTTTGGCGAGGACCTGGGCCTCGAGTTCGCCGAGCTGGAGGACGTGCTGGAGAGGCACGGCGGCGGCGCGTACGTGCGCCGCGGGGACGTCGCGGGGGTCTGATCCCTCTATCGGAGCAGCCTGCGGGTCAGCTCATTCGCAACCGCGATCGCAGCGATCACCGCCACAATGTACACGATCCAATCCCAGAATGACAGCTTCTTGGCGTCGATGTCTCGCTCGGGATCGAGACCGTCCACCTCCATGTGCGTCGCTCGTTTACTAGGCTTGAGAACATAGGGGCTGGCGGGCGGCGAGGGCGGCCCGCGCCTACCGGCGCACGGCGACGACCTCGGCCTCGATGAAGTCGCACAGCTTCATCAGGAGCGAGTGCGCGACGTGCTCCTCGTCGCCTCCGCCGACGTCCAGCGAGGCGCACTCCACCTCCACCTCGAAGCGCTCCTTCGCCTCGCGCTCGATCGCCGCGCGGTTCGCCCCCTCGCACACGCGCGTGAAGTCCCAGCGGAAGGCGCCCCACGCGAAGGACTTGCGCACCTTGTCGCGTACGAGTGTGGGCGTCACGCTGGGCGGCAGCTCCTCCGCCCGCTTGGGCGTCTCGGTCGCGAGGCTCACGCGCAGCGCGCGCGGCTCGTCGGGCTCGCCCGCGTGCTCGAGCCGCAGCTGGCACTTGGCGACGGGGCGCTTGGCGAGGTGCGTGACGGTGGGGAGCGCGCCGGCGACGGCGGTGCGCGACGTGCGCACGAAGGCGTCGTCGACGGGGTAGCAGAAGTCGGTGCTCGCCACCCACGGCGTCACCTCGGCCCAGCCGTCCCACGCCTCGCAGGCGGCGACCGCGTCGTGGAAGAAGCGGGCGGAGACGCCGGGCACGAAGAAGCCGCTGGCGTGGTCGACCGCGCCGAAGCGCGCCTCGAGCTCGGGCGCGCCGTCGCGCCCGGCGTCGCCCATCGCGCCCGCGCGCACGAGGTGCGCGACGGCGTCGAGCGCCGCCGCCTCGACGTCGAGGCGGGGCGGCGCCATGCCGCCCTGCGCCTCCTCCTTCCCCCCTGCGCCTCGGGCTTCCCGTCTGTTCGGGCTCGCCCCGAAACACAACAACACAAAAAAACAAAAAACAAAAAAAACACAAACCACCAAAACCACCAAAACCACAAAAACACGCAAACAAAAAATTGAAATCGGGCGGGAGGCCCACCTAGGATTTTGTAGCCGAAGCTCACTCCTCCGCTCACTTCTCACTTCTCACTTCTCTTGCTTTTCACTTTTTTCGTTTTTCCTTTTTTGTCCGAAGCAAGTAAGCAGCAGCAGCCCCCTCCCCGCCCGGCGCTCGCCCGCGATGGACGACGAGAACGCGCCCGCGGCGCCGCCCGCCGTCGGCGCGAGCCAGCGCTACACGCTCGCGCGCTACGAGGCGCACATCGAGGGCAACGCGAGCGACGCGCCGCCCACCGAGGCGGCGATGTACGACGTGCTGGACGAGATGTGGGCGAAGTGGCGCTTGCTCAGCGCCGACGAGGGCACGCTGGAGCGCGTGATAGCGGCCTTCGGGCTGGAGACGGTGGCGGACACGGGCGACATGCGCTTCGGCACGACGAACAACATGGGGCAGCAGAAGGACTTCCGCGGCCTCAAGGCGGTGGAGGCGGCCTACTACAAGAGCATGACGCCGGTGGCGTCGCTCTTCCTCAACTTCGTCACGGCCGACCTGACGACGAGCGAGCACCGCCTCGAGGGGCGGCGCGGACCCGAGGACCGGCGCGCCGACACGACGTACTGCCGCATCTACGAGACGATCACGCAGTGCTTCATCCTGGTGCGCGCCGAATACCGGCGCCGCACGCAGGCGATCGACGACCTCTACCAGGCGCACGCGCCCGGCGCCGAGTCGGCCGCCTCGATGGTCTCGCGCGACGACTTCCAGCTGGCGCGCGAGGAGAAGTTGACCTCGTACCAGTGGCTGCTGCTGTACTGCCTCTTCGACATCCACCAGCAACAGCTGCGCAAGTTGGACGGCGCGCTCTACGCCGAGAAGATGGTCCCGAAGTACCGCCGCGTGCTGAACGAGGACGGCGAGCCGCTCTGCGCGACGTGCCACCAGCCCCGCTCGGCGCACCCGACGACGCAGCGCGGGCGGCGTCGCCACGCCTTCACGACGATGGTGGAGGTGGTGCCGGGGAGCGAGGACTCGATAAACACCTCGGCGTGGGAGCCTTTCCACGAGACCGAGCAGTGGAAGCACCACCGCCTGCCCAACAACGACATCGAGACGTACCTGCAGCTGCGCTGCTCGCGGCAGGGGCCGGGCGGGCGGCAGGTGTGGAACCACTTCACGTCGAAGGCAAACATGGTGAAGGACCTGGCGCAGCAGCTCGCGGCGGGGTACGACGCCGAGCTGCCCGTGCTGCGCGTCGACCGCGCGGTGTGGTCGTGCCAGAACGGCGTCTTCGACGGCAACACGGGCGAGTTCTTCGAGTACGCCTCGAAGGATTTCCTCAAGCGCCCCAACTTCGTCGCCACCAAGTACATCGACCTGTGGTACGATTGGGAGGCGATCTCGACGCAGATGCTCGGCGCGCCGGTTCGGGCGCCGTCGCGCCCGCCGTCGGCGCGCTTCGCGCACGTCGTCGAGCGCCGCTTCTGCGCGGCGTGCGGCCGGCAGGACCTCTTCCACTCCGCCTCGTGCCGGGCGAACGCGTGGGAGCTGCGCTGCGAGCGGTGCGACGGCACGCTCTCGTCGTGCCGCTGCGCCGTGTGCCCGACGTGCGGCGCCGACGAGGAGGAGGGGTGCGCCGAGGGCTGCGCCGACGCGGCGTGGCGCGGCTTCTTCTACCCCTACGAGCGGCGCGACGGCAACTTCATGGACATCCGGACGCCGTGGATGGACTCGATCCTGCGCTTCCAGGAGCTGGGCGACTCGGCGGAGGAGGAGCGCGAGGTGTGGAAGTGGACCTTCATCATGCTCGGGCGTCTGTTTTTCGAGCTCAACAAGGCGAAGAACGACGACTGGCAGGTGTGCTTCTTCATCAAGGGGCAGGCCAACACGGGCAAGTCGACGCTGGCCGATTGGCTGCAACGCTTCCTCCTGCCTCGTCAAGTGGCGATACTGTCCAACAACGCGCAGGAAACATTTGGCATGGCCGACCTGCTCAACTACGACGGCAGCGAGAAGCAGCTGATCCTGTGCCTCGAGTGCAAGGGCGACTTCACGCTGCCGCAGGCGGCGCTGCAGTCGATGATCACGGGCGAGTCGGTGAGCGTGTCGCGCAAGCACGAGCGCTCGAAGCTGGTGGCGAGCTGGTCGGCGCCGCTCTTCCTGCTGGGGAACGAGCTGCCCGGGCTCGACACGAAAGGGGGCAGCTCCACCTACAAAGATAATTCGGGCTCGCTCTCGCGCCGGTTCGTCATCTTGGAGTTCGCCAAGGAGCTCACGGACGACCAGCGCTACAACTGCCTCGGCGAGTGCCTCTTCTACGCCGAGGGCTTCGAGCTGCTGACGAAGTGCTTGCTCGCCTACGGCTGGGCGCGCGAGCAGTACCGCGACGTCTCGACGTGGGGCAAGGACCCGCGTCGCGGCTTCCGTCCCATCATGCCCAAGTTCTTCCACGCCTCGCGCGAGGCGATGCGCGCGCAGTCCAACTCGCTCGTGGCGTTCTTGGAGACCCCCGCGACGGCGGACGAGGACCTGATCTACGGACAGTCGTTCTACATTCTGCAATCCGAGTTCATCAACATGTGGAAGCAGAAGTGCTCGGAGCTGGGCATGCGGCCCACGCCGTGGAACGCCGACTTCTACTGCACCCCCTTCGGGCGCCGCCACCTGCGCGTCGAGAAGAAGACGCTCCGCTACCCGCCGACGGGCGGCAAGCCCAAGGCGGCGGAGTACATCCTCGGCATCGGCAAGCGCGCCTTCTTCGAGACGGACGAGGCGCGGCAGGCGCAGGAGGGCTCGGCGGGCGCGAGCGCGAGCGCGAGCGCGAGCGCCTCGCAGACGTCGGCGGCCCCGTGGTGGAGGCCGACCCGCGCGCTCATCAGCAGCACGGGCTCGGCGCCCATCGACGAGCGCAGCCTGTCCGAGCTCGTCCACGCCCACGTCGAGCGCGGCGGCTCGCTGCTGACGGAGGCGGTGTGCGAGACGCTCTCCGACGAGGAGCTGCTGCGCGCCGTCGAGGAGGCGCGGCGGCGCGGGCTCGAGGAGGAGGACGACGACGAGGAGGTGGTGGAGATGGTGTAGCCACTCGTCTGGCTTACTTTTTTCTGCTTCGAGAGAAAGAAAGGGCGCCCTACGCCTACTAACGTACTACGTAGTATTAACGTAGCTAGGTGCACCTAGGTATTCGATTGTTTTTGAGCTCGTCCGTCATGGCGCCCCCTCGTCGCCGCCTCCGCGCGGTGCGGCGCGCCATCCTCGACGCCGAGGAGGCGGACGGGCGGCGGCGCCTCGCGCGGCGGCGCGCGTACAACGCGGCGCGGCGCGGCGGAGGCGCCCCGACCCTTTCGCGCGCCACACCGGGCGCCGCCGCGCTCCTCGGTCGCGACGGCGCGCGCCGCGCCCTCGCCGAGATCGGGCGGCTGATGGGCGGGCGCGACGGCGTGCGCGCGGCGCTCGAGGCGCGCGAGCGGACGCGCGGCGACTGCCGCGTGCCGGCGCGCTTCGAGATCACGCTCTTCGACCCGCTCCACGCCGCCGACGCCGAGCACGCCGAGACGCTGCTGCGCATCGGGCGCGGCGTCTCGCGCGCGGCGGCGCTGCGCTTCAACTTCGCCGAGCTGGGCACCGGCCGCGTCTTCCTCAACGCGCGCAGCTGGGTCGCGCCCGACGGCGCGTTCGGCCCGCCCGCCGCGCCGTTCCCGCAGGCGGCCTACCGCCGCCTCATCCTGCTCCACGAGTGCGGCCACGGGGCGGGGCTCGAGCACCCGCGCGGCGCGGCGTGCGAGTACATGCAGCAGCTCAGCGGCACGCGCGCGAGCTGGGCGCGCCGCGGCCTCGCGCGGTGCACCGCCGACGCGCTGCTCGCCTCCGCCGCCGTTGACACCGTGTTGTGATGTGAGATGGACCACCCGTGTTCGCGTGCGACTCGTCATGTCATTTTTTTTCGCTGATCTATACAAAAAGGTCAAAAAGGCACACGCGCACAACCGAACACGCACGAACGCCATCCATGCGGGGCTCGTCGCACCACACGAAATCGTCCCTTCGCAACGAACGCGACGCGATTCGGCGCGCCGAGCTTCGCGGCGGCGCGCGCCTGACGGCGCGGCGCCGCGCCTACAACGACGGCGTGCGGCGCCTGCGCCTGCGCGGCGGTGTCGGCGAGAAGCGCAAAGAGCCGCCGTCGGTGGATTTGTTCGAGGCGATAAAAGAGGGCGACGTCCGAGCGGTCCGCGAGGCGCTTGATCGCGGTGCGGACCCAGACGAACAAAACGGAGAAACGGCACTCTACAGAGCGGTGACGAAGGATGGAGACGGAGATCCGGGTATTGTAAAAATTCTCCTGGAGAGGGGCGCAGACCCAAATAAACGTGTTGGAGCCTATACGCCGTTGCACGCGATTGCCGAGATTCCACATGAGTTCTATGATCTTGGTACTGATCCAGACGATGTCTCTCTCATCGCGCAACTGTTGGTGAAGCATGGGGCCGATGTTGATGCGAAGGTGTCGCCAATCAATCAATCAGGCTTTCACGGCGCCAGCTACGGTTTAGTTGACCACCACGATAAAACCGCAATGGAAATTGCTCAAGTAAAGAAGAACCAGCCCGTCATCGATGTGCTCAAGGAGGCATATAAGGCGTTGGCCGCGAAACCCATGATCCGCATGCTCAGCAACAACAATAGTCTGCCCGGCGATGGCGGACCAGCCAGTCTGATCGCCGAGTACATGTACGGAGCGGAGCCCGCTCGCGAAGGCGCGCGGCAATTCGCCGCGGCGGAGCAGCGGAAGGAGGAGCGGTGTTACAAAGAGTGCGGCTGCTTTGGGGGACAGGTGCGCGATTGAGCTGGCCCGGACTACGCCGGCAGCGTGAGCAGCGGCGCCGACGCGACGATGAGCGCGTCGTAGTGCCCGCCCGACCACGCCACGCGCAGCGCGGCGTCGGCGGGGACGCCGTGCGCGTGCAGCAGCGCGCCGCCGCGCCCGTCCCACACCTCGACGCGCAGCCGCAGCA